>Ga0209612_1000297_pt1 | contig 55025 bp, 45 predicted proteins | sample BioC12SIPDNA_FD_185746 | JGI IMG/M metagenome (GOLD analysis project Ga0209612, IMG submission 185746) | Anaerobic biogas reactor microbial communites from Washington, USA - Biogas_R1_B C12 SIP DNA (SPAdes) (version 2) | ecosystem: Engineered > Bioreactor > Anaerobic > Unclassified | place...
CGCGCCGGCCCCATCCTCGAGATCTCCACGGACTACTTCTACTTGGAAGAAGGAACCCCTTTCTTCTTTCCAAGTAGTGACGCACTTTTGCTGAGCAAAGCCGGGGCAATTCAGCTGAGCGACAAAGTCAACGCTTGGTTGCCGTCGAAAATCCGAGTCAAGAACGTTTCCCAAATCGGTGCCGTCGCGTCGGGATCGTACTCGACCGGCACCAGCTTGGTGATGAAATCCTCGATGCGGTGCTCCCGCAGTTCTCCGGTTCGCAAATCCAGCGTCCCGTTCTCCACGTTCAGCAGCCAGGGATCCGCGTCCAGCGTGTCCGGCAGGATCGGAATGGGTGGCTCGCTCCGTGCAAGTTGGAGCATGGCCGATCGTCTTGCCGCCGACTCCGAACTCCGCGCGAAGTCCCGCAGCTTCTTCCGCAACACGTCGTCTTCTTCGGCCGCCGCTTCCAACAGGATCGAACGTGCCGTTCGTTTGGCCAGTTGTTCGATCGCGCCGGTATCGTCCAGCCGCCAGCGTCGCCCGTCCCAGGCAAGCCACTTTCCCCACGGATGGCAATACCGCACCCGGTCCCCGTACAACGCGGCGAACCGCTCAGCCAGCCCGGTATCGGTCCACGGGTGGCCCGTGGTGTGCGTTTGGCTTTGACTGTGGCCCGTGGCCGTAGTATCATTATCCATGATGAACCTCTTGGAGGGACGATCCAGGGGGCGAACTGCTGGACGGCTTAACACCGTCTTCCGGCCGCTGGGATTGACGACCCCGGCGGCTTTTTTCGTTTACGATCAACTCTCGATTTTCTCGCCACCGTCGCCTTGCCGCGGTGAACAGCAGCCGTGCCGCGTACCGCCCGGCCCGCTCGTGGTCCCCAGCCATCACAACCGGCAGCCCGGCCGCCATCCAGCCCAGCAGACTGCCCAGCGCGGCTTGCGGCGTGATCTCGGATCTCCAGCCGCCCTGCTCAATGTCGGCCCATGTCGCCTCTACGATCAGCGCCCGGACGGGATAGGCCAGCAGTCGTTGCACCTCCCGCTCGAATCGCTCCCGTTCCCGGCCGCAACAGGCCAACAGGTCCGGCAGGCTTTTCCGCTCGATGGCAACAACATGCTCCAGGCCCTTGACGCTGTAGTCGCCGCTGCTCAGCGTCGCCGTCACCGTGGCCAGCGGCGCCAGGTGCAGCGGCGCCTGCTCGCGCGTGTCGATGATTGCGGTGATCTGTTCCGGCGTCAGCATGGCGTCGCCTGCTCAATAGAACTCGATGACCCGCTCCGGCCGCCGTGGCCGTCTCGTTGGCGTCGCCGGTGCCGCCGGCCGCGTCGAACGCGACAACAGGAACCGCTCCAAGTCGCTCGCCCGGATTACCCATCGGGGCTTGACCCGGCGCCCGGCGCCCGTGTCTATCGCCGCCAGCTCGCCGGATCGGATCAAACTGTAGATCGACTCGGCACTCGCGAACCCCAACCGCTCGGCAACGTCGGCAGCACTCAGATACTCCCGGTCCCGGCTCATACCGTCACCTCTGCGGCAACGTCCGCCTTGACGGCTTCCTCGATCCGTCGCAAGACGCCCCCAACGTCGATAACTGCCAGGGGCAGGCCCTTCAGGTGGCAGGCCAGTAGATCGGCGTCGTCAACCGACTCGCGGGACGCAAGCACAGGCGGGACAGACTCGCTCGCCGTGATCAGATACCGCCGCCCGGCCGCGATGTCCGCCCGGATGGCATCCAGCGGCTTGTTCAGCAGCGACTCACAGACCCCGCCCGCCTGCCGCAGCGAGAAACCCCGCCGCCGTAGGTCACGGGCCAGGGCGATGGCCAGCACGTCACGCAGGGAGTAGATATGCTGGTTGCCCTTGCCGTGGCCGCGTCGGGCAGGCCGGATGATCCCCAGCTCGAGCCAGCGGCAGATGACCGCTGGCCCGACTCCCAGAACCCGGCAGACTTCGCCGGTAGACAGTAGCTCACGCATTTTGTCGCCCTCCGTATTTGTGACAGCGATTGTGTAACGCTGTTAAATATACGCAGGGCAAAACATGTGTCTATTCCGAAGTAGTAGGACGGCCTAACTCCCTAGTGGACCGCTACCGTTTCCGGTATATTGCCCACCCGAACCTACCATTTACGGTACAGTCGGGAACAGCCACTTCCGCACATGTTCTACAACCGCCCGCAGCCGATCGTCGCCGATCTCTTCCCGGTACACCGCCGCCATTGACGGATCGGCGTGACCCATGATGTGGTTCAACGCCACTTGGTCTTTCGCTTCCCCGCCGATCGTTTCCGTCATGTGCCGCAGTGCGTAGAACCCCGTGCCCTTGCGTTGGATGCCAAGCTCGTCCAGCAGCTTTCGCATTTCCTTGCTGATCGGATTGTCCGGCGTGTCCTTGTGCCAGCTCTTGCCGTACTTGGTGATGAAGACCAGCCCCTTGTCGGCCGCGTCCTTTGGCGTTGGTCTGGACGCGATGACTTCCCGCAGCGCTGCCACCGTCTCAGGCCACAGCGGACACCGCCGCGCGATGGCCGTCTTCGGTCTCGCGTAGTTGTGCCAGCCGCCTTCCAGGTCCAGTGCCGATATCGGCAGGGTGCCGCAGTCGTTGTTGCCGAACCCGCAGTTGATGCCCAGCAAGATCATGGCCCGCAGTTGTGGCCCGGCCGCGTCCAGCATGCGCCGGATCTCCCCGGCGTCGAACATCTTCTTGCCGTTCTTGTGCCGCTCGGCTCGCATGACCTTGGCCTTTGGCCGCTTGAACTGCGGACCAAACCGAACGGGCGCCGCGATCAGTCCCGTCTCGAAAGCGTACTTGAAGACGCCACGAACTCGCTGGATTGTGTTGCCCAGCGCAACCGGCCCCAGCGTCTTCGCGATGCGTCGCCGCAGCCCCTCGAAATCGTCGGCCGCAAGATCGGATACCAGCCGCGTCTTCCCGAACGCTTCCACGATAACGTCGGTGGTATCCTTGTTGTCCCGAAACGTCCGCGGCGAAAGCTCCCCGTTGTCCACAAGATCCTGCTTGGCCGTCAGGAACCGATTGCACAAGTCCTTGATCGTCAGGCCGTCGGTTGTGGTTCGCGGTGTCCGCCCCGCGAAAAGATCGTCGCGCTGTCCTTGGTACTTCTCCAGGGCGGCTTGCCAGCCGTCCCGCAGATACCCGAAGTAGTGACGTTTGCCCCGGATGACCTTGTAGAATCGCTTGCTGTGCGGGTGAAAGCTCAACGGGAAATCCGCGTAGGGTTTTTCCCAGGTGGATTCACTGGACGCTTGCGGGTCACGGGCCGATGGAGTAGACTGCTTGGACATGATACTTACCTCCGCTTCAACAGGTGTCAGGTGAGTGTCAGGCACCCGGCGTCGCAAGCGTCCGGGTGTCACTTTCTGTAAGATAGGGTAGCAAGTGTCAAAACAAGTGTCAATGCCCGAAACCAAGAAAGTCGAAAACAGCAAGAAAACACGGTAAAACACCGTGTAAAGCACCTCTAGCTCAATTGGATAGAGCATCGGTCTACGGAACCGAAGGTTACAGGTTCGAGTCCTGTGAGGTGCGCTGAACGCAAATTCCGCCGAACGCCAGACTTAGCGTGCCTGCCCGCGGCGAGCAGTGCGGCCTAAAGATCAAAAGAAATGGGGTAGTGCTACCCCTCCGATCCAAAGGAGCACTGTCCATGAGTCTTCGCGTACCCAAGTGTCGTGGTCACGGAGGCAGCAGCAGACCCTGGTCCAGATCAACGAACTCCTGCTGACGTATTGGCAGTCTGCCGAAACGTCCCCACGGCAAGTGAGGGTGCGCACAGCAATCGCTGGGAATCCGGCGATTCTCGAGCAAAACCGGTGACTTTCGCCTCCACGCCTCCCTCGACAAGCCTGATTGGGTTTGTCGTCGGCGAGCCGTTCTTGTCCGTCGAAGCTGCGTGGTTCGTCGACCTTGAACGCGATCGCTGATAGCCGTAACCACAATGACGTTCTTGATCAACTCGGGTCGGAGCACGATAATCGAGGCAAGTTCCCGTTCCCTCGATCGACTTGGAGCGAACGGAACGATGCCCATGCACCGAAGACCAGGGGACAGGGCATCCCGTATTTTACCCTTGCAGTTGGGAGAACCTCCGTGTTAAAGCACCTGCCTTGGACGTTTGCACTCTGGTTGATCACGGCGGCGGTCGGCGCCGCCGAACGGATTCCGGAACCGGATCAGAAGATCGTGCCGCCTGCGCCGGAGTGGGAAGGCGTGGTCCGAGCGGCCGCCCCGGCCAAGCCGACGGTCCAGGCCGCCAAACGCAAGCTGCTGGTCTTTTCTCGATTCACAGGCTACGACCACAAGGTCATTCCGCACGTCGATCGCGTCTTTCAGATCCTCGGCGCCAAGTCCGGCTCCTTCGACACCACCGTCAGCGTGGACATCGAGTCGCTGGCGTCCGAGAGTCTGAACGCGTACGACGTGCTGGTTCTCAACAACAACTGCTCCAAGGGTCCACGCCGCCACTTATTGCTGGACGTCCTGGAAACGGACTCCAAGTACCAGGGCCTGACGCCGGCAGAGCGAGAAAAGAAAGCCAACGCATTGGAGCAGTCGCTGCTGGCCTTTGTCGGCGGCGGCAAAGGACTCGTCGTGATTCACGGCGCGCCGACGATGCTGAATAACTCGAAGGAATTCACGGGCATGGTTGGGGGGGCGTTCTTTTATCATCCGCCGAACCAGGAAGTCACGGTCCGCACGGTCGACGCCAGCCATCCGCTGGTCGCCGCCTTTCAAGGCAAGGAACCGTTCATTCACCGCGACGAGCCGTATTGTTTCCATGGTCCGTACGAACGCATGGAATTCCGGCCGCTGCTTTTCATGGACACCCAGGGACTCCGCGATCCCAAGGGAGAGGCGGGGAAAATGGTCCGCTACGTGGCCTGGATCAAGCCGTACGGCCAGGGGCGGGTGTTCTACTGCTCGCCCAGTCACTTCCCCGAAAGCTATACCAGTCCCACGCTCTTGCGGTTTCTGCTGGACGGCACGCAATACGCCAGCGGCGATCTGAAATGCGACGACACCCCGCGCCGCTAGGACAACTGACGGTGCGGGCAGGCTAAGACCTGCCGCGGCCAACGGTTTTGTCGCGGTTGACGGTGGCGCGAGCGTGCGGAACGCAGACGATCCCGCGACGGGGCAGTTCCTTCAGGCTGCAATCCGCGCGACCAGGTCCCAGAGCCACTGGGGAGCGAAGAACAAGAATAGCGTGGCGATGGCACACAGCAGGCCGGCGGACAGGGCCGGCAAATCGACCGCGCGAACCGCAGGTTCCGCGGATGCCGGACGCAAGTATATAGCCGCGGCAATCCGCAGATAGTATCCGGCTCCGATCGCTGCATTGAGGGCCATGATCACGGCGATGGCCTGCGAAGCGGCGGTGCCGGCCGACCAGGCGGCGACCAGCAAGTTGAACTTGGCAAAGAAGCCCGCCGTGGGCGGCAAGCCCGTCAGGCTGAACAGAAAAACGGCCAACAACAACGCCGCGCCGGGACGAATCCGGCTCAACCCTGCCAGTTCGTCCAGATCGTCCACCTGCCTGTCGCGGCCGCTGATTGCCGTGAGCACGGCGAATGCGCCGACGGTCATGAATCCGTACACGGCCAGGTAGAACAACAACGATTCGACGCCGCCAGCAAGACCGCCACGAGACTGGGCAATCGTCAACCCGACCAGCATGTAGCCGCCGTGGGCAATGCTGGAATAGGCCAGCATGCGGCGCACGTTCTTCTGCCACAGCGCCAGGACGTTGCCGACGCACATCGTGATTACGGCCAGCCACCACAGCGCCGGCGTGAGGACTTCTGACAGGGTGGCGGCTGGCCCCCACGCCGAGTCCGGCGCCGGCAAGACGGCAATCAACCGCAGCAGCACGGTGAAGCCGGCGAGCTTGGGCACGATCGACAGCACGGCCGCACCGGCGGTGTGCGTGCCTTGGAATACGTCCGGGGCATAGAAGTGGAACGGCACCGCGGTGACGCGGAATCCAGCGCCCACCACCACGGCAATCAGGGCCACCGCCAGGATCACCGGCAACGGCGTGGCCGCCGACTTGACCAGCCCCTGGCGAATCGCTTCCAGACTGGTCGTCCCCGCCGCCCCGTACAGGAAGCTGAATCCGTACAGCAGCACCGCGGACGAAAAAATGCTAAGCAGGAAATACTTCAGCGTCGCCTCTTGGCCGGCGCTCGTGCGGCACAACAGATACAGCAGGATGTAGGTCGGGATGCTGACCAGTTCCAGGGCCAGGAACAGGCCGACCAGGTCGTTGGCCGCGGCGGTCAAGTTCACTCCGGCCAGCATCAGCAGCAGGCAGGCGTGCGACTCGCCCGTCTCCTCGGCCGCAAATTGCTTCCAACTGATCAGCACCAGCAACCCGCCGGTGATCAGCGAGAGCCCGCGCACGAACCACGCCAACGGGTCCCCGCGGAACGGGCCTGACCACAGCCCGTCAGCCGGCTCCAGCGGCGGACCCTGCAGCCAGAGCCAGGCGGCGAAGCCCAAGGCCAACAGCGACAGCAGGCCGCAGCTGTGCCGCGTACCGGGCGAGATCGGACCCGCCGCCGATTTCTGGAACGGGGCCAGCAGCAACAGAGTGCAAGCCGCTGCCACCAGCACCACTTCCGGGAGCACGTGGCCAAAGCCGTCGATGATACTTTTGACCGCCTGGTCCACTACTGCTTCTCCGAATCTGCAATCTTCCAACCGTCCGTAATCACCGTGTCGCTCATGCGCGGCTCGACTTCTGGCCGCCCCGTCTGTTTCTCATAGATCCGCGCCACCGCCTGCACGTCCGGGCGAATCACGTCCAGCACGGGCTTGGGATACACCCCAATCCACAGGCACAAGGCCACGAGCGGCAGCAGGGCCGCCAACTCGCGGCCGTTCAGATCGGTGACCGGCCGGCCCTGCACGTCGGGCTCTTTGAGCGGACCAAAGAACGATCGCTGCAACATCGACAACAAGTACCAGGCCCCCAGGATGATCCCCGTCGTGCCGACCACCGCGTAAGCCGCATTGAACTTGAACATGCCGATCAGCGACAGCACTTCGCCGACGAACCCATTCAGTCCCGGCAAGCCCACGCTCGACAGGCAGATGAACACCATTCCGCAGGCCAACAGCGGCAGCCTCGCCGCGAGTCCGCCCAGGTCCGGCATCATCCGCGTGTGATAGCGGTCGTAGATCATCCCCACCAACAAAAACAAGGCTCCGGTCGACAGCCCGTGGTTGACCATCTGCAGCACGCTGCCGCTGATCCCCTCGGCGTTCAACGCGAACATGCCCAACATGCAGAAGCCCAGATGGCTGACGCTGCTGTACGCGACCAGCTTTTTGATGTCCTGCTGAGCCAGCGAGCAGAACGCTCCGTAGACGATGCCGATGACCGCCAGCGTGGCGATCAGCGGAACGCCCAGGACCAGCGTGGCGTCAGGCAGCAGCGGCAGGCACAGCCGCAAAAAGCCGTACGTGCCCAGTTTGAGGAGGACGCCAGCCAGGATCACCGAGCCGGCCGTCGGCGCCTCCGTATGCGCCAGCGGCAGCCAGGTGTGGAACGGGAACAGGGGCACCTTGATCATAAAGCCGGCCGACAGGCCCAGGAAGATCCCGCATTGCAGGTGCAGCGGCAAGGCCCCTTCGCCACTCAACTGCCGCGCCAGTTCCGGGATGGCAAACGGCGTGCAGGACGCTCCGGGCCGGCTCAACACGGCCAGCACCAGCGCGATCAAACCCACGAGCGTCAACACGCTGCCGGCCAGGGTGTACAAGAAAAACTTGTACGCCGCGTATTGCCGCTGGGGACCGCCCCAGATGCCGATCAAAAAGAACAGCGGAATCAGGGTGACTTCGAAGAAGACATAAAACAGCAGCAAGTCGAACGCGCAGAACGCGCCGATCAGCCCGGCCTCCAACACCAGCAGACAGGCGTAGAACTCGCAGGCTTGGACGCGGATTGATTCCCAAGAGACGAGCACCGCCGAGACCAGCAGCAAGGCAGTCAAGAGGACCAGCAGCAGGCTGATGCCGTCCAGGCCCAGGAAAAACTCCAAACGCACCTGCCGGCCGCTGTCCGCGAGGCCCGCCGGCAAGCCGGCGGCGGAAGCCTCGTGGGTCCGGGCGTCGGCCCAGGAAAACGTCAGCCAGGTGTGCCGGAACTCGACGCGCGGCCGCACGGGCCCGCCCACCGAATCGCTGACGGGACGCAACGAGGCGAACTGGGCCGCCAGCACCAGGGAGATGACCAGGGTCGCCAGCGAACCCAACAGGCTGATCCAACGCGCAGCGCCGGCGCTGCGCAACACCATCACCACGACGGCAGTCGCCAGCGGCAGCAGGACCAGTGCGGGAAGCAACGTCGACATCCAATCACTCCGGCGTCCGCGGCAGGGCTCTGCGAGCCGCGCGAAGCGGACGAAAACCGAACACCATCGCCACGGCTCGGCGAGCCGTGCTCCGGGACGGGCGTTATCCGCCAGCCCAGGCGTTAAGCACTGCCAGCAGCAGCGCGGCTAACCCGATCATCATCACCAGGGCGTACGTCTGCACCTGGCCGTTCTGAACCGGCCGCAGCAGACTGCCCACCATCCAGGGAATGCGGCCCGCCGCATTCACCAGGAAATCCACCAAATAGTCATCCAACACGCGACACAACCACGCCACCCCCTGCAGCGGACGGACCACCAACGCGGCAAAGATCTCGTCCCAGTAGAACTTGTTCAAGGACCAATTGTAGGCGGTCGTCGACACGCGGGCCAAGCGTCCGGACAGACCAGGACTGCCCACGTACGCCAGCCACGCCGCAGCGATGCCGATCACCGCCGCCGCCGTGCCCAACAGCATCGGCATCCAGGCCACCACATGTTCCTCGCCCCCGGTCAGACCGCGCGTCTGGGCCAGGTACGGTCCGAACAAACCGCTCGGTCCGATGGCCGCTCCAACCGCCAGTGCGAACAAGGCTAGGATTACCAGCGGCACGCTCATCACCGGCGGCGACTCGTGGGGATGCTGGCCCGCTTCGGCCGGGAACCTCGCTTCGCCCCAGAAGGTCACGAAGTAGGCTCGAAAGGTGTAAAAGGCCGTCAGTAGGGCCGTCACGACGGCCGTGAACTGCAGGACCAGAAACGATTTCGCGTACAACGACGTGCCGTGACTCGCCGCAGCGACGGCAGCCAGGATCTCGTCCTTGCTCCAGAAGCCGGACGTCAACGGAAAACCGGCCAAGGCAAGCGCGCCGCACAGGAAGGTCAGATGCGTGACGGGCAGCACGCCCCGCAAACCGCTGAACCGCCGCATGTCGATCACGTCGCCCATCGAATGCATGACGCTGCCGGCACTGAGGAACAGCAGGGCTTTGAAAAAGGCGTGCGTAAAGAGATGGAAAATAGCGGCCGTCACGGCCAACGTCACCACTTCCTTGCCGCCCGCGGCGCATCCCAAGGCCAGGAACATGTACCCCAGTTGGCTGACCGTCGAATAAGCCAGCACGCGTTTCAAGTCGTATTGCGTCAGCGCGATCAACGCAGCCAGCAACGCCGTGAACCCGCCAATCCCCGCGACGATCAACTGGACAAAAGGCGCTTGGACGAACAGCGGCGTGCAGCGGGCCACCATGTAAACCCCGGCCGTGACCATCGTGGCGGCGTGGATCAACGCGCTGACCGGGGACGGGCCTTCCATCGCATCAGGCAGCCAGACGTGCAGCGGAAACTGGGCCGACTTGCCCACCGCCCCCAGAAACAGCAGCCCACAGATCCACTCCAGCCGTCCGGGATGCTGCTGGGCGATCTGCTGCAAGACTCCCTCCCGACCCAAGACGCCCTGATAGTCCAACGTGCCAAACGTGCCCCAGATCAGAAACACGCCCAGCAAGAAGCCGAAATCGCCGATCCGATTCACCAGAAATGCCTTGCGCGCCGCCGCGGCGGCACTGGGCCGGCGGTACCAGAAGCCGATCAACAGATAGCTGCACAGCCCCACGCCTTCCCAGAAGACGAACAGGACCAGGAAGTTGCTGGCCAGCACCAGCATCGACATCGAAAACACGAACAACGAGAACTCGGCAAAAAACCGGGCGTACCCAGGATCGCCTCGCATGTATCCCACCGAATAGATCGCTACCAGCAGACTGACCAGCGTCACCATGGTGACCATGATCGCGCCCATCGCATCGGCGGTCAGCCGGATGCTCACATCCAGTCCACCCACCCGGATCCATTCGTATCCGGCCGCGCTGACCTGAGGATGACTGCCGTCCGGCCCCAAGCCGGCGATGTCCGGGATTCCCAGCAGAAGCACGCCCAGCGAACTGCCCAAAGAGACGCACAAGGCCAGAATGCACGGATAGTGGCTCCGCTCGCGCAGCCAGCGGACGCCTGTCAGCGCAATCAGCACACAGGCTGCCGCCGGGGCGCCGGGGATGAGCCAGAGGGCGATCTGCCGCGCGGCTTCAGACACGGTTGTCGGCCCTCCTTTTCGAGATGTCCGGAACTCGGCCCGCTGGCGTCAGCCGGGGAGACTCCAGCGCCGCGGGCAGCACGGGCGCGATCGGCGGCTCCTCGCCGCCTGTGCCGGAAACCAGGCCTTCTTCGCCAAGCTCGCGCCAAGCACGGATGTCCAGTGTCTTCCTCCGCTGGTACAACGCGACAAACAACGCCAAGGCCACGCCCGCTTCGCAAGCCGCCACGGCAACGATGAACACCGCAAACGCCTGCCCTTGATGGTTGCCGTGCAGGTACGAAAAAGCCACCAGATTCAGCGACACTCCCTGCAACATCAACTCGGCCGAAAGCGTCATCATGATCAAGTTGCGGCGCGTTACGAACCCGATCGCGCCCAAGGCGAACAACACGGCGCCCACCAGGAGATAGTTGTGCAACTCGGACATCAGCTCTTCCTCCGCGGCGTCCGGAGTGCGATGGCAATCGCGCCGATGCTGGCCACCAGCAACAGCGTCCCCGCAAGTTCGACGGCGTACAGGTAATCGCCGAACAGGCTGCGTCCCAGGCCGCGAACGGTGCCCAGCGGTTGGTTGCCCCGCTGGCTCAGCGGACTGGGCCCCAACGCGGGCGGGTAACTCAGCAGCGTCCGACCCTGGCCCCCAGTGTCAGCGTCCGCGGAAGCCTGGGCCAACGCCGGACCGGCGGCGAAAACCGCCGTCCTCTCCGGCCGCAGGGCGCACAGCAGGCCGCCCAGCACCAGAAAGCCCAACAGGGTGGCCGCCAGCGGTTGGCTGGCCCGCTGGTCGTAGGCGGCGACGCCCACGGCCTGCTGGGCCAGCATGATCAAGAACAGAAACGTGACGATGATCGCGCCCGCGTAGACGATCGCTGAAGCCGCTGCCAGGAACGGCGCAGAGCGCAACAGAAACAAACCGCATACGCACAGCGTGACCACCACGAACCACAACGCCGAATACAGCGGATTGCGGTTGGTGATCATCAGCACGGCAGACCCGATCGCCACCAGCGCAAAGAAACCGAACAACAGATCCTGCGTTACCGCGGCGCCGGGCTGAAACAACGTCACGCCGCCTCCGGCCAGCGCCGCCAGACCCAGCAGCACCCCGACCGGCCGCGGCCAGACCTTGGCCCGCGGCAGCAGCCACCAGACGGCCAAGAATCCGAGCAGCACCGGCAAGACGGCCAGCGCATGGCCGCCGAACCAATCGGCTTGTGCTAACAGGGTCGCGGTCAAATTCACAGTCTCACCATGGTCGCGCCCGCGCGACAAAAACGACAGGCCACATGCCTGCCCCTCACGTCGCCGGTCCCTTGGCTTCCAGCAACGTCGAGGCCGGCCCCAGTTCGCCGCTTCGCGTGCGGATCGGGTCCTTGCCCGAATCAACCGTCTCGTCGTAGACGCTCAGTAATTTCTCGCGATCAAATAGCATTTCCTGCCGGCTCTTGCCCGTCAAGTCGTAGATGCTCGTCAACTCGATCGCGTCTACCGGGCAAGCTTCCTCGCACATCCCACAGTAGATGCACCGCAGTTCGTCGATGACAAACGTCTCCGGATACTTGTCCCGATCCGGCCAGGGCGTTTCCGCCGCCACGATCTCGATGCAATTCGCCGGACACGCCGTCGCGCACAGGAAACAAGCGACACACTTCACGCGGCCCTGATCGTCCCGGTTCAGCCGATGGACGCCGCGATAGTTCGCGGGCAGGTCCGGCTTGACCTCCGGGTATTCCTGGGTCACGCTGGGCTCGCGGAACATGTGCCGCAGCGTCGTGCGGATGCCCGCCGCGATGCCGGGCAGCAGGCTCGCTTCCCAGAAACCGATCTCCGGCTCCTCGATCCAGTGGATTTCGTGTTCTTGAATCGGCATCAGACTGTACCTAACGCAACCAGCAGCCGCAACTCATCGTAGGCCGCTCGCTCTGCGAACGGCCTGCGATCACCCCTACCCTCCCCCTTGAACCGCCGCCGAACGGCGCAACCCTCTCGACACCCGGCGCTTGGCCGCTTGCGCCGAGACGATCGTCGCCCCCACGAACATTGCCCCCGAAGCGGGCAGCAGCCAGACTTCGGGCAACCCGAACTGTTTCACGAACATGACGCACACCAGGTTCAACACGGTCAGCGGAATCAGGCCGTACCAGACCAGCGACATCAGCTGATCGTAGCGGTAGCGGGGGATCGTCCAGCGGATCAGCATGATGAACAGGATGAAGGCAAAGACTTTGACCAACAGCACCAGCACTTTGACGACGGTCGCCCCCGGATAGACGCTGTCCGCTTCGGCGATCCAGGGGAACTGCCAGCCGCCGAAGAACAGGATCGCGACCAGAAAACTGACCGTGATGACGTGCGTGTACTCCGCCAGGAAGAACATCGCAAACTTCATCGCGCTATACTCGGTGTGATAGCCGCCGACCAACTCCTGCTCGCACTCCGGCAGGTCGAACGGCAGCCGATTCGACTCGGCCAGCGCGCTCATGAAGAAAATCAAGCAGGCCAGCGGCTGATACCAGACGTGCCAGCCCAGCACGCCGCGGGCCGTCTGGTGGTTGATGACCTGCTCCAGGTTCAACGAGCCGGTCAACAGGATCACGCCCATCAGCGACAGGCCCAGCGGGATTTCGTAGCTGATGACTTGGGCGCTGGACCGCAACGCGCCGAGCATGCTGTATTTGTTGTTCGACGCCCAGCCGCCCAGGATGATCCCGTAAACCGCCAGGCTGCCCGCGGCGAACAAGAACAGAATGCCGATGTCCAACTGCGGAGCGATGACGAATTGGAACTCGCCCGACTGGCCGGAACTGGGCCCGAACGGCACGGCCGAAAAGGCGAGAAACGTCGTGAAGATGGAAATGCTGGGGGCCAGGAAGTACAGCGCCTTGTCCACGTGCGCCGGTACGATGTCTTCCTTGAGGAGGAACTTCAGGCCGTCCGCCAGCGGTTGGAGCAGGCCGAATTTGCCCACCCGGTTCGGCCCCACCCGGTCCTGGACCCAGGCGGCCAACTTCCGCTCGAGCCAGATCAGGTACGCGCAGGCGCCCATCGTCGCGCCAAGCACGACACTGATCGCCAACACCGTATGCAAGAAAGGATGCATGAACGCCGACCCTCACGCGGCCGTCAGCCGCAACACCGTGGCCTGGCTCTTTGCGCCGTGCCAAGTCCGACAACGTACCTTACACGGCTCGGAGAGCCGTGCGACAAAAAATGCCCGCACCGCGAACGTGCGAAATCCGGAGACTCCACCTCCGTCCCACGATCCTATCCCACCTCGTACACTCCCCACTCTCCCAAATCCCCGCCGGCCAGCCGCGCCAGCGACGGAACCTCTTGTGCCATTTCCTGACGCACCGTCGGCGCGTGGAACAACCCGCGTCGTCCCGCTAGTTGCCACAAAATCCGGCCGTCCGGCCAGGCGCCGTCCGGCGGGGCCACCGCGCGCTGGATCGCTTGTGCCAGACCCGCGTCATTCACGAACGTGCCCTCCCGCTCGGCAAACGCTCCGCCGGGCAGCAGGAAATGGGCCACGGCGCTGGCAGGCGACGGCAGGATGTCCTGAACCACCAGCAGCTTCAATCCGGCTAAGACGCTCGCTTGCTCCGGCGTGATCCAGGGTTCGGGATCACCGCCGATCAGGTACAGCGATTCCACGCTTCCGGCAGCAATCTGGCTCAACATCTCGTCGAAGCCCGTCACACGCCCTTCAAAGTGTTTCAGAATCGCCTCGAGGCCGCGACGGTTCGGGCACTTTTCCGCCCGAATCACGAATTTCGCCGGTTCGATGGCGTTGCCGCGCACATCCTTCGGGTAACGGTCGTCCTCGCCCACGCGCCGTACGGGCCCCAGGGCCAACCGCACGTCCGGCGACAGGCTGCGGAGGTGTCGGGCGATCAGATAACCTTCCTCCAACGTCATCCACGGCGATAGGACCGCTGCCAGACCGCTGGGCCGCCGGGCCGCGGCCCGCCCCAAGGCGGCCCGCAACGCCGTGAGCAGATCGTCCCAACCGCGGCAAACCGTCTCGCCGCCGTTGCGCTGCAACGGCTCCGTCAAGCGGTCCTCGCGGTGGAGATAGCGGAAGCCGAACCGGCCTTCGTCGCACATGAAGTAGCCTTGCGCCTGGGGGTTGGGCCGCGGGCGCAGGCGGTAGACGTGCTCTTTGTTCTGATCGACCACGATACTGCAGCCCGTGCTGCAATTCGGGCAGACGCTGCGCGTGGTTTTCAACCACCAGACTCGTTGCTGGTACAGGAAATCCTTGCTGCACAACGCTCCGACCGGGCAGAGGTCGACCACGTTCCCCGCCAGCTTGTTGTTGCACGGCTGGCCGGGAAAGATGTCGATTTCCTCGTGGCTGCCGCGGTTGATCACCTGCAGTTCCGCGGTGCCGCTGATCTCCCGCGTGAACCGCACGCACCGCGTACACATCACGCAGCGGTCCGTGAACAAGACAATGTGATCGCCGATGTAGTGCTTGTCCTGCCGCTGCAGCTTCGGCTCCTGCAATCGGCTGTGAGCCCGACCGTAGCGGTACGCGTAATCCTGGAGAAAACACTCACCGGCCTGATCGCAGATCGGGCAGTCCAGGGGATGGTTCAACAGCAGGTATTCCAGAGTCGCCCGCTGGGCCGCCTTCACCTTGTCGCTGTCGGTGACGATCACCATCCCGTCCTTGACCGGCGTCTGGCAGGCGGGCATTAGTTTGCCCTGCATCGCCACCGAGCCGTCCGGTCGGCGGTCGCCGACTTCGATCAGGCACATGCGGCAACTGGCCACCACCGTCAACGCGGGATGCCAGCAGTAATGCGGAATCTCGACGCCGGCAAGCCGCGCGGCCTGAATGGCGTTCAGCTGCTGCTGATCGCCGATTTCAACCGACTTGCCGTTCACGATTACGGTCGCCATGCGTCACCAAAAGGTCCTAGTCTTCACCCAACGGCAGGCATCAGCCTGCCGGTACCCCCGCGGCGGCTTGCGCCCCGGCGAAAAATCGGCGGGCTGACGACCACCGTTCGCCCAGCGCGGGACAATTCCACCTTCGTCAGGTCGCCAAATTCTGGTTTACTTCTTTCTCTTACTGCGAATGTACTGTTCGAACTCGGGACGGAACTTGTGGATCGCGTTCTTGACCGGCCAGGCGGCGCCGTCCGACAGGCCGCAAATCGTCGTGCCGGGAAGGATCCCCATCGAACCGGCGACCTCCAGCAGCAGATCCAGATCGCTCGGCTCGCCGCGCCCGGCGCGGATCCGTTCCAGGATCTTGGTCATCCAAGCCGTGCCCTCGCGGCAGGGCGTACACTGGCCGCACGACTCGTGGCTGAAGAACCGGCAGCAATTGTACAGCACATCGACCATGCTGGTCTGATCGTCGATCACGATCACGGCGGCGGTGCCCAGCCCCAGGCAACCGGCCTGGAGCGGGCCGTTGAAATCCAGCGGCGTATCCAATTCGGCCTCCGACAGGAAGCCCATGCTGATCCCGCCCGGCACGACCGCCTTGACGCGGCGGCCGTTCCGCACGCCGCCGCCGCACTGGTCGATCAACCGCCTCGCCGTGACGCCCAGCGGCAATTCGTAACAGCCAGGCCGGTTGACGTGCCCGCTGAGGCAATACAACTTGGGGCCGTAACTCCCCAAGTCACGCGGGTTGTTCACATCCGCCGCCACGCCGATCGAACGGAACCAGTCGACCCCGCGATCCAGAATTTGCGTGACGCAGGCCAGCGTCTCGATATTGTTCACAATCGTGGGCTTGCGGAACAAGCCTTCCACCGCCGGGAACGGCGGCTTGATCCGCGGCCACGCCCGCTTGCCCTCCAGGCTTTCGATCAGCCCCGTTTCTTCGCCGCAAATATAAGCCCCGGCTCCGCGATGCAGGAAGATGTCCATGTCGAAGCCGCTGCCCAGGATGTTCTTGCCCGCCAGGTTGTTCGCGTAACACTCGTCAATGGCCCGCTGCAGCGTGCGATAACTGCGGCCGTACTCGTACCGCAAATAGATGTACGCCGTACGAGCCCGAATCGCGTGTCCGGCGATCAGGATGCCTTCCAGAACCTGGTGCGGATCCTCCTCCATCAGAATCCGGTTATTGAATGTCCCCGGTTCGCTCTCGTCCCCGTTGACGCACAGATAGATCGGCCCCGGATGCCCCTTCGGCAGAAACGTCCACTTCATCCCACAGGGAAACCCGGCCCCGCCGCGGCCGCGCAACCCCGACCGCTTGACCAACTCAATCACTTGCGCCGGTTCCATGCCCAACGCCCGGCGCAGCGCAGCGTAACCGCCATCGGCCTGGTACGTCGCCAGGCTGGCACTGTCGGGCAGGCCGACTCGTCGCAGTAGTACCGGTTCAAAGGTGATCACGGGGGAAATTCTTCAGTGTTCAGGGTTGGTTTTTCGGCTCTTCGGTTTTTTGTTTTCCGTTTTCGGGGTTCCGTTTTCCGTTTTCAGGGATCAGGGATCGGGGATCGGATAAAAACGAAGCCGCTGGGCGGTTTGGAAGTGGGGTCTTGTCACTCCAACTGGCCCAGGATCTCTTCGGCTTGCTCCAGAGTCACGTTTCCGTGGCGTTCATCGTCCACCATCATACAGGGGCCGGCTTCGCAGCCTCCCAGGCACTCGGCGAACTCCAGCGTGAACTTGCCGTCGGCCGTCGTTTCGCCCGGCTTGACGCCCAGTCGCCGGCCGAGTCCGGTCAACAGTTCTTCGCCGCCGCACAGCATACAGGACAGACTGCGGCAGACCCAGACGCGGTGCTTGCCCAGCGGCTGTTGCTCGTCGCGGAAAAACCCGTAGAAACTCATCACATCGTGGACCTCGGCGGGGTGCAAGTCCAGGATCTCTGCGATTTCGCGAATGGCCTCCAGCGGCACGTGCCGCAACGCGTTCTGGGTGATGTGCAATGCCGGGAGCGCCGCCGCCCGCTTGTCGGGATACTTGGCCAACTCCGCACGGATGGCAGCTCGCATCTGGTCGGTCAGCACGCTCATCAACTCAACTCCGAAACCTTGTCCATCATCCCTTGCCGCGGACAGGCTGGAAAGCCAGTCCGCAGGGTCATCGATCCAGTTCCGCTGCGATAATGTTCAAACTCCCCAGGATCGCCACCACGTCGCTGATCTGGTGTCCCACGATCATGTGCGGGAAGACCGCGAAATGGATGAACGAGGGGGGCCGAGTCCGCGCCCGGTACGCCCGGTCGCTGCCATCGGCGACAAGGTAGAATCCCAATTCGCCGTTGGGGGATTCCGTGGCCGCATACAACTCGTCGGTCGGCGCCGGGAACCCGCGGTTGGGCATCACCAACTCGAAATGGTGAATCAAGCCCTCAATGCTGCGGTACACTTCGCGCTTGCCGGGCAGGACGGCTTTCCCTTCCAAGTCCACATTCAGCGGCCCGGACGGGAGATTCTCGACCGCCTGTTCGATGATCTTGAGGCTCTCCCGCATCTCTTCCATCCGCACCAGGTAGCGCGCGTAGCAGTCGCCGGCCTGCGCGCAAATCACCCGAAAATCCAAGTCGCCATACGCCAGGTACGGATCGTCCTTGCGCACGTCCCGCACGACGCCGCTGGCCCGCGCGATCGGACCGGTGCAACTCAGGTTGATCGCCTGGTCGTGAGACAGCACGCCGATGCCCTTCGTACGTTCCATGAAAATGCGGTTGTGGGTCAGCAGCTTGTGGACGTCGTTGTGCGTTTTGCTGAAACCCCGGACGAAACTCCGCACCTTGCCAATCCACTCGTCGTTCACGTCGTACAGCAGGCCGCCGACGCGCGTATAGCTGGTGTGAAAACGCTGCCCCGATGCGTACTCGACGATGTCGTAGATGTGTTCCCGCTGGTGAAACGTGTACAAGAACCCTGTGAACGCGCCCAAGTCCAATCCGGTCGTGCCGACGTTCAACAGGTGGTCGTGCAGTCGCATCAACTCGGCCAGAATCGTGCGCACGTACTTGCAGCGAGGCGTTAGTTCGATGCCCAGCAGTTTCTCCACCGCATGGTGCCAGGCAATCTCGTTGGCCAGCGGCGAGATGTAGTTCATGCGGTCGACGATTGTCACGTACTGGTTGAAGTTCAGGTGCTCGCCCAGCTTCTCGAACCCGCTGTGCAGGAACCCGATGTCCGGCACCGCCTTGACGACCGTCTCGCCAGAGAGCGTCAGGATCAGCCGCAGCGTCGTGTGCGTCGCTGGATGCTGGGGTCCGAAGTTCAACGTCCACAAGTACTCCTTGGCGGATGCTTCGGGCTCAGCAAGATCATGCACTTCGAACGGCATTTCTGTTTTCCTGTCGCGGCCCGAAACCGCCACTCCGCAGGCCGCTGGCTCCGCGAGCAACGCCCCGCCGGCGGAGTCAGCGGCCTGCGATCGCACCAGAACGCTAACTCTCCGACCGCGTAATCACGGGGAAATTATGCCGCTCGCCGCGGCCTCGCAAGGGGTAATCCTTCCGCAACGGAAAGGCCGTGAATTCCTCCGGCATCAAGATCCGGCGCAAATCCGGATGGCCGGTGAACTGGATGCCGAACATGTCGTACACTTCCCGTTCCATCCAATCGGCGCCTTTCCACAACGAATACACGCTCGGCAGCCGCAACTCCGGTTCGTTGACGGCCGTCTTGACGTACACCCGCTCCCCGCTGCGGGTGTTCAGCAACGCGTAAATCACGCCGAACCGATCCTGGGCTCCGGGATAGTCCAGGTAGTCGACGGCGCTCAGATCGATCAGCATGTCGAAGCCGCAGGCCTCGTACAGGCATTGCAGGCAATCGTAAACCCGCTCCGCCCGCACGTGCAAACGGAAGTTGTCGCGGAACTGCGACGTCGTATAGCCGTTCGGTCCCAGTCGCTCGCGGAGCGGAGTTTGCTCGAACATGGCGTTTACCCTCAACTCCTCAACGCAATGCCTCGCGGATCCGCCGCACCTCGTCCGGCTCCAGCGGCCGCGGCCCCTCCGGCTGCGTCCGTCCCTTGAACTCTCTGCCGTCGAACGTGCCCGTCTGGCGGATCTTGTCCTGCAGATCAAGGAACGCCTTGAGCAACTGTTCCGGCCGCGGCGGGCAGCCCGGCACGTAGATGTCGACCGGGATGAACCGATCTACCCCCTGGACCACCGCATAGGTGTCGAACACGCCGCCACTACACGCACACGCCCCCATCGACATGCACCACTTGGGCTCCGGCATCTGCAGCCAGATCCGCTGCAGCACCGGCAACATCTTCATCACCACGCGTCCGGCCACAACCAGCAGATCGCACTGCCGAGGACTGAACCGCATCACTTCCGCGCCGAACCTCGCCAGATCGTGACGCGACGCGGCGGTGGCCATCAATTCGATGCCGCAGCACGCCGTCGCAAACGGCATGGGCCAGAGACTGTTCGTCCGCGCCCAATTGGCCGCCGCGTCCAAGCGGGTCAGGAAGATGTTTTCCGGCAGTCCTAGCGCCATCGGAACACTCCCCTCTTCCAGGCGTAGACGTAAGCAATGCCCAGCGTCGCCAGGAACACCAGCATGACCACAAACACCGGTCCCCGCAACTCGGCCGGCACGCCTCCCTCGGCGGCGTAGGCGCTGCACGCCCAGGGGTACAGGAGCAGCAACTCCACGTCGAAGACCAGAAACAGGATCGCGACCAGGTAGAATTTGACGTCAAACGGCTGCCGGGCGTCGCCTACCGGGTCCATGCCCGACTCGTACGGCATGTTCTTCACGACCGTCTCGTGCTTGGGCCCGATCGTCTGCGTCAGGGCCAGGGTGGTCACCACAAAGGCGATCATGACTCCGGAATAGGCCAGGATGGGCAGGAATGTGGAAACCTGATTTTCCATAGGCCTGTGCCTCCCGGATGCCGGTCCGCGATTACTGTCCAGACGTTTTTCTGTAAAGCCGAGTCAGCTGGTTCGATATTGTAGTTGCAGGACGGCGCCGATTGTAGAGGCTCTCCGGCGGTTGTCCAGAAGCCCGTCCCTTTTCGCAGAAACCGGCTTCTTCCCCCCAAAAACGGTTCCTCGAAATTTTATTCGCCAGCGGAAAGTCCTCCGCTTATCAAAGTCAGGTCCGCCCGTAGATGTACTCTCGCAGCACGTGCAGCGTCTGCTCCTGAGCGTTCGCGTTGAACGCGTTCAAGTCGCCAATGGAAACAAGTCCGACCAATCGCTCGTTCTCGTCGACGACCGGCAGGTGCCGGATGCGGCGGTTCTTCATCACGCTGCGAGCTTCTTCGACGCTGGTTGTCGGGTTGCAGACGAGCATCTCGGTCGTCATGACTTCCTTGACGAGAGTCTTTCCGGGATCCAGCCTCGCGACGACGACGCGCCGCAGGATGTCCCGCTCGGAGACGACGCCCACAGGCCGTTCTCCGTCCATCACCATCAAAAAACCGACGCGGTACTGATTCATCAGCACCGCCGCTTCCATCACGGTCGCCCGCGGATCGACCGAGATGACGTGGGAATCCTTGCCTGCCAGGATGTCCTTCAGGGTCGCCATGACACCGCACCGCGTAATCGCAGTCTCCCATGCGAGGGTTTGAACCAAAAGCCGCCTTCGAACAGCCCCAGTCAATCTGACCGGGAGCAATGTTTGAGCGGACAGAATGCCTAGATTCTAGACGCCACAGGGCGTCAAACAAGTCGGAAATCTGCACAAACTCGGATCAGCAAACCTGAAAACCCGATTCCCCGTGCGATGCCTCACGACGCCGATTGACATCTGGATCATGACGACGTTTCGGGTGGCTGGCCACTGACGGCGAGAGAATTGGCATGCCTTGCGGCTTGACGCAGGCGGTTTTCTCGGGTCCAATGTGTTCCTCGTGATACAGTAAAATCATTAAGTCCGAGGCCGAAAGATCAGGGCGTTCAGGATCGCTCTGGGGAGGTTTGTTAATGGCTGCTGAGCGATGCATAAGACGGGGTCGCAAGACCGGTTTTACCTTGGTTGAACTGCTGGTCGTCATCGCCATTATTGGCATCCTAGTCGCGCTGCTGCTGCCCGCGATCCAGGCGGCTCGCGAAGCTTCACGCCGGACGCAGTGCGCGAACAATCTGAAGCAAATTGCCGTCGCCATGCACAATCACCATGACACTTATGGGTATTTTCCCAACACGTACGTGCTGAAGAACTATCCCAGCGGCACCGGCGATTATGGGCCTCTGCCACGTCTGTTCCCGTTCATGGAGCAGGCGGGCTTGCACGACGCGCTGGAACCGGGAGACTACAGCGGCCCGATCCCCGCCGTCAACGACATCACGAAGACACGGGTCCCCACTCTGATCTGCCCTTCCGACCCGACCCCCGACTTGAACCCGAACGGGTCGAACGACGGCAAGTGCAATTACCTGCCCAGCGCCCAGATTTGCATCAATACCACGCCGGCCGCTGCACTCAAGGTCAACATGAAGGACATCCTGGACGGCACGAGTGCGACGTTCATGTTCGGCGAGCGCGATATGGAGCAGGGCGTCGCCGGAATCTGGATTGGCCGACGAAACGGGGTGACCGACGCCATCGTCTATGCACGCGGCGATTTGCCCCTAAATACCAGGTGGACTGGAGCCGTCGATCCCAATTGCACAAGACATTGCTGGACGAGCATCCATCCCGGCGGCGCGAATTTTGCCTTGGCCGACGCCTCCGTCCGCTTCATCTCGGATACGATTGAAAGCCACTACGGATACACCCAGAGTTGTGCAGGGACCGTCAACAAGGCGGACTTCTTGTACCAGAACTTGTACCGCAAGGATGACCGCAGGGCCATCAAGGTTCCGTAGCGCCGGGCACGGGCACATGGCTGCCAGAAACGGCGAAAGCCTGGTGGAGAGCGTCCTTGCACGACGTTGGCTGCATCACGTTTTGCACGCTGCCAGCCTGACCTCCGCGCCCTTTACCCCAGCCCTGAAGTGCCGTCCGGCCCCAATCCAAGGAGAATGATCCGCGATGAGACTTTTCAGCAACATGGCGATCTGTTTGATGACGGGGATCGTCGCCGCAGTCATGGGCTGTGGCTCGTCCAATCAGGTATCGGTCCAGGGGCGAGTCACGATGGACGGCCAGCCGGTCGGACCCGGCAGCATCGTCTTTCTGCCGGACGCCGGCGCGGAAGGCACGAAGGTCGCCGCCGCGATCGAAGACGGCAAGTACCAGATTGGGCCCGAACGCGGGGCCTCGCCCGGCAACTTCCGGGTGGAAATCAGTTGGTCCAAGAAGACGGGCAAACAGATCCCATCGGCCGATCCGGGCATGATGATGGACGAGACGAAGGAAGCGATTCCCCCCAAATACAATGCCGAAACGACCCTCCGCTGCGAATTCAAGCCGGGCGACAACGTCCATGACTTCGATCTGAAAACCCAGTGAGGAGGAACGCCGAATGTTGCATGACGACGACGCCGAACGGTTGAAAACCCAGTTTCCGGGGCCTCTCAGCGGTGAGGAACGACGCTGTCTGGAAGATCTCCGGGCGCTGCTTGATTTTGTGCTGGACAACAATCTGAGCATTCAACTGGTTTGGGATACGTTTGGCCACGATTACGAAGAGGTCGGCCGGGCCGGATTCGATCTTCACAAAGCGCTGGCATCGGGCTTCTGGCCCAAGACGCGCAATTTTTCGCATCGCGGGGATTGATGGCTCAAGATGGCGGCGGGGTTGCAGCCCGCCCAAATGCCGCCATCACAGGGTTTGACCAGTACGCCGCGACCTGGGGTTCGGTTCGGTCACGCGGACTTCGCGAACCCTCCGCCTCGGCGGGCAGAGGTCGAAGATCAACGGTGGGGTTTCCGCGTAGCGCGAACTTGAGTCCGCTTGGGCGGTATCAATTCCGCCCGACGAAGCCGTTCCTGGAAGGGTGCTTGGTGTGAAATCGAAGTGCGTGCCGCGGACGGAGACCTTCGACATGAACCGGACACAGACGAAGATCGAGGGCGTTTGCCTGGGACTTGCCCTGCTGGGCCTGCTTGGCAGCGGATCGGCCGCTGAACCGGAACATCCGACCAACAGCGCCGTCCCCGTGAAGATCTGGCGCTATGCAGAACGGTGGATGACGCGGGCCGACGCCGATGGCGACGGCAAACTGACCGCCCAGGAATGGCCTCCGTCGGCGGGCCGTCCCGACGCGGTGGATGCGAACCAGGACGGCCGAGTGTCCGTTGAGGAACTGGCCCAGCACATCGCGGATTTCGGACGGCACCGAAAGATCCGCTTGATGCCGGCCAACTTCGGCGGCATGGTCCCGCTGCCATCGCTGCTGCCCCCCGGCGTGCCGGGAGAGGAACGGGCGGCAACGCCCGGCGAGGAGGATCGCCCGCAGTCGCCGGAGGACGCGCCGGCGAACATCGACGATCCGGCGGCGGGCGACTCCCAAAAACCAGCGACCGATCGGAAGTACTTCGTGCCTCCCTCCCGCTTTCCGCCGGGACTGCCCGATTGGTTTCTGAAACGCGATGCCGACGGCGACGGCCAACTGACGCTGGCCGAATTCGACGAATCAGGCTCCGCCTCGGCCAACAAGGAATTCGCCCGCTACGATCGCAATCGCGACGGCTTGGTCACGCCTCGCGAGGTGGTCGGAGGCAGCGCAAAAACAACTCGCGCCAAGCCGTCGGCGACGAAAAAGGATACGCCTCGACCGGCCCCCGCCCCGGAGCCGCCAGCCACGACGGAGCCGCCAGCCACGACGGAGCCGCCAGCCACGACGGAGCCGGCGACCGATGCCCCTCCGCAACCCCCGCCCGCGACCGAATCGGCACCGCGTCCGGACAGCGCGGCGTCCGAGAGACGCAGCCGGAAGAAAAGGAGCAGCGATTAGCGTCCCGGCGTCTCTGAGAAGCCGCAGCCTCTGCTCTGCTCCCGGCCGCGAGCGGCCCGTTGAACGATTCTTGACCGTTCCGCTAGAATTTGAGGGCGTGGCGCAGCGGCCGACGGAATCCCTTCCGGCGTCCCGCCCATCCGCTTTGTTGTTCGAGCCAGAGTTTCCAAGACTATGAGCACCACACCGATCGAAGAACAGATTTCCCGCTATTGCCAAACCTGCACAAAACTGGTCAGCGAGGTCGGCCAGGTCCTGGTGGGCCAGGAAGGCATGGTCTCCCGGCTGCTGATCGGCCTGCTAACGGGCGGCCACGTGTTGCTGGAGGGCGTTCCGGGCCTGGCCAAGACGCTGGCGGTCCGCAGTCTGGCCCAGGCGATCCGGACGGGCTTCTCCCGCATCCAGTTCACGCCCGACATGCTGCCCGCCGACGTGGTGGGCACGGAGATCTTCAATCCGAAAGAGGCGACGTACAGCGTCAAGAAGGGTCCCGTGTTCTCCAACTTGATCCTGGCCGACGAAATCAACCGCGCGCCGGCCAAGGTTCAGGCCGCCTTGCTGGAAGCCATGCAGGAGCGCCAGGCGACGATCGGCAAGGAGACCTATCGTTTCGAGGAACCGTTTCTCGTGCTGGCGACTCAGAATCCGATCGAGCAGGAGGGCACCTACCCGCTGCCCGAGGCGCAGGTGGATCGCTTCATGCTGAAGGTGCTTGTCAAATACCCCGCGCGCGACGAGGAACGCAAGATCGTCGATCGGATGGCGGGGGGCAAGCCGATCCCGGAGATCCAGCGAGTGGCCACGCCGGAAGATATCCTCGAAGCCCGCCAGGTGGTCGATCGGATCTGGGTGGACGACAAGGTGCGCGACTACGTGGTGGACCTGGTTCGCGCCACGCGCGATCCGGCGGAAAGCGGCGTGAGCGGCCTGGAGGGCATGATCGACATCGGCGCCAGCCCGCGTGCCTCGATCTACCTGATGAAAGCCGGCAAAGCGCACGCCTTCCTGCAAGGCCGCGGCTACGTCACGCCGCACGACGTCAAGACGCTGGCCCCCGACGTGCTCCGCCACCGTGTGATCCTGACGTACGAAGCGGAAGCGGAAGGCAAGACGGCGGACGAACTGATCCGGCGAATCCTGGACAACGTGCCCGTACCCTGACAACGCGCCCCCGCCTTGACCAACCATGCTGGCCAGAGAAGTCATTCAACGAGTTCGCGAGATTCAGATCCACACCGGCCGCCAGGTGGCCGACGTGCTGGCGGGCCAGTACGTATCCGTGTTCAAGGGCCGCGGCATCGAGTTCGACGAGGTGCGGCCGTATCTCCCGGGCGACGACGTGCGGACCATCGACTGGAACGTGACGGCCCGCGTGGGCCAGCCGTATGTCAAACGGTACGTCGAGGAGCGGCAGCTGACGTTGATGCTGATGGCCGACGTCTCGGCATCGCAGGACTTCGGATCGGCCGGACGTTCCAAACGCGAAGCGACCGCCGAACTGTGCGCGCTGCTGGCGTTCTCCGCGACACGCAACGACGACAAGGTCGGGTTGACCCTGTTTCACGGCGGGATCGAGCAGTACATTCCGGCGCGGAAGGGCCAGAAGCATTCGCTCCGGGTCGTGCGCGAGGTCCTGGCGCACGGAAGCGGCGTGACGCCGGAGGAGCTGGCGCGGAGAAAGCCTGCCGCGCCGGCAAGCGGGCCGTCCGCCCCGTCCCGGAAACCCGAATCCCGTCTTTGCCGCTGGCTGCCGTTGGGCCGTCGCCGGGCGTGGTGGCGGACCGGGCGGCAAGCGACCAATCTCGCCGGCGCGATGGAATTCCTGATGTCCGTCATGACCCGGAAGGCGGTCTGTTTTGTGGTCAGCGATTTCTGGGACGAGGGCTTCCTGCCCGCGATGCAGATCGCCAACCGGAAGCACGACGTGATTGCCGTGCTGATGACCGATCCGCGGGAACTGGAAATTCCGAACGTCGGCCTGCTCAGCCTGGCCGACGCGGAGACGGGCAAGCTGGCGGCGTACGACACCGGCTCGTCGGCCTTCCGCCGCCAACTGGCGCGACTGGCCCAAGAGCGGGTGGAAAAGTTGAAGCATGCGTTTCGAGCCTCGGACATCGACTTCATCCAGATCGATGTTGCGGGGTCCGTCGTGGACCCCCTGGTCCGCTTCTTTCGGATGCGGGAGCGGAGGATGAGGCGATGAGGCGAGCGGCGAAATCCGGATTTCGAAGGCCGAAATCCGCAACAAGCTCCAAACCCAGAATCCAAATGAGCGAAATGCAGTCGTTCGCCGCTCGGTGTCTTGGATCTTGGTCTGTGACGGTTTGGATTTGTTTCATCTTAGGTGCTTTGCATTTCGTCGGTCCGGCCCTCGCGTTCCTGGCGACGGCGGCCGTGTGGGCGGCAGAACCGCAACCGGCGCTGGAGAAGACCTTCACCTCGGGACCCGTCACGGCGACGGTCAAGCTCGAACCCGTCAAGCCGCTGATCGGCGATCCCGTGACGCTGACCGTCACCGCGGTTGCCGAAAAAGGCGTGGAACTTCTGATGCCGGAGTTCGGTGAGGCCTTGGAACGCTTCTCGATCATTGATTTCGTGCCGCGCGAATCGATCGACGACCAGGGGCGGACGGTGGCCGTCCAGCGGTATCGGCTGCAGCCGCCCGCGTCGGGCGCTCAGGCGATTCCGCCGATCCTGCTCGAATACATCGACCGGCGCGAGGGCCAGCGTCCGGCCCCGGAGGGCTTGGACGCATACGAGTTGCTGACGGAGCGGCTCGAGTTCGAGGTCCAATCGGTGATCCCCCAAAACGCCCAGGCGGATTTGAAGCCGCCGCTGGGGCGGCTCGCCCCGCTTCAGCCGCCGCCGCGCGCCAAGTGGCCGTGGGGGATCGCGACCCTCGTGGTGTTGGCGCTGGCCAGTCCCTTTGCCGCGCGGGCATTCATCGCCTGGCGGCGACGGGCGCGCCGACGCAGCGCTTACGAGATCGCCCGTTGGCGGCTGGACCGGCTGTTGGCCAAGCCGCGCCCTGCGGCCGAACAAATCGACGCGTTCTACGTAGAACTGTCCGGCATCGTGCGAAGGTATTTGGAGGACCGTTTCGAGCTGCGAGCCCCCGAATTGACAACCGAAGAATTCCTGGCTTCCGTGGGCCAGTCGCCCGACCTGTCGCGCGACCATCAGGCCTTGCTGCGCGACTTTCTGCGACAAGCGGACCTGGTCAAGTTCGCCGGCATCCAGCCTACCAGCAACGATATCGAACACTCGCTCGACGCGGCTCGCCGATTCATCGACGAAACACAAGAAAACGCCCCGCTGGTGGAGGAGAGCGGTCAGTCGTGAACAACGATCGGGAAGCGATGAGAAGCGATGAGCGATGAGCGATGAGCGACGAGCGGTCGGGGCTGCACAATGCGTGATCCGGTGACCAACGATCAACAACTGGACAGCAAACGTCGAACAACGATATGAACTGCGAATTTCGGGACCCCCTGCTGCTGGCGATTGCCTTGCTCGCGCCCTTGATCTTGGTCGTGGCGTCGCGACCGGCGTCGGCGGTCCGGTATTCGTCGCTGGGCATTCCAGACCGCTCGCCGAAGTCCTGGCGAGTACGGCTGGTTCGTCTGCCGGCCGTTCTGACGGCGCTGGCCGTCGTCTGTCTGGCCGTAGCGCTCGCGGGTCCGCGGACGCCGGATGCCCAGACCAAGGTCAGCCGCGAAGGCATCGCGATCATGATGGTCGTCGACCGTTCGGGCTCGATGAACGCCCGCGATTTGGTCAAGGACGATTTGAGCGTGGATCGCCTGGCGGTGGTCAAGGACGTTTTTCGCCAGTTCGTGCTGGGCAGCTTGGACAAAGGTCCGGGATTGCTGACCCGCCGGAGTTCTCCGGGGTCCAACACGGCGGGCCGCCCGGACGACATGATCGGGCTGGTTGCCTTTGCCGGCTATGCCGACAGCCTTTGTCCCCTGACGCTGGACCACGGCAGCTTGGTTTCGATGGTCGAAGACCTGGAGATCGTGCGGACTCGCGACGAGGACGGCACGGCGATCGGCGATGGCTTGGCCTTGGCGGTCGAGCGGTTGCGCCAGAGCCAGGCCAAGTCCAAGGTCGTGATCCTGCTGACCGACGGCGTCAACAATACGGGAGCCATCGATCCGCCGCGGGCCGCCGAACTGGCCGCGTCCCAGAACGTCAAGGTCTACAGCATCGGTGCCGGCACCGACGGCCTGGCGCCGTTTCCCACGATCGATCCCTTTTCGGGGCGGCAAGTGCTGGAGCCGACGCTCGTGGAAATCGACGAAGAAACCCTGAAAGCCATTGCCGACAAGACGGGCGGCCGCTATTTCCGCGCCACGGATCGGGACGGACTGTGCGAGATCTACGCGGAGATCGACCGGCTGGAACGGACCGAAGTGACGGAGGTCCGATACCTGCAATACACCGAACATTACGTGCCGTTGGTCATCGCCGGCCTGAGCCTGATGGCCGTGGCAGCGGTGGCCGGTGGGAGCGTGTTCAGGAAACTGCCGTGAGCAGGAGGAGTCCGTGAGAGTAGTGAATTGGAGGGCCTCAGAGAGAAGGGCTGGCACGGGGGAGACTTGCGTGTCCGAGTCCCTCGCGTCGTCAAGCGAGAGCAGGCTTTCTGCGTCCTTGGACGCCGGCTCGCCCAGGTACTCGTCCAGCCGTATCCCCCTTGCCGCCTAGCGCCACGATGTAATCCAAGCCATGTCCGATTTTCAATTCGCCAATCCGAACTGGTCGCACGCCCTCTGGCTGGTCGCCGGGGTCACGGCGTTGCTGTTCTGGCTGGACTGGCGTCGGACCGACGTGCTGTCCCGCTTCCTGTCCTCGACCATGCAGCTGCGGCTGGTTCACCGTCCTTCCCGGACGCGGCGGTGGCTGAGCCTCGGCTGTTTCGGATTCGCCGGTGTCGCCTTGGTTGTGGCGTTGATGAGGCCCCAGTGGGGACTGACCTACCGCGAGTTGCCCCGCGTCGGGGCCCAGATCATGGTCTGTCTGGACGTCAGCAAGTCGATGCTGGCCGAGGACACGGCTCCGAACCGGCTGCAGCGGGCGAAAGCGGAAGTCACCGATCTGTTGTCGTACCTGGAGGGCGACCAGATTGGTCTGATTGCCTTCGCCGGTCGGGCCGCCGTGCTGTGTCCGCTGACGCCGGATTTTGGATTTTTCCGGCTGATCCTGGACGGAGCCGGTCCGACCAGTGTGGGCCGCGGCGGCACGCGGCTTGAGGAACCGATCCGCAAGGCGTTGGACAGCTTTCGCACCGAATCGGACATCTCGCGCATGATCGTCCTGATCACCGACGGCGAAGACCACGACTCGCATCCGCTCGACGCGGCCAAGGCGGCGGCCGAACGCGGCGTGAAGATCCTGGCCATCGGCTTTGGCGACGAAGCGGGCAGCGAGATCCATGTCACGGACCCTCAGACAGGGGCCCGCACCACCGTGCTGGACAGCGACGGAAAGCCCGTCCGGACGCGGTTGGACGGAGAGACGCTGCGGGAAATGGCCTTGGCCACCGAGGGCGCTTACGTTCCCGCCGGGACGGGAGCGTTGGACTTGAAGTCGATCTACGAGGCCCACATCGCGCCGCTGGTTCGCGGCCACCTGGACGGTCGCGGGCAGGCCGTCCGGCGCGAAGGCTTCCAGTGGGCCGTGCTCGCCGGCTTGCTGCTGCTGATCGCCTCGATCGTCGTCAGCAGCGGTTCGGTCCGGTCCGAATTGCGGACAGCACCCGACGCGCGGCGTTTCCCGAAAGCCGGGCTGCTGCACGCACTCGTTCCCCTGCTCTCCATCCTCGCCGCCGATCCGACTGCGGCGCAACAGAACCCCAGCGGCGACGAACCGGCCGCGGTCCCCGCCGACGGCGCCCCAAAAACGACGCCCGCCGTGAAGCCGCCGTCGGAACGAAAGACTGCGGATGATCCCTCCCGCCCGCCGCGGGACGCGTACAACGAAGCCCTGGACCACCTGACCCAGGACGCTGACCGGGCCGAGCGGCTACTGACCGAAGCGCGGCGCGAAGCCGGCACGGACGGCGAAGTTCGTTTTCGATCCACGTACAACCTGGGCTGGGTCGAAGTGCAGCGTGCCGCTGCCGCGCTGGCCGAAAAGCCCGACGAGGCGCTGCAGCACCTGCGCCGGGCCGCCGACTGGTTCCGCGACGCCGTGCGCCTGCGGCCGGCCAGCGAGGACGCGCGCCACAACCTGGAAGTCGTCCAGCGGCGGATCCTGGAACTTGCCGACTCGCTGGCCAAGGCCGGTGACGGCGACTTGACGCAACGTTTGGAAGCCGTGATCGAAGCCCAACGCCGCCTGGTCGCCGCGGCGCGGAGCGTCGTCCAACGCGTGTCGGCCCAGGAGGATCCGCACGCGGCTGATCAGTTCCGCTCCGATTTCCGCCAACTGGCGGTCCAACAGCAGAAGATCCTCGCCGACAGTCAGGCCGTCACCAGGTCGGCGCAGGAAGAACTCGACGCCCTGAAAGCCAAAAAAGACGACGAACAGACGCCGCCAGACAAGGTGCGCGCCGCCCAGCTGAACAACGTGTTGCAGTACGTCAATCAGGCCAACCAGCGTTTGGGGCAGGCCCGCAGCCAGATGCGGCGGCGGCAGGCCGATCGCTCCTTTCGGCGTGCGGCCGTGGCCTTGAGCGACTTGAATCGGGCTCGAGATCAACTCCGCGGCCCCGTCGAAGTCCTGGACATGATCCTGGCCGACGCCCTGCCGCTGGCCCAACTGACGGCGCTCAAAGCCGCCGCGGACAGCGCGGCCGAAACGCCCGTGGCGGGACCGGCCGACACGCTCCGAGAACCGCCCGCGTGGCTGACTCGCGAGTACCTGCAGGAAAGCCAGTCGTCCCTCACCGAGCGGACCAACGAACTGACCGCGCGACTGCAGGCCGGATTGGACGAACGCAAATCGCGTCCGGCCGGCCCGCCGACCGACGAACAACAACAGCAGCACGCACAGACCGAGCGACTGCTGACGATGGTCCGCGAGGCGATGCCGTTCTTGACAGCCGGCCAGGCGGCGTTTGAGGCCGCCGGAGAAACGCTCGCCAGCGATCCCAAGCCCGGCCTGGCAGACCCGCCGGGCCTTGTGTTCGAGCAAGCCGCGCAGCGGCAACGGGAAGGCATCGTCGCCCTTCGCGACGCGCGGGAGCGATTCCTGGACCTCCGCGGCCTGATCGAACTGGCGTATGCGCGCCAGCAGCAGATTCAGGAGTTGTTGCCGGCTCCAATTCCCCCCGACGCCCAAGATGCAAAGGACGACACGGAAAAACCGAAAGCCGAGCCGCCGCCGGCATCCCATGCCGCGAACATTTCTGCCGCGCAACAACTGCAACAGGACAACCTGGATCGCAGCCAGCGAATTGCCCGACTGATCGATGAAGGTCTCGCAGCGCTGCCGAAACCGGCGGCCGCCCCAGACGACGCAAAAACCAAACCGAAACCGGCCGACCCGGCCAAGCAGCAGGCGGCCGCCGAGCGGCAGCAACTGGAACTGGCCCAACCGCTGCTCGATGCCGCTCGCCGGGAAATGAACGCGGCGGCGGACTCGCTGGCGAAATCGTCCGCCGCAGAGGCTGCCCCCCAATCGCCCGCCCAGAGCGAGACGGAAAAGCCCGATCCCGCCGACAAGCCGCCGCAGCCGCCGGCAAAAGAAACGCCGGCAAAAGAAACGGCGGCAAAAGAACCGGCGGCAAAGGAGCCGCCGGCAAAGGAACCGCCGGGAAGGGAGCCGCCGCAGCCAGCGGCAGAAAAGGCGGCGAAGGAACCCCGCAAAACGCCGCTCGACGAGTCACGCGAACACGTTTCGCGGGCGCTCGAACAACTGCAATCGCTGCGGCGGCTGTTCTTCTCGATCATCGAGCACCTGCGCGAGACGGCCCAACGGCAAGCTCAACTGAACGATGAAACGGAACAAGCCGCCGCCCTGAAGAAGGACGACGAGATCGCAAAGGCCGCGGGGCCGCTCGCGCTGCGCCAGCAGCAACTGCGCGCCCTCGCGAAAGAGATTGCCGAGGCGTTGGACGGCCTGGCCCAACAGCGGCCGGATCAGGCGGCCGGTCAGCCGCCGACCGACCCGCAACAGTTGGAACAATTCCAGAAGGCCGCTCAGCAACTGGCCGAGGCGGCCAAGCTGGTCGCGGACGGCGGTGCCGCAATGCAGGAGGCTGGCAAACAGCTGGGTGCCGAGAAAGCGGCCTTCGGAACCGCGCGAAAGAGCCAGGACGAGGCGCTGCAGAAACTCGTCGAGGCCCTGGCGCTGCTCCATCCGCCCCAACCCGAACAGCAAGACCAGCCAGACCAACAACAGGAGAACCAGGGCCAGGAGGAGCAGCAACCTCAGCAAGACGAGCAGACGCAGGGCACCGATCCGGCGCGGGCGTTGCAGGCCGTACGCGATCGCGAGGCCCAACGCCGGCGCGACCGGGAAAACCGACAGCGACTCACACAGGACTCCGTGGAAAAGGACTGGTAATGAGGCGGGACAGACGTGCCACCGAGTTCGCTCTCTTCGGGCTGCCGTTGTCTCCCCGGCCGCTCCCCGAATGGCTGGCCGGGCGGCGGCCTTGGGCCAGCCTGTTCGGCCCTTTCGCCGCAAGAACCGCCGGAGCTTCGCCGCTGGCGGGCGCGGCCCAACTCCTTGCGCTGACGCTCCTGGCCGTGGCCTGGCCGGTGCTGGCGCAGGACGTCCGCGTCCAGGTCGCCACGCAAGAACCACCCTACTACGTGGGCGAACCCGCGGTCATCCAATTCACCGTCGAGGGGTTCGACGAACAGCCGGAGCCGACCTGCGAGATGACACGGGACAAACCGACGCCGGGTCTGCGCGGGCAACTGGCCGAGACCCACCCCAGCGTGTTCTCGCAAATCGTTCAGCGGAACGGCCAGTTGTACCAGGCCAAGTCCGTCACGTATCGCATCGACTATCTCGTCATCGCCGATCAACCGGGCGAACATACCGTCGGCCCGTTTGTGATCAAGCAGGGGACGAAGCAAGTACGCGTCGAATCGCTGAAATTGAAGTTTCAGGCGGTGCCCGCGGACCCCAACCAGCGGGTCCGGCTGATCCTGCCGGACCGGCCCATCTATCCGGATCAACGGGTCCCCGTCCGCATCGAGTGGTGGTACGCCGGCGATTTCGACGACGTGCTCAAGCTGCGCATCTATTCGCCGCTGTTCGACCAGTTCCGCTTTGCGCCCGACCCGCCGCCGCCGCGAGGCGCGTCCCGGCTGCCGATCGACACCAAGGATGGGAGCCTGGCACTGGCGGCCGAGGTGCGCGAACAGGCGCTCGACGGCAAGCGATTCACCGTAGTGACGGCGACGCGGACGCTGATTCCCGACCGCGTGGGCGAATTCCCCCTGGCCCCGATCATTGCCAGCGTCCGCAAGGTCACCCAGTGGGCACGCGACCGTTCGCCGTTCGGCGATCTGGATTCCGGCTTCGGCGGTTCGTTGTTCCGCGACTTGATGGGAGACCGGCGGCGTCCGGCCAGCACGGAACTGGTTCGCGCCAGCGGCGAACCGCAACAAATCGTGGTCCAGCCGTTTCCGCTCGAAGGCCGGCCGGCCAGTTTTGCGGGCGCTGTCGGCAAAGGCTTTGCCATCGACGTCACGGCCGACCGGACCGTCGTCCGGGTCGGCGACCCCATCCGTTTGGCCGTCACGTTGCGCGGGGATGGAAACCTCGACAACGCCAGCCTGCCGCCGTTGTCGGCCGACGGCGGCATGAATCCCGACCAGTTCCGGCTGCCCGAAGGCGAAATTGCGGGGACGATGTCCGAGGGCAGCGACAAGTCGGCCAAGCCCGGCGTCTCGAAAAAACCGGATTCTGTCCCCGCGAAACAATTCCAGGTCTCCGTGCGGGTGACCGACGAGTCCGTCAGCGAGATCCCCGCGCTGGCCTACTCCTGGTTCGATCCGGACAGCCAAACGTACCAGACGACGCGGTCCAAGCCGATCGCGCTGCGCGTGATGCCGGCCCAGGTCGTCTCGGCGGCAGACGTCGTGAGCAGCCCGGCTCGAAATCCGGACGCCGCGGCCGATGCGGCCGGCCGCAAGACCGATTCGACGCAAGTCGCGCTGGCTGGGCCGCGGCAGCCCACGTTCTCGCTCAGTGGCGCCGACTTGGCGATTGAGCCCGACGCCGGCACCGTCCTGCGGGATTCATCCGGGAGGTTCGGCGGCGTGTTTCCCGGGCTCGTGTACGCCGCCGGATTGCTGCTGCTGGTGGCGGCTGTCGTCGACCGCAAACGCCGGGACATCGATCCAGCGGCGAACGCAACGGTCCGGAACGTGCGTTGGCAACACGCCCGGATCGTTCAGGCGGGCGGCTTGTCAAAGCAGCAGGCGGCGGAGGAAATCGCGGCGGCGATCCGCGCCTTGGTGGCGGACCTGCCCGACGTGGCTCGCGCGGACGCGGACGCGGTGATCGCCGACTGCGAGGCGGTGGCGTACGCGTTGAACAGCGTTGGCGAAAGCCGGCTGGATGCGGGGCTGGTCGGGCGGGCGACGGCAGTCGCAGATCGCTTTGAGGAAGCCGCCCGGAGTCTCCGTCGCAGCCGGGCGGCCGGTTGACCGGCCCGTGGCGGAGGCCTTTTTGAGAAAGAGCATGAGGCGAGTCAGCATGACGCATCGAATTCCTGTGGTCTGCGGGATTTTTCTGCTGGGGCTCCTCGGCCTGCCGCGGTCGCTGACAGCGTCTGCCGAGCGGGTGCTGGCCGAAGCCGTTCAGGAATACCGGGCGGCGTTGGACAGCCCGGATCGCGACCAGCGATTGGAGAGATTTCGCCGCGCCGAGTTGCTTTTTGCCCAACTGGCGTCGGGCGGTCAGGGCGGTTCCGCGAAGCCCGTCCGCAACGCGGATTTGTACGTCAATCTGGGCAACGCCGCGATGGGAGCCGAACGCTTGGGGCCCGCCATCCTGGCTTATCGGCGAGCGCTGTGGCTGGATCCCAATCACCACCGCGCGGAACAGAACCTGGAACATGCGCGCACGCTGCTGCCGGATTGGGTTCCGCGGCCGGAGCGAGGCGGCCTGCTGACGACGTTCTTTGCCTGGGTCGATCGTTTGTCCCTGCGCGAATTGCAAACGCTGGCCGCCCTGACGTTTTTCGTTGCCGTAGCCTTGGTCGCGGGCGCGATTCGCTGGCGCCAGCCGATATTCCGCAACCTGGCGGTCATTCCCGGAATCGTCTGGCTCTTGCTCTTGGGCGTGGTGCTGTCCCGCGCGCTCGGCAGTGCGGACGACGCCGCGGTAGTGACCGTCTCGGAGGCGATTGCCCGCTCGGCCGACTCGGCGGGCGCGCCGGCGCGATTGCCTCAACCTTTGCCCAGCGGCACCGAGGTTCGCGTTGTCGAGACCCGCGACGACTGGGCCCGGGTCCGTTTGTACGACGGCCGCGACGCCTGGTTGCCGCGTTCGGCCGTCGAACTGGTCACCGGGACCGGCCCGGATTCGCGGACCGGAACGGCCGCCGCGTCCTAATCCACCAGCAGCGGCGCCCAGAGTCCGCTTTCGGCCGGAATCTGCGGGGTCTGGCCGTCGGGTGGGAAGCTGGCTTTGACGGCGGTGCCGAGTTGGGCGGACAGTTCGGCAACCGTCTGGGCATGATCGGGCCGGTCGGCTAGGTTGGTGAGTTCCTGCGGATCGGTTTGATGGTCGTACAATTCGCGGCCCTGCCGGCCTTCATCCCATTCGGTATAGCGCCAGCGCGGCGTCCGCAGGGTATAGCCGAAGAACCGATTGCCGGCCGGGGCTTTTGCGCCTGCGGCTGCCACCTTGGCCCCCGCGGCTTTCGCCTTCACGCCGTCCGCCATGGCCTTGGCGCTGGGATTGGCCTTCCGCGCCGCGCGGCCGCGGGTCACCTGGGTCAGCGCCCAGCCACGGCCGGTTGCGCGGGGGTCCTTCAACAGCGGGACGAGGCTTTGACCCTGCAAGTTGGCGGGGCTTTTCACACCGGCCAGTTCGCACAGCGTGGGATACAGGTCGATGTGGCTCACAGGCGATTCCGCCACGCCGCCTGCCTGCGACGTGCCGGGCGCGATGATCAGCAGCGGTATGCGCGTGCTGCCTTCGAACAGGCTCATCTTCTGCCACAAGCCGTGCTCGCCCATGTGGTACCCGTGGTCGCTGGTAAAGACGATGATCGTGCTGTCGGCCAGACCCAGGCGGTCGAGCGCCTCGACCACCCGGCCCACCTGCGCGTCCATGAAGCTGATGCTGGCGTAGTAAGCCTGCAGGCATTGACGCCGCAGGTCGTCGGTCAGCTTGTCCTGCTCCCGCTTGTAACTGCCCAGGGCGGCCGCAGGCAGGTCGGCCTGGTCTTCCTGGACGTTCTGGACCACCGGCATCTGGCCTTCGGGATACCAGCCGAAATAGGGCACCCGCGGCGCGACGTAGGGCGTGTGCGGGCGGAAGAAACCGACGGCCAGAAAGAACGGCCGGTCCTTTTGCCGGGCACAGCGTTCCAGCACCCACTCGGCATCGGCTGCGTGCAGGCCGTCCGTATGATACGCGTCGCTCTTGGGCGAAGCGTACCAGCTCAAGGTGCCGCCGAAACTGCCGGGCGTGAGCGAGAAAATGTGCGGCTCCTCCTCCATCCGGTCCACGCCGGCCGGGTTTAGTTCGAGTTCCCACGAGGCCGGATCGTCGTGGCCGTTGGTGCCGATGGATTTGGGCACGTTGTAGTGGTACAACTTGCCGATCCGCGAGGCAAAGTAGCCCGCGTGCCGGAAGGCCTGCGGCAGGCTGACGTGCGTGGGAATGGTCTGCCGGAAGATCTGGGCGTTGGCAAGAATGCCGGAGCTGTTCGGGTGCAGGCCGGTGAGCATCGAGTTGCGACTGGGGCCGCACAGGGGGAAGGTGCAGTAGGCGCGTTCGAATCGCACACCGCGGGTCGCCAAGCGATCGATGTTCGGCGTCTTGGCCCGCGAGTCGCCGTAGCAGCCGAGGTAATTGTTCAGGTCGTCGGAGATCAGAAACAGGACGTTGGGCCGGGCGGCCTGCGGCGGCGAATCGGCGGCAACCAGGCGCGTCTCCCGGCCGAGTTGGCAGGCGGCGAGCCCTAGCAGGATGGGGATCAGGACGGTGGCGGCGGTCGCGGGTCTGGCGGTCATGGCAGCTCCTTGGGGATTCTCTGTCGGCCGACGGCAGGGACAAACCAGGGCGAAGCGGCGGCCTGGCGGACAAACGCGGACGGCCGCCCGGCGGACGTTTCGAGGCACGCTGGCCGAATCGGTTTCGGCCGCTCATAATTAGGACGCACACGCCGAACGCTGTCAAGAATCTGTCCTCACGAAGGAGCGTTCCCGTCAGGGAGGAAGGCGATGAGCAGACCACGCGACGACGGACTGTCGGCAATCGCCGGACTCTGCAGGTATTACCAGGCCCACCGCGACAGGTTCCGTGCGTCGCCCCCCCAACCGGCGCAGGTCCGGCAAGCGTTGATCGCGCCTTTCTTCGAGGCCCTGGGCTGGAAGGTGCGAGCTGAACCGCCGGCTCCGCCGCATCTGCGTGAGGTGATTCGCCCCGACCGTCCGGAGTTCGAAAGCGCGGGGCCAGCTCCGGATTACGCCTTTTGCGTGGACAAGACGCCCAAGTTTTTCGTGCGAGCCGCCGAACTCGGCGGCGACCTGCGAGCCGACGCCGACTCGGCTCAGCAGTTGAGACGCTACGGCTGGAACGCGAAGGTTGCCTTGTCGATTCTGACCGACTTCGAGCAGTTGTGCGTCTACGATTGCACGATTCGGCCCCGTCCCGGCGACCAGGCCCGCCACGCGCGCGTGCTGTGCCTCCGCTACGACGAGTACGAAGCCCGCTGGCCTGAACTCGGGGACATCTTTTCCCGCGAGGCCGTCTGGTCCGGGGCGTTCGACCGCTATGCCGCGTCCCAGCGGAAACGCGGGACCTGGGAAGTCGACGCCGTGCTCCTGCAGGAAATCGGAGGCTGGCGGGAATCGCTCGCTCGCAACCTGGCCCTTCGCCACGCGGACGTCGCTCCGCAAGACTTGAACGCTGTGGTGCAAGGCATCGTCGAGCGGCTCGTCTTTCTGCGGCTGGCCGAAGCGCGGGGGCTGGAGCCACACGGCCAGTTGCTCGAACTGTGCCAGCGGCCTGAGAGCTATGCCCGGTTCGTCCGCGAACGGTGCCGCCGCGGCGACGGGCAGGACGACCCCGGCCCGTTCCGCTTGGACGGCGGATCAGGCGTCCCGAAAGCTCCGGATCGGACGGCGTCCATGCTGACCGTCGACGACGAGGTGTTCCAGCCGATTGTTCGGAGCCTGTATTTTGCCCACGGCTCGCCTTTCGATTTCCGCGTGCTGCCCGTCGAGATCCTGGGCACCGTCTACGAACGATTCTTGGGCCAGGCCATCCGGCTGACGAACGGCCGGCCAGCCGTCGCCAGGGACAAGACGGAGATGCGGCGGGCGGGCGGGGTCTACTACACGCCGTCCGTCATTGTCGATCACATCGTCCGGCACACGGTTGGGCGTTTGATCGAGGGAAAGAGTCCAGCCCAGTTGGCTGGCGGCAAGTCGCGTCCGCCTCTGCGAGTCCTGGACATGGCCTGCGGAAGCGGTTCGTTCTTGCTGGGCGCGTACCAATGTCTGCTCGAGCATTGCCTGGCCTGGTATGGTGACCGCGCCCCGAAGGCCTCCGGGAACGCCGTTTACCGGGATCGGCACACGGGCGAATGGCGGCTCACCGTTGCCGAGAAGAAACGGATTCTGATCACGCACGTGTTTGGCGTGGACCTGGATCCGCAGGCGGTCGAGGTGACGAAACGATCGTTGCTGCTGAAAGCGTTGGAGGGCGAGGATGACGCGACCCGGTCTGGGCAGCGAAGGCTGTTTCACGACCGCGTCCTGCCCGACTTGGGCGACAACATCAAGTCTGGAAACGCTTTGATCGGTCCGGACTTCTACGCCGGATGCGAATCCGGTTCGGTCGCATGGGAACAGCAACGCCGGATCAAGGCCTTTGATTGGCACGCCGGATTCCAACCCATCCTGGCGTCCGGCGGCTTTGACGTGGTGCTGGGAAACCCGCCCTACGTCAACGCCCGCCTCCTGTTTCAGGAACAGGGCGAAGAGATCAAACGCTACTTTGGACGGCGTTACCGCACGGCGCGGCGCGGCTACGATCTGTACGTCTTGTTCGTAGAGAAATCGCTCGAACTCGTCCGGCACAAGGGCCTTTGCGGGATGATCCTTCCGAACAAGATCGGGACGCTCGACTATGCGGAAGCCTGCCGGGCGATGCTCTTGAATCAAACGTCGCTCGAACAAATCACCGATGTCTCGGAACTGCGCGTCTTCCCCGCGGCCGGCGTGTACCCCTACGTCATGGTCTGGAAGAACTCGCCGCCCGACTCCGGGCACGTGATCCGCATCATCCGCGCTTGCCAGGAGCAGGACCTTCGTCGGGCGCCCCCCGCGCAGACACTGCGGCAACGGGACGTGTCGGCCGCTGGCGGATTCATGATTCATGGCTCCCTAGACGTCGAATCGAGAGTGCCCACACAGCCCTTGGCCGACCGCTGTACGCTTCACAGCGGCACGACGGGCTTTGCGGCAACGGCGATGGCGAACTCCCTGCGCGAGCAAGCAGACGCTGGCGGCGGCGAGTGCTTGGAATTCGTCGTCAGCGGCAACATCGACCGTTACGCGCTTGAATTCGGCGGTGTACGTTTCATGAATCGCACGTTCACAAGGCCCGTGCTGCCGGCCGATCGAGGGCACTTGACGGAGAACAAGCGACGCTTGTTCCGCAGTTCCAAGCTGGTCATCGCCGGGATGACGAAGCGGTTGGAGGTGGCGCCGGATCTCCGCGGAGGGGTCGCCTTGGGGGTTTCGGTCTATGCCGCCGCGGGCCTGGCCGACAACCCGCTGTACCTGCTCGGCGTGTTGAATTCGAAGCTGCTGTCCTACTTGCTGCGAATTCGATTCCAAGCCAAGCACCTGGCCGGCGGCTTTCTGGCCATCAACAAGGGACAGCTGGCCAAGCTCCCGATTCGAGTCGTCGACCCGGCGGTTGCCGAGGACAGGCAAAGGCACGATCGGATCGTGAGTCTGGCAGAGAAAATGACAGTCCTTGTTCGCCAGCGCGGCAGATCGGGTTTCCGCCGTGACGCGATTCTGGAACGGCAGATCGATTCGCTGGATGCCGAGATCGACCAACTCGTGAACGAGTTGTACCGACTGACCGACGCCGAAATCCGCCTGGTTCGCGAGGCGATCGCGGAGACGGAGCGAGGACGGCGCGGGGAGTGAACGCGACGGACAGCATCTGGCCGCCTGGTAAAGAAGGGGACTGGCTCCGAGCTGCGCGGGAGCAACCAAGGGAAGAACGATGGCCGCGAGGTGCCTGTCCCTGTTTTCCTGTCCCCGTTTTTCAACCAGGGCTTTTGGGGGCCGCCGCGCGGGGGTGTTTACTTGCCGTTCGGCGTGGACGACAATTCCGGCATTCGGCGGCGACCAAGGGTGCGCCGCAGCGGTCGGAAGCCGGGCCAACAGAAGCGAATCCGCATCCCAAGGGCAGGGCCGATGAGTCAGCTGGCACTCGACGTAGGCGGTGCCCACGTCAAGTTTTCCGACGGCCTCGCTTGGACGGGTTCGATCCCGTGGCCGCTGTGGAAGTCTCCGGATCAACTCGCCGGGCGATTGAGGACGATCCTCGCTTCGGCGGAGGATTGTACCGCAGTCGCCGTCACGATGACCGGCGAATTGGCCGATTGTTATCCGTCCAAGGCGGCCGGGGTGAATCACATCCTGGCGTCCGTTTGCGAGGCCGCAGGCCGGTTGCCGGTGCGGGTCTATTTGACCGATGGCCGGTTGGTCAGTCCAGCGGCGGCGCTGGCCGCGCCGATCCTGGCCGCCGCGTCGAACTGGCATGCGTTGGCTCGCTTGGCGGGGCGTTGCGCCCCGGTCGGCGCCGCGCTGCTGATTGACGTGGGGTCCACCACCTGCGATCTGATCCCGTTGCTCGATGGACAGCCGGCGGCCGCGGGCCGCACCGATACCCAGCGTCTGTTGGCGGGCGAACTGGTTTATACGGGCGTCGAGCGCAGCCCGGTGTGTGCCGTGGCGAGGCGGGTGCGGTACCGCGGGCAAACGTGCAGCGTGGCCCAGGAGTTGTTCGCGACCATGCGCGACGTGTACCTGGTGCGGGGCGAGTTGCCGGAGCAACCGGACGACCTGCAGACCGCGGACGGCCGCCCCGCCACTCGCCCCGCCGCCGTAGCCCGCTTGGCCCGGATGATCTGCGCGGACGAGACCGAGTTTGGCGTGCCGGACGCCGTCGAGTTGGCGGCCTCGGCGGCGGTGGCCCAGGCGGCGCTCGTGCTGGCGGCGCTGGGTCGCGTCGTGCGGCGCGGCTGGAACGCGGACGCAGGCCTCGGCTTTCCGGTCGTCGTATCGGGCCACGGAGAATTCCTGGCACGGCGTGTCCTCACTCAGGCCGGCCACGTTGGCCCGCTTTTTTCGCTGGCGGATCGGCTGGGACCGACGGTTTCCCGAGCCGCGACGGCCTATGCGCTGGCGGTCCTCATGCGCGAGGAGTCGGGGTCATGAACGGGTTGCCGATCCGAGTGGTCAAGGCGGGCGGCAGCCTGTTCGGCTTCGCCCGCTTCGCCGCGGCTTTCCACCGTTGGCTGGCCCAGCAGAGCCCCGCCGTCAACGTTTTGATCGCAGGGGGCGGAAAACTGGCCGACGCCATCCGCGAGGCAGACTCCGCCTGGGGACTGGGCGAGGAGGCGGCGCATTGGCTGTGTGTGGAAGTCCTGGGGGTTTCGGCCCGCCTGCTGGCGACGCGGCTGCCCGCTTGCGGCTGGGAAACGGATTGGAACCGCTTGCTCCCGCGGTTGGACGCCAGCGAGGGCCGCCAACCGACCATCTTTTCTCCGGTTCAGTTTCTGCGGGAAATCGAAGCGACTTTGCCGCCGCGGCCTTTGCCGCACACGTGGGGCGTGACCAGCGACTCGATCGCGGCCAGGATCGCGCAGGTCCTGAAGGCCAGCGAACTCGTCCTGCTGAAATCTGCCGACCCGCCCGAGCAGGCAACTGGCCAGCCGCCTTATGTAGACGACTATTTCGTCACGGCGGCTTACTCGCTGAAGAGGGTGCGTTTCGTCAACCTGCGGGCGTTTGCAGAGAGCACGGTTGCCAAACGCAACGAAAAAAGCCCGGCTTCTGGAGAAGGCCGGGCTTAAGTGTTCCACGCGACCGCTTTCTTGGCGATCAGTTCCACCACCAAGTCGTGCCCGACTTGGGCGTGCCCTGCGAGTGGACCGTCTTCAACTGCGGGACGACGATTTGGTTGCTCGCCACTTCCCAGGACTCTATCTGCACGCCGCCTGAAGCGGTGATCACATAGTGGCGTCCGATCTTGAGGAAACTGCACTGGGGCTCCACCGTCTTGGGCGCCGGCAACTGGCCCAAGGCGAATTTGCTGTCCGGCTGAGTCAACAGCGGAAAGCCTGCTCCCCCGGCCCGACTCACCAAGTTCTCCCGCTTGATCAAGGCCGACGCGACGCACAGATCCATCAAATTCCGCAACTGGGCCATCGTCGAGTCCTTTGCGGCCAGATCCGGATAATGCTTGGTGAGCAGATCGGCCCACTGCTTGGCGGTTGGATCGGCTCGCCCCGTGCCTTGCACCGTGCCGTCGTCGGCGACGACCTCATCTTCGGTCAGGGCCTTGACGCCTTGCCCTCGGATTTGCCAAGCCAGGCGATCGTCGCTGTGCGCGACCGGTTCGTAATGGCAGGCCATCCACCACCGCGGCGTCGCACTGCCGGGCAGTTGGTTCCTCGATTTTAGCATGTCCAGGTAGCTGGGGAGTCCCGCCACGGGCGCTTTGTCGAGCTTCATTGCCAGCTGTTTCATGCGGAAATCCGCGGCAAACAGAATCCGGGCGAAATGGCTGTCGGCCGGAACTCCCGTGAGCGTCACCTGTTGGGGACCCAAGGCGCGGGCCGCCACGGGCAGCACGGACGGATCGAACGTGCGCTGCCGTTTCATGAACGTCTCGAAACGTTGACGCCCGTCCGCGGTCGGGTCAATCGACACCGAGATGCCCTCCGTCCGCGCCGCCTCGACGGTCCGGAAGGCCACCAGCAAGTCGTCCAGCCGGATGGCGGGCAATCCCGTCGTCACGCCGACGGCATTCCCGTTGTCGTCGAACCGCCAACCTTCGCCCGGCCCGGCCAGGACGATATCGTTCTGCTCCGGGTAGACCAGGACGTACTGCACGCGTTGCAGTCCGGCCAGGTACAGCAGTTCGTCGGGCAGCCGCTCTCGGTTGCCTGCTAGCAGGTCGGCGAGGGCGGCCTCCAAGGCCCGCAGCGAAACCTTCCGCAGTTCGGCGCGTTGGCCCAGTTCGGCCGGCACCTGATTCGCTTCCGCCCGCACCGCGGCCAGCATCTCCTGGCGTTCGGCGACAGTCGGCAACCGCACTGCGCCGCTGGGGTCGACAAGGATGCCACCGACGGATCGTTGGGAGTAGTTCCAAGCCTGCGCCCAGGCCGCGGCGGGCAGGAAAAACGTCAGTATCGCCAAGACCCATTTGGCGGAGCGAAACGGCCGAATCAAGCTCTGCGACATATCTGGTAATCTCCTGGGAAACCCCTGAAAGAACGAAAACCGCCGGCCAGCCCGCCCCCAAGGCAATGGAGACGACTCCGTCTGTGTGCTTAAATAGCTTGTTTTTGGCTGTTGGCAACGATCGTCACGGCCAGCTATTTCGTGTACCCTAAATATAATCGTGGCAGGAAATATTTGCAATAAAAGCTCTTTTGGCACGCCGGCAGGAGGGCCGATGCTCGCCTATCTAGTGATTCGCGAAGGGTCCAAGTGGTCCGACGTCTCCCGGCTGACCCAGGGGCGGACCGTCACGATCGGCCGCGCGCCGACCAATCAGATCGTGATCAAGGACGAGCGTTGCAGCCGCTATCACGCCGAGGTCTTTTCCACCCAGGGCCAATGGACGCTGCGGGATCTGGACAGCCGCAATGGGACCCTGGTGAACGGCCAACGAGTGACGGGCGATATCGGCCTGAGCGAAGGCGACGTGATCCGGATCGCGAATTGCCAGATGACGTTCTGCTTCGATCTGAGCAAGGCGATTGCCGACGCGGGGGCCAAACCCGGCTTGACCAGCGAACCGGGCGAGGAGACGGTGTCCGGGATGCTGCCCTCGGACACCAGCGATTCGCAACTGCAGGAGACGCTGCAGCCGACCCACATCACGCACCGCCGCGGCCAGACGACGCTGCTGTCCCCCGGCCGCGCTCCGTCCAGCACCCAGCGTCTGGGGCAGGCGGCGACCCAACTGTGCCGGCTGGCCTTCAATCTGGCGAACCAGACCGACATCGAGGCGGTCGCCCGGCTCGCCTTGGACGGACTCTTCGAGGGCACGCGCAGCGACGCCGGCGCGATGCTGCTGGGACCTCGGCAATTGGACGACAACCTGGAAGTCTCCGACCTGCACGTGGTCGCGTCGCGAGCTGGCCCCGAAGGGAAATACCACCGCATCTCGACGTTCCTGGCTGCGACCGTGCTCCGCGAACGGGAGGCCGTCTTGGCGCGGAACGTCCAGGACGACAGCACGCTGGGCACGCGCAACAGCAAGGGCGAAATCGAGTCGACCAGCGTGATCGCCGCGCCCATCCGGCAGGACGGCAAAGTCGTCGGCCTGATTCACGTCTACTCCACGCACGCCAGGGAGACGCTCGATCCGGACGACTTGGAATTCACGCTGGCCGTGGCCGACAACGTGGCCCTGGCCCTGAAGAACCTCGCTCGCCAGCAGGAACTGGCGGAGAACCTCTCGCAGACGCAAAGCGAAGTCGCCCAATTGCGCAAACGGCTGGGCGCCGAAAGCGAAATCGTGGGCAACAGCCCGCTGATCCAGAAACTGCACGAGGCCATCGCCCAAGCGGCGCCCAACCGGGCCACCGTGCTGATCCGCGGCGAAAGTGGCGTGGGCAAAGAACTGGTCGCGCGGGCGATTCACTTCTCCAGCCCGCGAAAGAAGGGACCGTTCGTCTGCCTGAACTGCGCGGCACTCTCCGAAACGCTGCTGGAGAGCGAGCTGTTCGGGCACGAGAAGGGCGCGTTCACGGGGGCGACGGAACGCAAGATCGGCAAGTTCGAAGCGGCCCACCACGGCACGCTGATGCTGGACGAGATCGGAGAAATGAGCCCGTCGATCCAGGCCAAATTCCTCCGCGTGCTCGAGGGGCATCCCTTCGAGCGCGTGGGCGGAAATCAGGCCATCAAAGTCGACGTGCGCGTGATCGCGGCGACCAACCGCGAACTGGAGAAGGACGTCGCCGACGGCAAGTTCCGACGGGACCTGTACTTCCGCTTGCACGTGGTCGAAATTGTGGTGCCGCCCCTGCGAAAACGCGCCCAGGACGTGATCGAATTGGCCGTCTACTTTTTGGATCGCTTCAACAGCGAGACCGGCAAAAAGCTGCACGGCTTTACGCCCGCCGCCCTGGAACTGCTGCAGAAGTACCGCTGGCCCGGCAACGTCCGCGAATTGCGAAACGTGATCGAGCGGGCGGTAGTCCTGTCGCGCGGCGACCGCATCGACGTGGACGACCTGACGCTGACCAGCCTGGCGCCGGCGAGTGAATCCGGCGAGATTCCGCTGCCGGCCAGCCCGCACCAGCCGGCGACGCTGGCGGACGTCGAGCGGCAGCACATTCTGGCGACGCTCAACGCCGAAGGCTGGAATAAGAGCCGGACTGCCGCCCTGCTGGGGATTGAACGCTCGACGCTGGACCGCAAAATCAAGCGATATGATTTGAAGCCGGATCATCCGGAATCGGGAGAGGAAGAATGACCGGGATGTCACGCTTCCTGGGCCGGCAAGCCGGCCCCGGCGAGCCCCGTCTACCCACCGTCCTCCGAGCCGCGTTCGCCGCCGGCCTGGCCGCCCTGCTGCCGGCCGGGATTGCGGCAGCGGCCGAGACGCCGCACGGGGACGGAGCAGCCTGGCAGACCGCGGGCCTGCAACTCCCTCCCGGACCCGTCACGCCGGGAGGCGGCCGATGCGTGTTGACTGTCGACGACCGGGGCTCGTCCGTCGTGGGTAAGCTGTGGGGCGTCGTCGGCGAGCAGCGCGTCGTCATGCTGCCGGACGGACAACTGGTCCAACGGCCCGCCGCCCAGACGCAGAACACCGAAAGGCCCTTCGAACCGATGGCCAAAGCGGCGGTCGCCGACCAGTTACGTGCGGCGCTCTTGCCCGGCTTTCAAAGCAAGGAAACACGGCACTACCTGCACCTGTACAATTGCAGCGAATCGTTTGCCGAGGCGGCCAGCCGCATTCTGGAAACCATGTTTCGAGGCGTTGTGGCGTACGCGCAAACCCAGGCGATCGAGGTCGCTCCGCCCCAGTGGCCGCTGGTGGTGATCATCTTTCGCACGGCGGCCGAATTCCAGAAGCTCCGTCCCATGCCGGAGGACACAGTCGCCTACTACGACATGCTGACCAACCGGGTGGTCTTGTATGAAGAATCCCAGTTGTGGCGGATCCAGCCGGACCTGGCGGTCCAGCAGGCCATCGCGACCATCGCGCATGAGGGCGCGCATCAAATCCTGCACAACATCGGCGTCCAACAACGGCTGTCCGTCTGGCCCATGTGGCTGAACGAAGGTCTGGCCGAATTCCTGGCCCCAACGACGACCGACCGGCAGCTGAAATGGAAGGGCGCGGGCCAGGTGAACGACCTGCGGATGTTCGAACTGGAACAGTGGCTGAAGAACCGGACTGCGGACGAGGCGGACGGGCAACTGGTCGCACAGACCGTGGGGGCCGTGCAACTGACTTCCACCGGCTACGCGGCCGCTTGGGCGCTGACGCACTACCTGGCCAAGAACCACCGCGCCGCGTTCCACGAATTCGTCCGCCAGACCAGCCGGCTCCAGCCCTGGGAAGGTCCGGGCCGAATCGTGCCGCCGGGCGTCCTGCCGGACAACGTGCGACGCTTCAAGGAGTGCTTCGGGGAGGATCTCGCGGAGATCGAGCGGCGGCTATTCCTGCATCTGCGGCAGTTGCCCTACGCCGATCCGCTGGCCGACTGGCCGCATTTCGTGGTGGTCGTGTCGGTGCCGGCCGGCACCCGCCCGCGGCGCGAGGCCAATGTGTTCCATGTGCCCGAACAGGCGGATCGTTGGCGGCGTGAGATCGTCGCCCGCACGCCGGAAGCGGACCGGCCGGGCGTCCAAACGTCCATCCATCCGTTTCCGAACCGCATCCTGGCCGAGAGCTTCGCCCGCCAGTGGCTGCAAGGGAACTAACCCCGTTTCGCGCTCGATTTGTTGACTGGCATGCTTCGAGGCTTTACGCTACGTGCATGGCAGCCCTGTCGACCGTGTACGTCTGCCGCTTGCAGGCAAGCGGGTTCTGCGGCGTTGCGGCGGTTTTCCTGCTGGCAGGCGGCTGCGGCGTTCTGGCCATTGCGGGGACCGGGTTGCTGACGTGCGGTGAACACGGCTGCTTTCAGGCCGGAGGCGTCGGGTTCTGGAAGGTCTTCTTCACATGGGCTTTCACCATTTTCGTAGGAGAATAAGGATGTCCCGTTTCTCAAGCGTGACAACGCGGGTGACCCGGCGGAAGTTGTTGACGACGGCCATCGCGACCGGCGCGGGGGCGATGGCCGCGCCCCTGGTCCTGCCGTCGCGACTGTTTGGCGCCGATGCGCCGAGCAACCGGCTGAACGTGGCCGCTGTGGGAACAGGCGGCCGTAGCCGCGCGCTGATGATGGAGATTCTGGGCCAGGGCGAAAACCTGGTGGCGTTGTGCGATGTCGATCAGCGCCAACTCGCCAATACGCGCCAGGCTCTCGCCGGCAAAGTCGAGGGCGGGGACCGGGCCCTGGAGAAGGCCCGGTTGTACGAGGACTATCGGAAACTGCTGGATGCGGAGAAATCCCTCGATGCGGTGGTGATCGCCGTCGGCTCGCGCTGGCACGCGCCGATTTCGGTGCGGGCGATGCAGGCGGGCAAACACGTCTACTGCGAGAAACCGCTGGTGCGTACGATCGCCGAGGCTCGCGAACTGACGGAACTGACACCGCGGTGCAAAGTCGCCACGCAGATGGGGACCCAGGGCGTGAGCAGCAGGGCCTTCCGCCGCAGCGTGGAGATCATCCAGGCGGGAGTGCTGGGCCCGATTGAACGCGTCTATCTGTGGTCGGACTACTGCGGGAAGTTCCCACCGAGTCACGATCGCCCGGCGGGCGAGGATCCCCTTCCCGAAGGGCTGAACTGGGACTTCTGGCTGGGACCTTGTGCCTGGCGGCCGTTCAAGGCCAGGGTTTATATGCCCGGTTGCATCGCGACCCAGAACTGGCTGGATCTGTGCAACGGCATGCTGTCCGGCCAAGGCGCACATACGTTCCAATTGCCGGTCCGGGCGTTGAAACTGAACGCGCCGGTCCGCGTCACGGCCGAACTCCCCGAACCGGTCAAGGAAACCTACGTTTCTCAAGGGTGCTTTCGTTTCGAGTACGCCGCACGCGACGGACTGCCGCCGGTCACGCTGTGGTGGGGTGACGGCGGCAAGTATCCGCCCGCCGAAATCACCGACGGCGTCAAGAGCGTTCGGGGACAACTGCCCAACACAGGCTGCCTGTTCGTCGGACAGCGGGGACAGCTCTATACTGATGGCTGGGGCGTGGCCGGCATCATGAAACTTGACGGCGACCCGCAATGGCGCGGCGTCTTGAATCACGAAGCCGTCCAGGAATTGCCCCTCAGCGTGCCGCGACTCAGTCACGACAATCACATGCAAGAGTGGTTCGACGCGTGCAAGGGCGGCCCCGCGACCTACAACGATTTCCAGGTGGGAGCCCGCGTTTCCGAGGCCTATTTGCCGGGTATCCTGGCGCTGCGTCTGGGGCGACCGATCGAATGGGACAACGCCCAGATGCAGGTCCCCGGCGCGCCGGAAGCCGAGCGTTGGATTCAGAACCACTATCGCACGAAGTGGCTGACCTGACCATTGGCCCCGCCCTCGGGGCGACAGCCTGACGGTTGCGATGCGTGTCGGGCGGGACAGCCGGGATGCCCCTGATCGCCACCGCGACGACGGCCTTTGGCGCGGCCCTGGACCTGCCACAGGTGTTCTGCCTGCCGCAGTCTGGTCGCCGCCGCGGGAAGCGTCAGCGGCGAATCGGGGTCCGCAGCCGCCCGGATGCCGATCGGCCGGAACGGGCGTCACGCTGTGGTCGACCACAGCGGAACGCCCGTGGTACGGCTGAAAGCAAAACGACCGATGCGTCGCTGCTTGATGCGGACTCTACGGCATCTGCACGGACTCGGAACCGGAACGGGTGCCCAGCGCGCTCAGGACATCCCGCGCAACGTTCTCCGAGATCGCCCGCGTCGAGCCGTCACACAATGCGAACTGGACCGAGCCCGGATGCATGCTGCGGAAGCCCGCGTAGGCGTACTCGCCGCGATTCGCCGAGTTCAACTCGATGCCCGTCGAGCCGCAGTACTCGGAGACCCGGTCCGTGCAGGTCGGCGTTCCGATGTACCAGTAGTTGAAATACTTGCCATTGGTCATCATATCGACCGGCCGGTTCCGTTCGCCGATCATCAGCGTGTTGCTGGTCCCGTCGACAATCAGGGCCATCGTCCGAGAGCCGTTCCGCAGATGAATCGGGCCGTCGTGGCGATAGTCCTCCTGCATGTCGCCCACGCGTGCACCGTCATCCAGGTGCTGATTGGTCCAGGCGGGTTGCACGTACCCCACATACCCTGAAACCACGACGCCGTAGTTGCCCGAAACGCGAGAGTCAACGCCGTTGTTGTTATAGATCTGGGAAATCTCCGGAGCGCTGGGGCATTGGTACATCCCCAGACGAGTCTCCAGCAGCGTTTCGTTCGGACCATCGTCGTCCCAGTTGACGAACCAGCCCATCCCGACGATTTGGTCGTACAGGACGCTTTGCTCGGCAAAGGGCAGGATGAACGCGCTCCACAGGGTGGCGTCATTGCCGCTGGCCGGAGCGGCAGTCAACCCGCCGGCCCATTGGCCGTCGCGGATGAAGACGGAGATGCTGCCGGACGGCAAAACCTTGTACGTGTCGTGGTAATTATGAAACGCGATTCCCAGTTGCTTCAGATTGTTCGTGCATTGGGTCCGTCGCGCCGCCTCACGCGCCGCCTGGATGGCCGGCAGCAACAGCGCAACCAGAATTCCGATAATGGCAATAACGACCAGTAGTTCTACCAAGGTGAAACCTCGGCTGCATCGTGGACGAGACATGGGTTGTCCTTTCGCGACAAGAGTAAACATGATACAGGATCGATCATCATGAAAGCTGTGCCGAACGACACGGCGTGTGATCGTCTGGCGAATACGCGCAAAGCGTCTATGCTTATTTCGGGCTGCCGGCACCCGGCACCAATTCAATCTTCAGTTCGTTCGTGCCTGGTTTTACCTCAAAGGTCAACCCATCCGGAACGGCTCCCGGAAGCCCCTTTTCCGGATCCGGCGAACCCACTTTCACACTGTGCGTGCCGATGACAGCACCATCGCCAGGCTGGTACGTCGACAGCTCAAAGTTGCCATTATCATCCGCGGTGCCGATCGCCGACTTGCCGCTCATCCCGCTGTCACCCGTCGCCTGGGGGATCAACTGGATCAACGCGCCTGCTACAGGTTGACCCTGGCACGTGACTTGCCCCTTGACCCTGCCAACCTTGAAGTCGCCGCCCCCGGAGCAGCCGAAAGAAAGACATCCGACACAGACACCTAGAACCAAAAAGCCAGTGACCTTGTTCATGATCGGCTCAACAAATAGAGTTTTGATTGAATCGCAGATCGATCCCTGATCGCACAGCGACGAAAAGCCTACATTCCCCTCCTGTGGAATTCTACTCCTTGTGACGTTTTGATAAAAGAAAGATCTCATAGAAAAAAAGGACTGTCCAGATGCGCAAGCGGGGGGGGACTGGCGTGGACTTGTCCCGGTTGGGCAATATCGACGACTGCCGGTTGCCTGGACGACGGTCGGAAACGCAGGCCCGAAGGCCAAGCCCGTTCAGCCGGCATGGGGGCAGATTTTGCGTGGCCGAAGTCCTAGCCGTCGCGTTGCTGGTCGGACAGGGAGCGCAGCATGTGCTTAATATCCATCGAACCGCGGATGGCGACGTACACGGTCACGCTTGAATACCAAGCCAACGCGGCCAGCGTGAGCAAGCCCCAGACCGGATGCCTGCTGAGCATTGCGATTGGATCCATGACTTACCTCCGTAAATGCCGACCGCGTCGGCCCTTGGGTTACAGTCTGGCACCAAAGTAGGTTTCGGCGTTTTTTTGGGGGTGCCGGGGTCAGGCTTACAGAATTCAGTTTTGGCCGATCGCGCTGCCAGCCATGTGGTACGACCCTGCTCGGCCAAAATTGAATTCTGTAAGCCTGACCCCGGTTCGTTCGACCGTGCCATCATGGACGGCGTCTTTGCGTGTCCGTTTCCCTTTTTGTTGCTAGTTCGAGGAACGCGGTTTGAGTAAGGACCCCACGACCATGGCCAAACCGGTGGCCAAGAACGTGCCGATATTCACAAAATTGTCACCCACGTAGTACTTGGCCAAGCCCTGCGTCATGAGCTTGCCGTCTTTCACGATTTGGGCTCCGGTCTCGTCCAGCAGGGGCACTTGGACGAACAGGTTGAGCGACAAGGCCAGCACGGGCAGCGCGGCGCCGACGAGGATGGCCGCGATGGCGCCCCAGTTGTTGGCCCGTTTCCAGTAGCAGCAGGCGATCAGCAACGCCGACATGCTCGCCAGATAAATCGCCCCGGTCGTCTGCAGGTACTCCCAGAGGTTTCCTTCGAGCTTGTACCACAGGCCCCAGAACAGCAGGAACATGCCGATCAACGCCACGATGCAGCGGTTCCACAGGATGCCTCGCTTTTCCGGCCACGGCTTGCGGCGGAACGGGGCCAGAATGTCGTTGTAAATCACACTGCCCCAGGTCAGCATATACGACGAATCGGTGGACATATCGGCCGCCAGCATGGCTGCCACCAGCACGCCCATCATCCCAGCGGGGACGATTTGGGCCAGGAAAAACGGCATGGCGAACAGCGAGCCATCCTTCTCTCCAAACTGCAGCCCGATCGTCTCGACCACCGCCGGTTCGATCATGGCCAGCGCCGCGATGCCCCACAGGCCGGGGATGATCCAGCGGCAAACGAAGAAGAACGCGGTGCCCGTATAGACGCGGCGGCCCGTCTTGCTGTCCTTGGCCGCCAGCAACCGGGCGATGCACGTCTGCCAAGTCAAAACCGAGGCGATGTTGGTGAACAGGTTCGACACCACAAACGCCCAGCCCAGGTCAGGGGCCACAAAAGGATTGAAGCCGCCTTCGCCATAGTTCGTCTCCACGGCGTCGATCATCCGGTCCCAGCCGACGTAACTGAGCACCAGAATGGTCACTACCAGCATCCCGGCGCTCATCACGATGAACTGCAGGAAGTCGGTCACGAGCACGGAGAGCATACCGCCCATGATCGTGTACACGGCGACGCCTACCAGCAGCACCGTCATGGCAATTTCCAGGTACTGCAGATTCATGCCGCAACAGACCACCAGAAACTGGCCGCCGACCCGCAGGAAGACGCCCATGTTCAACAGACCGCCCAGGACGATCACGACGCCCGCCAGCCAGCGGACGAACTTGCCGTACCGCTGCTCGAACAACTCCGGGATCGTGATCGCCCCGGAGTCGCGCAACGGCTTGACACAGAATCCGGTCCAGCCGACGAAGAACATGGCCAGCGCGTTGAGGATCCCGGGAATCGAGCCGGAGAACCCGCGCGTGTAGCCGGCTTGGGCCGTGTACATGCAGGTCACGATGCCGAATTCGGTGGCCGCCAGCGAGGCGATCCCCAGAAAGACGTTCATTTCGCGGCCAGCGACCAGAAAGTGATCGACGCGGGAGACGTACTTCCGCACCATGATGCCGGCAATCATCGTGGCCAGCAGGTACATCCCGACGATGCTGCCGTCGATCCAGGTGAAATTGGTCATCAACTCGGTCTCCTGAACGTGGTCAATTCCCAGCGGTTCGCTGCTGCACTTCGGTCCAACTCCGCACCAAGTAATCCCGACTCTTGGCCAACGCCGCAGACATCGTTTCGGGCTCCAAGTCGCCGTGCATGAACGGGTTAACGCAGCCACGATAGCGGATCTTGGCGAGCGCCGCGAGCCAAGGGCGGAAATCGGTCGGGCCATCACCTGGCAACTGGCCGACACCGTCGGCATGTTGCCAAGCGTAGAAGAAGAACAGTTGGCCGCCGCAAATCGCGATCGCATCCTCGACCGACGCCTTGCCCGCCTGGACGTGATAGGGGGCCAGCGCGATTCCCAGCCGCGGCGACCGATTCAGATCCACAAAGGCTTTGAACGAGTCCAGCGAGTCCAACAGGGCGTGCCCGTGGTTCTCGATGGCCAGATACGAGTTGTACCTTTCCGCCAACTCGATCTGAGGTTTCAGGGCTTCCAGGAACGCCTTCATCCGCGCGGTCAACTCGCCGGGCTCGCATGGCCCCGCGCTGCCCTGCACCGCCACGCCGCCACCGGACTCGCCCAGCAGCTGGGCGTACCGCGCGTAGCCGCCAGCGTATACCGAAAACGCAAACAACTTCAGCTTGCGCCGGTCGAGCACCTTGCGCAATCCGTCCGTCCCCAAGCGTTGGGCCACATCGTCCAAGTGCGGGCAGCCTTGATGGGCAGACCAGATGTCCACGGCCTCGAAGCCCAATTCGGCGATCCGCTCGCAAGCCTGTTCGATCGGCAAACGCAGGTAATGGATTGATGAAGTGGACAGCTGCATGGTCCACGGAACGCGACCTTCGGCAGCAGACGCGGATTGTCGGTTCAGCGCGGCTGTGCAGCCGGCGGCAGCCACGTGACCGAGAAAAACCCGTCGGCTTGTCATGATTCCGCAAGTCTCCCGGCTCGTCGTCATGAGCCTTGCTCCCGGTTGGCTAAGTAGTCGTCGTCGCTGGGGGATCGTCGCAGTTTCCTGCGCGGTATCCGTGCGTTGGCAAACTTGGCGTTCGAATCCAACGCGAGGAAAACAGTGTAACGTCCCCTTCCGGCCAAGGAAACTCCGCAGGCAAACATTCCTTGCAGCAACGTCACACGCACGCCAAAGCAGCCTGGACCAGAGCCACTTGCTGCTGCAAGCGTTGTTCGACCTCGCTCAGCGAGCCGCCTTCGGCCAACACGGTCACCAAGGGTTCGCCACGCTGAAATGCCCGGCCGGTGGCGGGGATGTCGGCTACTGCAGGCCGAGCTGGATTGGCATTGACGTTGCCAAGAAACTGCTTGAAGCTGGTCGGCACGCGTCCGTCGTGCTCGGCATAGACGATCGCTTTTCCAACACGCCGCTCCTCAGACCGTCCGGATCGTTCGGCCGGCAATTCGCCCGTCTTACAGGCCAGCACGTGCGGCCCCAACAGGTCCACGCCGCGGGCCAATTCCAGCACTTCGACCGAGGCCGTATAGCGCGGATTCACCTCGACAACCCAAAGAGCGCCATCGGACATCACGGCATCCACACCAAATAAGCCCGACAATTCGAAACGGGCTGCCAGGCACTGGCCAATGGCCCGCCATTGTGTCTGCTCTTCCGGGGACACGGCCAGCGGACCGATTGACCCCGCGTACTCAAACC
>Ga0209612_1000323_pt1 | contig 52565 bp, 46 predicted proteins | sample BioC12SIPDNA_FD_185746 | JGI IMG/M metagenome (GOLD analysis project Ga0209612, IMG submission 185746) | Anaerobic biogas reactor microbial communites from Washington, USA - Biogas_R1_B C12 SIP DNA (SPAdes) (version 2) | ecosystem: Engineered > Bioreactor > Anaerobic > Unclassified | place...
GCGCCGGGCAGGACCGACAGCATCAGATTCCTCTCGGAGTACACCCATGTCGTCTCACGACTCATCCATGTCCACCCATGCCCGGTCCTTCACGGACCTCGGCGTGCCCGCCGCTCTCAGCCGTGTGTTGGCGGACCGCGGGATCACCACTCCCACCCCCATCCAGGCGGCCACGCTGCCGGACAGCCTGGCCGGCAGGGACGTCCTCGGCCGCGGACGGACCGGCTCAGGCAAGACGTATGCGTTCGTCCTGCCGGTCCTCGCCCGTCTCGCCGAGTCTGGCAAGAGGCGTCAGCCCCGTCGGCCGCGGGCCCTCATCCTCGCCCCGACGCGCGAGCTCGCGACCCAGATCGACGAGGCCCTCACCCCGCTCGCCCAGGCACTCGGACTGACCTCGCGCACCGTCTTCGGTGGCGTCGGCCAGAACCCGCAGGTCCAGGCCATCACTCGTGGCGTCGACATCGTCGTGGCCTGCCCGGGCCGCCTCGAGGACCTCATCGGCCAGGGCCACGTGAACCTCGACTCGGTCGAGGTCACCGTGCTCGACGAAGCCGACCACATGGCAGACCTCGGCTTCCTCCCCGCCGTGCGGCGCCTGCTCGACCGCACTCCTCGGAACGGTCAGCGCATGCTGTTCTCGGCGACCCTGGACGGTGCGGTGAACGACCTCGTCCGCCGCTACCTCTCCTCCCCGGTCACCCACGAGGCGGACTCGGCCCAGTCGCCGGTCTCGTCGATGAGCCACCACGTCCTGCACGTGACGGCTGACGCGCACCACGGCGTGCTGCTCGACCTCGTCGCCTCACCCGGTCGCAAGGTCGTCTTCACCCGCACGAAGCACCGCGCGAAGAAGCTTGCCCGCCAGCTGAACTCGTCCGGCATCCCCGCGGTGGAGCTGCACGGCAACCTCAGTCAGAACGCCCGTACGCGCACGATGGAGGCCTTCCACTCCGGGGCGGCGCACACGCTTGTCGCGACCGACATCGCCGCGCGCGGGATCCACGTGGACGACGTGGGCCTCGTCATCCACGCCGACCCGCCGGTCGAGCACAAGGCGTACCTCCACCGCTCCGGTCGCACCGCCCGTGCGGGCGCGTCGGGCAGCGTCGTGACGCTCATGACCGACGACCAGGTCCGCGACGTGCGTGACCTGACCCGCAAGGCCGGCATCCGCGCCACGACCACCAAGGTCGACGCGCGCCACCCGATGCTGAGCACCATCGCCCCCGGCGAGCGGTCCTTCCCCGGTGGGTTCGCGCCGGCCACCCCGGCTGCGAACGCCGGCTCGTCCGCGGGTGGGCGGAGGAACGGCGGCGGCTCGGCTCGGTCGGGTCGCTCGAGTTCGTCCTCCAACGCCAACTCCAACGCCGGTCGCTCCGGTGGCGGGAACCGCTCAGGTGGAACGCGTTCCGGTAGTGGAACACGCTCGGCCAGCGGGACCCGTTCCGGTGGTGGTACCCGTTCCGGTCGTCCGGCGCGCTCCGCCGGTGGGGCGCGGTCCGGCGGTGCCGCCGCGTTCTCGTCGTCGAGCCGCGCAGGCCGTCGCGGCTGACGATCCGGTCCGGTCGACGGTCTCCATCAGGTCCGGTCGACGGTCTCGATCATCTCGGTGAGCTCCCGCTCCCACGCATCACCCATCGGCCAGCTCGTGACGTAGAGCCAGGTGGCGCCGGCGTCGGCATACTCGTCGGCCGGCACCTCTGGGTTCCACCCGACGACGACGTCCCAGCCGGGCTGGATCGGTTCACCGTCGAGGGCGAGGTATGCGGAGAGCCCTTCAGGGGTGAGGTAGTCCTCCTCCCCGAGGGGTACCACCCCGTCCCAGCGACGTGCCCTCGCCAGCGGCCTGAGGTGCGGCGCCACTCCTGCGACCCAGATGGGCGGGCGGGGCTGCTGGACCGGTCGCGGGTGGAAGTCCGCGGTGACCCGGTAGTACTTCCCGGCGTGTGACACCGGACCACTGAGCAGGCCGTCGATGACCCCGAGTCCCTCGTCGAGCATGGCGGCCCGGACCCGCGGGTCCACTACCTCACCGAGGTTCTCGAAGTCCCGGTCCGGCGGCTCCCCGAGACCGACCCCGAGCACCGCCCGGCCGCCACTGAGGTGGTCGAGCGTCGCGAGCTGCTTGGCCACCACATGTGGTCGGCGGCGTGAGAGGGGTGTGACCAGGGTGCCGAGGCGGACCCGTTCGGTCACCTGGGAGACCGCGCCGAGCGTGACCCAGGGATCCAGCGGGGCAACGCCCTCGAGCCACTGCACGTGGTCCCAGACGAAGAAGCCGTCCCACCCTGCCTGTTCGGCGCGGCGGGCCCAGTCGATGACCGTGGCGGAGTCGGTGAACGCCGGGACGTTGATGGCGTACTTCATGGGGCGAGGCTATCGGCAGCGGCCGACACTGCGGCGGGAGTCGGGTGGTCGTGGGGAGGCTGGCTGTCGCCATGGCAGCAGCGATCCTCCCCATGAATCGTGGGCCGGGCGCGTCGGGGTGGATCCGGCGGTGGTGAGGAGGCTGACTGTCGCCATAGCAGCAGCGATCCTCCTCACGAGGCACCTCGTTTCGTCGGGTCTACTCGGCCGCGAACCGCCCTGTACAGCCTTGACGCGGACCTAGGGTGAGCACCATGAAGGTGCGCGAGCTCATCCTCGTTCGGCACGGCCAGTCCGAGGGCAATGTCGCGGCGGAGGCGGCCGCCCGCGACGAGCTGCCCAGGATCGAGGTGCCGGCGCGGGATCCGGACGTCGTCCTCTCCGAGGCCGGTCGCAAGCAGGCCGAGGCCGTGGGACGCTGGGCGGAGGACCTGCCGGACGGCGAACGCCCCGGTGTGGTGTGGACCAGTCCGTACCGCCGGGCCCGGGAGACCGCCGAGATCATCATGAAGACGTGCGACCTCCAGCTCGACGTCCGCGTCGACGAGCGGCTGCGCGACCGGGACATGGGCATCACCGACATGCTCACGGCTGCGGGCATCCGCGAGCTGTATCCCGAGGAGGCCGAGCGGCGCAGCTGGCTCGGCAAGTTCTACTACCGACCACCCGGCGGGGAGTCGTGGGCCGACGTGGCCCTGCGGGTCCGCTCGGTGCTCGCCGAGCTGATGACGATGGAGAGCGAAGAGCGGGTGCTCATCAGCGCCCACGATGTCGTCATCATGCTGTTCTGCTACGTGGCCGACGCCTGGGACGAGGAGACGGTCCTCGATCGCAGCAAGACCGACGGGCTGCGCAACGCCTCCATCTGCCGGATCCAGCGCGACGAGGAGTCGCCGACCGGATGGCGGCTCACCGCCTACAACGAGGCGGACCATCTCGTCGAGCACGGTGCGGATCTCACCGATCAACCGGGGGCATCCGACGAGGTAGGAGGTCAGGCATGAGCGCATCCGAAAGCCGCTCCAGGAGCGGCGCATCCGAGGTACCCGAGAAGGCAACGCCGGGCACCGCCGACGACCCGAGGCTCATCACCCAGGCGCTGCTGCGCGAGTGGTCGCTGCCCGCACCCACCGGGACGAAGTACTCACGCGGTCAGGTCACCGTCATCGGTGGCGCGCGGCGCAGCCCGGGTGGCGCCATGCTCGCCGGCACCGCTGCCCTGCGCATGGGCGCCGGCCGCCTCACGATCTCCGTCGCCGAGAGCATCGCGCCGCACGTCGCTGTCGCAATTCCGGAGTCCGGGGTTATCGGGCTGCCCGAGAACGAGGTCGGCAGTGTCACCGGCCGCGGTGCCGCGGAGCTCCTGGAGAAGGAGCTGTCCCGGGCGGACGCCGTCCTCATCGGCCCAGGCCTCGACGACGCCGAAGGGACCGTGCGCCTCCTCGAGGAGCTCATTCCCCTCCTCCCGCCCGACCTGCCGGTGGTGCTGGATGCCTATGCCGCCACCTCGCTCCCCAGCCTGGATGAGGACTGCCGGAGTCGGCTGAAGGGGCGGGTCGTCGTCACCCCGAACGACCACGAGCTCGAGTTCCTCGTCGGGGGCGAAGGCTCTGACGAGAGCGCGGGGGACGACGAGAGGAACGACAGCGACGACGGTGAGGGCACCGACCTGCCGGCCGGGATCGGGAAGGTCGTCGAGAAGTACGACGCGGTCGTCGCCTGCTCGGGCTGGGTCGGCTCGGCGGACGGGTTCTGGCAGGTGGCAACCGGTGACACCGGGCTGGGCACCTCCGGCAGCGGGGACGTGCTCGCCGGCGCGGTCGCCGGACTCATCACCCGCGGCGCACCGCTGGACCAGTCCCTCGTGTGGGGCGTCTACAGCCATGCGGCCGCCGGCGACCGGCTCGCCTCGGAGTTCGGTCGCGTCGGCTACCTCGCCGGTGAGCTGCTGGCCGAGCTGCCTCTCGTGCTCGCGTCGCTTCGTGGTGACTGACGCAGGCGACCGCCCGACCCAGCGGGCCTTACCCCAGCCTTACTGGCTCCCAACGACCGGGCGGTACCGATGAGCCACGGCACCCGACCGGAGCTCCTCCCGACCCACGGGCTCGAGCTGCATCCGCTCGCGCAGCCCGGCAAGGAGCGTCGGCCCGTGCCCGGCGATGACGGGGTGGACGACGAACACGTACTCGTCGATCAGACCGAGGTCCGCCAGCGCCAGCGGCAGGGTCACGCCACCGACGGAGAGACCTTCGCCTGATTCCTCCTTGAGCCTCTGGACCGCCTGGCCCAGGTCGCCGGTCACCAGCTCGGCGTTCCAGTCCACCTCGTTGAGCGTGCTCGAAACGACGTACTTCTTGATCCCGTCGATGGTCTCGGCGAATGGGACCTCCCACTCGTTCATCCAGTCAGGCCATCCACCCCTCGCCGGCCGCCGCCACGCGGACTGCATCATCTCGTAGGTCACCCGCCCGAGGAGCATGCCGTCGGCCCGCTGCAGCTCCGACGTCCAGAACCTCATCGACTCCTCGTCGGGAGGCAGTCCGGCCTCGTGGTGGCAGGAGCCGTCGAGGGTGACGTTGATGGCGTAGCGGAGAGGTCTCATCGGTCGATCGCCCTCACCGCGAGGCATGCCCGAGCACGGACTGTCGCGGCCCCGGCTCGCATCGCGGCCCCGGCCCGCATCCCGGCCCCGGCCATGGTCAGCGCCTCAGCCCTGGTCGTCGCGGACCGGCCACGGGCGGTCCATCGAGCGTGCCGTGAGCACGATGACCGGCGCATGGGCACTCTGCACGACAGCCCGGGTGTTCGAGCCGAGGAGGAAGCGCGGCACTCCACGGTGACCCTCGCTCGCCATAACGACGAACGCAGCCTCGTGCGATGCCTCGGTCAGTGCTTCGACCGCTGTGCCTGCAGCGGTGACGAATTCGATGCTGGCGTCCGGGTACTCGGCGCGAAGGGCCTCGACGACCGGGTCGAGAGGATCGGCGCCGGCGGGCACGTCGGCCTGACCCTGGAGCATTCGCACGACCCGCCCCTCGGCCTGGGCAGCGCCGATCGCGAGCCGCGCAGCGCTGAGGGAGGACTCGCCGCCGTCGAAGCCGATGACGATCGAGCCCGTCGGGTCGAACTCGGTCGGGCTGTGGGGTGAGAGGACGACGGTCGGGCACTGGGCGCTCGCGGCGACCGCACCGGAGATGCTGCCGACGACGGACCCCTGCAGCGCACCCGCGCCGCGCGTGCCGACGACGACCGCCCCCGCTTCGGCGCTGGCGCCGAGAAGGGCCGTCACCGGATGGGCGACGAGCGCACGTGCCTCGACCTCACCGGACCGCTCGCCGAGCCGTGCGAGCTCACCGTCGATGACGTGCTGGGCCCGCTCGCCCAGGCCCGGTGACTCAGCGGTCTTCCCCGCCGGGACCGCTTCGCTGGCGATGATCGTCACCGGTGAGCCCACCGCGCGCGCCCAGGAGAGCGCCCAGTCCACCGCCCGGCTGGCGGCTTCGGAGCCGTCCACTCCTACGACGATCCGGTCAGTACTCACGCGAATCACTCCTGCGGTGGTCCTCGAAGGTCTGTCGCACAAGAGCCTACGGCCACCGGCACAAGGTATGCGCACGGCGCCTGGTCGAGGTGCCCGCCGCATACCCTGGGCGACCGGCAGGAGGTATGCGCACGCCGCCCTGTCGAGGTGCCCACCGCATACCCTGTGGTTATGGCGAGCAACATCATCGGGTGCCCGTCGTGCGGCACCAGGAACAGACTGCCCGTGGCCGCGTCCGGCCATCCGCGCTGCCCGAAGTGCAAGGCTGATCTGCCGTGGCTGGTCGACGCCGGGGACGACACCTTCGACTCGGCGGTTGATGCCAAACCTCTTGTCGTCGTTGATCTCTGGGCGCCGTGGTGCGGACCGTGCCGGATGATCGCCCCGGTCCTGGAGACGCTGAGCCGCGAGCTGGCCGGGCGGATCAAGGTCGTCAAGGTCAACGTCGACGAGAGCCCTCGGACGGCTCAGCGGTACAAGGCACAGAGCATCCCGATGCTCCTCCTCATGGACCGCGGGGAGGTCGTCGACACGATCATCGGCGCCCAGCCCGCACCGATCCTGCGTAGCCGAATCAACGGGGCGCTGGAGCGCCGGGCGTAGCGGGTCCGCCGAAGCGCGCCGTCGGTCACGTCGCCAACCGGCGCCGGCATGATCTGCGTCTCATTCGGCGTTTTCAGGGGAATTTGGTTCGGAGCACTCCAGCGATCTACTACGCTATGTCGTATTGACGGAAGCCGCAGTGGGCCGGCCGTCACAGACACAAGGAGTTAGGAATGCGCGCAACGCTCGACAAGCTCATCTCTTGGATGGGCCTCCTCCTCGCGATCGTTCTTCTTGTCGCGGGTGGCCTGCTCGTGTGGGCCAACAGCTTCATCGGCACCCAGGTCGACCAGCAGCTCTCGGACCAGCAGATCACGATGCCGACCGAAGAGGCCATCGACGGTGACGAGGCCCTCTCCGAGGAGGACCGCGAGGCCCTGCGGCCGCACGCCGGCAGCCCGATGAACACCGGCGCCGAGGCCCGTGCCTACGCCGACCACTACATCCTGGCGCACATGAACGCGTCCACCGGTGGCGAGACCTACAGCAGCCTGGGCGGCGTCGTCCGCGAGGCCTGCGCCGACCCGGAGAGCGACGCCTGCGCTGAGGCCAACGCCATGCGCGACACCGCGTTCAAGGGCAGCACCCTCCGCGGCCTGCTCCTCTACGGCTACGCCTTCGCGACCATGGGCACCATCGCCGGCTACGCCTCGGTCGGCGCCTTCATCGCGGCCGCCATCCTCCTGGTTCTGGCAGCGCTCGGGTTCGCCCACTCGCGCAAGGTGGAAGAGACTGCACCGAAGGTGGGATCTCCAGCATCCGCCTGATCGCGGAGCTCGAGTAGCCCCAGAGAGTCGGCCTATCCCGCTACGGCGGGGTGGGCCGATTCGCTTTGTGGCGGCGCCGGCCAGGGGACCGCTCGGCTCCAGAAACGCACGGGGTCACCGTGAGTCGGCCGCACCAGTGCATGACCATGAAGTACCCGTACCAGAACGTGCCAATAGGAACGTTCTGGTACGCCCACGACGCCCCCCACCTGCGGCGCAATCCGCGCCGCAGGACACGGCGAGCCTGGTCGCTGACCCGCGCAACCCATACCGTTTCGCCATGGCACGGCTGCGACGGGTGAGTCCGACGATGCGGGGCTGGACGCGTCGCCGGGCGGGCAAGGGATTCGTCTATCTCGACTCCGATGGGCAACGGCTGCCGCCGGAAGAGGTCGAGCGGATCCGGTCGCTCGCGATCCCGCCGGCCTGGCGCGATGTGTGGATCTGTCCCTTGGCCAACGGGCATCTCCAGGCGGTCGGCACCGACGATGCCGGGCGGCGGCAGTACCTCTATCACCCGGTGTGGCGGGCCAAGCGGGACAAGGAGAAGTACGACCGCGTCCTCCAGGCGGCAGCCCTCCTGCCGAAGGCCCGTCGCCACGTGATGAAGGACCTCCAGGCATCCGGGATGCCGCGCGAGCGGGCTGCTGCAGTGGCGGTGCGGCTGCTCGACCTCGGCTACTTCCGGATCGGCAGCGATGCGTATGCGGACGCCAACGGATCCTTCGGCCTCACCACTCTCGAGCGCCAGCACGTGCGCAGGACCAGGGAGGGGTTGCGCTTCAGCTTCGTCGGGAAGTCCGGGGTGGAGCACTCCATTCTCATCGACGACGAGGACGCCATCGCGGCCCTCGACCGGATGCGGGCGCGCCGCTGTCGGAGCAGGAGGTTGCTCGCCTACCAGGACTCGCGACGGTGGGTCGACCTCGACGCTGCCGCGGTCAACGCGTATCTGGCGTCGGTGCTGGGCGGGGACCTGACCGCCAAGGACTTCCGGACCTGGCACGGCACCGTCCTCGCGGCCGCCGCGCTCGCCGCGTCGGAGGAGCCTGGGGATACGAAGGCCTCGCGCAAGCGTGCGGTGAAGGCGGCCGTCGAGGAGGTTGCGACCTACCTCGGCAACACCCCGGCGATCGCGCGAGGAAGCTACATCGACCCTCGTGTCCTCGACCTCTACGAGAACGGCACGACGATCACCACGCCGCGCGTCACTGCCCGGACCTCACCCATGAGGCGGCAGGAGCTGCTCGAGAAGGCCGTGCTGGATCTGCTGACCTGAGGTCGCCGGCGCGTGAGATGACGGGGAGGCTCCCAGAAGTGGAGCAGGCGGATAGCGGGTGTGGCAGCGCGCGGTGGAGTGCGCGGAGACGATCCCAGAAGTGGAGCAGGCGGATAGCGGGTGTGGCAGCGCGCGTTGGAGTGCGCGGAGACGATCCCACACCGGGCGCACGTCGATGGCGGGTGTGGCATCGCGCGTTGGAGTGCGCGGAGACGATCCCACACCGGGCGCACGTCGATGGCGGGTGTGGCATCGGGCATTGAAGTGCGCGGGGAGGCTCCCACACGTGGGGCAGGTCCGCAGCGGGTGTCCTTCCGCGCACCGCAGTGCGCGCCTACGCTGAGGAGATGCTCGATCGTCGAGCAGCTGTTCCTGCTCCTGCGCCGTGACGACGGGAAGGCGGAGCAACCTCTGGCCCAGTCGCCCACGTACGGCCTCAGCGGCGCAGTGCTCGCGGACCTCCTGCTCGGTGGCCACATCGAGATCCGGGACGGGAAGAAGCCGCGGGTCTACGTCACGACCCAGGGCTCGGCCGGCCATCCTGTGCTGGACGCGGCTCTGGAACGCCTCCGGCAGAAGGACGGGAAGAAGCTCTCGAGCCTGGTGACCGACGGCAAGCTCAACCCTGGGGAGAACGTCGCGCACTCACTCGCCAACGCCGGGGTCATCAGGATCGAGCCGAAACGTGCTCTGGGGCTGATCTCCGCGCGCTATCCGGTCCTGGACCCCGGCCCTGAGAGGGAGCTTCGCGAGCGGCTCCGCGCGGTGATCGCCGGTGCGACCCCCGACGCTCACGAGGCGATTCTGCTCTCCCTGCTCCTGGGGATGGACCTTGCGCAGTACGTGCTCAAGGAGGAGAAGGGCTCCCTCGAGAACAAGGAGCTGAAGCGGCGGATCGAGGAGGTGTCCGACGGCGGGGAGATCGGCGCAGCCGTGGCGAAGGCCATCGAGGAGGTCCGTGCTGCGGTCATGGCTGCCGCCATCACCGCGGCGACGGTCGGCGCAGCTTCGTCGAGCTGACCAGAGCGACCCGACAGCTCAGCCCGGGTGCTCCGAAGCCTCTGCCCGGCGGTGCATCCGCCGCTCCACGAGCTTGAACGCCTCGGTCGCCCAGAGCACGACCGACGCCAGAACGGTGCAGATCACCCACTGCTCACCCGTCAGGGCTACCGTGCCGAATGCCTTCTGCAGCAAGGGAACATGCACCACAGCGACCTGCAGGACGACCGTGAGTGCCAGCGCCCCCCAGAGCCAGGGGTTGTGGAACATCCGGTGGAAGGCGCTCTGGACCGCCGACCGGGCACTGAGCGCATTGAAGAGCTGGGCGAGGACGAGGGTCGTGAACCCGGCCGTGCGCGCGGTGACGAAGGACTCGTTGGCCTCGAACAGGCCGTTGCCCTCGAAGAGTCCGCCCGGCAGCAGCAGGTCCATGGTCGCCAGAGTCACCGCTGCCATGACCACCCCGGTGGAGATGATGCGGCCCCACATGGCCCCGTCGATGATCCGCTTGCGGGGGTCGCGCGGCGGCCGGTCCATGACGTCGTCGATCTCGGGATCGAGCCCCATGGCGATGGCGGGCCCGGAGTCGGTGACGAGGTTGATCCAGAGGATCTGGGTGGCGAGGAGGGGGAGGATGAGCGCACCCGGGTTCGCCGGGTCGCGCAGCCCGATGACGCCGGCCAGGACGATGCCGAAGAACACCGTGAAGATCTCCCCCATGTTGGAGGAGAGCAGGTAGCGCAGGAACTTCGTGATGTTGTCGAAGATGATCCGGCCGCGGCGCACGGACGCGACGATCGTCGCGTAGTTGTCATCGGCGAGGATCATCCGCGCGGCCTCCTTCGTCACCTCCGTCCCGGTGCCCATCGCGATTCCGATGTCGGCGCTCTTGAGCGCCGGCGCGTCGTTGACGCCGTCGCCGGTCATGGCGACGATGTGCCCCCGCCGCTGGAGAGCGTCGACGATACGCAGCTTGTGCTGGGGGGCGACCCGCGCATACACACTGACCCTGGAGACGAGGTCGTCGAGCTCGTCGTCCGTCAAGGGCTCCAGCTCCACCCCGGACGCGGCGGGCTCGCCCTCCCCGATGATGCCGAGGTCGGCTGCGATCCGCTGAGCGGTGGCCGGGTGGTCCCCGGTGATCATGATGGTGCGCACCCCGGCCCGGCTCGCCGCGCGGACGGCGTCGCGGGCCTCGTCCCGCGGTGGGTCGATGATGCCGACAACGCCGGCGAGGATGAGGTCGCGCTCGATCTCCTCCGGCTCCGGCGGCTCGTCGTCACCGCCGGGTCGGTATGCGACGCCCAGGGTCCGGTACCCCTCACCTGAGAGTCCCTCGACGGTCTCCATGATCGCTGCCCGGGTGGCGTCGTCGAGGGGCACGGTCGTCGTCCCGGAGCGGACCGCGACACATCGCGCCAGGAGGATGTCGGGTGCGCCCTTGGTGAAGACCCGCTTCTCGTCGTCGGTGTCTCTCGCCGCGACCACGGACATGAGCTTGCGCTCCGAGGTGAACGGGACCTCGGCCCGTCGCTCGTAGCAGGAGATCCGCTCGGCCGCGCCGTCGAGCTTGTGCTTGGCGACGATGAACGCCGCCTCGGTCGGGTCGCCGTGGACCACCCACTCCCCGTCCTCCTGGGAGACCGTGGCGTTGTTGGCGACACAGCCGCCGATGAGGACGACCCGGGCCTCCTCGAGGACGGCGTCGACGTCGCACTCGTCCTCCCCGTCGTGGTCATGCGCGCTGCCGGCGGGCGTGCGGGAGAGGGCCGTCGCCGACCCCTCGGGGGCATAGCCGGTGCCGGTCAGCTCAACCCGCCCAGAGAGCGTGACGATGGTGCGCAGCGTCATCTCGTTGCGGGTGAGAGTGCCGGTCTTGTCGGAGCAGATGACCGAGGTGGAACCGAGGGTCTCGACCGAGTGCAGGTGCTTCATGACCGCGTTGCGGCGGGCCATGTCGCGCACGCCGATGGCGAGGACGAGGGAGAGGATGGCCGGCAGTCCCTCGGGGACCGCGGCGACCGCGAGCGAGACCCCGAGGAGGAGGATCGTCACCCACTCCTGGGAGCTGCTCGGGCTCTGGAGGAGCGCGAGGGTCCCCATGACGATGAGGGCGATGACGATGACGACGGCGCCGAGGTTGCGGGAGACCCGCGCGATCTCGACCTGAAGGGGCGAGGGCTCCTGCTCGGTGCGGTCGAGCAGCTCCGCGATACGCCCCATCTCGGTCCGCATGCCCGTGCTCGTGACGACGGCCCGACCGACGCCCTCGACGACGCCGGTTCCCTTGTAGACCATGTTCACCCTGTCCGCGAGCGCGAGGTCTCCGGTCAGGGTGTCCGCGGACTTCACGACCGCGGCGGACTCGCCGGTGAGCGCGGCCTCCTGGACCTTGAGGCCGCTCGCGCTGAGCAGCCGGGCATCGGCACCGATCGCGTCCCCCTCGCTGAGCAGGAGGATGTCGCCAGGCACGAGACGGCTCGAGGGCACGCTCGTCGGCTTCCCGTCGCGCAGCACCGAGGAGGTCACGGCCGTCATGTCCGCGAGCGCAGCCACCGCGTCGGCGGCCTTCTCCTCCTCGATGAAGCCGATCACGGCGTTGAGCAGGACGATCGCCGCGATGACGACGGCGTCGACGGGGAGACCCCCGGCGCCCTCGACGACCCAGGCCACGAGGGACACGGCGATAGCCCCGAGGAGCAGCAGGACGAGGGGGTCCTGGAACTGCGCCAGGATGCGGCGCCACAGCGGCACGGCCTCGCTCGCGCGCAGCTCGTTCGGTCCGAACTTCTCCAGCCGGGCCTCGGCCTCAGCCGTGCTCAGGCCGACGTCCGGCGCCACACCGAGCTGCTCGGCGAGGTTGCTGGAGTCACTGAGATGAGGGACGGATTCCGCGCTGTCCTGGCGCAGGGGAGCCATGTCCCCATCCTCTCAGGTGCCCCATCGCGCGGTCGTGAGCGGTGCTGGTCGCGGGTCGCCGAGCGGGTCGCGGGGGCGATCACTCACCCGGCGGTCTCCCGGGGCTGGAAATCCGCTCGCGAAATACACTGCCCGTATGCGCTCGAGCTGGCTCCTCGTCCTCGGCGCCACAGCCCTCCTCGCCGGCCAGGCGGTCGCAAGCGGTCACGTGGTGTTCGCGGTCGGGTATGCGCTGGCCGGGCTGGCCCTGGCCCACTGGCTCAGCCCGTGGCAGGGCGGGCGAAGCACGACCCACGCCGAGGTCGCCGGGGGCCCCCTGGCCGAGAACGGGGTCGTCATCTACTGGCGCCCGGGCTGTGTGTTCTGTGCGCGCCTGCGCGCCCGGCTCGGCTCTCTGCGTCGTCGCGCGACCTGGGTCAACATCTGGCAGGACCCTGAGGCGGCTGCGTTCGTCGCGAGTGTGAACGACGGCAACGAGGTGGTCCCGACGGTGCTCATCGACGGCGTGCCGGTCACCAACCCCGAGCCGGACCGCGTGCGTGAGGCACTCGCTGCCCGCTAGGTGTCGACAGGGGCCGTGGACCCGACGATGATCGACCTGAACCCCGGCAGAGTCCGCTGATGACAGCGCGCGATGCACGTGCGCACGTCGACAGCAGACCAGTAGCGATAGATAGCAGACCAGCAACGACGAAGGAGGAGATTGGATGCCAGGACACAGGATCTTCCGCATGAGCTTCGCGAGCATCTATCCGCACTACGTGACGAAGGTCGAGCGCAAGGGTCACACCAAGGCCGAGCTCCACGACGTCCTCTCCTGGCTCACGGGCTATGACGAGGAGGGGCTGCAGCGCGTCATCGACGAGGAGGTCACCCTGGAGGACTTCTTCGCCCAGGCGCCCGCGCTGAATCCGAATGCCGAGCTCATCCGGGGAACGATCTGCGGCTACAAGGTCCAGGAGATCGAGGACCCGCTCATGCAGAGGATCCGGTGGATGGATCTGCTCGTCGACGAGGTCGCCCGCGGCAAGAAGATGTCGTCGATCAAGCGCGAGCCCGCGGCCTGAGCCACGATCAGCTGCCCCCGAGCCCCAACGTCCCGATCTGCCGCTGGACCAGCGCCTCGAACAGGTAGTCGGCAGGGTCCGCCGATCCGACCAGATGACCCGCGAGCTCGAGTGACACGGCCCCGATGAGGGCCGCCAGCTCGGCGAGGATGGCGGCCGCCGCCGAGGGCTCCAGGTCCGGCACGAGGTCCGTCATCCCCGCCATCTGAGCGGTGAGGCGACGGTTGCGAAAGCCCTCGACCGACGCATACAGACCGATCTGGAGGAAAGGCGTCGCAACGGCGGCCGCTGCCGGGATCGTCTCGGGCGGTGCGACGTATCCGGGGATGGGGGTCCCGTAGATGAGCTGGAACTCGTGCGGCCTCGAGCGCGCCCAGTCGCGCAGCGTGTGCGCCAGCCGCGTCCAGCGGCGGGCGGGGGTACGGGCCGAGGCCCCGTTCAGAGCCTCCGCAAGATGGCCGTAGCTCTCCACGATCATCGCGGTGAGGAGCGCCTCACGCGTGGGGAAGTAGCGGTACACCGCCGACGACACCATGCCCACCTCGCGGGCGATGGCGCGCATCGACAGCCCGCCCGCGCCCTCCTCGGCGAGCTCCCTGCGAGCCGCTTCCATGATCGCTGCCGTCGTGCGCTCACGCGCCTCGTCCCTGATGCCCATAGCCCCATCCTGCCAGAACTGGAAGCACTGCTCTTGCTTTTGCTCTTCCGACCGCGCTACGCTCGGCTCATCAAAAGCGAGAGCACTGCTCTCTAAATCCGAGAGGAACCGCCATGAGCACCCCGACCACCACCCGCCACCTCATCGCTCCGACGATCGCGACCGGGGTCCTCATGGCGGGCTATCTCCTCCTGCGCCCCTACGGCGACGTCGAGCAGGGCGCGGCGATGGCCGAGGCCTTCGCCTCACCGGCCTGGGTCGCCGCGCACATCCTCGGGGCGCTCGCGCTCGCCTCCTTCGCCCGGCTCGCGCTGCGTGTCGCGGACCTGGGCGACAGCACCACCGCGCGGATCGGTCGCTTCACCGGGCTCGCGGGAGCGGTCCTCGTCCTGCCGTACTACGGCGCCGAGACCTTCGGGCTGCACGCGGTCGGCAGCCGGGCGCTCGCCGACCCCGGGACGCTGGAGCTCGTCGCCCCGATCCGCAACCAGCCCGCTGCCCTGACGATGTTCGGCCTCGGCCTCGTGCTCCTCGCCGTCGCAGCGGTATGCGTGGGCCGGGTCCTCGGTCGGCCCGCCTGGCCGTTGGCGGCCACGATGGCGCTCGTCCTGCCGCAGTACTTCCTGCCGCCGTTCGCGCGGATGGCCTTCGGTGTCGCGACCCTCATCGCAGCCGTGATCCTCGTGCAGCACCTCTGGACAGCTGCTGACTCCGAGCGGGTGGACAGCACCGCCCCGGTCGACCTCGAACCGGTGCGGTGAGAGCGGTCACCCGCAACTGCAGGGACCAGGCCCGAGGAGGATACTGGGGGCTAAGGCCGAGCGCACGGTGCGCTCACCACCCATCGCTGCCCCACACCCCCGGGGCAGCGCACCTGAGAAGGGACACAGATGAGAAGGACAAAGATGTCCGTGGCGGTCGTCGCGATCGCCGCACTCGGACTGACGGCATGCGCCACCGGAACGGACACTGACAGCCCGGCGACCGACTCCGAGACCACCGCAGCAGAGGAGACCACTGCTGCTGAGGGCGGCGCCGGCGGAGAGGTCGGTGTCTTCACCTGGTGGGCTGACGGCTCGGAGAAGGAAGGCCTCGACGCACTCGTCGAGGTCTTCAACGAGAAGTTCCCCAACGACACGTTCGTCAACCTCGCGGTCGCAGGTGGCGCCGGCACGAACGCCAAGGCCAAGCTCGCGTCCGACCTCGAGAACGGCAACCCGCCGGACTCCTTCCAGGGTCACGCGGGCGCCGAGCTCATGGACTACATCGTCAAGGACCAGATCCTCCCGGTGAACGACGTCATCGACGCGCTCGGCGGCTCGAGCGTCTTCCCGCAGGACCTCCTTGACCGGATCACCGTCGAGGGGAACATCTACTCGGTGCCCTCGAACATCCACCGCGCCAACGTGGTGTGGGCGAACCCGTCGGTGCTCGAGGCCGCCGGTGTCACCGAGACCCCGGCCGACATCGACGCCTGGATCGCCGACATGGAGAAGGTCAAGGCCTCCGGCGTCGAGACGCCGATCACGATCGGTGGCACCTGGACCCAGGTCCACCTGTTCGAGACCATCCTCATCGCCGACCTCGGCCCGGACGACTACGCCGGTCTCTTCGACGGCTCCACCGCCTGGGACAGCGACGGCGTGAAGACCGCGGTCGAGCACTTCGAGACGATCCTCGGCTACGCGAACAACGCCTCCGACGGTGACGACTGGGTCGCCCCGACCGACGCGGTCATCGACGGCACCGCCGCCTACAACGTCATGGGCGACTGGGCGGTCGCGCAGTTCAACAGCCGCGACCAGGTCGACGGCGAGGACTACATCTACTTCCCGGTCCCGGGAACGGACGGCATCTTCGACTTCCTGGCCGACTCCTTCACCCTGCCCAAGGGTGCCCCGAACGAGGCCGGCGCCAAGGACTGGCTCATGACGGCGGGCTCGGCCGAGGGCCAGAAGGCCTTCAACCTGAAGAAGGGCTCGATCCCGGCCCGCATCGACGTGCCGGCTGACGACTTCCCCGCCTACCAGCAGTCGGCGATGGAGTCCTTCAAGCAGGACACGATCGCGTCCTCCATCGCGCACGGCGCAGCAGTGCCGCTCGCCTGGCTCGACGACATCTCCACCGCGACGGCGAAGTTCTACTCGTCCAAGGACGGCGACACCTACGTCGCGGACCTCGTGGCCGCCGCGCAGAAGGCGCTCGGCTGAGTAGCCTGACGTCGAACACCGCTCCGCACCGGACCAGGTGACCTCACCTGGTCCGGTGCGGGCCGCATACCGAGTCTGTATGCGATGCTCACCTCAGGTGAGCGGAACCGACCCTGCTGAACGGATGCGCAATGTCGCGTGTGAAGACCTGGCTCCCCGGCCTGGCGCTTGTCTCCCCATCGATCATCCTCATCGCCGTGTTCGTCTACGGGCTGATCGGGCAGAACGTCTGGACCTCGCTCAATGCCTCCACCCGGCGTGTGGTGGTCGGCGGCAAGATCGTGGAGAGGGCCCAGCACGAGGGCGGCATCGGGAACTACGTCAACCTGCTGTCCAGCTCCGGCTACCAGCACGCCCTGTGGAACCTGCTCGTGCTCACCGTCGTCTTCCTCGCCGGCACGATGTTCTTCGGACTCCTGTGGGCCGTCCTGCTCGAGAAGGGCGTCCGGGGTGAGGGTGTCTTCCGCTCCATCTACCTCTTCCCGATGGCGGTGTCGTTCATCGCCGCCGGTGTCGTGTGGCGGTGGCTCCTCAGCCCGCAACAGGGCGGCGGCGCGATCGGGCTGAACCAGCTCTTCCAGAAGCTCGGGCTCGACTCGCTGCAGTCGTCGTGGTGGTCGTCCGACAGCCGCTGGAACATGGCCGCGATGGCGATCCCGGCGATCTGGCAGCTGTCCGGGTATGTCATGGCGCTCTTCCTCGCCGGCTTCCGCGGGATCTCGGAGGACCAGCGTGAGGCCGCCCGCATCGACGGGGCCTCCGAGCTGCAGCTGTACCGCCACGTGCTCTTCCCCCAGCTCTCGCCGATCGCGCTGTCGGCGCTCATCATCATCGGCCACATGTCGATGAAGATGTTCGACCTCATCTATGCGATCGCCGGACCGAACTCCTATGTCGCGTCGGTGCCGGCGACTCTGATGTGGACCCAGATGTTCAACCAGGGCGACAAGGTCATGGCGGCGGTGAACGCGACGATCCTGCTCGTCATCGTCGCCGTGGTCGTCGTCCCCTACCTCATCTACACGAACCGCACGGAGAAGGAGATGGGCCGGTGACCGCCACCACCGACGCCGTGCTGCCCGAGCCTCTCGAGCCCATCCCCGAGGTGCGCAGGTACACCAGCACGGGGAGGGCCCCGGGCACGAGGGGCTCGCTGCTCAGCCGGAGCGTCCGCTACGGACTGCTCATCGCCTTCACCCTGGCGATCCTCATGCCGCTGTACGTCCTCCTCGTGACGTCGTTCAAACCGACGGGCGGGGTGAGCACGGCCGAGGCCTGGACCCTGCCGAGTCAGTTCTCCGCCGACGGGTGGCGCAGCGCGATGGAGCGGCTCGCACCGTCGATGGGACGCTCGCTCATCCTCGGTGTGATGGTCGCGATCCTGTCCTCGATGCTCGGCTCGATGAACGGGTTCGTCTTCTCGCGCTGGCGCTTCCCCGGCGCGCAGACGGTGTTCACGCTCTTCCTGTTCGGGATGTTCATCCCCTACCAGGCCGTGATGATCCCCCTCACGGGCATGATGCTCTCCGCGGAGCAGGCGGTGCCGTGGTTCACCGGCATCGCGAAGCTCATCGTCGTGCACACGATCTTCGGTATCCCGATCTGCACGCTGATCTTCCGCAACTACTACGCGACGGCCGTGCCGAACGACATCCTCGAGGCGGCGAAGATCGACGGCGCGGGCATGTGGCGGATCTACCGCTCGATCGTGCTGCCGATCTCGGCCCCGGCCTTCGTCGTCGCGCTCATCTGGCAGTTCACGTCGGCGTGGAACGACTTCCTGTTCGCGCTGTTCCTCACGAACCGCAACAACGGCCCCGTGACGTTCATGCTCAACGAGCTCGCCGGCGGTCAGAACCCGGACTACCCGCAGATCATGGCCGGTGTCCTCATCGCCTCGCTGCCGACCCTGCTCGTCTACATCCTGCTCGGCCGGTACTTCATCGGCGGGTTGATGTCCGGCTCGGTGAAGTAGCGCCGAGGCTCAGAGAGTCGCGCGTGCCTTGTTCGTGAGCTGGTCGCCGTAGTGCGCCCGCAGGCTCACCTTGCGCTCGAGGTCCTCGATGATCGCCGGGGCGAAGTCGACGTCGTAGAGCTCCTGGGCCGAGCCGAGCCCGCCGGGGCTGAAGACGTTGACCTCCATGAGCTTGTCGCCGACGATGTCGAGCCCGACGAGGAACATGCCGTCCGCGACGAGTTTGGGTCGGACCGCCTCGACGAGCGCGAGCATCTCGTCGGTGACCTGCACGGCCACCGCCTTGCCACCCGCGGACATGTTGGAACGGATGTCCGAGCTCGTGCTCTTGCGCCGGAAGGCCGCGTAGGCGCCGTCGACCTCGAGGGGCTTGCCGTTCATGACGAACATCCGCACGTCCCCCGACTTGGCCTGCGGCAGGTACTCCTGGACCACCACATACCCGTCCCGGGAGATCGCCTCGATGATCTGCGAGAGGTTCGGGGACTCCTTGGCGTTGACGAGGAAGACACCGGACCCGCCCGAGCCCTGGAGGGGCTTGAGGACGGCCTTGTTGCCGAGCTCCTTGATGAATGCGGCGATCTGTGCCTCGTCGCGGGAGATGAGGGTGCGGGGCCGGACCACCTCGGGGAAGTGCTGGAAGTAGGCCTTCGAGAGTGCCTTGGCCAGGCTGGACGGGTGGTTGACGACGAGGACCCCGTGCGCGGCCATGAGCTCACCGAAGGCGACGGCCGCGTTGTTGGCCCACGGGCGCTCGGCGTCGTCGGCCGGGTCGCTGCGGAGCATGACGGCGTCGAACTCGTGGAGCGTGACCTGGGTCGGCGTCGAGCTCTGGGCGTCCTCGAGATAGCGCTCGAGCGAGCGGTAGCTCTTCCCCTCCGCGCCACGCGCATGGGCGTGCAGGGACCCGTCCGGCTCGTAGCCGAAGTCACCCATCCCCATCAGCCAGACGTCGTGCCCCATGTTGCGGGCCGTCATCGCGAGCCGGGTGGTGGTGTAGACGGGCTTCTCCGTCTCGACGTCGTTGACGACGAATCCGATCTTCATGTGCTTTCTCCTCTGGTGAGCTGGGTCAGGTCGTCCGCCGCTGCAGCCTCGACGAGGCGCTCGCGGGTCCCGGGCAGGTCCCAGAAGCGGGGCAGGACGGCAGGGGGGTTGATGCATCCGCTCGAGGTGAGCTCCTCGATGAGCGGCAGGTCGGCGAGCGAGAACTTGCCGGCATAGAGAGTGGTGAGGCTGCCGCCGCCGTTCAGGTGGGCGAGCAGGTCGACGAGTCCGCGTAGATAGATCGCGTCCTTGGTCAGCCCCCCGGACCGGAAGACGCGCATGACCGTCGTGAAGGCGCTGCCGCTCGGGATCCCGGCCTCGACGAGTCGCTCGTGGCACTCCGTGAACGAGGCGCCGTGGAGCATGTCGTGGACGACGACGACCCGGGCGGCGAGGGTGCGGAGGCGGGCGGGGGTGAGTCCGCCGACGGCGACCTCGGCGAGGACCGCGAGGCCTTCCTGGGTCTCGTCGTAGCCGGCAAGGCCAGTGCCCAGCACGGTCATCGGCTGTCGGCTGCCGTTGACCTGGGTGATGAGGTGCGTGCCGATCTCGTGCTGGAGGAGGGCGAAGGCGCGTCGGCTCGCGATGGTGCTCTGGTTCGAGATGAGGAGGGTCGTGCCCTCGCACAGGACACCGGAGACGTCGTCGCGCATCTCGACGTGCAGCCCGATGTCCGGGTCGAGCTCGCGGTAGTGGTCCAGCTCCTGCTCGGCGAGGTCGCGGAACTCCTCGGCGGTGAGCGTCCCCGCTCCCGGGTCGGGCGGGTCGACGACGAGGAGCAGCGCCGATGCCCGCTCGTACAGTGCGGGCGTCACCGCGCCGTAGAGCTCGACCGACATGTCGCGGAACTCCGGTGTCCCACGGGCACACAGCATCTGCAGCTGCAGCTCCATCTCGCGGTGCTTGGCGCGCAGCAGGTGCCCGAGCGTGGGGTTCTCGACCGTGGCCGGATCGATCCGGGCCAGCTCCGCCTCGAGGACGTCAGGATCGCTCTCCAGCTCGCGGTACGTGAACTCCGGCTCCAGCACCTCGCCGGCAAGGTATGCCTCGCGCACCTCGTCGCTGTCGACGGGTGTGATGTCGAGGAGGAAGCGGACGCCGCCGGAGAGCCGCGCGAGGGCGTGGTCGACGGCGAGATCGCCGGGGCTGAAGGGTTCCGTCACTGACCGACCTGGACCGGCACTTCCCGCAGCGCCGCCAGGACCGGCTCCTGGGTCGCGGCAAGCGCCTCGGCCAGTCGCTGGATCCGGTCGAGATCGGGCTCGCCGGTCCACTCGTCCATGAAGGTCTTCTTGAACTCGAGCGCCAGGCAGACCCCGCGCCCCGCATACCGCTCGTGGATCCACCAGGCCAGCGCGCGGCCCTCGAACTTCACGTTCTCCCGGACATCGATCAGGCCGTCACCGGTGGGAGAGGGCTGTGCCCGGAGCGACTCCGTGAAGGCGTCGATGACCCCCTGGAAGAGCTTGCGGTCCACGCTCCCGGTGCCGAGGTTGACCTCTGGGTTGTCCTCGGCCGGCTCCGGCTCGGCGTCGGCACCATCGCGGCGGTGGTTGTAGGAGTGCACGTCGTAGAGGACGAACGGCCCGCGGGCCGCGACCTCGTCGAGCCGCTCGGCGAGCTGGTCGTAGAAGGAGACGTAGACCTCCTGGCTGCCCTTGACGACATCGTCCGGGAGCGGGTTGCTGCGCCAGACCTCGAGGTCCCAGCAGTCCTCGGGCGTGCGGTAGACCGCGTCCTCGACCAACCTGTTGAGGTCCACCTCGAAGCGGGAGCGGTGGGCGACGACGCGGGCCGGCATGAGGGCACCGATCGCGTCGGTATGCGGGTCCTCCTCCCGCAGGCGGGTCGCCTCGTCGAGGATCATCTGGTCGGCGACCTCGGGACGCAGGTCGTGCCCGGTGTGGATGGCGGTCGTGACGATCTGACCGCTCCAGTCGCCGTGGAACGTGATGACCGGCTGCTCGTGGCTCTGCATGACTGTTGTCTACCGGTGCACAACCTTTGTACGGGAGTCCCGAGGGTCAGGCAACCTCTGCGGCGCCGGCTCCAGCGGTTCTCCCGTTCCCGCTGCGCCTGGGCTAATAGCTCGGCGGCTCGTCCCGCTCGCTGCGCCGTGAGCCCTGCCAGCGCCACATCAGGCCCAGCAGGATGAAGACGATGAGGACTGGGACGGCCACCCAGACTCCGACGCTCCGGGAGAGCAGGTAGGCGACGACCACGCCGACGAGGCCGAGCACCCCGACGACGAGCCACGCCGTGCCGAAGCTGCGCAGCGCGGGGCTGCCCGACTGCTCGTGCGACGGCATCCCGTCGTGGTGACGCTGACTCGCAGGGTCCTGGTTCGCAGGGCTCTGGTTGGACGCGCTCTGGTTCGAGGGGTTCTCGGACACCTTTCGACCGTACTGCGGGTACAGGCCGACGCGGTACCGACGGCGGCAGGCCGAGGAGGCTAGTAGTTGCCCTGACCGCCGCGGGTGCGCTGGAGGACGAGCGGAACCACGAGCCACACGACGAGCACGAACACGGTGGCGACTGTCGCGACGGTGATCGCGATCCGCCGGTCCAGGACCATGTCGAGCGCGAGGAGCAGAGCACCGGTGAGTGCCACCCCGATAGTCACGAAGGAGATCTTGGTGAACCAGTCGCCGACAGCGATGAGCTGGTCCTTCTTGTGTCGGGCGTAGAGGAACCGGTGCGTGATGACAGGAGCCAGGGTGAGGACCGCCGAGACGGCCATGAGGCAGACGACCACCACATACAGCCGCCGGGAGAAGTCGTCCACCTCCTCGAACCGGACCTGGAACGGGAGGATGAGGAGGAAGGCGAAGACGACCTGCACCCCGGTCTGGGTGACGCGCAGCTCCTGGAGCATCTCGTTCCAGTGCCGGTCCATCCGCTCCGCGGGCGTCTCGCCGCGGACCGGCTTCGGGTCCTTCATGACGTGACAGGGTATGCCGTGCGCGCCCTGTCCGGACCGGCTCACCTCGTGCGCGGGCACGCCTCCAGCGCGACATCCGTCAGCCGGGTGAGACGTCCCTGGCCCGCTCCGCGCGGGCCTGCGCGAGCCGCGCGCTCATCGCCCGCTCGTCCACGTCGTAGCCGAGGAGCGGCAGCACGGAGAGGACGCCGCTGATGACGGGGACGATGGTGCACGCGGCCCAGACGAGCTGACGCATCTCATCGGTGACGGGCAGGTCCGCCTCGTAGCCGCTCCACGCGACCGCCGTTCCGAAGACCATGGTGGCTACGGCGGTGTTGAGCTTCGTCGTGAACGTCATGCCGGCGAAGCAGGAGCCGTCGGTCCGCTCCCCGGTGCGCAGCTCGGTGACATCGGCGCTGTCCCCGATCATCGACGTCGTGCAGACGAGGTTGACGCCCATCGTCACGCCGACGAGGAAGAGTCCCGTCGCGACGACGACCAGCGAGCCGTATCCGGTCACGAACAGTGCTGCGAAAAGTGCTGCCGCAGAGAGGTTTGCACCGATGAGCGCCGTGCGTCGTGTGGTCCGGCGGAGCAGTGCCGGGGCGATCACGAGTCCGATGACGATGCCGCCGATGAGCGCTCCCCCGAGAAGGGTGAAGGCCTCGACATCGTCGAAGACGATGACGGCGATGACCGCGCCGCCGATCTCGAAGATCGTCGTGCCGAAGCCGAGCAGGATGGAGCCCAGCACGCGGTGCAGCGGACGGTTGCCGAGCACGTGACCGATCGCCGTCCGCAGCCGTACCGGTTCGGGGTTGTGCCGGACCCGTTCGCGGGTGAGGAAGGTCGCGAGGGTGAACAGCGACATACCCACGACCGAGACGATGAGGGCCGTCCAGGTCCAGCCGATGCTCTCGCCGAGCGCGGGCCCGCCAAGGGTCATGACGGCGAGCGCGATCATCGCCGCAACCCGGGCCCGCGAGACGATCCTCGTGCGCTCGTCCTCGTCCGGGGACATCACCGAGGTCAGCGACCAGTACGGCACGTCGCTGAGCGTGTAGAACGCGTCCCAGAGCAGGTATGCGATGGCCACCAGGACGATCGCCCGCACCTCCTGATCGGGGTCGGCCGGCTCGGGGATGGCGAAGAGCGCGGTCGTGAGGACGGCGATCGGTGCAGCGGTGATGAGCGGGTAGGGACGGAAGGTGCCCCAGCGGGTCCGGGTGCGGTCGATGAGGACGCCGATCGCGATGTCGTTGACCGCGTCCCAGACACGCACCGCGGTGAGGACGACGGTGAGGATGGCGATCCCGCGGGAGGACAGCCGGAGGTCCTCGTAGAGGTAGACGAGCAGGAACAGCGTCAGGACGTTGTAGACGAGGTTCTGACCGAAGCCGGCGACGGCGTGGCCGAGACGTTCCCGCAGGGGCATGCTCGGCAGCCTAGGGCTTTGGCTCCGAACGCACGGGCGTCCTGATGGGTGGGTTGAGTCAGTGACTGGGGCGGTGGCTCCGCTCAGTGGCTGGAGTACCCGCGGCTGGGCTCACAGGGAACCGGTCGGGAGGAGTCCAGACCCACGCCGGCCAGCGACCAGTAGGTGAAGTAGACAATCGACTCCGTGGCCTCACCCCAGACGTCTTCGAGCTCGACCACGATCGTGTGCGTTCCGCGCTCGAGTCGGACGTCGTCGAAGACGAGACCGCCGGGCAGGGAGTAGAGGTCGGACTCGTAACCCTCGGAGTCGATGTAGCCGACGCTCCCCATGAGGAAGAGCGCGTGCTGCTCGGGGTTCGTGTAGGTGAACGACAACCGCACGATGTCCGACCCGAGCTCCGGGTCGAAGCGCAGCGGAGCGACCGAGAACGTGGGCTTGAGCGCAGTGATGTCCGGACACATCGTGTAGGGCGAGTAGCTCGGCCCGGGAGTGGTCATGCGGCTGGCGCCCGGCGACGTGGTACCTGTGGTTCCACCGGTCGTGGGGGGAGCAGTACCCCCGGCCGTCGGTCGCTGCGTGGTGTCGCGGGTGGGTCGCCGGGTGACGTCGACCGAGCGCCTGGTTGTCTCGTCGGAGCCCGCTCCGGGTGCCTCGGCGTCGACTGCTGAGGCAGGTGCCGCAGGATCGGAAGTGCCCACCGCCTGGGTGCTCGCCGGGTCAGTCTCTTGCCCGATGGTCGGCCCTCCGGCACCGCAGCCGCTCACGGCAAGGAGGAGCCCGAGAACGGCCGACGGGAGCACCGGACGTGCTCGCGCAGCGGTGCGGCGAGGTGCACTCACGCGCTCATTGTGCAGTGCCCGACCGGTCGAGGTCAGGAGGCGCTCCCTGCGATTCGCTGGCTGGTCGACCGCGTAGCGGGTGAGCGGTGCGGGGACGGTGACGGTCAACGCTGTGTAGGGGTCCAGTGGGTGAGGAACCAGATGACGAGGGTGAGCTGACCGACGGCCATCGGGAGCAGGGCATCGGAGGTCTGCGGGTACCACGTCGGCGGGAAGACCGCGGCGAGGACGGCGAGACCACTCAGTCCCAGTCCGGCCGGGACCAGGGGCGTGCTCCGCAGCCTGATCGCACCTGCGGCGGCCGCGACGAGATGCACGCCGAGCAGCATCTGGGCAGTGGCCAGCAGGACGTCGACCTGGGCCAGTGCCTGGTCGCCTTGCCAGATGAGGGTGAGCGACGCATACAGCTGGAGAGCGGACGCGACGAGCAGAGCGAGTGAACCGGTGAGCGCGGACGTGAGCGCGCGAGCACGCAGCAGTCGCCAGATCGACGCTGCGAGAACGACACTCAGGATGGCGGCCGCACCGTATGCGGTGGCCGCCGCGATCACACCGCTCGCCGACGGATCGGAGTGAAGGGTGAAGTGCGCCGGGATCGTGAGCGCGACGACCGCGGTGACGGCTCCCGCTCCACGTAGGGCTGCAGCCGTCGTGCGCCGAAGTCCCCTGGCGCGGAACGCGACTGGTCGCGCGACGCGGCCGGTGCTGATCGTCGAGGCGTTGACCGAGGGAACGTCGATCGTGGTCATGCGTCGAGCCTCCCGCGCATGACCGCGCGCCGATACCGGGTGAGACCCCCACCCGACCCTGACCGGGCCGGGCGGCTCTCAGGGCAGCCCAGGTCTCAGGGCGCCAACCGTTGGTGGGCCTCAGACACAGAGCGATCCCGGCGGTCGAAGCCGCCGGGATCGCTCGGAGTTGAACTCAGGTGACAGGTCAGAACACCCGACGACGGGTGCCACCGATCGGCACGAGGTTCAGGATGAGGCCGACGACGGCCAGGATGATCCCGAGGGTGACGAGAATGCCGATGTCGGCGACGAGGCCGATGATGAGCAGAATGACGCCGAGGACGATCATGTCTGTTCCTTTCGTTGATGCGGACTGCCGGCTTGGCGCCGGCAGCGGTGCTTATGACCTCAACGTAGCGTTTGCACAATCTCGTGCACGGTTCACTGATCGCGTCTGATCGCGCGGTTCTGATCGCCAGCTGGAGTCGTCGCGCCGCCTCACCTCGTGCCGCGGCGCCTTGTCACGAATTCGCCCGGAATTCCTGCCTGTTCAGTGGATGGTCATTCGCCGCCCCGGCCGGCGAGGATGGGAACCCCATCATTCGTGCACCGGCGGACACCCTCCACGGTGCACGTGCGCACCGCAGCAACGAGGAGTGATCACGATGTCCGACACCGCTACCGGCGGGTGGGTCGAGGAGCAGCCACCGGTCCACGAGAACGTCGATGGAGCCGACCTCCCCGAGGAGGAGGGTGTCGAGCAGCCGGACCAGCGCCGCACCCCGATGCCCGGCGGACGGCAGCGCCAGACGCCGGCGACGAAGCTGCTCGCCATCGCCGCCAAGGAGATCGGCACCGTCGAGAAGCCGAAGGGCTCGAACAAGGTGAAGTACTGGTCGGTCAAACCGGACTGGAACGGCTCGCCGTGGTGCGCGGCGTTCATCCGCTGGTGCCTCGTGCAGGCGAACGTCCAGAACTACCCGCCGATCCCGAACCCGTACTACGTCCCCTACGTCGAGGCGTGGGGGCGCAACAACAACCGCTTCGTCTCCTCCGGACCGAACCCCGGAGACCTCGTCATCTTCGGCGACCAGATCGCCTCCCACATCGGCTTCGTCGAGCGCCGCCTCGACGGCGGCTGGGTGCAGACGATCGAGGGCAACACCTCGGCGGGCACGACGGGGTCACAGAACAACGGCGACGGTGTCTACCGCCGCAAGCGCAGCCCGTCCTGGATCAGAGGGTATGTGCGGGTCGAGTTCTCAGCGGACTCACCGTTGCTCGTCGTCGACGGCAAGCTGGGACCGATGAGTCGCCGTGCTCTCCAACAGCTCGTCGGGCTCAAGGGTGCGGCGGTGACAGGGACGATGGACAAGGACTCGTGGCGGGCCGTGCAGAAGTGGGCGGGACTCAGCGGCGCGGACGTCGACGGGAACGTCGGTCCGGTCACCTCCGACGCCATCGCCCGCAAGACCGGGCACACCGAGCTGCTCGGCACGGTCTTCAAGTGGAAGGACTCCACCGTCGCCACGGGTCACGCGCGCGAGCTCCAGGCGGCCTTCAACCGGGCGATCCACGAGGGCTTCAAGCCGTCCTGAGCAGGCTGTGCGGCGTCGGCTGTTGATGCCGACTGCTGAGCTGTCCCCGGCGGCCGATCGGCGATGCGGGATGGTTGCGGCGTGGTGTCGACGTGTCCCGCCTGGGGGTGCCAGTATCGAGTGTGGCCATCTCCCCAAAGCTGCTCAATGACGGCGAGCGCATCATCGTCTCGACACGCACCCACCCCAAGGCGCTCATCGCGCCCGTCCTCATCGCTCTCATCGTCGTGGCGGCCGCGGCTGTCGCGGTGACCCTCGTCCCGTCCGGCTCGACCATCGGAATGGCGGTCGTCGTCGGCGTCGCGGTCCTCATCCTCCTGTGGCTCGTCGTGCCGCCGGTGCTGCGCTGGCTGAGCACGACCTACACCTTCACGAACCACCGGTTCATGAAGCGCAGCGGCCTCATCGCCAAGGAGGGGCGGACGATCCCGCTCGACCGGATCAGCGGGGTGGACTTCGAGATCGGTGTCCTCGACCGTCTCTTCGGGTGCGGAACGCTCATCGTCTCGGACGCGAGCACCCATGGGCAGGTCGAGCTGCACGACATCCCACGCGTGGAGAGTGTCCAGCTCAAGGTCGCCGAGGAGCTGGCTCGTCGCAGCGGCCGCTACGACGGCCCCTGATCGGCCCGCCCGAGCAGGTCGGCGAGCGGGGGTCACCAGTACCGGTCGCGCTCCAGCATGAGCTCGCGTCGCCGCCGGCTCACGAGAAGGCCGGGCCCGAGCGCTGCGGGGCGGAGGTAGCTGCCCTCGACCTGCGTGTATGCGTCGCGGAGCGCCCAGGCACGGTCCTGGCTGCTGGGCGCACCGATGACCTCGACGAGTGTGTACGCGCGCAGCCGGTCCGGTGGTGGGCCGATGAGGTTGTTCTCCTTGGCGAGGAACCACGCGATCGTGGACGCGGTGTTGACGTCCTTCGCACGGCGGCGCAGCACCTCCGGCCCACGGGCCGCGACACCGGTGAGGAAGCGCCGGCAGACGGTCCGGAACTCCGTGTCCACGGGCGGCAGCCCGCCCGCGCACAGCCGGTCGAGGTGACCCGAGATCGCGGTGACCCGCTCGTGCAGGTCCGCCGGGACGTTGGACAGGTCGAGCTCCTCGTCCGGATGGGGAGTGTCGTCCAGGGCGACGACGGCGTCCTCACTGCCGAGCACCTCCAGGAGTCGGTGGCGCATCAGCGGACCGAGGTCGCCCGCCAGTGCCGCCGCATACAGCTCCTCGGACTCCCGGATGGCTGCGGTGATGCCCATCGCGCGGCCGGCCTCGAGGACCGGTGCCCACTCCACGACCGCTGCGAGCGTCTCGGTGGTCCGCTCCGGCGGGATCCCCCGCGTGCGGTGCGCGAAGCGGATGACGGACGGGAGCACCCGGGGGATCTGCTCAGCCGCGCTGTCGCTCACGGTGGGGTCGAAGGTGAGCTCGCGCAGGCATACCTCCACGACGACGGGGCTCCAGCGCAGCGGATCGCGGGAGTGGTCCGCGGCGAAGTCGAAGAGCTCGTCGACTGCGTCCAGCTCGTCGGTGGTGCGCTCGAGCTCAGCCCCCTCCGGGGACAGCCAGAACGCGCTGACGACATCGGCGACCTCAGGAGCGGCTGCGCCGCTCACCTCATCCGGCTCCGGCATCGTCTCCAGGAGCAGCTCGAGCAGCGGCCGGGCGAGTGGCCAGCCGTCCTGCTCCCAGTCCGGATGGAACATGTCGAGATTGTCCAGGGCCTCCTCGATGCGGCCGCGCGCCTCCCCGAGCTCCATCGGCGGCAGGTCGCTCGTCGTGTCACCCTGCTCCTCGATCAGCTCCAGATAGCGCTCGCGGACCAGCTCGACCCGCTCTCCGATGAAGAACCCGTCCTTGACGATCGTGCCCATGTTGTGGTCGATGTAGACGATCGCGGTCATCCGGGTGCCGTCGGGGAAGTCGATGCCGAGGATGACGTTGTCGCCGTCGCCGAGGTCGTCGCCCATGAAGTATGCGCTGGTCACCCGGGCCTCGCGCAGGCCGGTGACGTAGCCGGGCATCGGCTGGCGGCGGGTGGCGAGGACACGCAGGAGCCGGTGTCGACTCAGGTCGTCACCGGCGAAGGCCGAGGCAACGTGCAGCAGGGCGGTCGTCTCGGCGATGTCGATCTCGCACATGGCCTCGAGCAGGCCGACCCAGCCGTCGGGCAGGTCCGCCTCGGTGGCTGTCGCGAGCGTGACGACCGCGCTGGCATCGACGAGGAAGGCGGCCGGATCGCCGGAGCGCAGCGAGCGGCGCAGGCCCATCATCAGGTCCTGGCCCTCCGACCCCTCCGGGACGGGGAGGTCGCTGGGGCCCGCGCTGGGATGCCTCGAACGGCTGGCCGTGCTCCGGGTCGCGGAGCGGTTGGGCGGGCGGCGCCTGGAGCGCCCGGTCTTCTTCGGCATACGTCCATCCCATCAGATCAAGGAGGAGACCGCAGGATCGCCGGTCAAGACACGCGCGGCACAGTCAGGGCGGACAGCGGAAGGGCCCGAGTGCCTCTCTCGCACGCTTCGGCCTCCACGACCGATGAAGGGCCCGACCGGGTCAGCCGCAGTCCTCCGTCTCAGCCACCGGACTGCTCAGCGCGTTGCCCACGGCGGCTCGGCCGGCAGCAGCGCCTCGAACTCGGCGATGAGCGCGTCCTGGTACGCGCCGGCGTAGGTGCCGTCGAGCAGCCTCGGGAAGGCCTCCTCGCGCAGTCGGCTCCAGGAGGCCGCCTCACCGCCCGGGTTGATCGGGTAGTACAGACATCCGGCGGTCCGCGCGGCGTCCCGGTCGCCGGGCGCGTCGCCGATGAGGAGGATGCGGTCGGGGTCGTACTTGCCCGTCGCGGCGAACTCGACGTGCTGGGCCTTGCTCCCCATCTCCTGGCCGGCGATGACCGACATGTACTCCGCCAGCCCGTGCTCGGTCCACTCCCGCTGCAGCGCCTCGACGGGCGTCGCGGAGACGACCATGAGGTCGGCGTGGGGACTCATGTACTCCAGCGCCTCGCGCACGCCGGGGAAGGGCGGCACGCCGTGCACCATCTCCGCGATCGAGGCGTTGACGCCGGCTCCCCAGAGCAGGCAGCGCTCGATCTCCGGGCCGGGGTGCTCGCTCGCCCACTGCTGGATCCCGAGGTCGGACAACGGGTACCCCGAGTCGAGGAACGCTTGGAGCTCATCACCCTTCGGCACCTCGACGCCGCGCTCGGCCACCTCGGGGCGCTCGCGGAGGAGGTCGAAGAACCGCTTGAGCGCGACCCACCGGTTCTGCCCACGGGAGGTCGAGTAGAGGTTGACGAACAGGGCGGTCTCCCGCGCATACGTTGAGACGGCCTGCAGGCCCCACCACTTGATCGTGTTCGGCGTGAAGCACTCCTGGTGCTTGATCTCCATCGCGTCGAACGCGCAGCCGTCGGAGTCGATGCCGACGAAGACGTCGTGCTGCGGCTCGAAGTCCATCAGGACCTGGGCGTGCGGAGGGATCGAGGGCACGGGCTGGGAGGGCACGGTCATGTCAGATCCTCGTGTCGAAGAAGCCGCAGTATGCGTCGGTCGGGGGCACGCCGGTGAAGGCGTCTGCTCCGGAGGCCAGCTTGTCGAGAAGCAGCTCGAGAGTGACCGGCCGCGGGTCGTAGGTGTTGATGTAGCACTTCACCGCCGGCGCGTCGGCCAGGTGGTAGGGGCAGTTCACGGAGATGAAGATCGTCGGGATCTCGTGGACGTACCACGGCAGGTCCGGGGTCCCCTTGCTCGCCGGCCACGAGATGCGCTCGACGGGCTGCATGCCGCCGACGACCTGCGCCACGTTGATGACGAGGTCGTACTTCGCGACGAACTCCTTGATCGGCGCCTTGCCCGCATACATGTTCTGCAGGGCCGCCCCGCGCTCCTCCTCGGGGAGCCTGCCGATCCGCGTCACGGCCGACTCGAAGATCTCGACCTCGTGGCCACGCTCGCGGAGCTTCTCGGTGATGAGGTCCACGGCCTTCTGACCAGCGGCTGCCCCGAAGAAGGCGGCGGCCGGGTTCGGCGGACCGTCGACGGGGACGAGGAGGATCCGCCGGTAGCGCTCCGGCGTGACCGGCAGGATGTCCGGCTGCTTGTTCTTCACGAGAGTGATGGCCTTGTCGGCGATCTCGGCGAAGACGGCTGTGTTCTCGGGCAGTCCGATCTGCGCAAGAGCCTCCTCGGCCGGCGGCACGATGTCGGTCTTCGCCTTGCGGTGCAGGCCGAGCCGGGCCTTGAGACCCAGGGTGCGGGTGACGGCCTCGTCGATGCGCTCCTGGGTGAGGATGCCGCGCCGGACACCGTCGCGCATGTACTCGAGGTCCTCGTCCGGGTCGTTGAAGAAGAGGAACAGGTCGCACCCGGCGGCGATGGCGGTCGGGACGAGGTCGGCCCGCTTCATCGCCGAGGTGAGGGCCACCATGTGGCTCGCGTCGGTGACGACGACGCCGTTGAAGCCGAACTCGCCGCGCAAGAGGTCGGTCATGATCTCCTTGCTCAGCGTTGCCGGCAGCAGGTCCTCGTCGGCGACACCGGGGTCGTACTTGCGCTGGAAGGCGGGCAGGTGGATGTGGCCCGCCATGAGCGAGGGCAGCCCGGCGTCGATGAGTCCGCGCCAGACCTTGCCGAAGGTCTCGTTCCACTCCTCCTCGGAGAAGGAGTTCACCGAGAAGGACAGGTGCTGGTCGCGCTCGTCGACCCCGTCGCCGGGGAAGTGCTTGGCCGCGCAGACCGCGCCGGACTCCTGGAAGCCCTTCATGTAGGCGAGTCCCATGTCGAGGACGAGCTGCGGGTCTGCGCCGAAGGAGCGGTTGGAGATGATCGGGTTGCGCCAGTTGTAGTAGATGTCGACGATCGGGGCGAAGCTCCAGTTGCAGCCGATGGCGGTCGCCTCGACGCCGGAGACCCGGCCGAGCTCGTATGCGTAGCGCGGGTCAGCCGTCGCCCCCACCTTGACCTCGTAGCCGACCTCGGTGCCGTCGGTGCACGCGCCGTTGCCGCCCGCCTCGGTGTTCGCGGCGATGAGGAGCGGGATCGCGCTGTTCTCCTGAAGGATGCGGTTCTGCTCGTGCACCTCCGCCGCCGTTCCGGGGTTGTAGCGCACGCCGGCGAACTTGTACTGCTGGACCACGTCGGTGAGGTAGTCCTCGTCGCGGCTGGCCCCCATGTTGATGAACAGCTGCCCGAGCTTGTCCTCGAGCGTCATGGAGGCGAGGGTGGACTCGACCCACGAGACTCCCTCCTCGTCGAGCTCGTACGGCACTGCTCTCAGGTCGACCATGGCGGTGTCCTTTCCGGGTCGTGGTTCGGGGTGGCTGGGAAGGGATGTGATGGGGAGAAGTCAGGAAGCCGGTGTGGCGGCGAGGGCCGTGAGGCTCTCAGCCTCGGCGAGGACCGCGGCGGCCACCTCCCGGTCGTCGATGCCGAGCCACTCGAGGACTCGGTTGACGGCGGTGTCGAGCGGTCCCTCGACGAGCGGCAGGACCTCGTCGGCGCGCGCGTCGTGGACCGCCGCGCCGAGGCCGCGCAGGTGGAGCACCCAGGCGGCGACGGCTCGGACCGCTCCGGTCGGCATGACGCCTGCCGCGCGGTCGGCGAGCAGGGCGGGCACGATCCGGATCGGGAGCTTCTGCGAGCCGTCGGCGGCGATCTGGGCGAGGAGGTGCCGGATCGCGGGGTTCTCGTAGCGCTCGACGAGTGCGGCGCGGTAGGACCGGATCTCCTCGGGCGGTAGTGGCAGGTGGCGCGCGGCCACGTCCCACCACTCCTCGACCCAGCCGCGGACGCGCTCGTCACGGATGGCGTCGTAGACGGTCTCGATCCCGAGGATCGTTGCCGCGTAGGCCATGAGCGAGTGGGAGCCGTTGAGCAGCCAGAGCTTGCGGGTCTCGAAGGCCTCGATGTCGTCGACGAAGCGTGCGCCGCTGGTCTCCCACTGCGGGCGACCTCCCGGGAAGGCGCCCGAGAGCACCCACTCGGTGAACGGCTCGGTGACGACCACGGCCGGGTCGTCGACGCCGCGCTCACGGCGCACAGCCTCGAGGTCGGCGTCGGTCGGCCGGGGCGTGATCCGGTCGACCATCGTCGTGACGAACCCGCAGTTGGCGTCGATCCACGCACCGAGGGTGGGATCGACAGCGGCAGCCGTGTCGCGCAGGACGGCCTCGATCATCTCGCCGTTGCCGGAGACGTTGTCGCAGGGCACGAAGGTGATGGGGGCGCGCTCGTGCGCGGCGCGGCGGGCGAGCAGACCTGCGACGAGCTTGCCGGGCAGGGTGGTGAGGCCGTCCGCCGTCGGGTTCTCGCGGAGCGTCGCGATGTCGGCCGCGAGCGCCGGATCGGCGAGGTCGGCGCCACCACCGGGTGCGCGGACGTAGCCGGCCTCGGTGACGGTGCTCGTGACGACGACGACGGCGGGGTCGGCGAGATAGGACCGCAGTGCCTTGAGGTCACTCGCCGCGTGCACGGCGGAGAGGGAGCCGATCACCTCGTAGTCGTTGCCCTGCGGACCCTGGATGACGAGGGTGTAGAGGCCCTCCTGCGGAGCGAGTGTCTCGGCGATGGCTGCCGAGCGTCCGGTGAAGGCGGCGATGCCCCAGTCGGGGGCATCGCCCGCGTGCTCGGTGTACCAGGCCTGGTGGGCACGGAAGAAGTTGCCGACGCCGAGGTGGACCATGCGCACCGGGGCTGCGGGGCGGGAGTCGGTCGCTCGGGACAGGCGGCGGGGCGCTGACGTGCTCACAGGTTGAAGACCTTTCTCGGGTTCTCCGCGACGAGCGCGTGGATGACGGAGGCGGCCTCGTCCTCGGAGAGCCGGTGCTCGACGACGAGCTCGGCGAGGTGGACGCTGTCGAGTCGGCGCGACATGTCATGGCGGGCCGGGATGGAGCAGAAGGCACGGGTGTCGTCGATGAAGCCGGAGGTCTTGCCGAAGCCGGCGGACTCGGTGACGGCCTTGCGGAACCGGCGGATCGCGTCCGGTGCGTCGAGGAACCACCAGGGGACCCCCACATACACCGACGGGTAGAAGCCGGCGAGTGGGCCGATCTCCCGGGAGAAGACGGTCTCGTCCATCGTGAAGACGACGAGCTTGAACTGCGGCGAGGTGCCGTACCGGCCCAGGAGCGGGGCGAGACCGCGGACGACCTCGACGCTCGTGGGGATGTCGGCGCCGACGTCGGCGCCGTACCGCTCGAAGGTCGGGTGGTGGTGGTTGCGCGCGACGGCGGGGTGCAGCGTCATGGTGAGGCCGTCCTCGCTCGACATGCGCGCCATCTCGGTGAGCATGTGCCGCTGGAGGGCCTCGGCCTGGTGCGCGGAGAGCGTCCCGGCGCGGGCGCCGGCGTAGATGCGCTCGGCGTCGGCGTGCTCGAGGACATCGGTGCGCAGGTCCTTGTGGCTGTGGTCCGTCGACACCGCGCCGTGCGCCTTGAAGTACGCGCGGCGCGCCTCCATCGCTGCAACCCAGCCACTCCAGGTGCCGCAGTCGATTCCGCTCACCTCGGCGAGCCGGTCGGTATGCGCGTTCCAGTCCGCGCGACCGGGCTCGAGATAGCGGTCGGGCCGGAAGGTCGGCACCATGCGGCGCGCAAAGGTCTGGTCGTCCGCGACCGCCCGGTGGTGGGTGAGGTCGTCGCACGGGTCGTCCGTCGTGGCGAGGACTTCTATGTCGAAGGACTCCATCAGCGCGCGCGGCGTGGAGGACTCGCGGGCGATCCAGTCGGCGATCTGGTCGTAGATCGCGTCGCTGTTGCCTGCGGTCGGCACCTCGGTGACGCCGAAGATGTCGACGAGCTCGGACTCCAGCCAGTAGCGGACCGGCGTGCCGGCGTAGATGCCCCAGTGGGCGCACAGGTGGCGGAAGGCCGCCCTGGAGGCGGCCTCGTCGAGGGGGCCCTGACCGACACCGAGCTCGTGCAGCTGGACCCCGTGGGCGTGCATGAGTCTCGTGACGTAGTGGTCGGGAGTGATGAGGAGCGAGGTCGGGTCGCTGAACGGGATGTCCTCGCTGATCCACTCCGGCGGCACGTGCGAGTGCGGCGAGATGATCGGCAGGTCCTTGACTGAGCTGTAGAGCCGACGCGCCACCTCACGGGTCGAGGCGTCGGCGGGGAAGAGCCGGTCGGGGTGCAGAGCGAGTGTGGTCACGCTCTCCACCCTGGCCCAGTCCTCCTCTGCAGCGAGGAAGTTGCCGTTTGTTGCCGGTCCACATCCCTCTCCCAGGCTGTCGGCGCACTGCCTTGATGCAACTTGTGGCAACTCGGTTGTCACTCCATCAGGTGCCCTCCACGCTGAAGGTCATGGACAGCACATCGACCCGAGGAGGGGACATGTCCGAGTCGACACCGTCGTCGAGTGGAGCACCGTCACCGAGCACGCCAATCCTGCCGGTGGTGACGATCTGGGAGTACTACGGCTCGCGCGGCGAGGAGATCGGCCGCGCCGTCGCTGAGCGACTGGGCCTCCCGTTCCACACGCAGGCCTTCTCGTCCGAGGAGCTCGCGCACCCGACGTCCGACACCGAGGAGGCCGCCGCGCTGGTGCGGGTCCTCTCGGTCCTGGGCGGCGCATACGGCGGCATCGAGAGCCGCGACGTCGCGACCGTGCAGCGCGAGAAGTACGAGCTCACTGTCCAGAACACCCGCACCGTCTGGGACGAGGCGGAGGCCGGCGGGGTGATCATGGGGCGCAACGCCACCGTGATCCTCAAGAACCGGCCGAACACCCTCCACGTCCTGCTGACCGGCTCCGTCGAGGACCGGGTCGCCTACGCCGCCGAGCATGACGGCGTCTCCCTCGAGGAGGCCGCCAAGCGCCAGCAGCGTGAGGACGAGGTGCGCGCCGAGATGTCGATCACCCTCTACGGCTGGGACCCCCGCCAGCCCGACGCATACGACCTCGTCATCAACACCTCCCGCATCCCGGTGGACCACGCGACCGCCGCCATCATCGACGCGCTCGGCGCCGCACGCTGACCGCCCTCACGACCGCTCTCGGAACCCAAGGAAGACAAGCCATGGCCACCATCGCCACCGCTGCGGCGCCCGCCCCCAGCACCACTGCCAAACCACTGACCGTCCGCAACTACCTCGCGTATGCGGCCGGCGACTTCGCCAACAACCTCACGTTCTCGATGGCCGGGATGTTCCTCATCCTCTACTACACCAACGTCGTGGGGATCAGCGCCGCCGTCATCGGCACGATGTTCCTCGTCGTCCGGTTCATCGACGCGGTGACCGACCTGGTGGCGGGACGTTTCGTCGACACCCGGCGCCCCGGGAGGCTGGGCAAGTTCCGGCCCTTCATCCTCGTCTTCGCCCTGCCCCTTCTGCTCTCGAGCATGGCCATCTACTCCGCCAAGCAGTTCTTCCCCGACATCAGCGGCACCCAGGCCGTCGTCTACATGTACGTCACGTACATCCTCATGGGCTCGGTGTTCTACACCCTCGTCAACATCCCCTACGGCTCGATGGCGCCGTCGATGACGCAGGTGCCGACCGAGCGCGGCAAGCTCGCCACCTTCCGGATGTACGGCGCGATGACGGGCATGCTGTTCCTCGCCTTCCTCGTCGGCCCGCAGCTGCGCGGCATCGCCAACGACCCGCAGGTCCTGCAGCAGCGGCTCTTCACGATCACCTTGGGCTTCGTCGCCCTCGGCGTGCTGCTCTACGGCTTCCTCATCTGGGGCACCCGCGAGCAGGTCGCCCGGTCCCCGGAGCCGGTCTCGCTGAAGGACAGCTTCGGGACGTTGAGGAAGAACACGCCGCTGCTCCTGCTCTCGGGTAGCGCGGTGCTCTACCTCACCGGCATGACCGCCCTGACGACCCTCGGTTCCTACATCGCGATCTACGTCCAGCGGGACGCCCAGTTCATCGCCTGGAACACCCTCGCCCAGGTCGGCGCCCTGCTCGTCGTCGGTCCGCTCGTCCCCTCGATCGTGCGCTCGGTCGGCAAGAAGACCGGCTACGTCGGTCTCGCCCTGATCACGATCGCCGGCGCCGGCGTCCTCGCCTTCGCGCCGCTCTCCACGACGCCGTGGTGGGGCCTGGTCGCCTTCTTCGTCATGGGTCTGGGCATCAACGGCGTCAACACCTTCATGTGGGCCTGTGAGGCCGACACCGTGGAGTACGGGGAGTGGAAGACCGGCGCCCGCACCGAGGGCACGACGTATGCGGTGTTCTCCTTCACCCGCAAGATGGGCCAGGCACTGGGCGGGTTCGTCGGCGGTATCGCGCTGACCATCGCCGGCTTCAGCGCCACCCGGGCCTCGAGCGGGCTGGACCAGTCCGCAGAGGTGGCGGGGAACATCCAGCTGTGGGCCGGCGGCCTGGTCGCCCTCTTCTCGCTTCTCGCGGCGGCTGTCATGTACTTCTACCCCCTCACCGACCAGCTGTACCGGAAGGTCGTCCAGGAGATCACCGAGCGCCGGGTCGCCAAAGAGGCAGCCTCACGGGGCTTCTGACCCAGCCGGCAGCGAGACACTGACCTGACAGTTCGCGACCAACGGAGGACACGATGACTGAGACGACAGCGAGTGGGACAGCCGGCCAGGCTCGAGCGGATGTCACTGCGGCGGATGTCATTGCGCCGGATGGCGCGACAACCGGGAGCACCGGTGCGCCGGTCACGTGCCGGGTCATCGGAGGCGCCGACACCCACGTCTCGGCGGAGGAGCTCGACGAGCTGGTCGCCGCCTCGTGCGCCGAGCTCGACCTCGACGGCAGGACCGTGACCCTCGTCGTCCCCGACGGGACGCGGTCCTGCCCCCTCCCGATGCTCATGGCGACGATGCACCGGCACCTCGTCGGACGCGTGGCAGAGCTCACCGCGGTCATCGCTCTCGGCACGCACAGCTACATGGAGCCCGACGAGATCGACCGCTGGTTCGGCGTCGGTGGACCCGGTCAGCCGGCCACCCTCGAGGACGCCTACCCGGGCATGACGATCGTCAACCACGAGTGGGCCGATCCCTCCAAGCTCGTCCACGTCGGCACCATCCCCGCCGCCCGGATCGCCGAGCTCTCCGACGGCCTGCTGTCCGAGGACGCTCCGATCGTCATCAACCGCCATGTCGTCGAATCCGACATCGCCATCGTCGTCGGGCCGGTCTTCCCCCACGAGGTCGTCGGTATCTCCGGCGGCAACAAGTACTTCATCCCGGGCGTCGCCTCCCAGGAGTTCATCGACATGACCCACTGGGTCGGCGCCCTCATCACGAGCTACGAGATCATCGGCACGACCGGCATCACGCCGGTGCGCGCGATGATCAACGAGGGCGCCTCCCTCATCCCCACCCAGCGCCTGGCCCTCTGCCTCGTCGTCGAGTCCGGGACCGGCGAGCTCGAGGCCGCGGCCTTCGGCACGACGGAGGACGCCTGGGCGGCGACCGCGGCCATCGCCGCAGAGACGCACGTGCGCTACGTCGAGAAGCCGTTCACCCGCGTCATCTCCGTCATGCCCGAGCGCTACGAGGACATCTGGACCGCGGCCAAGGGCTTCTACAAGCTCGAGCCTGCGGTGGCCGACGGGGGCGAGGTCGTCATCTACGCGCCGCACGTCACCGAGGTGAGCGAGACCCACCCCGAGATCTACGAGATCGGCTACCACTGCCGCGACTACTTCGTCGCCCAGTGGGACAAGTTCAGGGACATCCACTGGGGCGTCCTCGCCCACTCGACGCACCTGCGCGGCCAGGGGACGTACGACGCCGGGACCGGCGAGGAGCGGCTCCGGGTGCGCGTCACCCTCGCCACCCAGATCCCGCAAGAGGTGTGCGAGTCCATCAATCTCGGCTACCTCGACCCCGCGACGGTCGACCTCGAGGCGCTCGCCGCCGAGCCCGGCACCGTCGTCATCCCGAACGCCGGCGAGATCCTCTACCGCCTCCGCAAGGCGCAGGAGTCGTAGCCCACCAAGCCACCGCATACGAGCGGATCATCAGCCGAGCCGCACGGCTTGCAACCGAAGGAAGAGAGAAGCACGATGGAGAATCGACTCGCCGACGTCGGAGTCGTCGGGATGGCCGTGATGGGCAGCAACCTGGCCCGCAACATCGCCCGCAACGGGTACCGGGTCGCCATCTACAACCGGACGCCGGCGAGGACCGAGGCCGTCCTGCGGCTCTACGGCGAGGAGGGCGACTTCGTGCCCGCGGAGGACGTCGCGTCCTTCGTCGCCTCGCTCGAGCGGCCGCGCCGGATCATCCTCATGGTCCAGGCCGGGCCGGCCACCGACCACACCATCGACAGCCTGCGCCCCCTCCTCGAGGAGGGCGACATCATCGTCGACGGCGGCAACTCGCACTTCGAGGACACCCGTCGCCGGGAGCAGCGGCTGCGCGCGGAGGGCCTGCACTTCGTCGGAGCCGGGATCTCCGGTGGCGAGGTCGGCGCTCTCGAGGGGCCCTCGATCATGCCCGGCGGCTCCCCCGAGTCGTATGCGGCGCTCGGTCCGATCCTCGAGCGCATCTCGGCGACCGTCGACGGTGAGCCGTGCTGCGCCTACATCGGACCCGACGGCGCCGGCCACTTCGTCAAGATGGTGCACAACGGCATCGAGTACGCCGACATGCAGTTCATCGGTGAGGCCTACGAGCTGCTCAAGGCCGTCGGACTGTCGGCGACCGAGGCCGCGGACGTCTTCGCCGGGTGGAACACCGGCGACCTGGACTCCTACCTCATCGAGATCACCTCGGAGGTGCTGCGCCAGGTCGACGCGCGGACCGGTAAGCCGCTCGTCGACGTCATCCACGACGCGGCGGGCATGAAGGGGACCGGCACGTGGACCGTGCAGTCCGCCCTCGACCTCGGCGTGCCGGCCCACACGATCGCCGAGGCGGTCTTCGCCCGGGCCGCCTCCTCCTCACCCGAGCTGCGCGCTGCCGCCCAGGCGGCGCTCGCCGGACCCTCGTCGAGCCTCGAGGTGGCCGATCGCGACGCGTTCGTCGAGGACGTGCGCCAGGCGCTGTGGTCGGCCAAGGTCGTCGCGTACGCGCAGGGCCTCGACCTCATCCGCCAGGCCGGCAAGGAGTACGGCTGGGACGTCGACATCGCCGCCGTCGCGCGGATCTGGCGGGCCGGCTGCATCATCCGCGCCAAGCTCCTCGAGCGGATCCGCAGTGAGTATGCGGCGCAGAGTCTCGTGACGCTCCTCGAGGCCCCCTCGGTGCGGGACGGACTGGCGCAGGCTCAGGGCTCCTGGCGTCGGGTCATCGCGGCTGCTGTCACCGGTGGGGTGCCGGTTCCCGGGTTCGCCGGGGCGCTGGGGTACTACGACCTCGTCCGCGCCCCGCGCACCAACGCCGCTCTCACCCAGGGGCTGCGCGACTTCTTCGGCGCACACACCTACCGCCGCATCGACGACGAGGGCTCGTTCCACACGAACTGGTCCACGGACCGCACCGAGGTGAGTGCCTAGGCCTTGGCCGGCAGGCCATCCCGGCGGGCGTGCGTGGGCGGACCTATGCTGACCGACATGACTCGACCGCGCCGGGTGCTGTGGCTCGACGCCTCGGCGGGTATCGCCGGGGACATGGTGCTGGCGGCCCTCGTGGACGCGGGCGCGGACCCGGGCGAGGTGTCCGGTCTGGCGGCCGCAGTGGCCGCCGAGGTGCGGATCGGCTGGGAGGAGACCACCCGAGCGGGGCTGCGGGCCAGACGAGCCGTCGTCTCCGCCGGCGGTGAGGTGCCGGATCGGTCGGTCGAGGGGATCCGTGCGGTCCTCGCCTCCGACGATCTGCCGGAGGCGGTCCGTGACCTCGCGACGCGCGTGTTCGACAGGGTGGTGGCCGCCGAGAGCGCCGTCCACGGTGTCCCGCCGGAGGACGTCCACCTGCACGAGGTCGGCGGCTGGGACTCGATCGCCGACATCGTGGGAGCCTGCGCCGCACTGACCCTGCTCGAGGTCGACGAGGTCGTCGTCAGCCCCATCGCCGTCGGCTCGGGGGAGGTCCGGGCCGCCCACGGTGTCCTGCCCGTGCCGGTGCCGGCAGTCGCCGAGCTGCTGTGCGGCTGGGAGATCGCGAGCGACGGTGACGGAGAGCTCGCGACCCCGACAGGTGCCGCGCTGGCCGTCACGATCGCGGACCGGCAAGGGCCGCTGCCGGGGGGACGGCTGATCTCCGTCGGCGTCGGAGCCGGGACGCGCGACAGTCCCGACCGGGCGAACGTCGTCCGCGCGCTGGTGATCGAGCAGGACCCCTCTGACGTGCAGCACCCTCATGACGTCGCCGACCCTCTTGCGGGTCAGGAACAGGACGGCAGCCAGGGCCAAGGAAACACTCAGGATGTTGGTGGCACCGCACTTGGTGCCACCGCGCTTGGTAGGACCAGCCTCCTCGACGAGATCGCCTGCACCGTCGATGATCTCGATCCACGGGTCTGGCCGACGACTCTCTCCCGTCTCCTCGACGAAGGTGCCTTGGACGCCTGGCTCGTCCCGGCGCTGATGAAGAAGGGACGCCCAGCGCAGGTCCTGCACGTCCTCTGCCGCCCCGAGGACACTGCGCGGCTCGGCTCGATCGTGCTCGCGGAGACGTCGACGCTCGGCTTCCGCGTCTCGCGGGTCACCCGGGTCGCTCTCGACCGCGCCTGGATCGATGTCTCGATCGACGGCGAGACACTGCCGGTCAAGCTCGCGGTTCGGGATGGAGTCGTGGTGCGCGTGGTCGCCGAGTTCGACGAGGCCGCTGCGGCTGCCGGACGCCTGGGCCGCCCGGTGCGGGAGGTGCTCGAGTCCGCCGTCCGGGCGGCCGCCGGGCGCGGCGTCACGGCGGGGAGCCCGGTTCCGCCGGACGCTCGGACCGCGCGGCATCCGGAGGACTCCTGACTCGACTCAGAGGACCCGACCCAGAAGACAGCTCAGCTCGGCGTCGGCGGAGCATGTCGGGCGATCTGGGCGGCCAGGTGGCCGGCGCCGTAGCCGTTGTCGATGTTGACGACCGCCACCCCTGGCGCGCACGCGTTGAGCATCGTGAGCAGGGCAGCGATTCCCTCGAACGCGGCGCCATACCCCACTGACGTCGGAACTGCGATGACCGGTGCGGACACGAGCCCGGCGATCAGGCCTGGCAGGGCGCCATCCATCCCCGCGACGACGACGATGGCGGCCGCAGAGCGCAGGAGGTCGACGCGGGCGAGCGTCCGGTGCACCCCGGCGATGCCCACGTCCTCGACCGACACGACCTCGCGTCCGAGGAACCGCGCCGTATGCGCCGCCTCCAGAGCGACCGGCTGATCGGAGGTGCCGGCCGACGCAACGACGACGAGACCGCCGGTCGGCTCCGGTGGCGTCGACGGCCAGGCCAGCAGACGGGCCCGCTCGTCGACGAACGCGTCGGGCAGCTCGGCGAGGGCAGCGGCCAGGTGCTCCGGACGCGCCCTGGTGAAGAGGGTCGTGCGCGAGCGGTGACCCGCAGCGGTGCTTCTCCCACCAGCGTCCGCCGCTGTCTCGTCGCTCCGCGGTCCCCCCGAGCTGTAGTCCTCGACGGCGGTGCCCCTGGCCGCCTCGGCGATGAGTCCGGCGATCCGGCCGACCTGCTCCGGGGACTTGCCCTCGCAGTACACCGCCTCCGGGTACCCGCGCCGGCTCCCTCGGTCCAGGTCCAGCTCGATCCCGTGCTCGACGTCGACACCCGCGGGTCGACCGTCCGTGCCAGTCCCCTCTGGTCGAGGACCCATCGCAGACTGCGGACTCATCGCGCCGCTGCCCGCAGTGCCGCGAGGGTGTTCGCTCCCGACTGCAGGCCTCGCGGGTCGATCTCGACCTCCGCGAAGCCAGCGCTCCGCACGGCGGCGATGACGGCTGCCTGCTCACCCTCATCAGCGGTCGCGCGCTGGAGCTCCTCGTCGCCCAGCTCGACCCGCGCGAGGGTGCCGTGGTGGCGGACCCGGAGCACCGCATACCCGAGATCGTGGAGGGCGTCCTCGGCCCGCTCGATCTGACCGAGGACCTCGGGAGTGACCTCGCGCAGGTGCGGGACGCGGGAGGCGAGGCAGGGGGCGGCCGGCTTGTCCGCCGAGGGCACCCGGAGCAGGCGCCCCACGGCACGGACGTCGGCCTTGGTCAGCCCCGCCGCTGCCAGTGGCGCCAGCACAGCGTGGCGTCGGGCCGCCTCGGACCCCGGCCGGTCGGGACGAAGGGTGTCGTCGGCGTTCTCGCCATAGGCGATCGCCGTGAGCCCGTAGCGGTCCGCGACCTCGTCGTCGATGCGGCGGAAGAGCTCCTGCTTGCAGAAGAAGCACCGGTCGGGACCGTTGCGCCGGTAGTCGGGGTCGTCCCCCTCGTGCGTCTCGATCTCCACGACGCTCGCCCCGAGCGTGTGCGCGACCTCGTGTGCAGCGGCGCGCTCTCGGGCCGCGAGCGAGGGCGAGACCCCGAGCAGGGCGACGACGCGGTCCGGTCCGAGCTCGCGCAGTGCGATGGCGAGCAGCACCGAGGAGTCCGCGCCGCCGGAGAAGGCGACGCCCAGCCGCGCTACGCCCCGGATCCTCTCCCGGACGGCGGCGACGAGCTCCCGGGGCTCGCGCTGACGGCTCACGTTCTCCATCCGCCCAGTCTCTCCCATTACGCAGACTCTGGCGCCTTGTCACAGACTCCGGCGCTTTGTCACGGACTCCGGCGCGCAGCGACTGTCTCTCGCGGCAACAAGCGGCAATCGCTTAGCCGCGCTCCAGGCGCTGGGACATGGTGAAGGGAAGACCGCCGTTCGGGCCGGCTCGCGCACCGTGCGATCCACCGTGATCCGCACTGACTCCGACGCCGCCATGCCCGGACACCGCTTGGACCCAGAAACTGCTTGAACCCAGACACCGCTTTGACCCAGACCTGCCCTCGACCAGATGGAGCCCTCATGACGTCCGTGACCTTGACCGATCCCGCCGAGCGGGCGGTCACCACCATCCGCACCCTTGCCATGGACGCCGTCCAGGCCGCCGGCTCCGGGCACCCCGGGACGCCGGTCGCTCTGGCGCCCGTCGCATACACGCTCTGGCAGGAGTTCCTCTCGTTCGACCCGCAGGCGCCGATCTGGCCCAACCGTGACCGGTTCGTCCTCTCCGCCGGCCACGCGTCGACTCTCCTCTACTCGCTGCTCCACCTCACAGGCGTCCGCTCGGTCAACCCCGACTACGAGACGCTCGGCGAGCCGTCCGTCTCCCTCGATGACCTACGGCACTTCCGTCAGCTCGACTCCAAGACGCCGGGCCACCCGGAGTACCGCTGGACCGCCGGCGTCGAGGCGACGACCGGACCGCTCGGCACGGGCTATGCGACGAGCGTGGGCCTCGCGATGGCCTCGCAGTGGCTCGGGGCGACGTACAACCGGCCGGGCTACGACCTGTTCGACTACGACGTGTACGCCATCGGAGGCGACGGCTGCATGATGGAGGGCGTCGCCCAGGAGGCGGCCTCGCTCGCCGGTCACCTGCAGCTGGCCAACCTGTGCTGGGTCTACGACAACAACGAGATCACCATCGAGGGCGGCACCTCGCTCGCCTTCTCCGACGACGTCGCGACGAAGTTCATCGCCCTGGGCTGGAACGTCACCCGGGTCGGGGACGCCAACGACCGCCGTATGCTCGCCCGCGCCTTCCGCTCGTTCAAGGCCGAGCAGAACCGCCCGACGCTCATCATCGTCGACTCGCGGATCGCCTACGGCGCGCCGACGAAGGAAGGAACGTCCGGAGCGCACGGCGAGCCCCTCGGGGACGAGGAGATCCGCGGCGCCAAGGCCTTCTACGGCTGGCCGGAGGACAGCAGCTTCCTCGTGCCCGATGACGTCTACGAGACCTTCGCGGACGGCATCGGCGCCCGCGGGAAGAAGGAGCGCGAGGAGTGGGAGGCCCTGTTCGCCGCCTACGCCACCGAGTACCCCGAGCTCGCCGACGAGGTGGACCGGATGCAGCGCCGGGTCCTGCCGGAGGACTGGGACGCCGACATCCCCGCCTTCGAGGCGGACGCCAAGGGACTCGCCGGGCGCGAGGCATCCGGCAAGGTCCTGAACGCCGTGGCCGGCCGGGTTCCCTGGCTCGTCGGCGGCTCGAGCGATCTCGCCCCCTCGACGAAGACGATGCTCACGGCCGCAGGGTCGTTCAGCCCTGACGACCGGGCCGGCCGCAACCTGCACTTCGGCGTCCGCGAGCACGCGGCCGGGTGCATCGCCAACGGCCTGGCCCTGGCCAAGGTCCGCCCCTTCCAGGCCGGCTTCCTCATCTTCTCCGACTTCCAGCGCGGCGCGCTCCGGCTCTCCGCGCTCATGGAGCTGCCCGTCATCCACGTCTTCACCCACGACAGCATCGGCGTCGGAGAGGACGGACCGACGCACCAGCCCGTCGAGCAGATCCTCTCGCTGCGCGCGATGCCCGGCCTCGTGGATCTGCGGCCGGCTGACGCGAACGAGGTCGCCGAGGCCTGGCGCTGGCTCATGCCGCGACGCCATGACCCGGTCGCGCTGATCCTCTCGCGGCAGGCGTTGCCCACCCTGGATCGCACCAGGTATGCGTCAGCTGCCGGCCTCGACCACGGCGCCTATGTCCTCGCGGACCCGCCTGAGGGGCGCACCCCGCAGGTCATCCTCATCGCGACCGGCTCGGAGGTCTCCCTCGCGGTCGCCGCATACGAGACCCTCACCGCCGATGGAGTCGACGCACGAGTCGTCTCGATGCCGTCGTGGGAGCTCTTCGACCGCCAGGACCAGGAGTACCGGGAGTCGGTCCTGCCGCCCTCCATCAAGGCCCGGGTGGCCATCGAGCAGGCCTCGACCCTGGGCTGGGAGCGCTACGCCGGTTCCGAGGGTGCCGTCATCGGCATGTCGACCTTCGGCGCCTCCGCGCCGCTGAAGGAGCTGCTCACCAAGTTCGGCTTCACCCCCGAGGCGGTCGTTGAGCAGGCCTGGGCGCAGATCGCCCGGCACAGCTCGTGAAACCGGTCCTGGACTCAGGCCCCACGTCCCCCGCAACCCACCACCCGCAACCCGCAGGAGAATCTCTATGACCAACCCGCTGCACGACCTGGCCCGTGAGGGCGTCTCCGTCTGGCTCGACGACCTGTCCCGCGAGCGTCTCGTGAGCGGCAGCCTCGCCGCCCAGATCGAGGACGGCACCGTCGTCGGAGTCACGACGAACCCCTCCATCTTCAAGGCCGCGATCACCGGCTCGCACCTCTACGACGAGAAGGTCGCGCGGTACGCGAGGGCCGGTGCGGACGGCGTGGTCCGTGCTCTCACGACCGAGGACGTCCGGGATGCCTGCGATCTCCTGGCGCCTGTGTACGAGCGCACCGGCGGGGTCGACGGCCGGGTCTCGATCGAGGTCGACCCGAGACTCGCGCACGACGCCGACCCGACGCTCCTCCAGGCCCGCATGCTGTGGTCCGAGGTGGGGCGTCCCAACATGCTCGTGAAGATCCCGGCGACCCTCGCAGGCCTGCCGGCGATCCAGCAGGCGATCAGCGAGGGAATCAGCGTCAACGTCACGCTGATCTTCTCCCTCGACCGCTACCGCGCCGTCATGGAGGCCTATCTCGCCGGACTCGAGCAACGGCTCGAAGCCGGACTCCCGGTCTCCGGGATCGCCTCGGTCGCGAGCTTCTTCGTGAGCCGGGTGGACACCGCCGTGGACGCCAGGCTCGAGGAGATCGGCACGCCGGAGGCGCTCGACCTGCGCGGCAAGGCCGCCGTCGCCAACGCCCGTCTGGCCTACCAGGCCTATGAGGAGACGTTCAGCGGTGAGCGCTGGCAGCGTCTCAAGGAGGCCGGTGCGTGGCCCCAGCGCCCGCTGTGGGCGTCCACCGGCGTGAAGAACCCGGCCTACCCCGACACCCTCTACATCACCGAGCTCGTCGCACCAGGCACCGTGAACACGATGCCTGAGGCGACCCTCCGGGCGGTCGCGGACCACGGCGAGGTGCGCGGCGACACCATCCGTCCCAACTACAAGGACGCCGTCGCGGTCATGCGCGGCCTGCAGGAGGTCGGCGTGGATCTCGCTGACGTCACCCGCCTGCTCGAGGAGCAGGGCGTCGCGCAGTTCGAGACGGCGTGGAACGAGTTGTTGGAGTCCGTCGATCAGGCGATCTCGGCCACCGCCGCCAAGTAGGCGCCACCCGACCGCCGATCGAGGCAGTCGGGTCCCCGCAGAGCCTGCGAGGGCCGTTCCGGTAGTTCACCGGAACGGCCCTCGTGTCGCGCCCACGCCCCGCGATGCGCGCGCCCGTGCCTGAGTCCACCCAGGCGCAGCGCCCACGCACCTCGCCGCGGGCGACCCTCGCCGTCTCCGGCAGCGCCCACCCCCGGCGAGGGCGTACCAGAACGTTCCTATTGTCACGTTCTGGTACGCCTGCCGTCCGTCGTCCTGTGAGCGTCCAGATCCCTGCCGCGCACCGCGCGCGACCATGACCGAGCCCACCGGCGACCCTCGGGATCGTGCCCGAGCCCACCGCCCCGGCGCAGCGCCCACCCCCGGCGAGGGCGTACCAGAACGTTCCTATTGTCACGTTCTGGTACGCCTGCCGTCCGTCCTCCCGCAGCGCCAGGTCCCACGGCGCACCCGCGCGACCTGACTGAGCCACCCCAGCAGCGGGTCCTACGGCGCACCCGCGCGACCATGACAGAGCCCGCCGTGAGTACAGCGCCCACCCCCGGCGAGGGCGTACCAGAACGTTCCTATTGTCACGTTCTGGTACGCCTGCCGTCCGTCCTCCCGCTATCCCCGCCACTCGCGGGCCCGTCTGCAGCACTCCCAGGCTGGCCTCCCCAGCCCAACGCAAAACGGCCGGGGTATGCGGTGGTTGCCCACCGCATACCCCGGCCGGGGCGAGAGCTGCTACTTGCTGGCGCGAGCGGTCCAGCGACCGCGCAGGTAGTGCGCGGCGGCCTTGGGCTGGCGGTCGCGCGTGAAGACGCCCTTCTTGTTGCCGCCGACGCGCATGATGCCGGCGGTCGTGGCGAAGTCGGCGAAGTTCCAGACCTGCTCACCGACGACGGCCTCGATCGAGTCGAAGACGCGGTGGTTCATGTCGAGGTACTCGACCTGGTACTCCTCCGACCACGGGGCGGCCGGCAGCTGGTGCAGACCGGGCATGGTGTCGGCGCCGTACTCGGTGATGATGATCGGCTTGCCTTCGCTCGCCCAGCCGGTGAGTTCCTCGGTCCAGACCTTCTCCGCCGCAACGAGGTCGCCTGTGTTGACGTACCAGCCGTAGTAGCGGTTGAGCATGATGACGTCGGCGAACTGGGACACCCGGCACTTGCCGTGGGGGGCGAGCATGACGTTGACGAACCCGACCGGACGGGTGGGGTCGGCCTCGCGGGCCACGTCGAAGAGCGGCCGGAAGTAGTTCTCGGCGCCCTCGGTGTCCGACTCCGGCTCGTTGGCGATCGACCACAGCACGACGCTCGGGTGGTTCTTGTCCCGGGCGATGAGGTCGCGGATGACCCGGGCGTGCACCTCCCGCGTCTCGTCGTTGATCGTCTCCGGGGTGAAGGTCTGGTAGCCCTGCCCGCCGAAGATGCCGCCGCCGATCCCGGAGTTGAGCCCGACCGCGGGCGTCTCGTCGATGATGACGATGCCGGCCCGGTCGGCGTAGTCCATGACGTCCTCGCTGTACGGGTAGTGCGAGGTGCGGAAGCTGTTCGCCCCGATCCACTCGAGCAGGTGGAAGTCACGCAGCATGAGCGCGTCGACATGGGCCTTGCCGACCGTGTCGTGGTCCTCGTGCATGCCGAAGCCGGTGAAGTAGAACGGCTCACCGTTGATCAGGAACCGCGTGCCGTCCACCGTGACGGTGCGCACCCCGACGGTCTGGTGGATGCTGTCGACGACCTCGTCGTCCACGACCGCCTGCACCTCGAGGGTGTAGAGGTAGCCGGCGCCCGGCTGCCACAGGTGCACGTCCTCGACGACGAGCTCACCGGTCGCGCCGGTGCCCTTGGCCACGACCTGACCGTCCTCGTCGCGCAGCTCGGTGCGGACGGTGACGTCCTCGCCGCCCTCGACGACGACGGTGTAGCCGACCGTGCCGGTGGTGCCCTCGTAGTCGGTCGTGACGGTGACGTCCTCGACACGGGTCTGGGCGCTCGCGGCGAGCCAGACGGTGCGGTGCAGACCTGCGTAGTTGAAGAAGTCGTGCCAGTAGATCTGCTTCGGGCCGCTCGGGGTGTCCTCGATGACGCCCGGAGGGATGGTCTGGAATGTGAGGACGTTGTTGACGCAGATGGTCAGGAGGAACTCCTGGCCGGCGCTGACATGGGAGGTGAGGTCGGCCTCGAACGGCAGGTAGCCGCCCGAGTGCGAGGCCACCTCCTTGCCGTCCACCCACACAGTCGCGTGGTGCGTGGCCGACTCGACGTAGAGGGTGATGCGCTGTCCGTCCCAGCCCTTGGGGACACGCACGGTGCGCTGGTAGTAGGCGTCTCCGGAGAAGTCGCGGACCGCCGCGTCGGCGGAGATGTCGTTGTAGGAGGCGGGCACGGCCATCTCCTCGGCCTCGGTCAGTGGCGCGGCTGCCCACCGCTGCTCGCGGCCTACTCCGTCGTGGTCGAGGCGGAAGCTCCACATCCCGTTGAGGTTCTTGCGCTCGCGGGTGAAGGTGTCCTGGGGGCGGATCATGGGTTCTCCTGGTCGGATCGAGGACTGATGCCGGGATCACGGGGTGATCACCCAGCTCGGTGATCACCCCACACAACCGCCCGGTCCGCGCAGTTGCCAACCGGTTGCCATGTGTTGGCCCACCCTGCTGCGGACTTGGGTAGGGTCGGGAAGGTGGGAGACCCACAAGGGCCGGACGGCCGCCGCGTGACGATCTACGACGTGGCGAGGGAGGCGGGGGTGAGCCCGTCGACGGTGTCCCGAGCCTTCGCCCGACCGGGTCGCGTGAGCAGTGAGACGGGCGCCCACATCCGCGAGGTGGCCAACCGGCTCGGCTACCGCCAGCAGGAGATCTTCCGACCTGAGGCCCCCGTCCGGCACGGCATCATCGGTCTCGCGGTCAGCGACATCACCAACCCGTTCTACTTCGGCGTCATCCGAGGTGCCGAGCGGGCCGCCGCGGAGGCGGGCCTCACGCTCGTCGTGGGTGACGCATACGAGTCGGCGGCCGCGGAGCGGCAGATGCTGGATCGCCAGCTGCCGATCGTCGACGGCATCGTCATCACGAGCTCCCGCCTCTCCGACACCGACCTGCGCGGCCTGGCAAGGATCAAGCCGGTCGTCGTCATCAACCGCGAGGTGCGAGGGCTCCCATGCTTCGTACCCGACAACAACCGCGGCATCAAGCGCGCCGTCGAGCACCTGGGCGCGCTGGGCCACAGGGCGATCGCGTATGTGGCCGGCCCCGAGGCCTCGTGGGCGGACGGTGCGCGGTGGCGGGCGCTGCGTGAGGCCGTCTTCGAGCTGGGACTGACGGCGCACCGGATCGGTCCGGTCGTACCGAGCCTACGAGGCGGCGCGGCGGCTGCGGCAGACATCGTGAGTGGCGGACACACGGCTGTCATCGCGTACAACGACCTTGTGGGAGTCGGGCTCCTGCGCGGGCTCCGCGAGCTCGGGGTGGAGGTGCCGGCGGAGGTCAGCGTCGTGGGGTTCGACGACACGCTGCCGGCCGACCTCGTGGTGCCCGGGCTCACCACGATCGCGTCGCCTGCGCTGCTCCTGGGGCGCAGTGGCGTCCAGACGCTGGTCGCGATGAAGCAGGGTGCCAAGCCCAGGAGGGACCAGGCCACCGTCCTGCCGGTGCGGCTCGTGGTGCGGGAGTCGACGGGTCCGGCACGCTCCTGACTCGTGTCGCCCACGCGGCAACTCTTGGCAACCCCTGCCGCCGAAGTGTCTTCGGCAGGTAGACAGAACAAGCAGACACATCCGCTGGTGCTGGTCCGTCGCCATGGAGGCCACGCCATGGGAGGCCTCACCGCCAGAGATGTCGTCACCCGAGACCATCGAGCCCGCTTCACCGCCCGGAGAGAGTCCTCATGAGCACCCCGTCCAGCACCCATCCCACCCGGGTGGTCATCGCCGTCGACGTGGGTACCACTGCGACCAAGATCGTCGCGTTCGATCTCGACAGTGGCTGGACCCACGTGGTGTCACGGGACAACACCACTCTTCGGCCGAACCCGGGGTGGCAGGAACAGGATCCGGCGTTGCTGCTCCGGGACGTCATCGACGGAGTCGCCGAGTGTGTATCGGCCACCGGTGGTGCACAGGTCATCGGGCTGGGTCTCAGCGCAGCGATGCACGGCCTCATCGGCCTGGACGCCGACGGCAGACCCCTCACCCCACTGGTCACCTGGGCGGACACCCGAGCCGTCGACGAGGTCGAGTCGCTGCGTGACTCCGGGCAGGACCGCGAGCTGCACCGGGCGACGGGCACGCCCGTCCACCCGATGTCCCCGCTGCTCAAGATCATGTGGTTCAGCCGCAACGAGCCGCAGCTCAGCGGCGAGGTGGACACATGGGTCGGACTCAAGACGTGGATCGTGCGTGGCCTGACCGGGGAGGTCGTCTGCGACCTGTCGGCGGCCTCCGACAGCGGCATGCTCAACCGGGAGACCGCCACCTGGCACCAGGGTGCCCTGGCGTGGGCCGGCATCGAGCGGGACCGGCTGCCGAGGATCGTGCCCACCACGCACGCCGTCGCGCTCGCCGACCCTGTTGCTGCCGCGACCGGCCTGCCCCCGGGCACCCCGGTCGTCGTGGGAGCGGGCGATGGTCCGATGGGCAACCTCGGAACGGACGCGATCCGCCCCGGCACCGTCGGGGTCTCGGTGGGCACGAGTGCCGCCGCGCGAGCCGTCCTCCCGGATCCCGTCGTCGACCTGCCCCTGGGTCTGTTCTGCTACGCCCTCGCCGATGACCTGTGGGTCGTCGGCGGCGCCGCGAGTAACGGCGGATCCGCCAGCCGGTGGATCGTCGACCTGCTCGTCGGTGGTGTCGGCGGCGCGGGTGGCGTCCGCGGCGCGGACGACGAACACCGAGCCTTGACTGCGGCAGGTCAGGTGCCCCCTGGGAGCGAGGGTCTCTATGTCGTGCCCTACCTGCGACCCGAGCGCGCACCCCTGTGGGACGTCGACATCCCGGGTGCCGTCCTCGGCCTCCGCGAGCACCACACCGGTGCCCACCTCGTCCGCGCCACCGTCGAAGGCGTAGCCGTCCAGCTGTCCGCCATCATCGACCAGATCCGACTGCTCGAGGAGGTCACCGAGATCCGGGCCACCGGCGGAGCCTTCCACGCCTCCCTCTGGGGACAGGTGCTTGCCGACCTCACCGACCTTCCGGTCATCGTCACCGACAGTGCCGCCGGTTCCGCCCGTGGCGCAGCCGCCCTCACTCTGTATGCGCTGGGCGAGGCCGACTCCCTCACCGCCGCCGCCGCAGCCCTCGCTCCAGCCGAGACCTCGGTGGCCACCTACGAGCCCTCCCTCGACAACGTCATGGCCTACCGCGTGTGGCGGGCAGGGGCCGTCGAGACCTACGAGCGGCTCTCTGCGCCGGCCTCCCTCGTCGGTGGCACCACGACCTGGCGGGCCGAGAGCCCTCCCCCGAGCAACCCGCTCGTCCCACCTGTGCACAACTCACCAGTGCACAACCCCCCTGTGCACAACCCCCCTGTGCACAACGGA
>Ga0209612_1000336_pt1 | contig 51838 bp, 52 predicted proteins | sample BioC12SIPDNA_FD_185746 | JGI IMG/M metagenome (GOLD analysis project Ga0209612, IMG submission 185746) | Anaerobic biogas reactor microbial communites from Washington, USA - Biogas_R1_B C12 SIP DNA (SPAdes) (version 2) | ecosystem: Engineered > Bioreactor > Anaerobic > Unclassified | place...
ATCGCCGTCTACTACGCCGCAGTGCTCGCGTGGGCCCTGAGCTACACCTTCTTCTCGGTCAACAAGCGCTGGGGTGACGACCCGGCCGGCTTCTTCATCGGCGAGTACCTCAAGGTCGGTGAGGCCGGAGTCCAGATCTCCGTCGTCTCCAGGGTCCTCATCCCGCTGCTGGCGGTGTGGCTCATCGTGGCCCTCGTCATGCTCCTCGGGGTGCAGAAGGGCGTCGGCCTGACCTCGGTGATCTTCATCCCGCTACTGGTCATCGCCTTCGTGCTCCTCGTCATCCGGGCGCTCATGCTGCCGGGTGCCGGCATGGGACTCGACGCTCTCTTCACCCCCGACTGGGGCGCGCTGCTCCATCCCGGGGTCTGGGCGGCGGCCTTCGGACAGATCTTCTTCTCGCTGTCGATCGGCTTCGGGATCATGATCACGTACTCGTCCTACGTGAACCGCGATACCGACATGACCGGCTCCGGCATGGTCGTCGGTTTCGCGAACTCGAGCTTCGAGATCCTCGCGGGCATCGGTGTCTTCGCCGCTCTCGGCTTCATGGCCCAGGCCAGCGGGGTCGCCGTCACCGATGTCGTCGCCTCCGGCGTCGGCCTCGCGTTCATCGCCTTCCCGGCGATCATCAGCGAGGCACCGGGCGGGGCTTTACTCGGCGTGCTGTTCTTCTTCTCGCTCGTCGTTGCGGGCCTCACCTCGCTCATCAGTGTCATCGAGGTGGTCATCTCAGGCATCCGGGACAAGTTCGAGATGAGCCGCAAGGCCGCGACCACGGCAGTGCTCGTCCCGATGACGGTCATCAGCCTACTGTTCTTCTCGACCACGAGCGGCCTGCACGTCCTCGACATCGTCGACCACTTCGTCAACCGGTTCGGCATCCTCCTCGTCGCGGTCATCAGCCTGTTCATGGTCGGCTGGGGAGTCCGCCGGCTCAATGACCTGGCGAACCACATGAACTACACCGGCAACGTCCGGCTCGGCCAGTTCTGGGTCGTCCTGCTCCAGGTCGTCGTCCCCGTCGTGCTCTCCCTCGTCCTGCTCCAGGAGCTCTGGGCGGTCATCAAGGAGCCCTACGGCGGCGGTGACTACCCGCAGTGGATGCTCATCGTCTTCGGCTGGGCGATGGCGATCTCCCTGCCGATCTTCGGCTGGCTCGCGGCGCGGGTCCCGTGGCGGGAGGACACCTCACTCAAGGAGCCGGTGCTCCGGAAGGAGGAAGTGTCATGAGTGTCTCGGCGATCATCATGCTGATCGTGTCCATCCTCGTCGTCTGGGGTGGGCTGGCGGTTGCCGTCGTGCTGCTGCTCAACAGCAAGAACCCAGGTGACCCGAGCTTCCACCGCGACCTCTGACCCGGAGCTCTGGACACGGAGCTCTGACACGGAGCTCTGACCGGCGACGACCCGCTGACCCGGCACAACCGACCTGAGAAATCCGGGGCCCGCCCTTCCGGGCTCCCGGGCACCGGGCCGTCGGCCGGATAGCATATGGCAGCACGTGCGGGCACTCCCGCGCGCGGTACGACGTTGTCCTGATGCCCCGACGCCTCGTCGGGGCGGCGGGCACGGGGTACTGGCGGGACGCACGGGACACCTGGGTCCCGTCGCAGGACGAGCGAAGGAGGTGCGCGAACGTGGGGTTCCTCGACCGGATCGAACGACGGTTGGAGCGGGGCGTCAACGGCCTGTTCGCGCGTGCCTTCAAGGCCGAGGTCCAGCCTGTGGAGCTCGCGAGCGCCATCCGCAAGGCGATGGACGACCGCGCCGTCACCCCGAGCCGGGGCCACGTGCTCGTCCCCAATATCTTCACCGTCAGCCTCTCCGACAGCGACTACCAGCGCCTCAGCGAGTTCGAGGAGGACGTCGTCGAGGAGCTCGTCGTCTCGGCCGAGCAGCACGTGGAGGACCAGGCGTACACCCCCGCCGGTCCGATCCAGGTCACCCTCGAGCGCACAAGTGACCTCGAGACCGGCTTCTTCCGCGTCCGCCCGTCGAAGGCCAAGCGGACCGACCGCGCCTCCCGAGGTCAGGACCGCCAGCCCGCAGGGTATGCGTCGCGCGCCTCAGCGGGTTCATCCGCCGGAGCGCCGGTCGGGTCGGCGCCACCGCGGGTCGGGCAGGCCGATGACCGGCCTGCGAAGGGCTGGTCCGAGCGCTCCGCGAGCGGCCCCGACCGGGACATCATCGATCCGGCGGACGACTTCAACCCCTACGGTCAGAACCCCAACGACGAGGCGTACGCCGGCTCGGCTCCGGCTGCATCGGCCGGTCGCGGCGACGGGGGCTCGAGGCGGGCGCCCTCACCCGAGGGCCCGCGCACCGTGGCTCCTCGGCGCACCCGACCCGGGGACCGGCCCTACCTCGCCGCCCGGGACGACCGCTTCCTCCTCATGGCGGCGATCAACGTCATCGGCCGGGACGACAGCGGGGACATCATCTTCGACGACCCCGGCGTCTCCCGCCGGCACGCGGAGGTCCGCATCACCACCGACGGACCGCACCTCGTCGCCACGGTGCGCGACCTCGGCAGCACCAACGGCACCTTCGTCAACGGTGAGCGGGTCTCGAGCCAGCGCCTCGAGGACGGTGACCGGGTCACCTTCGGCCGCACCACCGTCACCTACCACGCCGGCAGGGCATGACCAGGGCCGCTGATGTCTGAGCTCACCGTCACCATCCTGCGCCTCGGCCTGCTCGCCGCGCTCTGGTTCTTCGTCTTCTCGATCATGACCGTGCTGCGCAGCGACCTGTACGGCACGCGCATCGTCACCCGCCGGGAGGCGCGCAGCGCCCGGCAGCGCGGTGCGGTGCCTGCGGCCGTCGGCGCCCGCGGCGCGGTCGCCTCCCCCCAGACAGCCAACCGACGCGGGTGGCGAGCCGGGGGGAAAGGCGCTCCCGCATACCTCGCCGTCACGGCCGGGCCGCTCATCGGCACGACCCTGCCGCTGCGGGAGCAGGGGACGCTCATCGGCCGTAACCCGGAGTGCGCACTCGTCCTCGATGACGACTACGCCAGCGGTCGGCACGCGAAGATCTACCGCGAGGGCGACCAGTGGTTCGTCGAGGACCTCGGCAGCACGAACGGCACCTTCCTGGTGAGCAGCGGCTCCCAGCAACGACTTTCGGCAGTCACTCCAGTTGGCCCGGGCACCACTCTGCGGTTCGGCAAGACAGTCGTCGAGCTGCGGAGCTAGCCCATGCCGATCGCCTTCAACTACGCGGCGCGCTCCGATGTCGGGATGGTGCGCCAGAACAACCAGGACAGCGGGTACGCGGGTCCGCACCTGCTCGTGGTCGCCGACGGCATGGGCGGGCACGCCGGCGGTGACCTGGCCAGCGCGACGGTCATCGCCGAGCTGTTCGAGCTCGATGACGACGCGTATGCGGGTGGCGAGACCGCGACCCTGCTCACCGAGCGCATCGCGCGGGCGAACGCCGAGCTCGGGCGGCTGATCACCGACGACCCGAAGCTCGCGGGGATGGGCACGACGGTCACCGCGATCCTGCGCAGCCGCGGGAACCTGGCGCTGGCCCACATCGGTGACTCCCGTGCCTACCTCTTCCGCGACGACGAGCTCATCCCGATCACCCGGGACCACTCCTTCGTCCAGACCCTCGTCGACGAGGGTCGGATCACCGAGGAGGAGGCGGCGACCCATCCGCACCGCTCCTTCGTCACCCGCGTGCTCACCGGTCACGAGGGCGACGACCCCGACGTCGTCGTCCGCAAGGCCCGCGTGGGCGACCGGTACCTCCTCTGCTCGGACGGTCTGACCGGGTTCGTCGCCATCGACACGATCCGTGAGGTGCTCGCCGCCCGGGAGGAGCCCGGTGTCACGGCGGACCGGCTCGTCCAGCTCTCGCTGCGGGCCGGGGCGCCGGACAACGTCACCGTCGTCATCGCGGACGCGGTCGACTCCACGACGACGTCCACGCCGACCCAGCCGCAGATCGTCGGCGCCGCCGCTGTCCGTCGACGCAAGGGGACCCGGCCCATCCCGATCACCCCTGCCCAGAAGGCCGCGGCGCTCGCCGCGAAGGTGGCGCGGGACGCGGACGGGGACGCCGACGACGAGGAGGATGACTCTCCGGAGCCACTGCGGCTCGCTGAGCAGGGGCCGCGCAGCCCGATCCGCTCGATGTTCATCATCATCGGCGCGCTGGTGCTCTTCGTCATCGCGGCGATCGGGGGGAGCGTGGCTGCCTACAGCTGGAGCCAGCAGCAGTACTACGTCGGCGCCTTCGACGGCAACGTGACGATCTACAAGGGCGTCCCGTACCACGTGTTCTCGTACGAGCTGTCCCGCCCGACCTACATCAGTGAGGTCAAGGTTGCCGACCTGCCGCCCTTCCAGCGCACCCGGATCGCCGAGAACGTCAGCTTCGACAACCGGCCCGCGGCCCAACGGCTCGTCGAGAACCTGCGCGAGCAGGCCGCCGAGTGCCGGCGGGTGCGTGCCATCGGCGGCGTCTGCTACGACGAACCGCAGCCCACGACGACCCGCACCCCGGCGACGGTCAGCCAGACAACAGGGTCGACAGCGTCGACGACAGGTGTGCCCACGGGGACGAGCACGCGTCCGAGCACCACCTCTACGCTCGGCCCCCGAGCGACCGCGCCGAGCACCCCGACGGTCGGTCCGACGGGAGGGCCGAGCCGATGATCTCCGTCGCCTCCCTCACTCCCCGCCGTGGCCGCAACGTCGAGCTGCTCCTGCTCGTCATCGCGGTCGGCATCGTCGTGCTGGCCTACGCCAATGTCGAGGTCGCCGCCCGCGGTGAGCTGCCGGCCAACCTGCTCGCCCAGACCCTCGGGCTGCTCGCCATCGCCGGCACCTTCCACCTCGTGCTGCGCTGGCGCGCCTCGTACGCCGACCCGCTGCTGCTGCCGATCGTCACCCTCCTCAACGGCCTCGGCCTCGTCATGCTGCACCGCATCGACATCGCCCGCGGCAACGAGTTCTCGAGCGGGCTGGCGCTGCGCCAGCTGACCTGGAGTGCGCTCGCCGTCGGCATCGCGATCGCCGTCCTCGTCGTCCTGCGCGACCACCGGCTGCTGCGCCGCTACACCTACAGCGCCGGGCTGGCTGCGGTCGTCCTTCTCCTCATGCCGCTCCTGCCGTTCATCGGGCGCGAGGAGTTCGGCGCCCGGATCTGGATCCGCGTCGGCAGCTTCACGTTCCAGCCCGGGGAGGTGGCCAAGATCGCCCTCGCGATCTTCTTCGCCGGCTACCTCGTGAGCGCCCGCGACGCGCTCTCGGTGTCCGGCAAGAAGGTCCTCGGCCTCATCCTCCCGCGCGCCAAGGACCTCGGGCCGATCCTCGTCGCCTGGGTGCTCAGCCTCGGCATCCTCGTCTTCCAGCGCGACCTCGGGTCCTCGCTGCTCTTCTTCGGGCTCTTCATCGCGATGCTGTACGTCGCCACCGAGCGGGTCTCGTGGATCGCGATCGGCCTCGCCCTGCTGGGCGTCGGCGCCTACTTCGCCTACGGCACGTTCGCCCACCTGCAGACCCGCGTCCACCTCTGGCTCGACCCCTTCGCCCCGGGCCAGTCGGACCAGGTCGCCAAGGGCCTCATGGGCCTCGCCGCCGGCGGGCTGGTCGGGACCGGGCTGGGCCGAGGTCGGCCGACCGAGACCTACGTCGTCGAGAGCGACTTCATCTTCACCGCCTTCGGCGAGGAGCTCGGTCTCATCGGCCTGTTCGCGATGATCCTGCTGTATGCGCTGCTCGTCCAGCGCGGTCTGCGCGCCGCGGTCGGGGTGCGGGACGGCTTTGGCAAGCTGCTCGCGACAGGTCTCGCCTTCTCCATCGCGCTGCAGTGCTTCGTCGTCATCGGCGGCCTCACCCGCGTCATCCCGCTCACCGGTCTGACGACCCCGTTCCTGTCGGCCGGTGGTTCCTCGCTCCTCGCGAACTGGACGATCGTGGCACTCCTCCTGCGCATCAGCGACCAGGCCCGTCGCCCACTCGACGAGACCCCGCCGAAGGTGAGCGCCGAGCCGACCGAGATGGTGCGGGCCTCATGAACGCACCGATCCGCAAGCTGGGGATGCTCATCGCGTTCCTCTTCACGACTCTCCTCGTGAGCACGACGATCATCCAGGGCTTCCAGGCCAAGTCGATCAACGCCCGACCGGACAACCGCCGCACGCTGCTCTCGACCTACAGTGCCGACCGCGGCGCCATCCTCGTCAACAGCACACCGATCGCGGTGTCGGAGGAGACCGACAACCAGTACCAGCGGATCCGCCGCTACCCCGAGGGCCCGACGTATGCGGCGGTCACCGGCTACTTCTCGTTCCTCTTCGGTGCGGGTGGCGGCCTGGAGCGGGCGGAGAACCCGCTGCTCAACGGCAGATCGGACCGGCTCTTCTACCGCCGGCTCTCCGACGTCTTCGCCGGCCAGCGGCCGAGCGGCGCCAACATCGAGACGACGATCGTCCCGGCCGCCCAGCGCGCAGCGGTCCAGGGCCTCGGCACCAACCGCGGTGCCGCGATCGCCCTCGACCCGCGCACCGGGGCGATCCTGGCCATGGCGACCTCCCCGACCTACGACCCCAACGTCCTCGCCAGCCACGACATGGCCGCGGTCGAGGAGGCGTGGAAGCAGCTCAACGCGGATACGTCCAAGCCGATGCTCAACCGCGCACTGGCGGAGACCTATCCACCCGGTTCCACGTTCAAGCTCGTCACCGCGGCGGCAGCGCTCTCGACGGGTGACTACGACATGGAGTCCGAGCTCGACGCGCCCCGGGTGCTCGACCTGCCGCAGACCAGCGTCGACCTGCCGAATTTCGGTGGTCGGGAGTGCGACCCGTCCGGCAAGCAGACGATGATCGAGGCCCTGCGGATCTCGTGCAACACCGCCTTCGCCTCCCTCGGGCTCGACCTCGGCGAGGACGTCCTGCGCAACCAGGCGGCCCGCTTCGGCATCGGAGACGCCCTGCGGGTGCCGATGACGGTCGCCCGCTCCAGCTTCCCCGACGAGCTCGACCCGCCCTCGCTCGCCCAGTCGGCGATCGGTCAGCGCGATGTCCGGATGACCCCGCTGCAGGTGGCCATGGTGAGCGCGGCGATCGCCAACCGCGGCATCGTCATGCAGCCCTTCCTCGTGCGGACCGTCCTCGGCAACGACCTCAGCGTCATCGAGGAGACCCAGCCCCAGCAGCTGTCCGAGGCGGTCACCCCCGACGTCGCGAGCCAGCTCTCGCTCATGATGCAGCGCGTCGTCGAGAGCGGCACCGGCCAGCCGGCGCAGATCCCCGGAGTCGCCGTCGCCGGCAAGACGGGCACCGCAGAGGTCGGCGGGGACGCCCGTGGCCACGCCTGGTTCACCGGGTTCGCCCCTGCCGGCGACCCCCAGGTCGCCGTCGCGGTGATCATCGAGAACCAGGGCGACAACCAGAGCGTCTCAGGAGGGGGCCGGGTCGCCGGCCCGATCGCGAAGGCCATCATGGAGGCGGTGCTGGGCTCGTGAAACCTTCCTTGCAGCGCGTCCGTTCAAGGCGCGAAGCCCGGGCCGCATACGTCATCCGTGCCGCCGGCGCGATGGGCGCCACCAGCGCGGCTGGTGGCGCCGGCACGGTCAGCGCAATCACCGCGGCTTGCGCCCCCAGCACGGTCCGCACCACCCAGGTCGGCGGCGCAGCAGGCGCCCGCCCGACCCCCACTGTCGTCAACCCTGCACTGCTCATCACGGGAGGTCACGCGTGAGTGCCCCACTACAGATCCTCGGCGGCCGGTACGAGGTCGGCGAGCTCATCGGCCGCGGAGGGATGGCCGAGGTCCACAAGGGACATGACACCCGCCTCGGCCGCCCGGTCGCGATCAAGCTGCTGCGCAGCGACCTCGCGAGGGACCCCACGTTCCTCTCCCGGTTCAAGCGCGAGGCCCAGTCGGCCGCCGGCCTGAACCACGCAAGCATTGTCGCGGTCTACGACTCCGGCGACGAGATCGTCACCGAGAGCGGTGGCGCCCAGCACGACATCCCCTACATCGTCATGGAGTATGTGTCGGGCCGGACCCTGCGCCAGGTCCTCACCGAGGACGGTCCGCTCGAGCCCCGGGAGGCCGCGCGCATCACCGAGGGCGTCCTCGAGGCGCTGTCGTACTCACACCGGATGGGCATCGTCCACCGCGACATCAAGCCCGCCAACGTCATGATCGCCGACGACGGCTCCGTCAAGGTCATGGACTTCGGCATCGCCCGGGCCGTGGCCGACACGAGCGCGACGATGACCCAGACGCAGGCCGTCATGGGCACCGCCCAGTACCTCTCGCCCGAGCAGGCCCAGGGCCAGACCGTCGACGCCCGCTCCGACCTGTACTCGACGGGGTGCATGCTCTTCGAGCTGCTGACCGGACGCGCCCCCTTCATCGGCGAGTCGCCGGTGTCCATCGCATACCAGCACGTCGGCGAGAAGCCTCCGCTCGCAAGTGACTTCGCGCCGCATGAGATCTCCAACGAGCTCGACGCGGTCGTCCTGCACTCCCTCGAGAAGCGGCGTGACGACCGCTACCAGGACGCGACGTCGTTCCGCAGCGACCTGCAGTCGGCCCGCATGGGTCGGGCGGTGAGCGCAGCAGCGTGGACCGGCCTGGAGCGGTACCGCCGCGAGCTCGGCTCACCCGTCACCGACCCCAACGGTGCCACCGCGGTCGCCGCTGCGGCAGCCGCGGGTGCCGGGGTGGGTGCCGCCCAGACCGAGGTCTACTCGACCGTCACGGGCGGGAACGGTGCTCCTCCGACCGAGGTCGTGGGGCCCGCGGTGGGGGCTGCGGGTGGCCGGCCCGTCGCATACCGCCAGGGTCCGGACACCTCGACCATGGTGCCCCTCGACGACGAGGACGACCGGCGTCGCGGCGGCATGGGCTGGCTGTGGGGAGCGCTCGCGGCGCTCGCCCTCGTCGGCATCCTGTGGTTCGCGCTGACCAACCTGCTCTCCCCCGGTGAGCACGAGGTGCAGCAGGTGAACGTGGAGGACGTGGTCGGACTGCAGATCGACGTCGCGGAGAGCCGCCTACGGGCACAGAACCTTGTCCCCGAGCGGGTCGAGACGGCAGCCGAGGAACCGCCGGGGCAGGTCATCAGCCAGGACCCCGTCGGCGGCACGCCGGTCGAGGTGGGCTCCACCGTGACCCTCACCGTCTCCACCGGGCCGGGCGAGGTGGAGGTCCCCAGCCTCGACGGCCTGACCGAGACCGAGGCGGCTGCCGAGCTCCTCAAGCTCAACCTCACCCTCGGCGAGGTCACCAAGGTCGACAACTCGACCGAGCCGGAGGGCACGATCATCGGCCAGACCCCGAGCGCGGGCAGCCTCGTCGAACCCGGCAGCAAGGTGAACATCCAGGTCTCCAGCGGTCTCGTCGAGGTCCCCAACGTCCGCGGCCTGCTCCAGTCGGTCGCGCAGAGCAACCTCGCCGACCGGCTCCTCCAGCACCGCGTGACCTATCGGGAGAGCACGGAGTTCGAGGAGGGCCGGGTGCTCTCGCAGGACCCCGAGAGCGGCGGACTGGTCCCGCACGGCACGATCATCGAGCTCGTCGTCGCTCAGGCTCCTGCCCCGACGCCGACGCAGTCGACCCCCGTCGAACCGACAGAGGAGCCGACCGAGCCCCCACCCGGTGACGGGGAAGGGGAAGGGGACTAGCGGGAAGCCGCTGCCGGCGCCGCCCGCGTCAGGAGACCCTGACGCGGGCGGCGCTGCTCGTGGGGGGGTCAGCCGTGGTGCTCCGGCTGTTGTCAGGGCACAGCGACGCGGGCGGCACGGGGACGCTGCCTGCTGGGTGTCGGCTTCGCGCGCATCGGGGCACGCCGGGGCTCCGGTGCGGGTGACAGGCGATCTGCTGTGAGGTTCTACGAACGTCAGGGCACAGCGACGCGGGCGGCCACGGAGGCTGCGTCCCGCACGAGCGGTGACAGACCGTCGGAGCGTTCGACCGCACCGACCTCGCCGCAGAGCTCGAGCCAGTTGGCGAGCAGGCGGTGCCCACCCTCGGTCAGGACGGACTCGGGGTGGAACTGCACCCCGTGCAGCGGCAGGTCCCGGTGGCGGACGGCCATGATGATGCCGGACACCGTATGCCCGTTCGGCACGAGCGTCTCCGGCACCGACGCGGGGTCGATCGTGAGCGAGTGGTAGCGCGTCGCCGTGAACGGGGACGGCAGTCCCCTGAGGACTCCTGTGCTGTCGTGGTGCACCTGGGAGGTCTTCCCGTGCAGCAGCTCGGGCGCCCGCCCGACCACCGCGCCGCTGACGACACCGAGGGCCTGGTGACCCAGGCATACCCCCAACATGGGCTGGGAGCGCTCGGCGCACGCCTCGATCATCGCGATCGAGACGCCCGCCTCCTCCGGGGTGCCCGGGCCGGGTGAGATGAGCACGCCGTCGAACTCCGCGCCGTCGGCGGGAGTGATCGCGTCGTTGCGCACGACCGTGCACTCGGCGCCGAGCTGCTCGAGATAGCCCACGATCGTGAAGACGAAGCTGTCGTAGTTGTCGACGACGAGGATCCTGCTCACCGGTTCATTGTGACGCACGTCGGCGCCGGCGGCTCATGTGTGCCATCGCGGGGGTGTGCCCGGCGCGGCTTATACCCCGCGGACGACACACCGCTCAGCGCTCGCCGCAGACGGATGTGCCGAGCGCGGCACGAACGACCGCGGCCTCACCCGACGGTGTTGTCGTTGAACGGCATGTACGGCGCGAGCGCGGGGAAGCCCCACGTGAAGAGCGCCACGACGACGGCCGCGGCGAGCAGGAGCGCGAGAAGTGCCTTCACCGGCCAGGGGCCAGGGAGGGAGCGCCAGAGCAGCGCATACATGCTCAGACCCCCAGGATCTCGGTCAGGGCGGCCTCGCCGCGCGGGATCGTCTCGCTCAGCCGCGCGTGGACGATGTACCGCTCGCGCGCGCTGAACATCGGGTGGCAGCTCGTCATCGTCAGCCAGCCCTCGCTCGCCGCGGCACCCGGCTCACCCGGGACCGGCGCGATGACCTCCGTGTGCGTCGGGGGCACGATGGTGTGGCTGTCCACGACATAGACGCTGTATGCGGCGGCCGTCTCGATGACGACCCGGTCACCCGGTTGCAGCTCGTGGATCCGGTTGAAGGGTGCGCCGTAGGTGGTGCGGTGTCCCGCGAGACCGACGTTGCCGACCTCTCCCGGCATGGCCGTCCCGACGTAGTGCCCGACCCCGCGTGCAAGCACGTCGAGGCCGGTGTCCTCGATGACCGGACGGGCGTAGTCGTCGCCGAAGCGCGGGATGCGGATGACAGCGAACGGCTCTCCAGACGGTGGCGGCTCGAGCGGCTCGCTCGGGTCCCCGATCCCGTCGGCGCCGGCCGGCTGGGAGTCCGACGCGCGCTCGAAGGTCGCGGTGAGCGCCGCCACCTGCTCCAGCTGCTGGCGCTCGCCGACGACGTCGGTCCACCACAGCTGCCAGACCAGGAACAGCGCGATGAGCACCCCGAGGGTGATGGACACCTCCCCGAGGGTGCGCACGAGCACCCGGACGACAGTCGCGAGCCGACGTCTCATCGCAACCTCATCGTCGCGATCCCCGGATACACCCCGACCGACACCACATCATCGACGGATCGGCGTGGCGTACTGCAGCCGGACCGAGCCGGAGTAGGCCGGCATCTCGATCTCGTTCCTCCGCTCGACGGTGAAGCCGAGCCCGGCCGCGTCGACGTACTCCTTGAAGATCTGCACGCTCCGGTCGTTGTCAAGTGCCCGTTGCAGCCGCTCCTGGTCCCCGATCGCGGTGATGACGAAGGGCGGCGAGTAGACACGGCCCTGCAGGATGAGGGTGTTGCCGACGCAGCGGACCGCGCTCGTCGAGATGACGCGCTGGTCCATGATCATCATCGCCTCGGCACCTCCGCGCCAGAGCGCGTTGACGACGCCCTGGACGTCCTGCTGGTGCACGACGAGGTCGTCGTTCTTCAGTCCATCAGGGATCTGGTCACCGCGCAGCGGGGAGTCGGTCATCGAGACCACGAGGCCGGGACCGACCACCGGCGCAGCACCTGCCTCCTGCGCGAGGCTGTCGGCCCGCTCGATGATGCCGTCGATGATCTCGTTGCCACTGCGGCGCACCTGGGTGAGCTGGTCCACCTCGCTCTGCAGGCGGCTCACCTCCGCTGCCCGGATCTCACCACGGCGCGTCTCGGACCTGATCAGATCGGGTATGCCGCTGGCTGCCGAGCGCAGGTCCGTTCCCCGAGCGGCGGAGGAGCTGGCCGAGAACAGCGCCCCGGCAAGCATCGCCACGAGCGGTACGAAGATGGTCCAGATCGTCAGCTGCCGAGAGATCCGCCAGCGCAGCGACGTGCGCTTGGGGCTGTCCGGCTCCGTGGCGTCGGCTGCCTGGGAGTCGGTCGCGTCCGTGGCGTTGGGCTGAGCCGAGTCGGCGTCGGGTGCCGGAGGGGTCGTTTCGTCAGCACGTCGGGGGGTGGATTCACCCGTGTGCTGAGCCATGCATCTACGCTAAGTGAGAGCACCGGGTTTCTACACACCCGGATCCACCGTGTTGCCCGTTCAGACATGGGCCGCCCAGACCCGAGGAGATCACCAGTGTCGAAGTCCCGTGGACGTCCCCAGCCCATGGCTTCCACGCCTCCACCGGAACGTCGCACCGCCGAGGTGCCGGCCAGCCCGTCCTGGTGGGCGCCGACGATGATCGCCCTCATGCTCATCGGGCTGCTCTGGGTCGTCGTCTTCTACATCACCCAGGAGAAGTACCCGATCCCCGCGATCGGCCGCTGGAACCTCGGCGCCGGCTTCGGCTTCATGCTCGCCGGGTTCCTCATGACCACCCGCTGGAAGTAGCTGAGCGAGCTCTCGGGCTCACTTCGGGACGCCGGGCAGCACGCGAGCGGCACACGCGTGGTCACAGCATCTCGACGAGCACCGCCCCCGAGTTCTCTCGTCGCACCTGGGCACCGCGATCCCGCTACCGAGATCAGTGCTTCACTGATCCGGGGATGTGCCCTGCCTGTGTGACCTGGGACACAGCGGATTACACGTGTGTAGTTATCCCCCTTTGGGCATAAGCCTGTGGATAACCCACCTTCGAGGCCCGGTTTGTCCCCAGGAGGTGTGCACAGTCCCCAGTCCATCCACAGGTTCCTGTGGATAAGTCCTGCTGTTGGGGACGTCGCGAAGAGATGGACGGCACCGGTGCCGCGCCGCTTTGCTTGATGGCTTTGCTGGATAAGGAGCCGGACGCCTCGCTTGCCGGGTCGGCGGTTGTCCCGAGCCAGAACGTCGGACCGGGTGCGCCGGGACGTCAGATGAGCGCGTACTTGGCTATCGCCAGGACGACGAGGACGGCGGCGATCGCGCCCAGTCCGAGCCAGTGCCGGGAGAAGTCACCGGGCTTGCCAGGCTGGGTCGGTCGACCGAGGTAGGCGAACACCGCACCCGCAGCCAGCCCGGTGACCAGACCGCCGAGGTGCCCCTGCCAGGAGATGTTGGGGTAGACGAACGGGATCGCTGCATTGATGGCGAGCAGGACGAGAAGTCCGCTCGTGCTCCGACCCAGGCGGCGCTGGATGACGAAGAGCGCGCCGAAGAGGGCGAACACAGCTCCCGAGGCGCCGACGGTCGCGGTGATCCACGTCCGGCTCGTCGGACTGGCAAGGAGCAGGATCATCACCGCGCCGCCGAGCGCGCCCAAGGAGTAGAGCGCGAGGAACCTCGCCCGACCCAGGGCCGGCTCGAGGAACTGGCCGAGGATGAACAGCGCATACATGTTGAGCGCGACGTGGATGAAGTTGCCGTGCACGAGGGCGGAGGTGAAGAACCGCCACGGCTCGAACTCCCCCTGGATCGGGCTGAACCACAGCGCCCGCACGACCTCGGAGGAGACCTGCTGCAGGACGAAGACAGCGACCGTGAGGCCGAGGATGGCGAAGGTCAGGCGCGGGCGCCCATCCGTGACAGTGCCGCCGAACATCGTCCGGCCCTGACGGACCGTCTTGCGTGCAGCGTTGACGCAGTCGACGCATTGCACCCCCACCGCAGCCGCCCGCTGGCACTGCGGACAGGTGGGGCGTAGGCACCGCTGGCAGCGGACATAGCTCACCTGGTCCGGGTGCCGCGGGCAGACCGGCGGCGCCTCCTGGGGAGGAAGGGGAGTGGCGTCGGACATGGAGGGGAGGTCAGGCCTCGATCGTCACGCGCTCGATGACCACGTCCTCGACGGGGCGGTCCATCGCGCCGGTCGGGACGTTGGCGATGCGGTCGACGACCTCACGCGAGGGACCGTCGGCGACCTCACCGAAGATGGTGTGCTTGCCTTGGAGCCACGTCGTGGGGCCGACGGTGATGAAGAACTGGCTGCCGTTGGTGCCGCGCCCCATCTGCTTGCCCGCGTTCGCCATCGCGAGGACGTAGGGCTTGGTGAAGTCCTTGTCCGGGCTGATCTCGTCGTCGAAGCGGAAACCGGGACCGCCGGTACCGGTGCCCGTCGGGCAGCCGCCCTGGATCATGAAGCCCGGGATGATGCGGTGGAAGGTGAGACCGTCGAAGAACGGGGTCGGGTTCGTCCGGCCGGCGCTGTCCGAGTACTCCTTGGTGCCCTGGGCCAGGCCGACGAAGTTCTCGACGGTCTTGGGGGCGTGGTCGGGGAAGAGGGTGACGTTGATGTCACCGTGGTTGGTGTGCAGGGTTGCCTTCATTCGGCCATTCTCCCACGGTGCATCAGATGACTCCTCCTGCGGACTCCCGCTTCTCAGTCCCGCCTGCTTGCTGCCGCCCGACCCGAGTCGTCGGGGGACCTGCACATGCGGCAGATTGGGTGATGGAGCAGAAGCCTGTCTGATCACGATCGGGCAGGATGTCTGTAGGAGCATGATCCACTTTCCGGCCCTAGCCGGGGCCGGATGAGCAAAGGAGTAGCCCATGTTTGGCAAGAGCCATGAGCAGAAGGCCAGCGAGCACGCCTCTGCCGCCTTCGAGGAGGCCCGCACTGCGGCGAAGCTACGTCTCGCCGATGCGCTGGAGCAGGCAGGCCACGCGGGTGGGCAGGCCTCCCACGTGCGTGACACCGTCGTCGAGAAGGCCGCTGTCGCCGGGGAGAAGTGGCAGCACGGGGTCGACGCGGTCGCCCCCAAGGTGCACGCAGCCGTCGACGCTGCTGCCCCCAAGGTCCAGGCCGCCGTGGAAGCCGCTGCGCCGAAGGTCGAGCACGCCAGGGAGACCTTCGTCGAGGACGTCCTCCCCAAGGTCGCCGAGACCATCGCTGCGGTGACTGCGACCGCCCTGGCGGCCAAGGAGAGCGCCAAGGCCGGTGCCGAAGCGGCCCGTGAGAACGCGGCGCACAGGCTGCAGGACTACGTCGACGCCGCCCCGCAGGAGTGGGTCGACGTCATCCCCGGAGTCGAGAAGCGCCCGAAGAAGTCCGGCAAGTGGCTCATCCTCTTGGGGGTGGCTGCCGCCGGTGCCGTCGGCTACGCGATCTTCAACTCCCGCAAGGCCCCGGAGGACCCGTGGTCGACGCCGCGCTACGACAACAGCGGCGCTCAGAAGACCTACGGCACCGGCGCCTCGGCGGAGAGCAAGGTCGACGCCGTGAAGGAGAAGGCCGCCGCTGCCGGGGCTGCTGTCGCCGCCAAGGCGGGCGAGGCCAAGGAGAAGGCCGCCGACAAGGCTGCCGAGGTCAAGGACAAGCTCCACGACAAGGCCGGCGAGGCCGGCGCGAAGACCGAGGACGCAACGGGCAAGGCAAAGGACGCAGCCGCCGAGGCGGAAGAGTCCATCACCGAGGCGGGCGGAGACTTCGGCAACGCCACGGGCGAAGCCGCTGACGCCGCCAAGGACGCCGCCGCCGAGGCCGAGATCAAGGCGAGCGACGCGTGGACGGACGCCCAGAACTGGGCCGACGACGCGAAGGTGGGCACCGACAAGGTTGGCCCCGACACCGGCGACGCGAAGAAGTAGCCGACCACCGCATACCTCGTCGTCGTCAGGAGCCTGAGGACAGCGAGAGACGAAGAGCCCCGGACCGAGATGGTCCGGGGCTCTTCGTCATCCACCGGCTCGTATGCGGGAGAGACGACTTCGTGTGCGGCGCGCTTGCCTGGGGTGACCGGGTGGGCTGTCAGGTGCCCTCGCGCCTGGCCCGCACCTTCTGGGAGATCCGGTAGGCGACCCACGCCACTGCGAGGAACAACAGCGGCGCGAGTCCCGGGCTGAGTGCGTCAGGGATGAGCAGGTTGGCGAGCAGCGCGGCGACTCCGAAGGCCAGGACGACGACGTCCCACTTGATCTCCTGCCAGAGCGATCCCTGCTCAGGCTCGCCGGAGGGGGCCGGCTGGTCGCCGGTCCGCTTGGTACTTGGGGCCATTCGTGACGGTCAGGCGCCCTGGGTCGGACTGGGCGTCGTCGACGTCGCCGACCCGCTGAAACCCGAGCCGGACCGGTTGCTGGAGCCCTTGGTCGCCTCGGCCCACAGGTCACGCTCGGCCTGCTGCTCGTCGAGCTTCTTCTTGAGGATGATCGCGCCAGCGGCGCTCGCGGCGAGGAGGAGGAGCTTCTTCATGATGGGCCTTCCTGAGGGGTTGGTCCTTCGACAGTACAACGACTGGAACCCGGCCCGGGAGCGGCCGAAGCGCTCACCTGGGGTCGCGCACCCCCTGTTCCCGGGCAGCCTCTGGTGGGGGTGCTACAAGGGCTGGACACGTGCGACTGTCGAGAGATGACCGCTGTCCTCACCCCCGGCCTGGCCGAGCATGCCGAGCGTCTCCGCGCCGGCTGCCCGCATGCCACGGCCGCTGCTCCGGAGATCGCCGAGCTGCTCGGCTCCCTGGTGGCACACCCTGACTTCCCGTGCCTCGGAGCCCGGTCCGTCTTCCGGCGCAACGCCGCCCAGATCCACGTCTTCCCGTCCATGAAGGGCATCTCGATAGACGTCCTCGGCCAGAAGCTGCGGCAGTTCGCCGCGGCCCACGACGGCGGTGAAGAGCTCGCGTCGTTCGTCGCGGTGTTCCGCGAGCCGGTGGCGACCACGGAGGAGGACTTCGAGCGGAATCTGTGGGGCGTGCTGCGGCAGCTCCACGACCACGACGACCAGCCCTGGGCGGAGGATGTCTCGCAGGACCCGGACGACCCGGAGTTCGCCTTCAGCTTCGCCGGGACGCCGTACTTCATCGTCGGCCTGCACCCCGCCGCATCGCGGATCGCGCGTCAGGCGCCCGTGACGACCATTGTCTTCAACCTGCACAGACAGTTCGAGCGGCTGCGCACCGAGGGCACCTTCGAACGGATGCGTGACGCTATCCGGCGACGTGATGAGCGGCTCCAGGGCGACATCAACCCGATGATGGACGACTACGGGACGAGCTCGGCGGCCCGTCAGTACTCCGGCCGCGCCGTCGGCGCGGACTGGCGAGCGCCCTTCTCCCCCAAGGAAGGTCGGCGATGACCCATCCTGACCGCCCGCAGCCGGTGCGGGACCTCAGCCCTGCCCGGCCGTACGACGGCGGACCGGACGGACCTGCACCCGGGTGGACGCGCATACCTCCGCAGACCGGGTTGCTCGTCGAGCTCGCCCCCGGACAGCTCCTCGAGATCGTCGACCCGTGCGGCGAGCAGGTGAGCGACCTCTACCTCGTCTCGCGCAACGACGTCGAGGAGTGCTTCTCGGCCGGTCGGACAGTCGACTACAACAACACCCTGTATGTGTCGGTCGGCTCGAAGCTGTGGAGCAACCGGAGCGCGGTGATGGCGAGCATCGTGGAGGACACCGTCGGCGTGCACGACATGACGCTCACCCCGTGCAGCCAGGAGACCTTCGACATCCTCTACCCCGAGTTCGAGGGAGCGCCGCACCCGAGCTGCTTCGGGAACCTGTGCGGGGTCCTGGGTCCGGTGGGCGTGTCACCGGACCGGATCGGCACGACGCTCAACGTCTTCATGGACGTGTGGACCGACCGCACCGGCGAGCTGCACATCGATCCGCCGCCGACGAGGCCCGGTGACATCTTCGCCATCCGGGCCGAGATGCCGCTGTTCGCGGGCATCACTGCGTGCTCGGCGGAGAAGTCGAACAACGGCACGTGCAAGCCGATCGACGTGCGGGTCGTCGGGTGAGCCAGCGGCCCTGAGCTGCCTGCCTTCACACGGCCGCTCCCGACGACCAACTACCCAGAACCTTGACCCCTGAACCCTTGACCAAAGGAGAGAACACCATGAGCAAGAAGATCGCCTTCCTCGTCGCCCACGAGGGGATCGAGAAGGTCGAGCTCACCGAGCCCTGGAGCGCGGTGACCAACGCCGGCCACGAGGCGGTGCTCGTCAGCCCGAGGTCCGGTGAGGTGCAGCTGTTCGAGCACCTCGACAAGGCCGACACCTGGCCGGTCGACAAGACGGTGTCCGAGGTCTCAGCTGAGGACTTCGACGCGCTCGTCCTCCCTGGCGGGGTCGCCAACCCGGACGCCCTGCGCATGGACGAGGACGCCGTGGCACTCGTGCGCGACTTCGTCGCCTCGGGCCGCCCGGTCGCCTCGATCTGTCACGCAGCCTGGACGCTCGTCGAGGCCGACGTAGTCTCCGGTCGCACGCTCACGTCGTGGCCGAGTCTGCAGACCGACATCCGCAACGCCGGCGGCGAGTGGGTCGACGAGCGGATCGTCGTCGACGGCAACCTCATGACGAGCCGCAAGCCGGACGACCTCCCGGCCTTCTGCTCGGCGCTGCTCGACGCCCTCGACCACGGAGCCGCCGCCACTGCCCCTGAGTGACGCAACCGGTGTGACGCAGCCGGTGTACCAAAACCTGCCAATAGGAACGTTCTGGTACACCCGCCCGCACCTCCCGCCCCCTCACACCCGTACCAGAACGTTCCAATAGGAACGTTCTGGTACGGGTGATCGCGGGCGGTGACGGAACGGCTCCCGCCAGCCAGGGCATACAGCCGAGTGGGACAATGAAGCCATGGGCTTCTTGATCGTGGCGGCCCTGATGGGCGTGGTCGGCTATCTCATCCGGTTCCGGCGCTGGGCCTGGTTGATCGCGGGCTACAACACGTCTTCGCCGGCCACCAAGGAGACCTACGACCTGCCTGAGCTGACCAGCGGGGTCGGCAACTTCGCATTCCTGATCGCCGGACTTCTCGTCGTCGCAGGAGTCGGCGACCTCCTCGGGCTCCCGTGGCTCATGAAGACCGCCCTGGTGCTGCTGGTGGTCTTGGCGCTCGGGTTCATCGTCTACGCCAACACCGGCAGGCGGTACCGCAAGCCTGAGTGAGGACCGCCGCCTCCGGCCTGGAACGCATGCCTGGACGTTTGTGAGACTGGGTCGATGAGCGCTGACAAGCAGACCGGCTCGCCGAAGCTCCTCTCGGGTGGCAACCCGCAGGTGCCGAAAGGCGACGGGGACGCTCCTGTCCAGACCTACATCGCCGCCATGCCAGGTTGGAAGCGCGCAGTGGGTGAGCGGCTCGACAAGCTCGTCGTCGACACCGTCCCCGACGTCGTGAAGGCGGTGAAGTGGAATCAGCCCTTCTACGGCTCTGAGAACCAAGGCGGGTTCTTCCTCTCCTTCCGCTGCTACACCGAGTACGTGCAGATCACCTTCCTCAAGGGGACGTCACTGGACCCGATGCCGCCGAAGTCCTCGAAGCACAAGGAAGTTCGCTACCTCGACATCCGCGAGGACGATGAGCTCGACGAGAAGCAGCTGGTGTCCTGGATCAAGCAGTCCGCCAGTGTGCCCGGGGAGAAGATGTGAGCCGGGCCGTGAGTCACCCCTCCAGCTCGAGGGTCTCGCGCAGGGCGATCTCCTCGTCATCGGTGAGCCCGGCCTCGCGCGGCTCGGTCCGGTTCTCCTCGTAGTCCAGCGTCCGGGCCATCGTCTCCACCAGCGGCCGGGTCTGCAGTCCGTGCGACCGTGCCCGAGACGTGTCGAGCGTGGCGAAGAAGCGCCACTCCGGGTCGTTGATCCACAGCGGCAGGCTCCTCGGACCCATCCACTGCTGGACACCCTCGCGCTCAAGGATGTCGGCGGGCACCGGACGGATCTCGGGGGCGCCATCGCCCACCACCTCACGACAGGCTTCCAGCACCTCGCCGAGGGTATGCGTCGGTCCGGTGGTGTTGAGCGTCGCGGCGACGCGGTGCTCGGCACAGGTGAGGATGAAGGACGCGAGGTCGTCGACGTCGATGAGGGACACGGGGAGAGACAGGTCCGGTGGGACGAGGATGTCCGGACCGGTCGGGTTGGCGAAGCGCCACACGTAGTAGCCACTGCGGCCCGACACATCTCCCGGCCCCCCGATGAGCCCGGGACGGACGATCGTGGAAGTGCCTGGGGCCGAGCGAATGAGGTTCTCGCACGCCACCTTCGCCGGCCCGTAATCCTCGACCCCCCTCATCTCATCCACCTCGAGAGGCTCGACGAGCTCGGAGTCCTCGTCCGGCTCGAGCCTGTCGAAGCGGGCATAGACATTCGCTGTCGAGACGAACACCCAGTGCGAGGTCGTGAGATCGCGCACCGCCCTGCGGACCTGTCCCGGCTGACGGGAGAGGTCGATGACCGCGTCCCACTCCCGGTCCGCCACCGGCTCGAGCGCGTCCTGGTGGTCGCGGTCGGCGCGGATGAGGGGGACACCGTCAGGGGGTAGAGCACTTCCCCGGGCGAGGCAGGTGAGGTCGATGCCCCGGTCCCGCGCCAGCGTCGCGATGGCCCGACCCAGGAAGCCGGTGCCACCGAGGAGCAGGAGGTTCATCGCTCACCTGCCGTGCGCATACCTCATCGTAGGTCGGTGTGTGGCCGTCCGCCCGCGATCTGAGGCCGTTGTCAGAGCCCCCTGACCCCGGAGAGGGGGCGTACCAGAACGTTCCTATTGTCACGTTCTGGTACGCCCCCCTTCGTCGGCGGGAGGGAGGTGGTCATGCGAGCTGCGGCTACGGCTCCGTGCCGCCCTCGGACTCGTGGAAGGAGGGCATGTACGAGATGCCGACAAGGAGACCCTCGGGGCTCATGAGACGGGCGGTGGTCTGACCCCAGGGCTCCTCGTGCGCGTCGATGAGGATCTCCTGGCCCTTGCCGCGCAGCTCCTCAACGGCCTCGGCCACCGCCTCGGGTGACGAGACCTCCAGCTCGATCCAGGCCTGCGGGACGGGTCGGTCCGCGGGCCACCGGTCGGTGCCGAAGGTCGCCTCGGCGGCCTGGCTGAGCGGCCAGAGCGCGAACGCCTTCACTCCGCCGAGGTCCTCGGAGTGGTGATAGCCCGGGGCCAGCTCGTGGAAGGGGATCCCGATCGTCCCGGACCAGAAGTCGAGCGTGGCTTGTGGATCCTGCCCGATCGGGCCGAATCCGGCGACGAAGGCGACGTCCATCCCGCCAGCGTAGCCAGGGATGCGTCAGGGCTGCAGGGTCAGAACCCGGATGGCGAAGGCCAGCATGGCGACGCACCACAGAGCACCGAGGACCAGTCCGGCGAGCGCGAGCCAGCGTCGCCGGTCGGGCAGCAGGGGCACTCGGGACCAGCGCAGGAGGAGCACGACGAGCGCGCCGAAGGAGAGGCCGAGGGCGATGCCGAACGACCACGGCGGCGCCCAGTCCCACGGCGCAGCGAGCCACCACATGATGAGCGAACCGACTGCAGCCAGTCCAGCGCCCACGGTCGACAAGCGACTCCGTCCCCGGGCCGCACCGACGGCGAATGCGATCGCGGTGACCAGGCCGGCGACGACCCATCCGATGGTCTCCATGTCGAAGGGCGGTGGCTCCGGGAGCACCCCTCGTGCACCGATGAGGGCGAAGCCGGGACCGGTGACGTCCCTGGCCGTGTTGGTCAGCAGGATCACGGCGGCGTCGTTCTCGGGATCGAGCGCGAGCATCGAGGACGAGCCGCCGGTCCGCCCGTTGTGCCAGACGATGTCGCGTCCATCGACCTCAGCCGTGACCCACGCGAGGCCGATCCGTTGTCCGTAGGCCATCGGCCACCGGTCCTCGAGCGCGCTCATGCCGGGAGCCGAGCCGTTGAGGAGGGCCTGGGCATACCTGGTGAGATCCGCGGCGGTGGTCGTCACGCCGAGGCCGGCAGACCCATACCCCGTCCCCACCCAGGGCGCTGCGGGCCTGCCCGACGACAGGCTCGGCTGCACGAGGTCTGCCGGCGCCGGCCGGTCCCAGGAGATCTGGGTGTCGGTCATGCCGAGCGGGCCGAGCAGCCGGTCCCCGACCAGGGCCGGCCAGTCGGGGGCGCCGGCCGCCCGGGTGACGGCCTGGCCGAGGAGGGCGATGCCGAGGTTGGAGTAGCGCCACTCGCCGCGTCCGGTCAGGTCCTGGGCTGCGGCGTCGTCGATGACGCGCTCGGGGTCCGGCTCCCTGAACGCGGAGTAGTCCGCCCCGGCCATGCCCTCGGCAATGAGCTCGAGCCAGTCGATGTGGCCGAGGTCCGGCAGGCCTGCCCGGTGGCTTGCGAGCTCCTCGAGCGTCACCTCGCCGACCGGGGTGCCGGCGAGCTCGGGGAGGTATGCGTCGAGCCGGTCGGTCAGCTGCAGCTCGCCTCGCTCGGTGGCGTCGGCGAGCAGGAGTCCGGTGAACGTCTTGGTGATCGAGCCGAGCTCGAAGCGGCTCTCCGGCGTCACGTCGCCGAAGCCGGCCCAGACCGAGTCGTTTCCGGTGATGCGCACGGCACTGACCGCCGGATAGCCAGCGCCCCCGTCGGGGAGCGCCTCGGCTATTTGCTCAGCAAACGCAGGGTCGCCCGTCGCCGGACCGAGCGGGGCCGGCCGAGGGCCGAGGACGAGCAGGAGGAGCGCGCCGGCGATGGCGCCGGTCAGCAGGATCGCGACGCAGTCGTGTTCCTCTCCGTTGACCCAGAGGTCCGCCTCCGCCAGGCAGCTCACCGGCGCGTCAGCAGTCGACGAGCTCGTCGGGCACCGTGAAGTTGAACTGCGCCATCAGTGTCTTGGTCTCGGCGTCGTCCACGAGAGTGCCCGCACCGGAGAAGGTTCCGCTCTCGAAGCTGAAGGATGCGTTGCCTTCGCGAGTCGACAACGTCCCCTCCGGACCTTGGTAGTCGATGTGGTTCGCACTCACCCCGGACTGATCCTCGGTGTAGGCGAAGAACAGCGCGTCCTCGCCATCGCGTGACCGTGCGACCGCCAGGACATCAAGCACGGTGGTGACCAGGTCGGTCGGGCTGACGGGCGTGCAGTTGACCGACTCGAGGACCTGGTAGGTGGTCGTGTCGATGGTGATGGTCCCGAGCTCGCCACCCGCGCCGCCGCCCGCGTCCTCGTCCCCTGCCTCGGCGGTCTCGCCGTCGGCGGTCTCGCTCTCGGTCGCAGCGTCGTCGACGGACGCGTCCTGCGTCGAGGCGTCTGTCGGTGTCGAGGCCGCAGCGTCTGTCGGCGCCGGGTCGTCCCCGCCGCCGGTGCAGCCAGAAAGAGCGAGTGCGAGAACTCCTGCCACGACATAAGCCCCGGATCTGGAGCGGGTGTCACCGAGTGTCCTGATAGCCATGCCGTCGCCTCCACGGTAGGAAATCAGACGATCCTACACGTTTGTGACCTACGTCATAAAGGGCGAGCGAGAACCCGGCGAGCCGCCCGGGAGCGTTGTGGCTCCGGTGACCCGCAGTTCCAGGTCGCGGCTGAGGCTCGTCGCGAGACGGTCAGCACCCGCCTGGAGCTGCTCGACCGGTGCCGGGCCAGCCCAGGTCCGCCCGGTGCGGGTCTGCCGGGGGTGGGGGCGGGTCGGCCGGGTTCGGGCTGCGCCGGGCTCAGTAGAACGCATGGCGAGCCAACGGGCCGACCAGCTCCCGCTCCTCATAGGCGAGGTGCGAGAGCAGGGCGTCGGTGAGGACGTCGACGGCGTGCTGGACGTCGGCGAGCGCCTGCGCTCCCGGAGTGCCGGTGCCGTCCGTGCCGACGAGACCGACGAGCGCCTGGTCGAGAGCGTCGACGAGACCGTGGATCTCGACGTGCTCGGTCTCCAGCTGGTCGAGGACGGCGCCGAGCTCGGGCTCCTTGTGGCGCAGGTGTGGAAAGACGCTGCGGTCCTCGAGGGTGTGGTGGCCGGTGAGGATCCGGCAGTACGCCTGACAGTAGCCGCCGAGGGTCCAGTTGTTCTGCCGCATGGTCAGGGTGTTGATGACGCTGCGCGCCTGGCCCACCGTGGCGTGCCCGGTCCGCACCTGCTCGAGGATCTCGCGCAGCTGCCGCAGCTCCGAGCGCAAGCCGTTGTGGATGTCGATGAGGTGCTGCGGGGCAGCGTTGTCGGCCTCGGTGTAGGTCCGCCCCGCCGGCTCGTTATGCGTGGGTCGCGCAGTCTCGTCCCACGGCACCTCATCGGTGAGCCGGGACCCGTCGTCGGGTGTGGGTTGAACGAGGAGTGCGCCGGCGGCGGGCTGCGAGGAGGGTGAGGTATGCGCGGCGGTCTCCACAGCGCTCTCCCTCGTGTCGACACCCCCGCCTCTGGCCCGACGCTCGCGCTCGACCGCGACCAGCTCCCGCACGGCCGGTGCGACCTCAGTGGCGAACCGCCTCACGTCGTCGGGGTCGTCGGTCCCGAGGATGTAGGTGCTCATCCCGTGCTCGAGCGTGAGGTCCGCGAGCTGCTCCGCCCAGTTCGCCGGCGTTCCCCTGAGCATCCCTGAGCCGGAACCGAATTCGCCGAAGACGTTGTAGAGCCGCCGGATGGCGACCGGCCCGCGTCCGGCCTTCTCGGCAGCCTGGTCCACGATCTCGTTGAGGTCGGCGAGTGACTCGGGCCGCGCATACCCCATCGACGGGACCCACGCGTCGGCGAGCCGACCGGTGAGGCGGAGCATGCGTGGCTTGTACGCGCCCACCCAGATCGGGATGTCGTGCGCGGGAGAGGGACCGGCCTTGAGGCCGTCGACGAAGTAGTGCTCGCCGCGCACCCGGACGCTGCCGCCGGCCCAGAACTGGCGGAGGACCTCGATCGCCTCCTCGAGCGCCTCGACCGACTCACCGGGGGAGCGGCGCGGACCGCCGGCGGCGACGATCGCGTCCCAGAACGAGCCAGCGCCGAGACCCAGCTCGACCCGACCACCGGTCAGGACGTCCAGGGTGGCCGCGGACTTGGCGAGGACCGCAGGGGGACGCAGCGGTAGGCACACGACGTTGGGGGACAAGCGGATTGAGCTCGTCGCCGCGCCGAGGTAGGACAGGAGGGTCCAGGTGTCGAGGTGCCGACGCTGGTAGGGGTGGTCCTGGATCGAGACGACGTCCAGGCCACTCGTCTCCGCGATCCGGGTCAGCTCGATGACGTGCGGAAGGTCGGCCGCGTTCGGGGTGGGGAAGAGGCCGAACTGCAGGTCGTGTCCATAGTCGGGCATGTCCCTATCCTCCCCCGGGGCCGCCCCGTGACGTCGGCTACCGTGGCTCGGATGAGACGCCTGGTGCAGGGAGGGACGGCACTGACGGCCGCGCTGATGCTCCTCGCGGGGTGCGGCGGGTTCGCCACGGATGACCCGAGCGAGCCATCTACCGCCGGCGGCGAGGATGTGGTGATCGAGACCGGTGATCTCGATCTCGTCGGCACGCTGCGGACACCGGAGGGGGACGGCCCCTTCCCCGGCGTCGTCATCGTCCACGGCTCCGGACCGCTCAGCCGCGACGGGGCGGTGCCGGGCGAACTCGGGCTGACCTTCACCCGACCCGTCCCCGTCTATCGTGCGCTCGCCGAGAGCCTGGCCGAGCAGGGGTATGCGGTGCTCACCTGGGACAAGCGGACCTGTGGGCCGTTCAACGGCTGCGCGGACAACGCGTACCCCACTCCCGCAGGGGATCTCACGTTCGAGACGCTCCGGGACGATGCGGCTGCGGCGGTCGAGTTCCTCGTCGCCCGCGAGGACATCAGCGACGTGGCGGTCATCGGGCACAGCAAGGGCGGGACGGTGAGCGCGGGCCTGCTGGAGCAGCACGACGAGATCGACGCGCTCGTGCTGCTCGCCTCCCCGGCAGCCGACGTGCCTGACCTGCTCGACGTCCAGGCCGAGAAGTTCGCCGAGCTCGTCGCGGACTCCGGTCAGCAGAGCGGCGCTGCACAAGGAGCGGTCGAGGATCTGCGGGACCTCGCGGCGCAGGTGCGCGCCATAGGAGACGGTGAGGTCGACGGCCCACCGCTCGCCGGCGCGAGCCGGGCGTTCTGGGCCTCCTACATCGAGGCGTCTCGCGAGGCGCCGGGCCAGGTGGCGGCCAGCGATGTCCCTGTCCTCGCTCTCGGTGGTGAGCTGGACTGGAACGTGCCCCCCGCATACGTGCAGGAGTGGTCGGACGTGATCGGCGACCGCGGCGAGGTCGTCATCCTGCCGAACGTCACGCACGCGCTCACCCGGCTCGCGACCGGTGACGTCGCGGAGCTGGGGCCGGGCGACATCGGCGAGGAGGTCGACCCGTCGGTCACCTCGGCGATCGTCGACTGGCTCAGGGACACCCTCTGAGCGGGGTCAGGCGGCAGTCACCTCGGCGATCGCGGCGTCGAGGATGTCGAGACCGGCATGCAGCTCGTTCTCGGCGATCGTCAGCGGCGGCGCGATGCGGAAGATCCCGCCCATGCCGGGCAGCTGGACGATGTTGAGGTGCAGACCACGCTCGAGGCAGGCCGCCGTGACCTGCTGGCCGAGTGCGTCGGCGGGCGCCTTGGTCTCCTTGTTCAGGACGAGCTCGATACCCTGGAGCAGCCCCCGCCCGCGGACGTCGCCGACGACCTCGTATGCGTCGCGCAGCTCCCGCAACCGGTCACCGAGGATCTTGCCGAGACTGCGGGCACGGTCGACCAGCCCGTCCCGCTCGACGACGTCGAGCACCGTCAGAGCCACGGCGGCAGCGAGCGGGTCGGAGACGTGGGTGGTGAAGAAGAGGAATCCCCGCTCGTGGCAGGCCTGCTCGATCTCGGCGCTCGTGACGACGGCCGCGACCGGTAGGCCGGCGCCGAGGGTCTTCGAGAGCGTGATGATGTCCGGGGTGACGCCGTCGCGCTCGAAGGCGTACATGTGTCCGGTGCGGCCCACGCCCGTCTGCGCCTCGTCGAGGATGAGGAGCATCCCGCGCTTCTCGCACTCCTCCTTCAGCCGGGCGAGGTAGCCCTCGGGCAGCTCGATGATGCCGCCACTGGAGAGAATCGGCTCGACGATGCAGGCGGCGAGGCTACCCGTGGACTGGCGGTCGAGCATACGGAGGCCGTAGTCCAGCTCGGCCTCCCAGTCGTAGCCGCCGTCCGTGGCCCGGAAGGGCGAGCGGTACGCGTTCGGCGTCGGCAGCGTGAGGGTGCCCGGCATCATCGGCCCGTAGCCGCGGCGGCCGGCGGAGAAGGTCGTGGAGGCGGCCCCCGAGGACATGCCGTGCCAGGACTGGTCGAAGGCGACGACCTCGTGGCGCCCGGTGTAGAGCTTCGCGAGCTTGACTGCGGCCTCATTGGATTCGGCGCCGGTCGTGAGGAGGAGCATCGAGCTCAGCGTGTCCGGGAGCGTGCCGGTGAGCCGGACGGCGAGGTCGACGACCGGCTGGCTGAGCATGCCGGAGTAGAGATGGTCGAGGTGGGTGACCGAGTCGGTGACGGTGCGGACGATGTCGGGGTGGCTGTGCCCGAGCACCGCACTCATCTGGCCGGACGTGAAGTCCAGGATCGCGCGGTCCTCGTCGTCGAAGACGTAGGTCCCCTGCGCGCGCACGATGCGCCGCGGGGTGAAGGACCCGCCGTACCGGATGAGGTGGGCGTCCGCCAGCTGCCAGAAGGTCTTCTCGTCCATGAGGCGAACCTAGTCACCCCGCCCGCTTCGCGGCAGGGCGGTTCGCAGTGCGGGTATGCGGTGCTCACCCAACCGGTCCGGGAGCCTTGGTCGGGCCACCCAGCCGGGTCCCTCCAGCCGGTCTCGCCGGCAGGAGTCAGACGTGAAGGTCAGACGCGCATACTCGGGCGTCGGGTCAGGCGCCGTCGAAACCGTTGAGCAGAAAGAAGAACACGACCAGCCCGATGAGCGCGGCGAGGACTCCCCAGCCGGCACCCGTGAGGGCCCGGGTGGTCGTCGAGGCGGACGCCGACGCCAGGGAGGGCAGGGCGAGGGTGACGACGGCGCCGATGATCGCCATGAGGATGAGCTGGACCGGGATGATCCAGTTCTCCGTCCCCTCACCGTCGAAGAGGGAAGCCACCAGAGGGAGGCTGAGGACGCCGAGGACCATGAGCACCAGCGCACCCAGCACCTTCTGCACGGTCGGAGTCATGAGCAGAGCGTAGGGACGGGGTGGCGGGTTGTCCATCACCACGAACCATCACCATTCGGGTGTCGCAGTAGGTGCCGTCGCGTCGGTGCGAGCACGAGCGCACCCAGCCGATCTTCGCCATAATCGGGAAGACGCGAGCGCGCTCGGCAGCAGGCCGGGCCCGGCCGCGACGACGACAAGGACTGGCGATGGCAGAGCCGCCCGTACGCACCAGATCGGACCTCGTCGCGCTGCTCACGACAGCGGCCGAGATCGAGCACTCCCTCATGGTTCAGTACCTGTTCGCCGCCCTGACGATGAAGCACGGGACCGACGAGGGGCTGACCGAGCACCAGCTCATCCGGGTGGCGCACTGGGAGAAGCAGGTCCTTGCCGTCGCCCGCCAGGAGATGGAGCACCTCGGCCTCGTCGCCAACTTGATGACCGCCATCGGGGCAGCGCCCAACCTGAGCAGGCCGAACTTCCCGTACGGCACCTCGCTGTACGGCCACGTCATGGAGCTGACCCGCTTCTCGCAGGAGAGCGTGCACCGGTTCGCGTGCTTCGAGATGCCGCAGAGCGGTGACGACGACATGAAGTGCCCGTCGCCGCCCGACCCGTCGCAGCCCGGACCCTCGAGCATCGTCGAGCTGTACGAGGCGATCCGAGCCGGATTCGTCACCCTGGCCGGCCGCCCGGAGCCACTGTTCCTCGTCGGCGCCGACCACCAGCTCGGCGGCAAGGCGCTCGGCACGGACTTCCCACGCGTAGGTGCGATGGGTGGCGGCTACGACGTCTTCATGTCCACGGTCACCGACCTGGCCAGTGCCCTCGCGGTCATCGACCTCATCGTCGAACAGGGCGAGGCGGCCGAGGTCGCCGGGGACGAGGGCCACTTCGTCGCGTTCAAGAGCATCCTCGCCGAGTACGCCGCGATGGTGGGTCAGGATCCCTCCTTCGAGCCGGCGCGGCACGTGGTGGACAACCCGAGCACCGAACCCGGCCGAGGACCGAGCTCGCTCACCGACCCCTTGGCACTTGCCGTGGCTGGGCTCTTCGACTCGTCGTACCGCACCATGCTGCGCTTCCTCCTGCGCCTCCTCATGTCCACCGACGAGTCGCCCGAGGAGTCGAGCGCCCTGACCGCGGTGGCGTTCTTCCCCTTGATGACGATGGTGATCCGCCCCCTCGCCGAGGTGCTCACGGCTCTGCCCGCGCACAGTCCAGACAGCGGATGGCGGGCCGGACCGCCGTTCTCGATCGACGGCTCGGTGGGATTCCTCCCGCATCGCGATGCCGCGTGGGCGGTGCTCGAGCAGGAGCTCGCGGACCTGGCCGTCCTCGCGGGCCAGGTTGCCGAGATGCCGGGTGCGCCACCGCGGCTGGCCTACATCGCCCGCACCATCCTGCTGGTGGGTCGACGCTTCTCGGCTCAGGTTGTAGCGGCCCAACAGGGCTCGACGAGCGCCCCAGGAGGCGACTCATGATGGACCTGCACTTCGAGGGCTGGTGGCAGTGCCGCTTCGCCACCGACCCGGACCCGACCGACGACCCCCGCGGCGTGAGCGGGCCGACCTTCATCACGCCGGGCGAGCCGGTGTTCGACCGGGTGATCCGCTTCCAGAACCCCGTGGCGCCCCGGTGGCCGTTCACCGACCGGATCGGGGTCACGGTGCGATCGGTGACGATCGGCGGAGTGGAGCAGCCGGGGAGCGGCCTCGTCGGGCAGCCCGTCGACCTGAGCGGTGAGCCGCAGTTCCGGCAGCGCAACCTGGTGCTGGTCGACCAGCCGTTCCAGGTCCTCATCGACCCGTTCGACCTCCAGGTCGGCACGCCCGACTCCGTCCTGCTCCGGCGGGCGGCCCTGTGGGACGTGACCAGACCGGACCTGACCATCGAGGACGTCTTCCTCGACGAGGTGCTCATCGCACCGCGGATGAACACCGTCGCCATCCAGTCCGCCGAGGTCGCCGAGGCCACCGGGATCCTGGATTACGCCGGCTACCGTCGCGAGCGCCTCGCCGCCCTCACCGAGCGACTCGCGAGGGCGACCGACCCGATCGAGCAGGCCGCGCTCGAGCGGCGGATCACGGCGCTGGACGACGATGCCCTCCTCACCGGTGTTCGCCTGGCCTCGGAGCAGTTCCTCGGCATGCAGGTGACCTACGACTTCGTCCTCGACGGCACCCCGCAGGTGGTGGATGCGGCGAAGGTGCTCGGTGGGTCGGTCGGCACGTCCCAGTCCTGGGGGCTGACGATGTGGTGGGGCGGCTACGACGTCGACGCCCTCGTCGGATACGTCCGCGGCACGCTGTCGGTCCCGTTCGTTGCGCACCCGGAAGCTCCCCGTGCATGAGCTCGTCCCACGACCTCTCCTCGACGCGGTAGCCGCCGGGGCACACTCCTCGCAGTCGATCGGACCGGTCCTCAGCATCGACCTGGTCGGCTTCACCTCCATGGCATGGGCGCTGGCCGCCAACGGCGACCGAGGCGCCGAGGCGCTCGCCGACATCGCCGACGCGGTCTTCGCCCCGATCGTCGAGGCCGTCCACGAGCACGGCGGGTACGTCGCGGAGTTCGGCGGGGACGCGGTGCTCGCGATCTTCCCCACCGCGGACGTCGGGCGTGACGACGGCTCGCGGGGGGACGACACGCTGCACGATGCCGCCGCCGCGGCAGTGAGGATCTCGCGGACCGCTCGCGAGCGAGCCTCGATCGCTACCCAGTTCGGGCGCTTCGCGGTCGGGGTGAAGGTGGCGCTGGTCGTCGGCGAGGTCCGGTGGGACGTCCTCGACGACGAGGCCGGGGCGCGGTCGCGCTACGTTGCGTGGGGGGCCGCGGTGCAGCAGGCGGCCGAGCTCGCCTCGACCGGCAGCCCGGGCGAGGTGCTCGTGGACCCGGCCACCGCATACCTCCTGCGGGGATCGGTGCCCATCACCGAACGCGACGGTCAGCACCTGCTGGTGGCAACCGATCTCGGGCGTCCGCGCTACCCGCTGCCGACGCTGCCCCGGCCCCCGCACCCCCTCGCCGCGAGGTTCGCGCCCGAGCGGCTGCTGACCTGGGACCGCCGCGGCGAGCTGCGGCCGGTTCTCACCGCCTTCCTCGCGCTCGATCAGGACGCGCCGATCGCGGATGTCTGCCGACTCGTGAGCGACGCCTTCCGGCTGAGCGAGACCTACGGCGGTGTGCTGCACCAGATCGAGCGGTCGGAGAAGGGCTGGGTGGTCCTGCTGTACTGGGGCGCACCGGTGTCCTTCCCCGGAGACGTCGAGCGGGCGCTGAGCCTCCTGCTCGCACTGCGGGCCCAGAGCCCGGTGACGTTCCGGACGGGAGCGACCGTGGGGACGGCCTTCAGCGGACTCATCGGTGCACCGGTGCAGCTGGGGTTCAGCTGCTACGGATCGCACATCAACCTCGCGGCGCGGCTCATGGGGCTCGCCGCGCCGGGCTCGGTGCTCGTCGACGCGAGTGTGCTCGGCAACGCGGTGGGCGTCGCGACGTGGACCGCGCTCGGTGAGCACCGCCTCAAGGGGGTCGGCGCTCCGGTCGAGGTCTTCGAGCTCCATCCCCTGAGCGGCGACAGCGTGGCTCGCGAGCACCGCATCGTCGGACGCGACCTCGAGCTGGCGGCTCTCCATGAGGTGGTGCCCCGGGCCGCCTCCACGGGACGGCTGCAGCGCGTGACGCTCGTCGGAGAGCCGGGGTCGGGCAAGAGCGCCGTGCTCGACGTGCTGCGGCGCCGTGAGGAGGGCATCGACGGTCTGCGCTGGCTGGTGGCCCGCAGTGAGAGCCACGGCACCCGCTGGCTGCAACCGGTCCGCGACCTCGTGGCCCGCTGGGCGAGGATCTCGAGCGTCGACGACCTCGCCACGAGCTCTGCCCGCTTCGCGTCTCGGCTGGAGGGCCTTGCCGCTGCCGTGCCCGGTGAGCTCGGGGACCGGCTGCGCGAGCGCGAGTCCTTCCTGGCTGCACTGCTCGACCTGCCGGTCGCCGGATCGACCTGGTCCGCCACCCCTCCGGAGGACCGGTTCGAGGGCATGGTCGACGCCGTCACCACCCTGCTCCTCGGCCTCGTCGCCGCCGGTCCGCTCGTGCTGGTCCTGGAGGACGTGCCGTGGTTCGATCCGACCTCCCGGGAGCTCATCGAGCGAGTCCTCCACGCGCTGGCCGACTCGCCGGTGACGGTCATCTCGACACGATACGAAATGGCTGTCTCGGACGAATTCGACCAGGACACAGAGCTGCTCATCCCGATCGGTCCGCTCGACGATGAGCGGCTGGACGAGCTCGCCCGGTCGTTGCTCGGTCGCGCCCCGCCGCCGTGGCTCGCCGGCTGGCTCCTCCGGCGGACCGAGGGCAATCCGCTGTTCGCCGAGCAGCTGGTCCGGTACCTGGCGGCCGATGGACTGCTCGGCAGTGACGCCCCGGAGCAGCCGGCGGATGTGGCGGTCCCACCCGACCTGCGAGGCGTCATCGTCGCCCGCTTCGACCGGCTCTCCAGCCCGGCCCGCGCGGCCCTCGAGGTCGGGGCTGTCCTCGGGCGACGGTTCGAGCGTCAGGTGCTCCGCCGAACCCTGGACGTCGTCGGCGTGGAGGCCGGATCGGAGGCGGAGGAAGAGGTGCTGTCCGCAGGACTGTGGACCGCGGACGCCGAGAATGTCGCCTTCACCCACCAGTTCGTCTGGACGGCGGCCACCGACATGCCGCTGACCTCGACGCTGCGCTCCCTGCACGCCGCCGCCGCAACGGTCCTCGAGGAGATCCCCGATGAAGGGACCGGCCGCTATGTCGGTCGCCTGGCCGTCCACCACCGAGCAGCCGGCCACCCGGCCGAGGCCGCCCGGTACGAGGCGCGTGCCTCCGAGCAGGCCCTCCTGCTGGGTGCCTACGCCGACGCCGAGCGCCGCGCTGAGCTGGGGCTGGTCGACCTTGAGGCCCTCGCCGAGACGGGAGCGACCCCTCCTGCAGACCTCGAGCTCAGCCTCGTCCTCGCGCTCGGTTCGGGCCGCATGATCACGAAGGGACAGTCAGCGCCGGAGACGTTCGAGGCGTACGAGCGGGCGCGGCGGATCACGGAGAACCTCCCGCCCACGCGGCAGAGCTTCCAGGCCGTGTTCGGCCTGCGGATGGCCGCGGCCTTCCGCGGCGATCTGCGTGGTGCGACGGCGCTCGGGGAGCACGCGCTGTCGATGGCGCGCGAGATCGGTGACGAGGACCTCATCCTCGAGGCGACCCTCATGATCGGCAACATGGCGTTCTGGCACGGACGGCTCGACGAGGCGGTCGAAACCCTGCGCCGGGTCCGCGAGGCCGAGACACAGGGCAGTCACGGGGAGTTCGTCCAGCAGCGCCGCCTCACAGCGCTGTTTCCGCTCGTCCTCTCGCAGTGGCTGATGACCGGCGACTGCGCGCTGGTCGAGGTCGTCGAGGAAGGGGTGGAGGAGGCGCGCGCCCTCGGTCACCGGTTCAGCGAGGCCATCACCCTCGAGACTGCCGCGTTCCTCGCTGTCCTCGAGGGGGACCGCAGGTGGGCGCTGGCGCGGGGGACCGAGCTGCTCGAGCTGGCCGAGTCGGAGTCGTTCCCCGTCTATGCGCTGATGGCTCGCGCCGTCCTCGGCTGGGTGGGCTGTGGGGAGGACGAGCCCGCAGACGCGGCCGACCAGGTGGGCCGTGCCGTGCGAGCGATGGCGGCGATGCGGGTCATCCTCGGACAGACGCTCATGGAGTGCTTCCATGCCGACTCCGCGCTGGCCGCAGGCGACCGTATGCGCGCGTTGCGGGCGACTGAATCCGGACTGCGACTGGCCGAGCGCAACGGCGAGACGGTGATGACACCGATGCTGCACCTGCTGCGGGCCAGGGCCTTGGAGGGAAGTGCTCGGCAGTACGAGCTCGAGGTCGCCCGATCGCTCGCGGAGGAGATGGGCCAGGGCCATGTGCGCTCGCTCATCGACGCCGAGAGCACGTCAACCGTTGTGGAAGGAGCACCACCATGACCCCACCGCTCAGCCTCTCACGTGAGGACCTCGAAGCGATCCTGCAAGGGGCCTGCTTCCTCGGCTCCGGCGGCGGCGGCCCGCTCGCCCTCGGGCGCCAGTTCATCGACGACATCGCCAAGACCGGGCAGCCGGTCCACGTCGTCGATGTCTCGACCGTCCCACCCGGTGCTGCCGGTGCGATCGTGGCCGGGGTCGGGTCGCCGACGGCAGCGGCTTCCGGGTTCCCGGCGGGCGCCCCAGGTGTCGCGTGGCGCGAGCTGGAGCGGATTGTCGGGCACTCCTTGGGCTGTCTCATTCCCGCTGAGGTCGGCGCCGGCAACACCTTCATCCCACTGCTGCTCTCGGCCCAGACGGGCCTGCCGGTCATCGATGGTGCCGGCGCCGACCGAGCCGTCCCTGCACTGCAGCTCTGCACCTTTGCCGCCGCCGGAGTGCCCCTCGGCACGGTGGTACTGGGCAACAGCAGCCTTGTCCTCAGCTTCGCCACGCAGGATCCCGCCGTCGCGGACAGCGCCATGCGCGCCATGCTCGGCGGCGGGATCTTCGACGAGGACGCCGGCTCGGCGCTCTGGTCGATGGATGGCGCCCAGATCGTCACCGGCGCCATCCCGGGCACCACGACGAGGGCCCTCACGGTGGGCCGACTGCTGAGCACCTCGAGCGACCCGGTGTCGGACGTCTGCGCATACCTGAAGGGGTCGGTCCTGATACTCGGGACGATCACGGACCTCGGGGAGACCACCGCGGGCGGGTTCGACCGGGGCCACGTGACGATCACCGCGTCCGACGGGGACTCGGTGACCGTGGTCAACATCAACGAGAACCTCATCGCCTACTCCGGCCAGTCGGCAACTGTGCTCACCACAGCACCCGACCTGCTCTGCTACATGACGACCGACGGACAGGCGTTCTCGAACGCCGAGGCGCAGACCTACGCTGACTCGAAGGTGGAGGTGGCACTCATCCTCGTCCCGTCGTCACCGCAGATGCGCTCGCCCTACCTCCTCGACGGCTTCCGGACGGTGCTCCAGTCGATCGGCTACTACGGGCCGCTGCAGCTGACCTCCGCCACGCCATAACAGTTCCTGAGGCAGCCGGCCGGTGCTCACCGCGGTGCGCGATGAGACTCTCCTCGGTGGAGCTGATCTGGGCCGGTGTCTTCCGTGTGGGCCGCCCCGGTCATCCGCTCAAGGCGACGGTGACGACCCAGGTGCGTCACGCATACCCACTGGTCTGTGTCGACCACCGACGTCCGGCGAGCCACAGGATCGCTGAGGCCCCGAGCACGATGCCGAAGACGATGAAGCCGTCTCCGGTGGTGGCCCCGCGCCAGCCTGCGTACGAGTAGGCGACCGCGGGCCCGGCGGCGCCGGCGAGAGCCGCCAGGAGTGCGGGCGTCGCACGCATGCCGAACGCGCCGGAGGAGATGGCGACGGTCTCGGCGAGGAGTGGCACCGGCCTGCTGGCCACGATCGCGAGCAGGCCCCACCGTCCGACGAGTGCTGTCCCGCGCGTCAGGTCGTCCGCGCGCACGGCTCCGGCGAGGGTGCCTCGAGCGCGCCGGCCGACGACGTAGGCCAGGGCGAAACCGCCCACGCTGCCCAGGACCGAGAGCGCGATCCCGCCAACGAGACCGAAGGTCGCTCCGAGGGCGACCATGACGATGCTCGACGGGACCGGAACGAACGCGTCGACGACGAGGAGGCCGACGCCGACGACAGCCGCAGCGAGGGAGAACGACTGCAACCACGGGGTGGGATCGACCAGGAGCGGCACCCCCGCCAGCTCCACGGCGGCGAACATCACGAGAAGGACGGTGGCGAAGCCGGCGACCACCACCCATGCCCGCACCCGGCCCGTACTCATCGCTCCATGGTCGAGCGCGGGGCCGGGGCGGTCAACAGGTGGAGCTTCACCGTGTGCCGACGAGATGTGGCTCAGGACAGGGAGCTCAGGGCTTCCTGAGGACGGGTGGCGCGAGCGTCGGCGCGGCCGGCGCTGAGCCCGAGCCGGACGGCGGGGGCGAAGCCGACGAGCAACGTGGCAGCCCACCCCGCGGTGACCCACCACGGACCGGCGAACGGGATGTAGGCGATCGAGCCGAGGACGGTGACGACCGCTGCCCAGCGCGGCGTCACCTGCGCCCGCCACAGAGCGATGACCGCGGCGGGTGGGAAGAACGTCAGGCCGATGAGGTACGGCATGAAGACCGCGAGGCTGTAGCCGTGGGTGCTCAGGGCGAGGAAGGCCTCGGCCCCGGCGCTGTGGTCGATCCCGGAGAGCGCGAGGAGCGGGGCGAAGTAGCCCATGCAGTGGGCGATCTGGCCGATCACGGCGCACGCTCCCAGGACGGCGGCGGCCCATGCCCACCTCGGTGAGCGTTCGACGGCGACCCGCCAGAGGAAGACCACCGTGGGGATCGTGAGGAGAGCCGCGACGTAGAAGAGCCACGACGCGAGGGTGAACGGTCCTGCGCCGCTCCCGACCGCGGCGAGATGGGTGAGGATGCTCTCGACGGTGTCGTTGTCACCGACCGCCCCTGCCTCTCCACGGATCCGGAGGAAGTCCGCCACGACGAAGGTGACGGGGAAGCCGATCGTCGCGAGGGCACCGATCCTGCGTGCAGACATGGTTGCTCCTGTTCGAAGAGTGAGGTCGTCGCGGCGGACCTTCCGCCGGACGCCTCCACACTCGCGCCGAGGATGTATGCGTGGCGTCACCCGATTCGTCTGTGGCGCCTCGCCGGGGGTCGCCTGAGCCGTCCCGTCACGACGGACCCTGGGTCCATCTCAAGGTGGACGCGTTCCTCGGCACCCGGGTCTAACCTCGAATTCATGACCCGCTGGCGGCTCCATGTGGTCCTGGCGCTCTCCTGCGCGGTCGTGAACGCCGCGCTGATGACCGGGGAGGGCCCCGCCCGCTATGTCGTCTCGGCGGTCCTCGCCGTGGCGCTGCTCGCCGCTGCCCCGGCGCCCTGGATCGGTCCCGTCGTGGCAGCCGCGGCGCAGCTCGCCGCGACAGCGATGGGAGTCCCGGTCGAGAACCCTGGTCCGCTCCTCGCGATCATCGCGGTCGCCTATCTCTCCGGGCGTGGGGCGGCCACGACCCTCGGACTCAGCGGCGTCGGCGTCCTCATCCTCGTCTCCGCAGCAGTTGACGGATTCGCTGTGGGGACAACACTCTTCAGCGCCGTCTTCATCGGTGGCGTCTGGTGCTTCGGGTGGATCGTGCGGCGGCGGGCCGAGTCGGCCGAGCGAGCCGGAGCAGAGGCCGCCCGCCTGGCAGCGGAGGATCCTGCGGTCGTGGCCCATCAGGTCGTCACGGCGGAGCGGGAGCGACTCGCTGCGGAGACGATCGGTCTCATCCGCGAGGCGGTCCTGGACATGCAGGCGACGGCCCGCGAGGCCTCGCCCGACCTCGACCCTGCGCGTCTGGCGGCCGTGCAGGCGCGCGGCTCCGAGGTGGTTGCGGACCTGCGCCGGCTCCTCGGACTCTTGCGCAGCGATCCCGCGCCCGAGCCGCCGAGCCAGCCGGCGCATACCCCGTCCTGGCCCGGCCCGAGGGACTGGGTGCCCACCGCTGCGGCTCTCGCGCTGCTGCTCCTCGACCGGCTCTACACCGATGAGCCGGCTCTGCTGCCATGGGTCGTCGCTGGGGGATTCGCGCTCGTGCCGCTCCTGCAGCGTCGACTCCCGTTCGTCGCCGCGCTCGCCGTCGGCGGTCTGCCGCTGCTCGCGCTGCTGCTGGGGGTGCCATTCATCGCCGGCTTCAGCCTTCTCGTCGTCGTGGCCACCGTCGGATGGCACGTCGGCGCGACCCTGGACCGCTTCCTCGGCCCTGGACTCGGGGTCCTGCTCGCTGCCCGGCTCTGGGTCGTCGCGACGAGCGAGCCGGAGAACATCCCCATCGAGATCGCTGTCGTCGTCCTGCCCGTGGTCGCCGGACTCGCCTGGCACGACCGCGACCGCGCGTTCCGGCGAGCCCGCGAGCAGGCGGGTGAGCTGCTCGGCGTGCGCGAGACGGCCATTGCGGAGGCCGTCACCGCAGAGCGGCTGCGCATCGCGCGTGAGCTGCACGACGTGAGCAGCCATGCGGTCGGCGTCATGGTGCTGCAGGCAGGCGCTGCCGCGGCCCAGCGCAGCGCCGACCCGGACCGCGCCCGGGCGGCACTGGGCGCCCTCGATACCGCTGCGTCCCAGGCGGTCGCAGAGCTCGATGCGCTCGCCCGAACCCTCAGCTCGGGACGAGACGTCGGACCGTGGGTCGGCTCGGCAGAGGATCTTGCGGCTGCCCTCACGGGCCTCGTCGATCGTATGCGGGGCGCCGGTCTGGCGATCGAGCTCGAGCTCCAGTCCCTGCCCGCCGATGAGCGGGTGGCGGCGGCGGTCTACCGAACGGTCCAGGAGGCGCTCACCAACGCTGCCCGGCACGCTCCGGGTGCAACGGTCCGCGTGGAGGTCAGTCGTCGGGGTGGCGTGGTCGAGGTGGAGGTGGTCGACTCCGGGGGTGGTGCGGACACGTCGGGCGGCTCCGGGTTCGGACTCGACGGGCTTGCGGAACGGGTGCGTGCTCTCGGTGGCGACTTCGGCGCCGGCCCTCGACCTGAGGGGGGCTTCGCCGTTCGCGCGCGCATCCCGGACATCACGTCGACTCGGGTGTCGGAGGTCCCGTCATGAGTTCGATCCGCGTCGTCATTGCCGACGACCAGGACCTCATCCGGGGCGGCCTGCGGGCGATCCTCGACGCCGACGAGTCCGTGACGGTTGTCGGTGAGGCGGCGAACGGCCGGGAGGCCGCCCGGGTCGCGAGGGAGGAACGGGCCGACGTCGTCCTCATGGACGTGCAGATGCCCGGCAGCGACGGGATCGAGGGAGTCTCGACGGTCCTCCTCGCCCGGCCCGAGGCGCGGGTGCTCATGCTGACGATGTTCGACCTCGACGAGTACGTCTTCGGTGCGCTGCGTGCCGGCGCCAGCGGATTCCTTCTCAAGACCACCCCGCCGGAGCAGCTCGTCGCCGCGATCCACGCCGTCCACTCCGGCGACCTGCTCTTCGCGCCGACCGTCACCCGCCGGCTCGTCGAGGCGTATGTGCGACGTCCCCCGGTCGGGACCGTCCCGGAGATCGTCTCCTCTCTCACCGACCGCGAGCTCGAGGTGCTCCGGGCCATGGCCAAGGGCCTGTCGAACGCCGAGATCGGGCGCGAGCTGTTCCTCGGCGAGGCCACGGTGAAGACTCACGTGACCCGGATCCTCGCCAAGCTCGGCCTGCGCGATCGGGTGCAGGCAGTGGTGCTCGCGTATGAGTCGGGGCTGGTGTAGTCGACTACTCGCTGTGTCCTGTCGCGTCATCCGTCGGTGACGGCGACTACTTCCGACCGCCGTCGATCGTGAGTACCTGGCCCGAGATCATGTCGCTGCCCGGCCCGGCCAGGAAGACGGCGAGCGGGCCGAGATCATCGGGCACGACGAGCCTGCCTGCCGCAGAGGACTCCTCGAGCCTGGCCGTGAACTCCGCATCGAGGAGATGCGCATTGATGTTCGTCCGCACCGCCCCCGGCGCGATGGCATTGACGGTGACGGTGGGTCCCCCGGCCCAGTCCACCGCCGGCGCCGTGACGACGACCGTCCTGCCGGCCAGCCCCGCTCCGTCATCGGTCCATCGCGTCCGAGAGGTAGCCCGGCGCGACGGACGAGCCTAGGCACACCTCTGCTGTGCTCGCGAACTGGCGCTTCCGTGAATTCTCCACGGCGCTGAAGAGGTGGGCTGAGACACTGGGGTCCAAGGAGAAGTCGACTGACCTGCGGTCTTGTGTGGTGGAGCCTAGGGGACTCGAACCCCTAACCCCCTGCTTGCAAAGCAGGTGCGCTACCAATTGCGCCAAGGCCCCGGGGGGTCCTCCTTTGGGGGAGAGTGGGCCTAACAGGACTTGAACCTGTGACCTCTTCCTTATCAGGGAAGCGCTCTAACCGTCTGAGCTATAGGCCCGATCGTGCGCGCGCCGGCGAACTGACGCGACACGCGAGATTACCTCACCGGCGTGCTCCGATCCAAACCGAGCCGCCTTGCGTATACGGTGCTCGCCGGACCGCTCGAGCAGAGAACCTCAGTCGTCCGTCAGCGTCAGCTGCAGGCCGCCCACGAGCGCCGAGGACACGTTGTAGAGGAACGCGCCGAGCGTGGCGATGGCGGTGATGAGGATGACGTCGATGACGCCGATGACGATCGACAGGGACATCACGCGTGCGAGGCCGATGTAGTCCATGAGGTCGAACGGGTCGGAGCCGTCGGCGCCGAGGACGTCGGCGGCGATCTCGTTGATCCGCTCGAAGATGCCCATGCCGGCCAGGACGCTCCACAGCACGAAGACCATGACCACCATGGCGATACCGATCGCCACGGAGAGCAGGAACGACATCTTCATGACGCTCCACGGGTCCACGCGCGAGACCGTGAGCCGGACCCGGCGTCCCGTGGGCGCCGGACGGGGCGCCGCGGCCTTCTTGGCCGGCACCCCCTTCTTGGCACCAGCGGGTTGACCCGCACCGGGCTTCACCGCGACCGCCTGAGCAGTCTTCGCCCCAGCCTGCCCGGGCGCGCCCTTGCCGGCGGCGGGCCCGCCGGCACCCGGGCCACCCGAGCCACCAGGAGCAGCCACACGCTCGGCGGTCTTACCAGGCACGGCATTGATCGGCCGCGTGTCCGAGGACTTGGCCCCGTCAGCCTTGCCACCTACCGGCGCAGTCGTGGACGGGGCCGACGAACCGGATCCGCCAGAGCCCTGGCCACCCGTGGTGCCCTCAGTGGTGCTCACTCGTCGTCTCCTTGCCCTGCCTGGTCGGTCTCTGCCTCGTCTGACTCGGACGACACCGCCTCCGGTGACGCCGAGCTCTCCGACGCCTCGTCGGCGTCGGCCTCAGGTGACGGTACGGCATCATCCTGAGACTCAGCCATCGTAGTGGCACCCTGCGGATCAGCGTCAGACTCGTCCGCCTCACCGGCGGAGTCCGCATTCACGTCCTCCTCGATCACCCGCTCCGCGTTCCGGGCGACCGCGACGATCGAGTCGTTCTTGTCCGGCGTCGCGAAGGACACGCCCATCGTGTTGCGCCCGGTCCGCGAGACCTCCCTGACAGGGGAGCGCACGACGTTGCCGCGCTCCATGACCACGAGCACCTCGTCGCCCTCCTCGACCGTGAGCGCACCGACGAGCTGGCCACCCTTGCCGGAGTTGGCCGCCGTGACGCCATAGATGCCGCGACCCTTGGCCGTCCACTGTGAGGCAGCGGTCCGCTTCGCGACACCGTTCTCGAACACGACGAAGACGTCCGGGTCGGTGCCCGCAGGGATGACCGACATCGACAGCAGCGAGTCGCCGGGTCGGAACTTCATGCCCGTCACACCGGAGGTCGCCCGACCCATCGGCCGGATCGTCGCGTCGTCGGCGTGGAAGCGCACCGACCGCGCGTTGCGGGACACGAGAAGCAGGTCGTCCTCGTCCGAGACCAGCGCGGCCGAGACGAGCTCGTCGCCGTCGCGCAGGTTGATGGCGATGAGACCGCCGGAGCGTGGCGAGTCGTACTCCCGCAGCCGGGTCTTCTTCACGAGGCCGTTCTTGGTCGCGAGCACGAGGTAGGGGGCCTGGTCGTAGGACCGGATCGCGAGGACCTGGGCGATCTTCTCGCCCGGCTGGAACGCCAGGACGTTCGCCACGTGCTGGCCCTTCGCGTCCCGCCCGCTGTCCGGCAGCTCGTACGCCTTGGCCCGGTAGACCCGGCCCAGGTTGGTGAAGAAGAGCAACCAGTGGTGCGAGGTCGTCGTGAAGAAGTGCTCGACGACGTCCTCACCGCGCAGCGCAGCGCCGCGCACGCCCTTCCCGCCCCGCTTCTGGGACCGGTAGGCGTCCACCCGGGTGCGCTTCGCATACCCACCCCTGGTGATCGTGACGACGACGTCCTCCTCCGGGATGAGGTCCTCGACGGACATGTCGCCGTGGAAGTGCTCGATCCGGGTGCGCCGGTCGTCGCCGTAGCGCTCGACGATCTCGGCGAGCTCGTCCTTGACGATCGTCCGCTGCCGCTCGGGCTTGGCGAGGATGTCCTGGTAGTCGAGGATGAGCGCCTCGAGGCGGTCGTGCTCGTCGATGATCCGCTGCCGCTCCAGGGCCGCGAGGCGACGCAGCTGGAGGTTGAGGATGTGGTTCGCCTGGTCCGCGTCGACGTCGAGGAGCTCTATCAGGCCGGCGCGCGCCTCGTCGACGGTCGGGCTGCGGCGGATGAGCGCGATGACCTCGTCGAGCTGGTCGAGCGCCTTGAGGAGACCACGCAGGAGGTGGATCGCCTTCTCCGCCTCGGAGAGCCGGTGCTCGGTGCGCCGGACGATGACCTCGATCTGGTGGTCCACCCAGTAGCGGACGAAGGCGTCGATCGGCAGCGTGCGCGGCACGTCGTCGACGAGCGCCAGCATGTTCGCGCCGAACGTCGTCTGCAGCTGGGTGTGCTTGTAGAGGTTGTTGAGGACGACCTTGGCGACCGCGTCGCGCTTGAGCACGATGACGAGCCGCTGCCCGGTGCGGCCCGAGGTCTCGTCGGTGATGTCGGCGATACCGGTGATCCGGCCCTCGCGGACGAGCTGGGCGATCTTCTCCGCCAGCGTGTCCGGGTTGACCTGGTAGGGCAGCTCGGTGACGACGAGGCAGGTGCGGCCCTTGATCTCCTCGACGTTGACGACGGCGCGCATGATGATCGAGCCGCGCCCGGTGCGGTAGGCGTCCTCGATGCCGGTGCGGCCCATGATGAGCGCGCCGGTCGGGAAGTCCGGACCGGAGATCCGCTCCATCACCGCAGCGAGGGTCTCCTCGCGGCTGGCCTCGGCGTTGTCGAGCACCCACTGCGCGGCGTCGGCGACCTCGCGCAGGTTGTGCGGCGGGATCTGCGTCGCCATGCCGACAGCGATGCCGGAGCTGCCGTTGACGAGCAGGTTCGGGAAGCGCGACGGCAGCACGACCGGCTGGAGCGTCTTGCCGTCGTAGTTCGGGATGAAGTCGACGGTGTTCTCGTGGATGTCGCGCACGAGCTCCATCGCGAGCGGCGCCATCCGGGCCTCGGTGTACCGCGGGGCAGCAGCTCCGTCGTTACCGGGCGAGCCGAAGTTGCCCTGACCGTCGATGAGCGGGTAGCGCATCGACCACGGCTGGACGAGGCGCACCATTGCGTCATAGATCGCCGAGTCGCCGTGGGGGTGGTACTTACCCATGACGTCACCGACGATGCGGCTGCACTTGTTGAAGCCGCGGTCGGGCCGGTAGCCGCCGTCGTACATCGCGTAGACGATGCGGCGGTGCACGGGCTTCAGACCGTCGCGCACGTCCGGCAGCGCCCGCGAGACGATGACCGACATCGCGTACTCGATGTAGGACTGCTGCATCTCGGTGTTGAGGTCGATCGGCTCGATCCGGTCGTGCTCCCCGAGACCGCGGTCCGGGCGCACCGAGCCGAGGTCCTCGCCCGTCTCCTCCACCTCGACGCCGTCGCCGTCGTCGGGCCCGAGGATGTCGTTGTCGTCAGCCATTTACGAATGTCCTTTAACCATCAGTGATTCCACAAAGCCTCTGGTGATGAGCCGGTATGCGGTGAGCGGCTTCTCGAGACCAGCGCCACGCATACTCACTCGGCTCTGATCGGCTCAGATGTCGAGGAAGCGAACGTCGCGCGCGTTCTTCTGGATGAATGTGCGGCGCGACTCGACGTCCTCGCCCATGAGGATCGAGAAGATCTGGTCCGCGGCCGCGGCGTCGTCGAGGGTGACCTGGAGGAGAACGCGCGTCTCCGGGTCCATCGTCGTCTCCCACAGCTCGCTGTAGTTCATCTCGCCCAGACCCTTGTACCGCTGGACCGGGTTCTCCTTCGGCAGGCGCTTGCCCTCGGCCAGGCCGGCCTCGAGCAGACCGTCGCGCTCGCGGTCGGTGAAGGCGAACTCGTGCGGGGCGTTCGTCCAGCGGATGCGGTACAGCGGTGGCTGCGCCAGGTAGACGTAGCCGGCCTCGATGAGCGGGCGCATGAACCGGAAGAGCAGCGTGAGCAGCAGGGTCCGGATGTGCATGCCGTCGACGTCGGCGTCGGCCATCAGGATGATCTTGTGGTAACGGGCCTTCGAGAGGTCGAAGTCCTCGCCGAAGCCGGTGCCGAACGCCGAGATGAGCGCCTGGACCTCGGTGTTGGCGAGCACCTTGTCGATGCGTGCCTTCTCGACGTTGAGGATCTTTCCTCGGATCGGCAGGATCGCCTGGGTCTCCGGGTTGCGGCCCTGGGTGGCCGAGCCGCCGGCGGAGTCGCCCTCGACGATGAAGACCTCGGAGATCGACGGGTCCTTGCTCGAGCAGTCCTTGAGCTTGCCGGGCAGACCGCCGGACTCGAGCAGGCCCTTGCGGCGCGTGCTGTCGCGTGCCTTGCGGGCGGCGATCCGGGCCGCGGCGGCCTGGATGGCCTTGCGGATGACGTCCTTGGCTTCGTTCGGGTGCGCCTCGAGCCAGTGGCCGAACTCGTCGGTCATGGCGCGCTGGACGAAGCCCTTGACCTCGGAGTTGCCGAGCTTGGTCTTGGTCTGTCCCTCGAACTGGGGCTCGCCGAGCTTGACGGAGATGACGGCGACGAGACCCTCACGGACGTCGTCGCCGGTGAGGTTGTCCTCCTTCTCCTTGAGGAGGTTGTTCTTGCGCGCGAAGTCGTTGACGAGCTTGGTCAGCGCCGCACGGAAGCCCTCCTCGTGGGTTCCGCCCTCGTGGGTGTTGATGGTGTTCGCGTAGGTGTGGACGGACTCGCTGAAGCTGTTCGTCCACTGCATCGCGATCTCGAGCGACAGCGAGCGTGCCTCGTCCTCGACCTCGATCGAGATGATGTTCGGGTGCACCGGGACGGCCCGCTTCGAGGAGACGAGGTGCTCGACGTAGTCGACGAGTCCGCCGTCGTAGCGGTAGCTCACCTTGCGCGCCTTGACGACCTTCTTCTCCGCAGCGTCCGGATCGGTGGCGGTCGCGGTCGAGGCGGTGTCCTCGGTGTCGGCCTCCAGCTCGACGACGTCATGCTCCATCGCGTCGAGGTCGGGCTCGTCCTCGGACAGCTCCTTCTCGACCCGCTCGTCGATGAGGTTGATCGTCAGGCCCTTGTTGAGGAAGGCCATCTGCTGGAAGCGGGAGCGGATCGTCTCGAAGTCGAAGTGGACCGTCTCGAAGATCTCGTCGTTCGGCCAGAACGTGATGGTCGTGCCGGTTGCGTCGGTCTCCTCCATCCGCTCCAACGGACCGGTCGGCACACCGTGCTCGAAGCTCATCCGGTAGGCGTGGCCCTTCTGCCGGACGCAGACGTCGAGGCGCTTCGAGAGCGCGTTGACGACCGAGGAGCCCACGCCGTGCAGACCACCGGAGACCTTGTAGCCGCCACCACCGAACTTGCCACCCGCGTGCAGCTGGGTGAGGACGAGCTCGACCGAGCTGATGCCCTCGGTCGGGTGGATACCGGTCGGGATGCCGCGGCCGTTGTCCTTGACCCGGACGCCGCCGTCCTCGCGCAGCGTGACGTCAATGGTGTCGGCGTAGCCCGCGAGCGCCTCGTCGACCGCGTTGTCCACGATCTCCCAGACGAGGTGGTGCAGACCGCGCTCGCCCGTGCTGCCGATGTACATCCCCGGGCGCTTGCGGACCGCCTCGAGACCCTCCAGGACCGTGATCGCCGACTCGTCGTATGTGTCGGTCCCGCCGGCAGCGTCGCTCGCCTTGGACTTCAGCTCGCTCTGGGCGTCGGGCTTGGGGTCCTGCGGACCGGCCTGGGCCTGGGTCGACTCGTCGGTCGGGGTCGCGCCGTTGGGCTCGGGGGTGGGCTGGACAGCCACTCATGCTCCTAAGGTCGTGCCGTGATCGCCGCCGATGGCACCCGCTCAGAGCACGGGGCAGTGCCATGGGCTGGGCTCATGCGATGCGCCCAGAGCCATCGGTCAACGGCCTGGGCGGACCACCGGTTCGGTGGCGCCTGGCCCGTTCAGTTGACCGTCGCAGCGCTGGGCGCGGTAACTCGTTCCATTCTAGCCCTCACGCACGCTCGACCACGCATTCTGACGCTCGTGAGAGCGGTTTTCTGGGGATAACTCCCCTCGATACGTGGGGGATCACGTGGATCGGGGGTTCAGCGGCTCTGTGAGCCGTTGGCCGCCGCGGACCGGGTATGCGCTTCTCGGCTGATCGGCTGATCTTGCGGACCGTGCTGCGGCGCTCCCTCCAGCGGATGGCTGGCCACGCCTAAAGTACGCTCAACTGCCGCTGACGCCTTGGAGATCCTCGTGGCCGCTTCTCGCATCGCAACTGCACTGAGTGCGCTCGTGCTCCTGCCTGTCGGTCTCACTGCCTGCGGATCCGAGGAGGGCACCCCGGACTCTCCCACGGCCGCCAGTTCTACGGCGCAGGCCTCGGAGCCGACTGGGTCGCCGTCAGCGCCGAGCACGTCCGAGGAGCCCACCGCAGAGCCGGCTGCCGAGGCAGCCCTCGGCGACTGGTGCGCGGCCCTCGACACCGTGGCCGGGGGCGTGCAGGCGGTCATCCCGGATCAGGGTGAGTGGAGCGACCCGGAGGACCTGGGGCCCGTCACACCGGGAGCGAACGACACCTTCACCGACCGGGTCACCTGCGCGATGCACCTCGGCGAGACCTTCGAGGGGTTGTCACTCGGCATCACCGAGAGCCAGTACCCCGACGAGGCGGCCGCCTCGGAGCTGGTGGCGGCGCTGCGAGACGACACCGATCCGATGGCCTCGAGCGAGGACGTCGACCTCGGTGACGAGGGGATCTACACGACCTACAACGGCGAGATGGCCATGCCTGCCTTCATCTCGTACTCGGTGACCCTGCGGGAGGGCGACCGGGTGATCAGGACCTCCCTGCGGGACCACAACGTCGATGCCCCTGCCGACGAAGCGACCCGCCGGGCTCAGCTGCTCAGCGTGGTCGAGCTGCTGCAGCAGTGAGCAGAGAGACAGATCCACCCTCGTCGCCACGCGAGCGAGAGCCAACAGTCCTACGGACACAACAGTCCAACAGAGATAGCAGTTCAACAGAGATCACAGCGATACCTGACAGAGAGGAACCACCAGTGGGCGAGAAGGGAAACCTGACCTCGGCGGAGCTCGCGGCCGCTGCAGAGGCGGGGGTGACGCACTCGGTGATCGCCGGCGCGGGCACCACGGTGACCGCCATCGTGACCGAGACAGGAGACACGCTCAAGGACAAGATCATCGACAAGGGCACGGACGCCGGGATCGCGGGCGCCACCGAAGCCTGGCGGAGCCGCGGGTCCGACCGGTCGGCAGCGGATGTGGAGTCATCCGGAGTGGACGAGGCCGCTCCGGATCCCGACGTCACTCGCTGACCGGTCATGGCCGACACCGTCCTGCTGCGTCACCTGCTCGGTGCCGGCGGCGACCTCGGCAGCACCGCCCCCCTCGTCGGCGTCGAGCACGAGCTCCAGGCCCACACGGGCAGCACTCTGCGCGACTTCAGGTCCCTCCTGCCGACGGTGGCCGGGCCGGTGCTGCTCTGCGATCCGGGGGACCCCCGTGCCCGACGGCTCCGGAGCGGGGTGGCGCTGACCGCCGACGGCTGGGAAGCCGAGCTGGTCACCCCACCACTGCCGCTGGACGCGGCCGCCCCCGCAGCGCTCGCGCGGATGCTGGCAGAGGAGAGCGCCCGACTGCTGACCGCGCTCCAGCGCGACGAGCCGACGACTCGCCTGACCGGCTTCTCGACCCACATCAACGTCTCCGTCCCCGACTCTGCCGTCATCGACGTCGCTCGCGAGTTCGCCGCCCGCTTCGCGGCAGCGACCATGCTGCTCCTCGACCGGCCGGGATCGCCCGGCCTTCTCGTCCGGCCCCGCAGGGGCAGGCTGGAGATCGGCGGAGAGTATGCCGAGGGCGAGGACCTCGCAGCGGCCGTGACCTTCGTGTCGGCTGCGGTGAGCCACCTGCTCTCGCAGCCAGCGCATACGAACGTGTCAGTGGGAGAGGGGAACTGGACGGTCGAGCCGGCCCGGGAGCGGTTCGGGCACTTCGTGCCTGCCGATGCAGTGGCGCCTGACCTGTATGCGTCGGGCCGCCGCTGCCTGCTGCGTCACGCTGGCGCATGGGTCACCGGCCAGCACCATCTGCAGTCGGTGTGGTCTGTGCTGCGGTCGGAGGCGATCTCGATGGGCCTGGACCCGGCGCCGGTGGACCGGCGCGTGGCGGGCCTGGTGCCGCTGCCGTGTGAGCACGGCGAGCCCGCCGAGATCGCGCCCGGTCCTGGCGACGGGGCGGGCCTGGAGGTCCTGGACCCGGCAGCCCGGGTGCGGGAGCGCGAGACCCTGGTGCTCGAGCCCGTCTGGCTCACCTGGAACACCACCGCCTGGCGGTGCGAGGACTCCCGCAGTGGCCGCACGGTGCACCTCGTGATGCCGGTCTCAGACGAGCGGGTGTTCCTCGAGCGGCTGGACTCCGGACGGCTGGACACCTTCCTCCGGGTCTGTCTGCGCCGCCGGATCCGTCCCGCGCCGCTGGTGAACAGCACCCAGTCCAGGAAGCCCGGGGTGTGGACGACGGTGCGCCCCGACGCGCTGGTGCCGGCCGAGCGGGGCGCGGACGGCATACCGATGTCCGGCGGGTCTGGAGGAGGGCAGGACGCGCAGGCCAAGGAGCGTCGCGACGAGAGCGCGCCCTCGCCCTCCACGACCTCGCGACCCGGTCCTCCCGGGCGCCGCTCGTGGTGGGTGGCAGGTGCGGCAGCCGGGTTGCTCGCCGCCGGGGGCGTGGCCGCTGCACTGACGCTGGGCGGATCGGGGTCCGATGAGCCGGCTGCCTCCCCGACCGCTCCGGGGGCAGCCACATCGCAGGGCGCCGCGGCCGCACCGGCCACCGAGACCGGGGGCTCCGGGACCGAGGCGTCCGAGACCGAGGCCTCCGAGGGCGGGGGGTCGGTGGACTTCGCGGGGGTCTTCACCAGCGCCTGTGACCCAGCGGCGCCGGACTGTGACACGTATGTCGAGCCCGACGTCGTGGCCACCTTGGCGTGCGATGGTGACGCGTGCGTCATCTCCTTCGCGCAGGTCGACTGGGCCGCCGTGCCACCCCTGACCCGCTCCGATCCCACGACCTTCACGGGCGAGGACGTCAACATCTGCGACCAGCCGGTGACCGTCACCGTCGAGCTGGTGGGCTCGGCGCTGAGCATGGAGCAGGTCGGAGGCTCGAGTCCCCCCAGCTGCTGGTCGGGGACCAACACCTTCGAGGGCGAGTACGTCGCCGGCGAGCTCAGCGGATGGGCGCCGTAGCCCGGCTCAGGAGGGGGTGCGTTTGGTTCGTTCTTCCCTACCCTGGAGCGCTATAGCGCCGCAGAGTGATGACAACGAACCAAACACGGGGAGCGGGGAGGCGGCGCTCGGCGGTCACTGGATCCGCTCGAGATGGGCGGCGACGATCCGGTCGATGAGCTCGGCGGGCCAGGGATCCGCGTAGCGGAAGTGCAACGTCCCCTTCGCCTTGCGGTAGGGCGTCAGGTCGGCCTCCAGCGCCGCATCGGTGGCGGAGTCGGGGACCGGATAGATGGCCAGGTGCTCGTCCCAGAGCCCCACGTGGAGCAGGACCCGTCCGTCGACGAAGAAGCTCGGCATCTTGTAGGACAGCCGTTCTCCGACCCGGTCCCCACTCACCTGACGCAGGACCGCGGACCGGACCAGCGCATACCTCTCGGCACCTCGGGCCGGCGCCTGCTGGAGGTATGCGGTGGTCTCCTCCGCGATCCCGCTCACGTTCTTCTTGGCGTTCATCGGTTCAGTGTCTCGCCCATTGGAAGAGCTGCGATATAGCTACGACAGCTGACATGGGACCGGTTCGGCGAATAGACCAATGGGTACCTGTCGATCCACCGGACGGACGCACATGGAACTCATCGGCTTCATCCCGAACAGCTTGGAGGATTCGCCAGGCGATACCTACGTGATCCGCCTTGCGGGTCGGACGATCCAGGTGGAGGCCTGGTGGTCCCGATTCGGTGGCGGTGTGAATGCCTATGTCGACGGAGTGCCGGTCGAACGCCTGCCGGAGTCCGGCTTCGACTACGACGCGTTCGACCGGCTCCGCGCACGGTTCGATCGGCGGTATTTCGCCGACGAGAGGCACGTGGAGTTGCACCGGTTGCACGCCCGACTGATCGACGATGCCTTGCGGTGGGTCCGCTCTGATGCGGCTGGCTCCCGTCGGCCTACCTGTTAGCGAGCCCGTCGAGTCGCAGCATCGTGCTCTCGTCGCGGTGCGTGCCGCTGGTGCCGACGTGCTTGTCGCTGATCTCGGGCCCGTTGCGGATCACGTGCGCCAAGGCCATCGCGTGACCGCGGCCCAGGCCGTATGCGTCGGCCAGCCAGGAGACGATCTCGCTGGCCTTGGTGTCGGGTCCGTAGCCGCGCGCGGACGCCTCGTCGACGAGCTGCTGGGGGATGACGCCGGTCTTCTTCTCGATCGCGTCGAGGTAGGCCTGGAAGGACATGTCGCTCTCCGTTCTCTGAAGTCAGGCTGGGCAGCTGCGCTCAGGCCGCGAGTAGGTCGTCGATCTGGTTGATCGCAAGGGTGGCGCCTTCCTCCATACCCATGTCGAGCACCTGCTGCAGGCCCTCGGCGGTCTCGTAGACGGAGGTGAAGGTGGCGCGGGTGCCACCGTCGATGGCCTCGAAGGCGTAGACGCTGCGGCTCACCGGCATGGTGTCGATCGGGTTGAGGTCGTCGTCGGCGAACCCGTCCTCGATCGTGAAGCTGCGGGGCTCGTCGACCTCGAGGACGCGCCACCAGCCGCCGGAGCGCTCGCCGTCGGGGCCGGTCATGTAGTAGCGGCTCATGGCGCCGGGCTTGAGCTCGTGCTCGACGAAGGTCGCCGGCCAGGTGGGGGGACCCCAGACCTGCTCGAGCTGACGCGGGTCGGCGTAGATGCCCCAGACGCGCTCCACCGGTGCGGCGAACTCCGCGGTGATGACGAGGGTGCGCTGGTCGAGGTCCTTGGTGACGTTGGTGACGGGCATGGGTCAGTCCTCCTGAGACGGGGTGGTGCTCTGATGTGGGGCTGCGCTGATTGGCGACGAGTCGCCGGGTGAGTCGCTGAGCAGCAGGTCGATGCGGTCGATCCGACCGCGCCAGATCGCCTCTATCTCGTCGAGCATCGACGCGACCGAGCGGACCGCCTCGACGTCTCCGCTGGCCAGCTGCTCGCGCCCACTTCGACGCTTCGTGACCAGACCGGCTCGTTCGAGCACAGCGACGTGCTTCTGCACCGCGGCAAAACTCATCGGATAGAGCGCCGCGAGCTGTGAGATCGACTGCTCCCCGGCCAGGACGCGGCGCAGGATGTCACGCCTTGTCCGGTCCGAGAGCGCATGGAACAACGCATCCGCGCGGTCCTCGCTCTCACTCACAGAACTAACCTACAACCATTCGGTTGTACGTTGTCAAGACCTCTCCGACAATTGATGGGCAAGCTACGACTCAGCTACGAAGGGGCGGGAGAGCTGACACCCAACCCTCCACCTGGGTAGACCGGTGTCATGGCTCGACGCGTGACGCACCCGGTGTGGGG
>Ga0209612_1000344_pt1 | contig 50721 bp, 49 predicted proteins | sample BioC12SIPDNA_FD_185746 | JGI IMG/M metagenome (GOLD analysis project Ga0209612, IMG submission 185746) | Anaerobic biogas reactor microbial communites from Washington, USA - Biogas_R1_B C12 SIP DNA (SPAdes) (version 2) | ecosystem: Engineered > Bioreactor > Anaerobic > Unclassified | place...
TCAAACCTCATGCCAGTTTGGACTATAAGGTGCCCGAAACGGTCTTCGTTGAACGATTGCCGCCGGAACGGATCTTCGGGTACGCACAGAGGTGGTTGTGTGAGTGAAATGATTCCGAGATCCTACAGGTTGCCGGCCACATGCGAAGGTAGATATGGAAATCCGGATAACGTGGTAAGACGAGGGGCCATAGGGTAGCCTGGCCATCCTAGGAGACTGGGGGTCTTCTGACCTGCGTTCAAATCGCAGTGGCCCCATCCTTTTTTCCCTACCATCGCCGATCCAGTACCCGCATGCCCGTCTCAGCTGAATGCGCCGACTGCCTCATCTCGCGGATCGAACAGAGCTGCGTCATCGCGGGACAGCCCCGGGAAGCCCCGCGGGTTGCAGAGGTCTGCGCCGGACTGCTCGAGGAGCTGAGAGAGGTCGCGGTCCCCCAGCCCGTGGTCGCCAGCGAGCTCCACCGGCTGGCCTCAAGGATGCTCGGCGTGCCTGACCCGTACGCCGGTGTCAAGGAGGCCAGCACCCGGGCCGTACTCGAAGCGTGCCCCGCTATCCGTCCCCGCCTGCGCACCTTCCGCTACTTCGTCACGGCGGCGATCATTGGCAATACCTTCGACCACGGCGTCAAGGGACACCGGGTGACGGAGAACTTTTCCGCCTTCTTCGACGCGGAGTTCGTCCGGCCGCTCGCGATCGACGACTGCGACAGGATCGAGGAGCGGCTCGGCTCGGTGGTCTACCTCACCGACAACTGCGGCGAGATCGTCCTGGACGCCCTCCTGATCGGGCACCTGGCCAGGCGCGGAGCGCGGGTCACGGTCGCTGTCCGGGACGGCCCCATCCTGAACGACGCCACGCTCGTGGAGGCACGCGCCGTGGGGATCGACCGCGTGGCGGACCGCCTGACCACGACCGGCGGCGGGAGCGAGATCGGCGTCCCCCTCGACCGGATTCCGGCAGATCTCGTCCGGGCGATCGACCGGGCCGATCTGATCATCGCCAAGGGGATGGCGAACTACGAGTCGCTCGAGGAGTACGGCGGACTGCCCCCGATTGCCTACCTGCTCGCGGCAAAGTGCCGGCCCATCGCTTCACGGCTCGGGGTCTCAGTCGGCGACAAGGTGGCCCTGCTCCGGGAGTGAAAAAAGAGGGGGTTACTGGACGACGTCGATCAGCGAACCGCCGCTCGCCTTCTCGCGGGGATGGTGGTACCGGACACCGAGTGCCTTGTGGGGCTCCTGGACGGTCTGGATGCCGGGGGTCCGCGGGGGGTTCTGGTTCTGGTTCTTGTTCTGGCCACCGATGATCTGGGCGGAACGGACCCCGGTCATGATCGCCATGACCCGGACGCGTCCCTCGAACTCGTTCTTGATCCGCGCCCCCCAGATCACGTCGGCGTGGGGGTCGAGTTCGTAGGTCAGCTCGCTCGCGATCGCCTCCGCCTCTTGGAGGGTGAGGTCGCTCCCGCCCGTGATATGGATCAGGGCCCCGGTCGCGCCGTGGTAGTCGATGTCGAGCATCGGGTTCGAGAGGCACTCGCGGACCACGGTCTCGGCCTTGTTCTGCTGCTTGGACTCCCCGACGAGCATCACGGCAACCCCGCCCTTGCCCATGATCGCACGGACATCGGCGTAGTCGATGTTGATCAGAGACGGCTCGGTGATCGTCTCGCTGATCCCCTTCACGGTCTCGGAGATCAGCTGGTCCATCACCGAGAAGGCCTGGCCGAGCGGCAGGTTCGGGACATACGACTTGAGCCGGTTGTTGTCGAGCACGATTACGGAATCGGCGGACTGGCTGAGCGTCTCAAGCCCCTCCTCGGCCCGGAGGAGTCGCGCCTTCTCGACCTGGAACGGGTAACTGACCATCCCGACCACGATCGCGCCCTGGTCCTTCGCGATCTGCGCGACCACCGGTGCGGCCCCTGTCCCCGTGCCACCCCCCATGCCGGCGGTCACGAAACAGAGGTCGACGTTCTCGAGCACGTTCTCCAGGGTAGGCCGGGCCATCTCGGCCGCGCGCTTCCCGATGTCGGGGTAACCGCCGGCGCCAAGCCCCTTGGTCAGCGACTTGCCGATCAGGATGCGCTTGTCGGCCTGGATCATGTCCAGGTGCTGCTTGTCCGTGTTGACTGCGATCGTCTCCGCCCCGGTGACCTGGAGGTGGTGGAGGCGGTTGATGGTGTTGTTGCCCGCCCCGCCGCATCCGACGATCACGATCCGCGGCTGCCCGTCGAACTCGTCCTCGTTGACGAGCCCTTTCAGGAGTTCGCGTTCGATCTCGGCGTTCTTGAGTGCCTCGTTGATGATGGTCTGCATTGAAAACCCCCTAGAGTTTGAAAGAAACCTGGTCCTTGTCCCGCAGGATCCGGTTGCCCCGGCGTTCGATCAGGCCCCGAACAGCGTCGCGCACGGCCTCGGAGACGGTCGGGAACTCGCCGTCCGCGACCATCTGTTCCAGCAGTTCCACCTGCTGCTCGGGCAACCGTATGGTGATCCGCTTCATGGTAATCGAGTTTGTCCGACAAATAGATGACATTTGTCATCTTTCTGTCAGACATGCGGCGACTTCACGTCGGACCCGCTGACGGTTCAGGGTTGAACATGTTCTTATAAATTCGTTTCGTTTTTTTCCTGTCAGAAACTGGTCCTCATCGTGTAAATGCGACCTGCTGGCGGAGGAGCGGCGACGTCTGGAAGGGGGTGGAGGATAAACCGTGAGCGGGCAGGGATTCCACGCGCCACGCAAACCTGCATCTTGGATCAGGAACAGACAGACTAGGCGATGGAGCGACCGATCCCAGAGCGTGCCGTCCACGGGGGGCTCCGGCAGTCCGAGCAGGGTGAGCATGGCTGGCTCGACTTCTCGGCCAACCTCAACCCCTTCCCACCGCGTGTCTCCTGGGCCCCGGACCCCTCCTGCCTCGGACACTACCCCGACGATCGTTACCCCGCGCTCAAGGAGGCGGCGGCGCGGACCTTCGGCCGGCCCCCGGACGAGATCACCGTCGGGAACGGTTCCGTCGAGGTGATCCGCTCGTTCTGCATGGCGACGCTCGCGCCCGGGGATCGGGTGCGGATCGACGGGCCGACCTTCGGGGAGTACCGGTTCGCGGCCGAGCTGGCAGGCGCCTCCGTAACGGGGGTCGACGGCGGAGCGGCTGTGCGCTTCCTCTGCAACCCGAACAACCCGACCGGCACCCTGCTCTCTCGCCCGGGGATCAGCGAGATGCTCGACGCGACCCCGTCCGGGACCCGTCTCTTCGTGGACGAGGCCTTCATCGAGCTCTCCGATCCGTCGGCCTCAATGATCGGCGCGGAGGACGACCGGGTCTTCGTCATGCGTTCGATGACCAAGGCATTCGCGGTTCCCGGGCTACGGCTGGGCTTCGGGTTCGGCGACCCCGCCCTGGTCGACCGGTGCGAGCGCTGCCGGAGCCCCTGGTCGGTGAACGGGTTCGCACTCTCGTTCGCCCTCGCGGCGCTCCTGGAATACCCGGCTCTCGAGGAATCCCGCGCCCGGATAAGGGAGGAGCGCTGGAGGCTCGAGGCGGGGCTCGTGGCACTCGGCTTCGAGCCGTTGCCGGCGGCCGCGAACTTCGTCTGCGCCAGAAGCCCTGTCCCGGTCGGTGCGCTCTTTGACCGGCTCGCCCGCCAGCGGATCCGCGTTCGGGACTGCGCGTCCTTCGGCCTTCCGGGCTTCGTCCGGATAGCGGTGCGCACGCGCGACGAGAACCGCCGCCTGCTCGAGGTGCTCGAGACGTGCTCGGCCTGATCCTCGCTGGGGGGCGCGGCACGCGCTTCGGCAGGGGAGAGAAGCCCCTCGCGCTCTGCGCCGGTCGACCGATGATCGAGAGGGTGGCGGACGCGCTCACCGGGGCGGGGCTCGAGATCGTGGTCGTCACCTCGCCGTCCACTCCCTTCACCCGGAACTGGTGCTCCGCCCACGGGCTGGCCTGCCTCTGCGCGGGGGGTGCCGGGTACGTCGAGGATCTGGCCGAGGCCGCCGGTGCGCTCGGTGTGGACGGCCCCCTTCTCTGCGTCTCGTCCGACCTCCCCTGCCTCACGCCCTCCCTCGTCGAGCGGGTCCTGTTCGCCTACGCAGCCCAGCCCCTCCCGGCGCTCTCGGTCTGGGTGCCCGTCGGCACCGACGGGGGTGCCGGCGCGCCATGCATCGAGACGTTCGACGGGACGAGGGCAGTCCCCGCCGGGATCAACGTCCTGTACGCTAGCCGGATGGAAGGCCAGCAGGAGGAGGCTCGGCTTCTGATCGATGAACCCCGGCTCCGTTACAACGTCAACACGCCAGGGGTTTTGCTCGAGGCGGAGACGTTCCTGGCAGCGACCGGAGACCCCCCGTGCCAGGGCACCGGAACACCGGAAAAGGGATAATCGAACCCGTTCGAGAGTACAGGCATATGACGACCTCGCGGGAGATCGAACTCGAGGGACACATCATCGACTCGGGGATCATGACCCGGGCCCTGGACCGGATCATGGACCGGGGAGGGTCGTTCGAGATCCTGGAGTTCCAGGTGGGCAAGCACAAGACAGACCCGTCTTTCGCGCGTTTGAGCGTCACCTGCGAGGAGCCGACCACGCTCCAGCTCATTCTCTCCGACCTACACCGCCTCGGCGCCCGGCAACCGACGGTCGAAGATGCCGGCCTGGAGCCGGCAGAGGCCGATCGTGTTGCGCCCCGCGGGTTCTATTCGACCACGAATTACCCGACCGAGGTGAAGTTCCGCGGCACCTGGCTCCCGGTCAGGGATATCGAGATGGACTGCCTGATCACGGTCGACCCCGCGGGCCAGGTGGCCCAGTGCCTCCCGTTCTCGAAGCTCCGCAAGGAGGCGCTCGTCGTGGTCGGCGAGGAGGGCGTCCGGGTATTCCCGCCTGAGAGGCCTCGCGAGACCTCGACCTTCGAGTTCATGCACGGGACCGTCTCGTCCGAGCGGCCGAGCGAGACCCTCATCGCCCGGATCGCAGGCGAGATGATCCGGGTCAAGCAGGCGGGCGGGCGGATCGGGCTGGTCGGGGGCCCGGCGATCGTCCACACGGGGGCGGGGCCGGCGCTGGCCTGGATGGTCCGGAACGGATTCGTCGACGTGATCTTCGCGGGGAACGCGCTCGCGACCCACGATATCGAGTGCAGCCTCTTCGGGACCTCGCTCGGCATGGATCTCGCGACCGGGACGCCTGTCCGGGACGGGCACCGGAACCACCTGGACGCGATCGCCGAGATCCTGCGGGCCGGTTCGATCGCGGATGCCGTCGAGCAGGGGATCGTGACGAGCGGGGTGATGTACGAGTGCGTGCGGAGCGGCATCCCGTACGTCCTCGCCGGTTCGATCCGAGACGACGGTCCCCTCCCCGACGTGATCACCGACACGGTCCTGGCCCAGGACGCGATCCGCGAGCACCTCCGGGGGTGCGGCATGGTCCTGATGATCGGGACCCTGCTCCATTCGGTCGCGGTCGGCAACTGCCTCCCGGCCGAGGTCAAGACGATCTGCGTCGATATCAACCCGGCATCGGTGACGAAGCTGATGGACCGGGGAACGATGCAGGCGATTGGGATCGTCTCGGACGCGGGCACGTTCCTGCCCCTGCTCGCCCGCGCCCTCGGGTACGATGGGGGCGCGCCCGACGCGATAGACGGCTCACCGCGTGAGCGGTAGACAGTATGGACGCTCGTGCTCGAGCACGAACTCCCACTCTCTTTTACAGTCGCACGGGATCGCCATCGCCTCGACGAGCCGCGAGCGGTCGGCCTCGAGCGAGTACGAGCGGATCGCGTCCACGATCTCGCGGTCGCAGGCTCCGCAGTTGTGCGGCCCGCGGCGTCTCCCCCCGCCGAGCGGGTCCGCGCTGACGTGCCGCTGCGCTCCGAGCAGGATCGAGAGCACGGACCAGAGGTAGGGGGGCCGGTACGCTCCCTGCCGCCAGTGGCGCTCGAGCTCGGTGTTCCGCTGAACCGTGCACGGGTTCATCGAGATCAGGTCAGCGTGGGGTGACACGTCGGTGATCGAGCGCTCCATGTCCATGAGCGCCTCGGACTCGGTGAGGAAGAGGGGCTTGTGGAGGAGGTAGGCCTTGACCCTGGCTCCCGCCGCCCGGGCCTCGCGGACCGCGTTGAGGTACATCGAGAACGAGAAGCCCTTGTCGATCGACTTCTCGCGCACCATGTCGTTCGTCGTCTCGAGCCCGATGGCGACCTGGACGGGATTGGCGCTCCTCCCGGTGTCGACCCTTGCCGCAAGCCCGGCGACCCGTTCCCGGTCGACGAACTCGGGCCGGGACTCGACGAGCAGGGTCTTACCGCGGAAGGCGTCCCCGATCGCGTCGAGAGCGGGCGGCGGCACCTCGCCGGGGTCGAGGAGGCTACCCGAGCTGAAGACCTTGACGTAGTCGTACTCCCGGCCCCCGTGCTCGTTCTCGACCCATGCCAGCTGGCCCCGGACCAGCCGCTCGGCCTCCTCGAGCGTTCCGTGCTGCTCGTGGCGGTACGAGCACATCCGGCAGCGCCGCCACGAGCAGCCGGGGGTCCGGAGGATCAGCGTCAGGGTCGGAACCACCCGGTCTTCGAGGCGGTCGGAGCCGATCCAGCTGGCGAGGGGTCTTTCCGGGTCCATGGCGTGAAGCGTTTAATAGGTCTCGTGCCAATAGAAACGTTACGATCCGGCCCCCTTTCCCGGGGGCTATCCGGAGCCGATAGAATGATCAGACGACTGCTGCTCATACTCTGCATAGGTGCGCTGCTGGTTTCGACCGCCGGGGCGTACGTGGTGACCATCGACGCTCCTGGCACGCTCGTCGTGGGCGAACCTCTCGTCGTGAACGGGTCCTCGACCCTTCCCCCGGGATACACCCACCCCCTGGTCCTCTACCTCGGACCAGCCGAGCGGGGCCGGACGGCGATCGTGGTGCAGCCGGACGGGACCTTCTCCGAGACCTTCGAGACGGCGGGCCTCCCCGGCGGAGACTACCGGGTCGAGCTCGAAAGGCCCCGCGACCCCAGTTTCTTCGGGTCTTCCTCGACGACGTGGCGATCCGTGACCCTCGCCGACCGGTCGGGCGAGGTCGTCGTGACCTCGCCGCCGGTCCAGATCGATTCCGGGAGCCTGGTCGTCTCCGGAACCGCGACGGGAAGGGCGGGAGGCTCGATCGGGATCGGGGTGACGGGGCCCGGGAACTTCACCTACGGCCCCGAGTTCGTGGCGATCGGTGCCGACGGGCAGTACTCGGCGACGGTCCAGGTTCCCGGGCCAGGCGAGTACCGTGTCGCGCTCTCCGACGCGGCGGGCCTCATCGGGCGGTACACTGTGGCAGTCCGGGAGGAGCCCACCGCCGCGGCGTCCCCGACGGTGACCCCTACGGCGGCAGCGAGCATGACGACGAATGCGAGCGAAACGACCCCTGTCCCGGTCTCGCCTGCCCCGACCCGGGCATCGCTCTCGCCGCTCCTGGCCGCCCTCGGTGCGGGGCTCCTGCTTCTCGTTTGCGGACGGCAGGACTGAACTCCCCCTTTTTCTACAACCCGGCAACGACGGCCGTTCCGAACGCGATCGTCGAGGCCGTCCCCCCGAGGTCGGGAGTGACGAATCCTCTGGCCAGGACACGTTCGATCGCGGCATCGAGCCGCGTCGCGTCAGGGAGATCGCCGAGGTGCTCGAGGAGCATGACGACGCTGCGGAGCGCGGCCACCGGGTTCGCGATCCCCCGGCCCGCGATGTCCGGGGCCGATCCGTGGACCGGCTCGAAGAGCGCGTGACGCTCTCCGAGGTTCGCGCTCGGCAGGAGGCCAAGCCCACCGGCGTGGTACGCGGCGACGTCCGAGAGGATGTCGCCGAACATGTTCTCGACCAGGATCACGTCGTAGCGCTCGGGCCGGCAGAGGACGTCGAGGCAGAGGGCGTCGATGAACGCGTCGTCGGTCGGCACGCCCTCACCCGACGCGACGTCGCGGGCGATTTCGAGGAAGAACCGGTCCGCCGCGAGCACGTTCGCCTTGTGGCCGATGGTGAGCTTCCGCCGGCCGGCTGCGACGCGGCACGCGGCACGGGCGATCCGCTCGGTCCCCGCCCGGGTGATTACGCGCTCGGTGCAGGCCCGGTCCGCCTCGATCCGTTCTCGGCCGGCGTAGAGCCCCTCCGAGTTCTCGCGCACGACAATGAGATCGCACGCGCCCCCGCGGACGGGGCGGATGTTCGCGAAGAGGCCGAGTTCACGCCGCAGCCGGAGCACCACGCTGGGATACTCGCCGTGGGGGGCCGAGCTGACTGCGCCGAAGAGCACGGCGTCGCACGAGGAGACGAGATCCAGGTCCTTCTCGTCGACGGCGGTCCCCGTGCGCCGCCAGCGCTCGAGGCCGAGTTCGACCGGCACCTGGTCCCAGTCGGGGCGGAGGAGGCGGAGCGCTTCCGCCGCCACGGGGATCACCTCGCGCCCGATCCCGTCCCCCTCAACGACCGCGATCCGCGTCATGCATCCTCCAGGCCGCGGCGAGGGCGCGGACCGCGTCGAAGATCTGGGCGGGGGAGTCCCCCCAGTGGACGACCGTGCCGAAGAACCCACGGACCTCCCGGAGACCGCGGCGTTCGGAGCGGCAGCACCGGGCCACGAACGGCTCGGCGTTCACGTGCCCGAGCGGGCAGGTGTCGTCCTGGACGAACGGGACCCCGTAGCACTCCTCGACCAGCTCGCGCCCGGTCGTGCAGCAGGCCACGGTCTCGCCGGCCTCCACGCGGTCCGCGTCGAGGGTCCGGGGAAAACCGGCCGCCCGGCACGGGTAGACCGACGCCCCGGCACCCCGGATGTCGCGGACGTGGTGGCAGAAAGTGACGGACAGGTCGCCGAAGAGGCCGAGCGCCTCCATCTCGCGTATCCCGGCCGAGAGGTTCGGGCGCGGGGGCTCGATGTCGTAGACGTGGACCTCGAGGAGGGGTTCGCTCTCCGGGTCGAGGACGAAGGTCACGTGCTCGTCGAGCCCCGTGAAGACCGTGCACCGCCGCCCCGAGGCACGCGCGAGCCTGACGAGGAGGGCGCGGTCCCAGAGCCGGACGCGGTCGGGGTGGACCGCCACCTCGTCGGCCCGGGCCAGGAGCCGCCCTTCTGAGACCGGCCGCATCAGCCCGGGCGAACCGGGATCAGTATCGACCGCGAACAGGTCGAACGAGTCGCCGGACGGCCGGAGCAGGTAGCGGGTCAGGAAGTAGACCGTGTCGCCACAGGGGTTCCCGCTGACGACCCCGACCTCCCGACAATCGGGGATCATGCCGTGCCCTTCAGCAGCTCGACCAGTCCGCCGGCACCGAGGATCGCGCGCATCCGCGGCGAGAGCGGTGCGATCGGCACGGGGGGGCGGTCCCCGGCGCGGACGAGGCCCGCCTCCAGGTCCACCTCGACCGGGTCCCCGTCCTCGCAGTCGAGTTCGGCCTCTGCGATCGGCAGCCCCAGGTTGATCGCGTTCCTGTAGAAGATCCGCGCGAACGACGGCGCGACCACGGCGACCACGCCGGCCTCGCGGAGCGCGACCGCTGCCTGTTCGCGCGACGACCCGCAGCCGAAGTTCGGGCCCGCGGCGATTACGGCCCCTCTCAATCGACCGGCGAGGGTGGGGTCCAGGTCCTCGAACGCGCGCGCGGCCCAGACCGACCGGTCCTTCGTCCGGAGGTACCGACCGGCGATGATCATGTCCGTGTCGATGTCCGGGGGCAGCCGGATCGCCCGTCCCGCGAGCCTCATGCGGCCCCCTCCGGCGGTGCGATCTCGCCCGCGAGCGAGGACGCGGCCGCCGTCCCGACCGAGGCAAGGTAGACCTCGCCGCCGACACCCATCCGGTTCCGGAAGTTCCGGTTCGCGGTCGAGAGGCAGACCTCGCCCTCGCCGAGCACGCCCAGATGCATGCCCAGGCACGGGCCGCAGCCCGGCGGGCCGACCGTGCAGCCGGCCTCGACTATCGCTTCGAGCGCTCCCGACCGGATCGCGCCTGCGAGCACCCGGCGCGAAGCGGGGATCACGACCGTCCGGACCCGGACGCGCCTGCCCTTGATGGCCGCCGCGAACCGCTCCAGATCCTCGAGCCGGCCGTTGGTGCAGGTGCCGACGAAGACCTGGTCGATCGCCGTGCCGGCAACGCGGTCCACGGGGCGGGCCGAGTCGACACGGTGCGGGACCGCCACGAGCGGCTCGACGGCGCCGAGGTCGATATCGTGCTCGTCGGCGTAGTCCGCGTCCTCGACGGTCTGGGGGGAGGCCTCGACACCGAACCCCGCCAGGTACTCGCAGGTCGTCCTGTCCGCGTAGAAGAGCCCGGTCTTCGCGCCGGCCTCTATCGCGAGATTCGAGCAGGTGAGCCGGCCGGCCATCGAGAGCGTCGCCGCCCCCTCGCCCCTGAACTCGAGCGCCCGGTAGGTGGCGCCGTCCATGCCGAGGCGGGAGACGTAGGCGAGCGCGAGGTCTTTCGCCTCGGCACCGCCTCCGAGCTCTCCCGAGAGCGAGATTTTCGTCGTCTCGGGCACGCGGAGCCAGGTCTCCCCGGTCGCCCAGATCGCGGCCATGTCGGTCGCGCCGACCCCCGTGGCGAACGCGCCGAACGCACCGAGCGTGCAGGTGTGCGAGTCGGCCCCGATCACGACCTCGCCCGGCCGGACGCCGCCCTCGCCCATGACCTGGTGGCAGATCCCCTCGCCGACGTCGCAGAGAGGGACCCCGCTCTCGTGCGCGAACCGGCGGAGCTCGGCCTGGAGGGTCGCGGTCTCGGAGTTGTTCGCGGGCACGATGTGGTCGAAGAGGAGGCGCATCCTGCCGGGCCGGGCGAGCGGCTTGCCGATCGTGCGGAAGGTCTGGAGCGCGAGCACCCCCGTCCCGTCGTGGGCGTAGGCGACGTCGATCGCCCTGTCGACGCACTCGCCCGCGGGGGCTCCAAGGATACGCTCTGCGAGGGTCGGCATCACCCCTCCCCGCGGACGCGGCGGATCAGGTCCATCAGCACCTCGGGTGTGACGGTGCACTTCTGATGTTCCCCCCGTTCCTTGACGAGTTCGAGCACGCGCGAGATCTGACGGTCGTCGAGCCGGCACCCGAGCGAGCAGACCACGTGCTCGAGCGCCCTGCGCCCCGAGTGCTTTCCGAGCACGAACCTCCGTTCGGCCCCGATCTCGGCGGGGTGGACGTACTCGTAGGTGTTTGGGTCCTGCAGCAGGGCAGCGATGTGGATCCCCGACTCGTGCGCGAACGCGTGCTCGCCGACCACCGGGTGGGTCTTGCCGACGGGGATCCCGGAGCACTCGGCGACCAGGGCGGAGAGGGCCGGGAGGTGGTCCAGGCGGTACCGGTCCACGCCCCCCTTGTGAAAGAGCCCGACGAGCACCTCCTCCAGGCGCGCGTTGCCTGCCCGCTCCCCGATCCCGTTCACGGTCGTGTGGAGCTGGAAGGCGCCGGCCTGGGCCGCCGTGAGGGTGTTCGCGGTCGCGCACCCGAGGTCGTTGTGGCAGTGCGCACAGAGCGGGACGCGGCTCTCGGAGACCAGCTGGCTCATGACCCGGTGCATCTCGAGCGGGACGAGGCAGCCGACCGTGTCCGCGAACGAGACCAGGTGCGCCCCGTGCTCGGCGCCCCGTCGGTACATCTCGTGTAAAAACGCGGTCTCCGTCCGGGAGGCGTCCTCTGCCGCGAACCGGACAGAGAGGCCGTGGTCGCGCGCGTAGTCGACCATCCGGAGGGCCTCGTCGAGCACCTCGGCCCGCGGTCGCCGGTACTTGAGCCGGACATGGAGGTCGGAGGTCGCGATGAAGATCGAGACCATGTCCACCTCCGCCGCGATCGCGGCGTCGATGTCCCCCTGCTTCGCACGGGCGAGGCAGCAGATCCGTGCCTCGAGGTCGAGGCTGGTCACGGCCCGGACGCACTGCAGCTCGTAGGCCGAGACAGCGGGGAAACCAGCCTCGATCACCTCGATCCCGGTCTTATCGAGGAGGGTGGCGATCGCGGCCTTCTCCTCGCATGTGAACGAGACGCCGGGGGTCTGTTCGCCGTCCCGGAGCGTCACGTCGCAGATCTCAACATTCCATGGTTCCATAACGGGCTCCTGCGGGGCAGTCGCCCCGCACGATGACGGTCGTTGTCCGGTCGGGGGGGGCGATCGCCCGGGCGAGCCCCACCCGGTCGACCGCGTCGAGCACGGTCGGGTCGGCCCAGGCGAGGTAGGGTTCGACACCGTGGTGGGGCTGCCGCCCGGTCATGGCGAGGCACCGGTTCTCGAGCACGACGCAGAGGAAGGGTACGGCCTGCTCGTACACGTCGATAAGGGCGTTGATCCCCGAGTGGAGGAGGGCGTAATCTCCGATCAGGGCGACTCCGGTACTCGTCGCGGCGACACCGACCGAGGAGCCGAGGCCGTACCCGGCGACACCGTTCGCATAGGGGGGGGCAAGCGACATCAGCGCGCACCCGGTGTCGCAGACGGGGACGAGGCCCCGTTCCGCGAGCAGGGCGAGCACCGGGGCGAACGGGCAGTCCTCGCAGAGCACTGTCCGCCGGCCACGGCGCGCGTAGGTCTCGGGCTCGCCTGGGTCCGGAGGGGGCCGGAGCCCCCGGTGCTCGCGGACGAACGGCCGCCCGTGCTCGTGGACCCCGACACCGGTCCCGATCCCGGGCGGCGGCGGATAGACCGTGACCACGCGGGCGTCGCCGTCGGCCGCGCCGACGCCGACGGCTCCCCGTCCCGGCCGGTTGAGGCGCGAGTCGGCGGCCCACCGGAAGAGATCGCGGGTGCCCCGCCGGGCGCGGGCGGCGCGACCCCTCATGGTCAGGTCGTCGGCGGGGCAGGGCGGTGCGCGCGGCCCGCGGGACCGCGGGGGCGGGGCGGCGTCCGACTCGAGGAGCGCGGGGGTGACGCGGAGCAGGGCGACGCGGGAGGCCGCCTCCGAGACCCGGAAGGCCTCCTCGACCGCGTCCGCGACGGTCGCGCCGTCGGGCTCGAGGACGGGGACCTCGGCGAGCTCGCCGTAGTAGCGCGAGTCCTGCGCGTTCTCCGACCAGCGCGCGGTCACGTCGTCGCCGACCACGATTACGACCCCGGCCGAGATGCCGCGGGTCGTAGCCTGCACGAGCGGGTCGGCGCAGGCGTTGAGGCCGACGTGCTTGACCACGAGGCCCGAGCGCCGGCCCGAGAGGGAGTGGCCCAGGCAGTGCTCGAGCCCGACCTTCTCGTTCGCCGGCAGGCCAGCGCCGAGCCCGGCCGCGATCGCGGTCACGGGGTAGCCCGGCACGCCGTACCAGTGGTCGGCGGCCGCGCGGAGGGCCGCCACGAGCGCGGTCTCGGCGTTCACAGGTCCCTCCAGGCCGCAAGATCGCAGCCCGTGCAGGCGCCGCACATGCTCAGGGCCCCGGACGGGTCGAGCCCCGCCCGGTCGAGCGCACGGGAGAGGTGGCGGGCGGCGCGGACGAGCCGCTCCGGGGTCGGGCGGGGGAGGTTTCGGCAGCCCGCGGCCGGCGTGAGCGGCCGGAGCACGGGGACGACACCGAGAGCGACGAGCCCATCGACGCAGCGGTCGAGCTCGCCGTCGGTCTCGCCGAGGCCGACGAGCACGTTCGAGAAGACGTGCCCCCGCCCGAAGAGCGGCACGGAATCGGCGAGCGCCTCCCGGACCGTTTCGTACGGGAGTCCCGGGCAGTGCGCGGCGAAGAGTTCGGGCGTGGCCGTCTCCAGGTTGAACTTGACCTCGGCAACACCGAGGGCGTGGAGCCGCGCGGGGGTTGCGAGGGTCGGGAAGATCGAGACCCCGATCGGGAGATCGAAGCCCCGGAGCGCCTCGACCACCCGGCAGACGTACTCCTCCTCCTCCTCGACCGAGACGGCGACCCCGCTCGTTAGCGCGATGGCGTCGACCGACCCTGCGACGGATTCGACGAGGGCGACGATCTCCCCGACCGTCTTTCTCGCGCCCCTGCAACCTGGGACCCGGCAGTAGACGCAGTCGAAGACGCAGGACTCCGAGACCGTGACGAAGGCCTGACGGGGACAGTGGAGACCGACCGGCTCGAGACGACCATCCGCCCGCTCGCCCCCGCAGGAGAGCTCGGCACGTCCGTCCTCGTGAACGATCAACCGGGCCGGGCCGCCGGACCCGAGAGGGATCCGGATCCGTCGACCCCCCCGCGAGAAGAAGACGGCGCCGTCCCCCCCGGCGCCGGGCCCAGCCGTCGACCGGGCCACCGCGCCCGGAGGGAGCTCGCCCTCGATCCGGCACCCGCCCCCGGCGAGCACGGCCGCCTTCAGCCCGGTCCATCCCACAGCGCAAGCGCCTCCTCGTAGTCGGTGTAGAACGGGATCGCGGCGACAGCGCCGACGGCGCCCCGCCCGGCCATGCAAAGGTCGAGGCAGGGGTCCCGGAGCCGTCCGAGCTCTCCGGGATCGATCTCGCCGCGCTTGACCCGCTCCCCGAAGGGTCTCAGCGGGGATGGGTCGAACCCTGTATAGACGGCCATGCCGGTCTCGCCCGAGAGCGTATGCTCCTCGAGAAGGGCCTTGAACCGGGATGCGAGGGCTGCAGGGGTCCGCGACGCGAACTCGACGACGATGCCGACGCAGTTCTTTGTCCGGAAGGGGACGGGATAGAGCTGCACGATTGTGTGCGAGAGGTAGACGTCTTCGTCGTTCTCGACGCCCCGGGCGATGGTGTGGGCGAGCGTCCAGGTTGCCCCTGCCTCGGGGGTGTCGGTATCGTCGACCCCGATCAGCACCCGCTGGCGGAGCGGAACCCAGACCTTCGAGCCTGCCCGCTTCCCGCCGCCGCACGGATCGCTCTCTGCCCTGGCGAGCCCGCCGGCCCGGCTCCGCGATCCGGACGCTCCGACGCCCCCGCCGCCGAGCCCGACGTAGGTGACCGCGAGCTCGTCGTCGCACCGCTCGACCCCGGCGATACCGGCGGGGAATCTCGATCCCTCGAGCGCCAGGTCGACCGCCCCCTCGGAGAGGAGATAGCGCATGGTCGGGCCGACGCAGCGGGCATCGCGGACGAGAGGGCTCTGCCGGTAGTGGTGGCGGGACCACATCGCGCCACCGATGCAGTCGTAGAACTCCACGAGCTCGATCTCGTCGTGCCCGGCGCCGGCAACTGCCACGAGGCGGCGGTACGGCACTGTATACGGGTCAGAGATCTTCTCCATAGAGCCCTGCTGCCTCCGGTCCCTCGTCGGCCCAGAGCAGTGCTCCGAGCGCGCCGATCCTACCCTTGCCCCGGTTCTGATCGATGAACCGAACGTTCAGCCGCTCCGCCTCGTCCTCGGCCTCGGCCCTTGTCAGGATCTCGGTCTTGACCCTCCGCATCGCGTCGGCCCCGCCGGGATGGACGATGCCGGAGCGGACCGCGATACCCGCATCCGGCGAGAGCGAGTGCTCGCGGACGAAACTCGAGACGAATTCCTCAAGCTCCCCGATCTTTCCGGGCCGCACGGCGTAGACGAGCGCCGAACCGACGCAGTTCGTGGTCTTGTTCGGGACCGCCGGGTTGAGCTGGACCAGGCGCATGCCGAGCAGGTGGACGTCCTCGACCGGGCAGGCGGCCGCACACTGGAGCGCGAGCACCCAGGTGGCCCCTCCGGCCTCGGTGTCGGTGTCGTCGATCCCGAACGTCACCTTCTCGTACACGGGCGAGACGATCCGGACCCGATTAGCCCTCGCGCCGCCGACTGAGAGGTCGGCTTCGTCGGGGTACTCGGCCCGGATCACCCCGGGGGCCTGCGGCAGGCAGGCCGCGATCCCCACGCCGGCGCCGGCGATCCCGGCCCAGCTCGTGACCACCTCGTCGCCATCCATCTCGACGGCCTCCAGCGCCTGGCCCCCGCTCCTCGCCTCGGCTGGGCCGAAGCGGACGGGGAACCGGCCGAGCCGCGTCCTGATCCGCAGCGTCGAGCCGTCAACGGAACAGGAGTCGATCGCACCACCGGCACGCCGGCGGTTCATCGCGTCCCATTCCACCGGGCCCCGGGCGCGGCAGGTCTCCAGGATCTCGGCTGCTCCAGCCGCACGATCAACCATTACCAGGAATCGCTCGGAGAACAGACGGCCGAAACGGTTCCTGACTTCGTCGGGTGTGAGCGTGATCATGATACCGCCGAAATATTCGTTAACAGGATTCTCGGCAACATCCTATTTATTTCCTCGTGTACCCTCCCGGGCCCCCGGGAGCCAGCAGGGGTTGAGGTGAGCCGGCGATGGGGTGGATCCCACGATAATAGACGAACCGGCAGGCCTTCAACGAGCGGAAGATCCCCGCGAGACAGGGACAATCGGAGAGAAATGGCCCTGCGATCCAGAAAAAGACGAATAGACGAGCCTCGATCCCGAAAAGGGGCCAGATTGAACCACGTTGAGATGATCCAGGGATGTACCGGACGCGGTTTAAAAATTCGGCACTATCTTCTATTTATAGTGTATGATACCAGGATCAAACATCTCCATCCGCATTTAACCTTAATAACGGATAATTGAACCCAAACTGGTCAAACAAGTTCAAATTTGGTCAGGTCTTAAAAGATCATGTATAAATAATCAAACGTTCCTGTATTGATCGACTAGAGGGTGGTTGATGAAGGTCTGGAAGCTTGTCCTCTGTGCACTCATTCTTGGAATTGTCTTGTTGGCGCAGTCTGCCATCGCCGCCACGATCGTGGCCGCCAGCGACGCGAGCGCCACCTCGAAGGCCTCGGCACAGTACATCTGTGACGGGGTCAACGACCAGGTCGAGCTGAACAACGCGCTCGCGAGGGGTGGGGAGGTCGTCATGACCGAGGGCACCTTCCGGACGTCGGGCACGATCGTGGTCAAGGGGAACACGGTATTCAGGGGGCAGGGGCCTGGCAAGACGGTCCTCTCGATGGCCGGCGACTACGGGGCCCGAGTAGACATCTCCCAGCCCGATGTGACTGTGAAGGACTTCAAGATCACGCAGAGGGGATGGCTGATGATAACCACCTCGCGCGTGAAGGTTCACGACGTGACCATCCAGGACTCCAAGAAGACCGCGCCTACCGTCAACGGCATGTTCTTCGTCTGGGCCAGCAACACCGCATGCGAGGATATCGAGTTCATTCGGTGCAAGGCGATCGACGTCGGGTCGACCGGGTTCAACCTCAACGGCCAGGGCTCGCCACGGGTGAACCGGAACATCCGGTTCGATGATTGCCTCGCGCTCCGGTGCGGCAACGCGGGCTCTGGCAAGATCTGGGCGGTCGGGTTCGACTTCCACGAGGGCGCCGATCTCTACGACCTGACCGTCACCAACTGCCGAGCGGAGGACTGCTGGGAGTCCGGGTTCTATTTCGAGCCGAATTTCTGGAACGGGAACGACCCCAACAGGGCCATCCCTGTGCAGGTCAACAGCCGGTTAAGCAACTGCGTCGCCGTCAACAACGGGTGGCGGAACACCGAGCCGACCCGATTCTACATGACCGGTTACTACCTGACCTGCGGTGTCACCGTCACCAACTGCGTCTCTGTCAACAGCAGGAACAACGGTTTCTGGCTCTGGCAGAACTCCAAGGACGTGATCCTGAACGGTTGCACTGACGACGGCTCGGACAAGTCCTTCCAGGTGAGGACCGGGACAAACCTCCGGTTCAACGACTGTATCTCCAAGAACGCGAGGACCCACGCCCTCTACATGTGGGGGTCCTCCGGTGTGGTATTCGACAAATTCCGGATCATCAACCCGAAGAAGTCGAGCGGCGCCGTTTCGCTCGGGCTCCGCGAGGACCACCCGAACGACCCCTGGCCGGTGACCGGGTGCACGCTAGATATCCTGCTGACCGGGGGCGATCCCGGCACCCTGGTCAACTATTACAATGCGAAGAACAACAAGATCACGATCAACGGCGACACTTCCGAGATCCCGACCGGCACCGTGACGCCGATCCCCGTCGTGTCGGGCGACACGACGCCCACGCCCACGCAGGTCCCCGAGGGCGAACTGCCGTCCGGCGCCGGCAACGGCGTGATCCCGGGGACGATCGAGGTCGAGGACTACGACGGCGGCGGCCAGAACGTGGGCTATTTCGACACCACTCCCGAGAACGAGGGGGGTGCGTACCGCAGCGATGGCGTCGACATCGAGTACAGCGCCGCCGCCGGGGGCAACGTTGTCGGATACAACCGGCCGGGAGAGTGGCTCCAGTACACGGTCGAGGTCAAGGAGACGGGGACCTACCAGGTCTCGCTGAGGGCAGCCAGCCCCAACAGCGACACGTCCCTCAAATTCCTCGTTGACGGGAAGGAGACGGCGACGTTCGCTATCCCGAACACCGGCAACTGGTACACGTTCGCCGACGTGAAGACCACGGTCACCCTGAGCAAGGGCGAGCACGTCCTGCGTCTCTCGACCGGGGGATACCACAACCTCGACCGGATGACGTTCTCGACGTCTGGCACAGTCACTTCCACGACGACGGCGACGCCGACGCAGCCCACGATACCGGGAGCAGCGGCGATCCCAGGGCTGATCGAGGCCGAGAACTACAACAGCGGTGGCGAAGGGGTGGCCTACCACGACACGACGCCCCAGAACGAGGGAGGAGAGTACCGGCAGGACGGGGTCGATATCGAGATGGCCAGCTCCGAGGGGAGCTACGTGGTCGGATGGGTACGGCCTGGCGAGTGGCTGAAATACTCGGTGAACGTCGCCACCGAAGGGGTCTACGACGTCTCGTTCCGGGTCTCGAGCCCGAACAGCGATGGCTCCTTCAGGATGCAGGTGGACGGCACCGACGTCTGCACGGTGATGGTCCCGAACACGGGGAACTACAACTCCTACACCACGGTCGTTCAGCAGGTCTCGCTCCCGGCGGGAGGACACACGATCCGGCTCTACTTCAACGGCTATACGAACCTGAACTGGATGAAGTTCCAGACCAACACCGGCATCACGCAGGGGACCGCGACGCCGACAGCGACACCGACGGTCACGGCAACCAGCGGGCAGGGCCTGACGCTTCCGGCGCCGCTGCCGACGACCTACGGCAGCGGCGTGATCCCCGGGGTGATCCAGGCAGAGGACTACAACATCGGCGGTCAGAACGTGGGCTACTACGACACCACCTCGTCGAACTTCGGAGGCATCTACCGGAACGAGGACGTGGACGTGGAGCTGGCCGACGGTGGCGACGACCCTGTGGTCTGCTGGGTCCGGCCTGGCGAGTGGCTCAAGTACACGGTGAACGTGCGGCAGACGGGCGACTACGACGTGGTCTTCCGCGTCTCGAGCCCGAACGCCAACACCCAGATGCGCCTGCAGGTCGACGGTGTCCAGGCCACGACCTTCACCGTGCCGAAGACCGGCAGCTACCAGACGTACACGGACGTGACCCAGACGATCCCGCTGAAGGCGGGCCCGCACGTGCTCCGGCTGGTCCTGGGTGGTTACCACAACATCAATTACATGGCCTTCACGCCGAGCGGCTCGACGGCAGGGCTCAGGTCACTCGCGCCCGAGACCGTCGACATGACCCCGGTGTCGACCGTGAACGTGACGCCGACCGCGACCGTCGACATGACCCCGGTGTCGACCGTGAACGTGACGCCGACCGCGACCGTCGACATGACCCCGGTGTCGACCGTGAACGCGACGCCGGCTGCGACCGTCGACATGACCCCGGTGTCGACCGTGAACGCGACGCCGGCTGCGACCGTCGACATGACCCCGGTGTCGACCGTGAACGCGACGCCGGCTGCGACCGTCGACATGACCCCGGTGTCGACCGTGAACGCGACGCCGGCTGCGACCGTCGACATGACCCCGGTGTCGACCGTGAACGCGACGCCGACCGCGACCGTCGACATGACCCCGGTGTCGACCGCGACCGCGACGCCGGCTGCGACCGTCGACATGACCCCGGTGTCGACCGCGACCGCGACGCCGGCTGCGACCGTCGAGTCGACCCCGGTGTCGACCGCGACCGCGACGCCGGCTGCGACCGTCGAGTCGACACCGGTGGCGACCGCGAACGCGACGCCGGAGCTCACGACGGTGCGGCTCCTACCGGCCCGGGGCAGCCCGCCGGTCGGGACGACGGCCGGACCGGTGGTGACCGTGACCCAGGAGCCACCGGTGGTGACGACCGAGGCGCCCTCGCCGGCGCTGATGGAGCTCGTCCTTGACGACCGGAACCTCTCCACCTTCGCCAGACTGGCGCAGGAGGCCGGGCTGAACGGAAACCTCGGCGGTGACGAGCCGCTGACGGTCTTCGCGCCGACCGATGAGGCTTTCGACGCCCTTCCGGACGGCGCCCTCGAGGGGCTCCGTTCCGACCCGGCACGGCTCGCCGCGGTGCTCGGTTTCCACCTGGCCCCGGGGCGGTTCACGTCCGGCGACCTCGATCGCATGACCTCGGTCGAGACTCTCGACGGGCTGGAGGCCTCGATCGTAATCCGGCCCGACGGGGTCCTCGCGATCGCCGGAGCGGGGATGAACGCGACCGACCGCATCGCGGGCAACGGCGTGCTCCACGTCGTCGACGCGGTGATGCTCCCCCTCGGCTGGGACACGACCCCGACCACGGACCTCCCGACCCCCCCGGAAGTGGCGGGGGGGACCCCCGGTGAGATCCCGGAGCCGGCCGGCACGGCGACGTCCCTCCCAGAGCCCGGTGTTCCTGATGCTGTGAACGGGACCGGAGAGGCGCTCGTGCCCCCGGTCGCCGATTAACTTATTTTTTCCGTTCGGCCTGACCGACCCGCTTCGCCGCGGGTTCGAACCCCGTGAAAGAAGAGAGATCTGTTACTGTCTCAGGATTGTTCGGACCGTCGCCGAGCCGGCGCCGAAGAACCGGCGCGTGAAATCGGCCGCCAGGTCGGGTTCGTACTCCTTGCAGCTGAAGATGTCGATGTAGGCCGAGTTCGTCTCGTTCGCGAAGTGTCCCGAGATGAGGGAGGTCTCGATCAGCTGCGTCATCGAGTAGCCGGCAACGCGGTTGGTCGGTCCGAAATGCACGACCTGCGGCTCTCCGAACCGCTTCATCCCGATCAGGTCGCAGACCTCGACAAGGTACTGCCGGATGCGGTCGGCATCGCGGATCCCTGCAGGGTCGCATCCCAGGAGATCGATACAGGTGCAAAGCCCCCACGCGTCGGTCTCCCGGAACTCCCGGACGACCGAGCTCACGCCGTTTGTTTCTGCCATTCAGAACTCCTCGTGACGTCGATCCGCCGCTTTTTATGCGCCTCTACATATATCAGGCAGAGAGACTTAAATTTATTTAATCGGACCGTGACCTCCTGGCGAACAATCGGCCCACCGGGTTAGATTCCTGCGCAGGAGGCCGGACGGGCGTCTCCGGCGCCATTCCCGCCCCGGAGGGGGGTCGAACGAATCGGAGTTCGGCAGATGCCGCATCACCCGATCCGCGTCCTCGCGTATCGGGCGAAATTCGCGCGCCGATCGACCGAAAACACCCCGGGAGAAAGAGTTATGTACAGGCATCCCGCCGTTCTACCCCGCAATTCGAGAACAAAGCATTAATTCGGGGATTTATTAATAACTTCCATTTACCACGCCCCCTGGAACCCCTCCGCCGACAGGCCCGAATTACCGGTCTTTTTGGAAAACAAATGGAAAATTTTTTATGAGACCACAAAGGATTTTTACATTGACCTAACCGCGACCGTATAATACGTTGCTGGTATAGGTGCATGATTCAAAGAGGTGTATCGATCGATGGCATTTAATCCACCAGTAGCAATCGTCGCGAAGGCAGGCGACGCGGGGAAGTACAAGACCGGCCTGCCCGCCTGGAACATGGTGCTCCGCGGGTTCTTCTCCGGGGCGTTCATCGCGATGGGCGCAGGCCTCGCGACTGTCTGCAGCACCGGCATTGTAGCCGGCCAGGCTGCTCTCGACGCGGGCTTCGTCAACGCCGGCTTCGCATCGGCGGGTATCTCCCAGCTCATCCTGGGCTCCGTGTTCCCTGTCGGGCTTATCATCACCATCCTGACGGGTGCGGAACTCTTCACCGGCGACGCGATGCTCGCGCCTGTCGCCGCCTTCGTCCACAAGGTCTCGTGGGCGAGCGTGCTGAACCTCTGGCTCTGGGTCTACATCGGGAACTTCATCGGCTCGATAACGTGGGCATACATCATGACCTACGGCCCGTACGCGTCGATCACCTCGACGGGGGCGATCTCGGCCAGTGCGTTCGGCGTGAGGGGGGTCCAGATCGCCCTCGCCAAGGTGAGCTATACCAGCATGCTCGGGCTCTGGTCCGCGTTCCTGAAGGGCATCGGCTGTAACTGGCTCGTCAACCTGGCCGTCCTGCTCGGGATCTGCGCCGACGATGCGGTCGGCAAGTTCTTCGGGATCTGGTTCCCGATCATGGCCTTCGTCTCGTCCGGACTGGAGCACTCGGTAGCGAACATGTTCTTCATCCCGGCCGGGATCCTGACATCGGGCATCCTGAGCGAGGCCCAGATCGCCACCCTCGGCGCGGAGAAACTGGCAGGTCTCAACTGGGTCACCTTCTTGACCAACAACCTGATCCCCGTCACGCTGGGCAACATCGTGGGCGGGATGGTCTTCGTCGGCCTGCTCTACTGGATCGCCTTCCGCAAGGAGATCCAGGCGCTCAAGTAACCCGATACTCCAAATGGAGATTGGCAAAATCAGGGTGAGGCCCGCGATCCTCCCGATCGTGGCCTTCCTCTTTCTCACTTTTATTCTCCTCTACACCGTCTACGTCACCGGCGACACCTCCCTGCTCGTCTGGGGAGTCCCGGCGCTCGCCTTCATCCTGATCGCCCCGCTCATACTCAACTACATGAGCCAGTCCCAGTACGCGGGCCTTATCCCGATCTACGAACGGGACGCGAAGCCCGTCAGGGTGAACCAGGTCAACATCTCGATGCTCGCGGACCCGGTGCGGCTCACGGGGATCGTCGAGGAGGTCCACTTCCAGTTCCTGAACCGCCCCTCGTACCTCGTCGGGGACCGCACCGGTGAGATCTCGGTCAAGATGTTCACGTCGCCGGCCGAGAAGATCCGCAAGGGCGACCGTGTCGAGGTGCTCGGGCAGGTGATCAAGCGGTTCGTCGCCGCCGGCGAGCCGGTGATCAACGCGGTCTCGATCCGCAAACTCGACCCGATCCAGGACGAGGCGGTCGCGCCGTCTCCTCCCGGGAAGAAGGCCAAGAGGCGGTAGTCCCGGTCGACCAGCGGGATCGGCTACTCCCCTTTTCTTCGCGGGACCGTCCACGTCCGCCGCCGATACCCCCGATTCTCCGATAAAAAGAGATTTAACCGGCAACGGATAGACGTATTCGAATGGCACGGAAGGCCAAGAAGAAGGCGGGGGAGGAGGCCCCGCTCAAGCTCTTCTACATATTCTATAACCGGGAGCGCTGGAACAACTGGCTGACATCGCTCTCGGAGGCCGACTTCGAAGGCGAGGGCGGCGACGACCTCCCGGAAGGGCTCGCGATGCTCTACTCGTTCTCCGAGGACATCACCCTCTCCGTTCTGAAGGTTGTGCGGCTCTGGCAGAACGGCCGGTTCAGCTCCGGTGAGGCCCTCGAGAAGATCGGGGAGATCGAGGAGATAGTACTCTCCGACCTTCCCGACGGCCCGCTGTCCGAGATCGTCACCCCCGTCCAGGAGTCGATGATCGTCCTCTTCGCTGCAGCCCGTCGGCACATCGCCGGTGACTTCGAAAAAGACGTGAAGGCGCTGGTCAAGCGCGGACGTGCCCTTGCCGCGGAGGGGGCAGACGAGACCCTGGACGTCGCTGCCGAGATCGGGGCCGCCGTGATCGCCGGGGCCGCCTGCTGCGCCAGGTACATCAGGGACGACCTTGAGGACCCGACCATCTTCGACGACTGGCTGGTCGAGATCGAGACGATGGGTGAGGCGATGAAGTCGCTCAAGGGTTTCGACGAGGAGGCCGGCGAGTCCTCGTGATCGCGGATAAAGCCCGGTTCCGGGCATCCCGCCGTCTCGAGCGACTGGCGGGTTTCCGGCTGCCCGACAAGGCCTTCCACGGGCTCGTGCTCGACACCCTCTCCTCGCGACTGGACTTCGACCGCCTGGACCCCACCACCCGCGCCCAGCTCCTGGAGTTCATCGCCGACTTTCTACGCTGCGGCTGCAAGAAAGCGCCCCACTGTGGCTGTCCCGAGCGGTTCTTCGCCGCGCTCGTGGTCGAGCTGCGCGAGCAGGGGCTCGACCACCGCCAGATCAGCGTCCACCTCGCCGACGCCTACGGGATCGAGATCTATCCGGCCGACATCCTCTCGTTTCTCGAGGACTCCGTCCACGTGCTCGAGGCGATCTCGGATGTGGCCGCACTCAGGGAGCGGAAGGATCTCTCTGCCCGGGCCCACGAGCACATCGCCGCGCTCGAGCGCTGAGGGTTCCTTCCTTCCCGCTCGCCTCGATACCTTTTATATTTTCCATGCCGACGTGTCTGGGAATGAAGGTCGTGGTGACCGGGGGGGCCGGGTTCATCGGTTCCAATCTCGCGCAGGAACTCTCAAAGCGCTACGAAGTGACCGTTATCGACGACCTCGCCACCGGGCGGGAGTCGAACCTGGCGGGCCTGGACGTCAAGTTCGCCAGGGGGTCGATCCTGGACACGGACCTCCTCGAGCAGGTCTTCTCAGACGCCCGATACGTCTTTCATCAGGCAGCCCTCCCGTCGGTCCAGAGGTCCGTCGACGACCCGGCCCGGACGAACCTGGTGAATGTGAACGGAACCCTGAACGTGCTGGTGGCCGCCCGCGACACTGGCGTGAAAAAGGTGGTGTTCGCCTCGTCCTCGTCGGTCTACGGAGACACGCCGACCCTGCCGAAGCGGGAGGCGATGATCCCCGACCCCAAGTCGCCGTACGCGGTCACGAAACTCGCGGGCGAGCACTACTGCCGGGTCTTCTCGTCGCTCTACGGCCTCCCGACGGTCGCGCTCCGCTACTTCAACGTCTTCGGTCCAAGGCAGGACCCGACCTCGCAGTACGCGGCCGTGATCCCGAACTTCATCACCCGGGTCCTCGGAGGGGAGCCCCCGGTTATCCACGGGGACGGGCGCCAGACGCGAGACTTCACCTTCGTCCGCGACGTGGTCGCGGCCAACATCCTGGCGGCCGAGAGCGACGCCGTCGGCGTCTTCAATATCGCATGCCAGCGGCGGGTCGACCTGCTCGAGCTCGCCGATAGGATCATGGGTCTGGTCGGCACACGTCACGACCCGGTCCACGAGGACCCCCGCCCCGGCGACGTCCGCGACTCGCTCGCGGACATATCGCTCGCCAGCGAGGCGTTCGGCTACGCCCCGCACTACTCGCTCACCGACGGGCTCAAGGAGACGATACAGTGGTTCACCTCAACGTGACGGACCTCTCCGTCTGCGTGGTGGGGCTCGGTTACGTGGGGTACCCGCTCGCCGAGGCCTTCTCATCGCACCTGCACACGATCGGTTACGATATCGACTCATCGAAACTCGACACGATCCGTCGGACCGCAGGTAACCGGATCGACGTGGCGGACGACCCCGCGCGGATCCGAGAGGCCGACGTGGTGATCATCGCCGTGCCGACGCCCGTGACCCGGGCCAAGGACCCCGACCTCGGTCCGGTCGCCTCTGCCGCCGCCACGATCGGCCGGAACCTGAAGCCGGGGGCGACCGTCGTGCTCGAATCGACGGTCTATCCGGGCGTTACCGAGGAGCTGATGGCCCCGGTTCTCGAGCGCGAGTCGGGCCTGACCTGCGGGAAGGACTTCTTCATCGGTTACTCTCCCGAGCGGATCAACCCGGGGGACGACGAGCACATCCTCGCCCGTATCGTCAAGATCGTCGCGGGAATGGACGAGAAGACGACTGACCTTCTCACCGGGCTCTACGGCCTGGTGACCACGGTTCACCGTGCCCCCACTATCCGGACGGCCGAGGCGGCGAAAGTCATCGAGAACATCCAGCGCGACCTGAACATCGCGCTGATGAACGAGCTCTCACTCATCTTCTCACGGATGGGCCTCAACACCCACGCCGTCCTGGAGGCCGCCGGGACCAAGTGGAACTTCCACCACTACCGGCCCGGGCTCGTCGGCGGGCACTGCATCCCGGTCGACCCGTACTACCTCGTCTACAAGGCCGAGGAGCTCGGTTACCACCCCCAGGTGATCCTCGCCGGGCGGGCCATCAACGACCACATGCCCAAGCACGTGGCCAGTCTCGCGATCAAGGGGATGAACGACGCGGGCAAGGTGATCCGGGGATCGACGGTCGTGATCCTCGGGCTGACCTACAAGGAGAACGTGCCCGACACGCGCGAGAGCCCGTCGCACGAGATGATCGCCGAGCTTCGGGAGTTCCACGCAGAGGTCTGCGGCTTCGACCCGCTCCTGACCCCCGAGGAGATCGCCAGGTTCAACGTCCGTCCGCTCGCGGAGCTCGGGGACAGTATCGCCGACTGCCTGATCATCAACGTCCCCCACGACCAGTTCCTGACACTCTCGATCGACGACGTCCGGCGGATCAGCAAGGGGACGCCCGTCGTGGTCGACGTCAAGGGGGTCCATGCCAGGTGGAAGGAACTGGACCCCTCGATTCACTACCGGACGCTCTAGCTGCCATGAACGCCCGTGAGCCAGGAGGGGGGGACTGATGGTCTCGGCAGAGACCAAGGGGTGGCTCTTTGCCCGCCTGGTGGTCGTCCTCCGATTTTTCGGGGGTCTCGTCTACGACAGGCGTTACCTGGTCGGGCGGTACTTCGACAACTCGTTCACCGGCTGGAGGTGGGTCGTCAGGGGGATCCTCTTCCAGAAGATCCTGCAGTTCAACCGGCGCGTCCCCTGGCCCGTCTCGCCGCTCAACACCGTTTCGTGGGGGAGGAACATCGAGTTCCATCCCGACGACATCAACATGTTCAACGAGATGAGCGGGAAGTACTTCCAGAACTTCGGCGCCAAGATAACGATCGGGCGGGGGACCTGGATCGCCTCGAACGTGGGGATCATCACGGCCAACCACGACCCGGACGACCTGGAGAAGCACCTCCCCGGCCAGCCCGTCACCATCGGTGAGAGCTGCTGGATCGCGATGAACGCGGTGGTCCTGCCGGGGGTGACACTCGGGCCGCACACCATCGTCGGGGCGGGGTCGGTCGTGACACGCTCGTTCCCGGGGGGATACTGCGTGATCGCGGGCAATCCGGCGCGCCTCATCCGGGAGCTCGACAGGGATCAGGAGGCCGGCGGTGCGACGCCGAAGTGACCCATCCCGCGGGGGAAGGTGTCGGTCTGGTTGAACTCCCGCGTGCTCTGCGGGCTCGATACCGCGAGCGACGGCACGACGACGCCGAAGGTGTGCGCCGGGAACCAGAACGACCCGTCGCCGTAGTTCGAGGAGGCGGCCTCGACCAGGAGCTCAGCCCTGTCGAGACTGAGAGAGAGCACCTTCGCGTCCTCGAACCCCATCATCCGCCGGACCTTCCGGTGGAGATCGCCCCGGCCGAAGATGGCCACGAGCGGTCGGATCCCGGGATCGATCCTGTACTCGACCGAGACCCGGGCCTGTTCCTCAGAGAGAGCGATCTCCACCCGGTCGAACTGCAGGTAGCTGTAGCGGTTCGTGTCGGCTGCCGCACCGGCGCCCGCCAGGAGCAGGAGCACCAGGATGCAGAGGAGGTGCTTCCTCATCGGTAGATCAGTCGCATGCTGCGGGATATAGGTCTTTTCCTCCGGGCACCGGCCGTAGCGTCGCGAACCCATCCCACCCGATCGAACCACCCCCGAGGTGTCCGGGGCTCCGTGCCACGGGCGGTCCTCCGGTCAGTTCCGTCGCGAGCGTCGCATCGCCACGACCGATATCGCTGGTTTCCATGCTGCAGGGCGACGATCTCCGTTCCGGGCGAATCCTGCCGCGATCACCCCGTCTCTCTTCCCGTACACCCGCTCGATCGTACTGATCGGCTTCAGACGGTTCTTCCTCACTGCGACACCCAAGCGAGCCGGCGTCACCGGTTGTCCCGGCGCACGGTTCGTGACGCCGGCCTTCCGGCACGAGACGAACCGGGGACCGTGGTCCTCCGGGATCTCGGTCGGGAGTCCATTCCGGGCGAACCCGGTGTCACGCCGCGCAAAGGGGGGGGCGCAACGATCATCGTTCCCGGGAAGGGACCGGATGGTGACGAACCGGGCACCACTGTCCTGAACCGCGACTACCCGCCGGACGTCGCCGTCGACGAGAAAAAGATCCCCATCTCGCGGCAGGTGCGCTATCGCATGCTTGAGCTCGGGCCGGGTCCACGTCCGAACGTTCTTTTCCGCGATCCCGGGGTACGCGGGGCCGTGCACGTCAGGCAGGGTTCGATGCACCGGTGAACCACGGACAGCACCCGGACATAGTCGTGCGAGGTGCCGGGAGCGGGATCACACCCTCCCGTCGTGGGAGCAGCTCGCACCGGCCGGGACGCTGCGGGAACGGGGGTGCCGGCGGAACCGGGCATCCTGCAGGGGATCCGGTCGGCCCGACCACAGTCGCCACCGCTGCGCGGTGGTGCGACGGCGAACCCCTCCCCACCCCTGGTACCGGGCGACGATGTCCGCGGGACCGTTGCTCGCCAGCGTCTGCATCCTCCCGCCTTCGCCGGGTTTCGGGCACCTCCGGGACGCGATGCCCATCGTCGCCGACGGCGTTAGTTATGTAAACGCCCCACCCCCAACTCTCCCTGTTCCCGCGGGGGTCCGTTTCCCCCCGGATGGTAGGACGGACTCAGCATGAAGATAATGGCAAAGACCCTGGACATCGCGGATCGCGGTGTGCTCCTCAACCGGATCGATGCGCGGAATATTGGCGTGGTCGAGGGCGACCGGCTCCAGGTGATGAACCACGCAAACGATCGGTCGGTCACGGCGCACGTGGACACGACAGGGTCCATGATCGAGGTCGGTGTCATCGGCATATACGGCCACACGCACTGTGCGCTCGGGGTCCAGGACGGTGCGGAGGTCGAGGTCTGGGAGGCCCCCAAGCCCGCCTCGCTCGAACTGATCAAGAAGAAGATGGACGGGAATCCGATCACGCGCGACGAGACACGAGTGATAGTGAACGACATCGTCAACGACACCCTCTCGCTCCCCGAGCTCTCAGCCTACGTGACCGCGACCTACATCAACGGGATGAGCATGGACGAGATCGAGGACCTGACCGTCGCCATGGTCGAGACCGGGAGCAGCCTCTCGTTCCCGACCCGGCCGATTGTGGACAAGCACTCGATCGGCGGCGTCCCCGGCAACAAGATCTCCCTGCTCATCGTCCCGATCATCGCCGCCTCGGGCCTGAAGATCCCCAAGACCTCGTCGCGGGCGATCACCGGGGCGGCCGGCACCGCCGACCTCATGGAGGTGCTCGCCCCGGTCGAGTTCTCGGCCGAGGAGGTCCAGGCCATGACCGACAAGGTGGGCGGGGTGATCGTCTGGGGAGGTTCGACCAACATCGCGCCTGCCGACGACCGTATCATCGTGGTCGAGTACCCGTTCAAGATCGATGCCCGCGGCCAGATGCTCGCCTCGGTGATGGCGAAGAAGTACGCCGTCGGCGCGAACCTGGTCGTGATCGATATCCCCGTCGGGCGGACCACGAAGATCCCCGACGTCGCCGAGGGGCGCAAGCTCGCGCGGGAGTTCATCGAGCTCGGTGAGCGACTCAAGATGCGGGTCGAGTGCGCCATCACCTACGGGGACGCCCCCGTCGGCCACACCATCGGCCCGGCCCTCGAGGTGAAGGAGGCGCTCCGGGTGCTCGAGGGGGATGCCGAGCCCCAGTCCCTGGTCCAGAAATCGCTCTCTCTCGCCGGGGTTCTCCTGGAGATGGCCGGGAAGGCTGCGCGAGGACATGGTTACGAGATGGCCGGCGAGCTCCTCTCGTCCGGGAAGGCCCTCGCCAAATTCCGGCAGATCATCGAGGTCCAGGGCGGTGATCCCACCGTCACGGCCGAATCGGTCCCTCTCGGCAAGCACACGTTCGTGGTCAACGCTCCCGAGTCGGGGTACGTGGTGGAGCTGAACAATCGTTCCCTCGTCTCGCTCGCCCGGCTCGCGGGCGCCCCGCAGGATCATGGGGCCGGGATCGAGCTCCACGCCAAGCCCGGCGAGCGCGTCGACAAGGGCCAGCCGATCTTCACGATCTACGCGGACCGCGCCTGGCGGCTCAAGCTTGCGATGGAGGAGGGGCGGCGCCTGATGCCGGTGCTGGTCGAGGGGATGCTCCTCGACCGCGTGCCATCCGAGTACCAGTTCGGGTAGGGGGGTCGTGCTTAATGCTAGCACAATACAATGATTGGTACAGGAGGAGGTAGGGGGGTCTCCCCTGCGCCTGCACGCATGTACTGGGACGAGAAGCACGAGACGATGAGGCAGGCCGAACTGGAGGCGCTCCAGCTCCGGCGGTTGCGGGAGACGCTCACACGGGTCCAGAACGTCGAGTTCTACCGGGATCTGCTCGAGCGCGAAGGGGTCCGGGCAGAGGAGATACGGACGCTCGAGGACGTCCGCCGGTTGCCATTCACCAAGAAGCAGGACCTCCGCAGCGGCTACCCGTTCGGGTTCTTCGCCGTGCCGATGCGGGACGTGGTCCGGATCCATACCACCTCGGGGACGACGGGAAAGCCGACGGTGGTCGGGTACACCCGCGGCGACCTCGACAACTGGTCCGGCCTCATTGCGCGGAACATGACGATGGTCGGGCTCACCGCCGACGACGTCTTCCAGAACGCCGTCAACATGGGGATGTTCACCGGGGGGCTCGGGTTCCACTACGGGGCCGAGAAGATCGGGATGACGGTCCTTCCCGCCGGCACCGGGAACACGAAACGGCAGGTCGAGATGATCGACGACTTCGGCGTCACCGCGATCCACTGCACGCCATCGTACGCGATGCATCTGGCCGAGGTGGCCGAGGAGATGGGCTCGGACCTGGCGTCGCTCAAGTGCGGGATCTTCGGGGCAGAGGCCTGGTCGGACGCGACCAGAAGCGAACTTCAGGACCGGCTCGGCGTGACGGCCTACGACAGCTACGGCCTCTCGGAACTCTACGGCCCGGGCGTCGCGTTCGAGTGCCCGGAGCAGGATGGCCTCCATATCTGGCACGACAGTTACCTGGTCGAGATCATCGACCCGGTCACCGGGGAGCCCCTCGGGCCGGGCGAGCGGGGGGAGCTGGTCGTTACCCCGCTCGTCAAGGAAGCGATGCCGCTCCTGCGCTACAGAACCGGCGACATCACGATGCTCTACGAGGACGACTGTCCCTGCGGCCGGACGATGCGGATCGCCCGTTTCTCGGGCCGGGTCGACGACATGCTGATCATCCGCGGGATCAACGTCTTCCCGAGCCAGATCGAACACGTCCTGATGGCCATGCCCGAGGTCGGCGACCAGTTCATGGTCTACGTCGACCGGGGGGAGCGCCACCTGGACGAGATGACGATCGAGGTCGAGATCAAGCGACGGTTCTTCTCGGGCGAGCTCGCCGACCTTGCCCGGCTCCAGGAGCGAATCGTCCGTGCGCTCCGCGAGGCGCTGGAGCTCCGGACCCACGTCCGGCTGGTCGAGCCGGGTAGCCTCCCGCGGTTCGAGGGGAAATCGAAACGCGTAATCGACAGGAGGGGAACCCTATGAGCATGTGGAATCCACGGTTCGAGAGGATGCCGGCGATCGACCTTGACCGACTGCAGTATCGTCTGGCGAAGACCCTCGCCTACCGGCTCTACGCCTTCTCGCCGATCTACCACGCCCGGATGCGAGAGGCCGGTGTCCACCCCGACGACATCCGCTCACTCGCCGACGTGAAGAAGCTCCCGTTCATGTACAAGCGGGACCTGCGCGACACCTACCCCGACGGGCTCTTCACCGTACCCCGCGAGGAACTGGTCCGCTACCATGTCTCCTCGGGCACCACCGGCAAGCCGACCGTGGTCGGGTACACCGAGCGGGACCTCGACCTCTGGACCGAGTCGCTCGCCCGGGCCCTCACCTCGGTCGGGCTCTCGCGCGGGGACGTGATCCAGGTGAGCTACGGCTACGGTCTCTTCACCGGGGGGCTCGGGCTCCACTACGGGGCCGAGCGGATCGGGGCGACCGTCCTCCCGACCTCGGTCGGGAACACCGAGCGTCAGGTCGAGCTGATGCAGGATCTCGGCGCGACAGCGATCGCCTGCACGCCGTCGTACCTGCTCCACATCGGCGAGGTAGCCGAGAAGATGGGGATCAACCTGGGACGCGATACGGGCCTCCGGACCGGTATCCTGGGGGCGGAGCCCTGGTCCGAGCAGATGCGGCGGCACATCCAGGAATGGCTCGGGATCAGGGCCTTCGATATCTACGGGACGAGCGAGATCTCCGGGCCGATGTTCACCGAGTGTGCGGAGCAGCACGGGATTCACATCTGGCGCGATATCGCGCTGATCGAGGTGATCGATCCCGAGAGCGGGGAGCCCCTCCCGCCCGGGGAGCGGGGCGAACTCGTCTTCACGATGCTACAGAAAGAGGCCCTCCCGATGTGCAGGTACCGGATCGGGGACATCGCCGCGATCCTGGACGAGGACTGCCCCTGCGGCCGGCCCCACCCCCGGATAGAGCGCATCACGGGCCGGGTCGACGACATGCTGATCATCCGCGGGATCAACGTCTTCCCGAGCCAGATCGAGCACGCCCTCCTTGAGCTCCCCGAGGTCGGCGAACACTTCCAGATCGTGGTCGACCGGAAGGGCGCGCTCGACGACATGCTGGTCAGGGTCGAGGTGAAGCGGGAGGCGTTCTCGGACAAGATCGCGGACCTGATGCATATCCAGCGCCGGGTCGCGCACCGGCTCAAGAACACGCTGAACGTCGCGGTGGACGTCGAGCTGGTGGAGCCCGGCTCCCTGCCGCGGTTCGAGGGCAAATCAAAACGGGTCATCGACAAGAGGGTGCTCTAATGGCAGCAGACGACTATATCATCCGGCAGATCTCGGTCTTTTCCGAGAACCGCCCCGGCCGGCTGGCCGCGATCGCCCACGCGCTCGAGGAGGAGTGCGTCAACATATTCGCGTTCTCTATCGCAGAGGCGAGCGGTTTCGGCGTGGTCCGCGCGCTGGTTGACCATCCCGACCGGGCCTACGAGCGGTTGACGTCCGAGGGGTTCAACGTGGCGTTCACGGACGTGATCGCTGTCAGGATGCGCGACGAGCCTGGAGGGCTGTTCGAGATCGCGAACCTGCTCGGCGAGGCCGGGGTCAACATCGAGTACAGCTACGCCTACAGCGGGCTGGACGGGGGAGTCCTGATCCTGAGAGTGGACCGGCCCGAGGACGCGATCGCCGCGATCCGGGGCGCGGGAAAGGAACTGATCGCCTCATCGGCGTTCGCCTGAGCCGGCTCCCCCCTTCTCCCACTTCAGCAGCTCCTGGACCACCGCGAGCGTCGATCCTCGGCGGATCTCCTCGCGGATCCGCTCCTCGGTCTCCCGGACCATCACCGAGCGGCGCGCCACCTCGTACGCCCGCTCGCGCGGGACCACGACCACGCCGCTCTCGTCCCCGACGATCCAGTCCCCTGGCCTGACCGCCTGTCCAGCGCACCGGACCTCGGCGTTGATCTCGCCGAACCCCTTCGGCTCCCCCGCGTTCGGGCAGGTGGCGGTGCACCAGAGCGGGAAACCCATCCGGCGGATGTCGTCGACGTCCCGGGACGCGCCGTCGATCACGACACCGGCGAGCCCCCGGTTCTTTGCCGATAGGGTCGCGAGCTCGCCCCACGGCGCGACGTGCGTCCCCCCGTCGTTGTTGATCACCAGCACGTCCCCGGGGCGGGCCCGGTCGATCGCCTCGACGGGCTTGGCCCAGTCCCCGGCGAAGGTCTGGACCGTCACTGCGGGGCCGGCCATCCGGACGCCCGGTACGAGCGGGACCACGCCGACCATCGCGCCGGCCCGGTGCATCGCGTCGGTGACATTCGGCGCGGAGACCGTGGCGAAGAGGTCACGGATCTCGTCGTCGAGCGACCGCGACGCGCGCTCGGGGACCACCCCGGACGCGAGCGCCTCCTTCACCCGCCGCGCCTCGCCCTCCGGGTCGGCCGCCCGGACGATCGCGCCGCCGACGATCACCACGTCGGCCCCGAGGGCGGCGGCCTGGGCCGCCGTCCCGGCATCGAGCCCGCCTGCGACCGCGAGCGGGATGCCGACCGCGCTCCTGATCGAATCGACAAGTGCCACCGACGATCGGCCGAGCATCTGCTGGTCGATCCCGACGTGGCAGTTCAGGATGTCGATACCGAGCTCGGCGAGCCGCTCCCCCCGCGCCACCGGGTCGGGGACGCCGATCAGGTCGGCCATGACCCGGACCCCGTAGAGCCGACCGGCCCGGACCGCCTCCTCGATCACCGTGTCGTCGGCGTCGGCGAGGACGCAGACCACCGTCGCTCCCGCCTTCGCTGCCATCTCGACCTCGAGCGCCCCCGTGTCCGCGACCTTCATGTCGGCGACGATCTCGCGCCCGGGAAACCGGGCGGCGAGGGCCCGTACCGCGGCCATCCCCTCGCTCTTGATCAGGGGCGTGCCCGCCTCGATCCAGTCTGCGCCCCCGGCGACCGCCTCCTCTGCGATGGCGAGCGCGCGGGGGAGATCGAGGAGGTCGAGCGCGACCTGGAGCAGCGGCGTACTCATAACGGTAGGGGTGCGCATCCCCTTCCGATTAAGGTTCCCTGCCCCGAGCCTCTCCCGCCCTATCCTGTCAGGGTTTTTCCGTCGTTGGACCTCGGCTACGGCCTCCTCTTCGCGGCGCATTGTCCGAGAAAGGATAATACAAATACTATTATTGTCCAAAAAATATAAATAAAGGCCCCGGTGATTAGCACCCATGGAACCAAAGAGACTGGTCAGCGCCCTGCTCGTATGCGTCCTGTTCGGAGTGGCGTGCGCCGGGGTCGCCCAGGGAGTGACCACGACGGCCGGCAATGAGACGCCCAGCCTGACGATCGTCCAGATCGCCCAGGCCGACCCTGACTTCTCGACGCTCGTGACCGCCCTGCAGGCGGCCGGCCTCGTCGAGACGCTGAGCGGGGCGGGACCGTTCACGGTCTTCGCCCCGACGAACGAGGCGTTCGAGGCACTGCCTCCCGGAACGCTGGACGCCCTGCTCGGCAACAAGACGGAACTGACCAGGGTTCTCACCCACCATGTTGCGCCCGGGAGCTACCTGGCCACGCAGGTGATCGCCCTGTCGTCGCTCCAGACAGTGCAGGGAGACCCGCTCGAGGTGGCCGTCCTGTCCGGGGGCGGCGTACGGGTCGGGGAGGCGAATATCGTCGAGACTGACATCCGGGCGAGCAACGGCGTGATCCACGTGATCGACGCGGTCCTGCTCCCGGCGGCCGCGACCGCCACGCCCACCCCGACGGCCACCACCGCCGCGACGACCTCCAGCCCTTCGCCGTCCGGGTTCGACGTCCTGCCAATCGCGGTCACCGCCCTCGTCGGGCTCGCGTTCCTGGTGGGGACTCGCGGGCACCGGTGATGCCCCTTTTTTTCAAGCTCCGATACACCCCCGCCGGGCAACCAGTCCCGGGCGCACCCCGGCGACCAAGTCCCCCCTCCCGGCAGGGGATGATTAAAGAGCCGTCCCCTCCTACCTTCGAGGAACAATGGATCTCCTCACGGGGGCCCTCATCGTCGTCGGCCTCGTGGTCTTTGAGACGATCAGCAGCATCGACAACGCGATCATCAACGCCGACGTCCTGGCGACGATGGGCCAGCGGGCCCGCCGATGGTTCCTGATCTGGGGCCTGCTCTTCGCTGTCTTCGTCATCCGTGGGGTGCTCCCGTGGCTGATCGTCTGGATTGCGACGCCGGGCCTGGGTCCGATCGAGGCTCTGACCGCCACGTTCTCCGAGGACCCGCGCGTGATCGCGGCGATCGAGGAGTCCGCGCCGATCATGCTGACCGGGGGGGGGACGTTCCTGGTCTTCCTCTTCCTCCACTGGCTCTTCCTGGAGCCGAAACATTTCGGGCTGCGCGGGGAGCGGATCATCATCCGGAAGGGGATCTGGTTCTACGCCGTCGCCTCGATCGTCCTGCTGGTGATCGTCTGGATCTGCATCCAGACCAACCCGATGATGGCCTTCGCGGCAGTGGTCGGCTCGACCGGGTTCTTCATCGTCTCGGGCTTTCGGACGAACGCGGAGCAGGCAGAGCAGCAGCTCGTCGAGGGGAAGACATCGCTCTCGGACTGGTCCAAGATCCTCTACCTCGAGATCATTGACGCGACCTTCTCGATCGACGGGGTGATCGGCGCGTTCGCTTTCACGCTCTCGGTCCCGCTCATCCTGCTCGGAAACGGGATCGGCGCGTTCGTGGTCCGGGAGGTGACGATCCGGCACGTGGACCAGGTCAAGAAGTACCCGTTCCTCAAGAACGGAGCGATGTACTCGATAGCGTTCCTCGGTATGATCATGCTCATGGACGGCTTCGGTTTCCACATCCCGCCCTGGGTCTCGCCTATCTTCACGATCTCGATCGTCGTCTTCTTCCTGGTCAGGTCGATCCGGTACAACGGCATGGCGCAGGTGAACGACCCCGCCGCGGCTTTCCCGGACCTCTTCTCGATCGCCGATGAACCGAGCCCGGAGAACGGCCTGATCCCAGATCGGAACGATAAATAATCGCTCCGGTCTACCAATCGAGCAATTTATAAATACGCACCAGCCGATTATTGAGAGCATGCATCGGTTGACTGTGGTGCTAACCTCGCTCCTCCTTGCCCTCTGTGCAGCACCGCTCGCGGGAGCGGTGGGAGTGGGGACCTTCTCGGTCCAGCAGACGACGCCCGGCGTCGGTGTGAACCAGTTCGTCGTCGGGACTCTCTACATGGACAACACCTGGGAGCCGCTCGCCGACGATGTATACCTCTACGTCACGTGGGACCCGGCCGTGATCCAGTTCATCAGCGCCGACTGGCGGCTCGGGAACACGAAGCAGGCCACCCTGAACAGCCCCGGGGAGCTCTACCTCCAGTTCGCGGACTTCGCAAACAAGTTCCCGAACGGCAACACCCCTGTCGCCGATATCAACTTCCGGGCGGTCGGAGAGGGGACGACAAGCGTTGAGGTCCGGATCGACCACGTCCGCTCGCACGAGGGGACCACCTTCGTCGACCACTCCCAGTCCACGATCGCGTCCCCCGGGACGATCACCGTGGGTGCGGGAGGCGGCGGGGTCACGACCGTGCCGACCGTGCCGACCGTTCCGGTAACCACGGTCTCCGTGCTCCCGACCCTGACGGTGCCGACCTACGGCACGGAGCCGCCAGTGCAGACCCCGACAACCGCCCCGGTCGTGACCGGCGGTGCGACCGGGCTCCCGACCCCTATCTCGACCGGCACGATCCCGCCCCTGACACGCTTCCCGACGGGGGACGCCACCTTGGTCACGACCCTGCCCACGAGTGTTCCGGATGGCGGATCCTACCCCGTCCAGGGTTCGTCAGGCATCGAGGGGTATACCGGGTTCCTGACCGAAACCCCGACGGTGAACGAGACCTCGACGGTGAACGAGACCCCGGCACCCACGATGAACGCGACCCCTGTCCCTACCCCGACCGAGGACCTGACCGCGGGGCCATCGATCACCCAGCTCATCTCGGTGAATCCCGACCTGTCGACCTTCGTCAGCGCTGTGCAGACGGCAGGACTCCTGGAGATTCTTAACGGGACCGGGCCGTTCACGGTCTTCGCCCCCTCTAACGCGGCATTCGATGTCCTGCCCCCGGGGGCCCTAGAGGGGCTGCGCCTCGACGAGCGGCAGCTCACCTCGGTCCTGACCCACCACCTCGCCACCGGCCGCTACACGCTCGATGACATCGCGGGCATGCCCTCGATCGCCACCGTCGGGGGCAACGTCCTCGAGGTGAACGCGACCGGCGGGATCCTGTTCATCGACGGTGCGAAGGTGACGCAGGGCGACGTTCATGCCTCCAACGGCGTGATCCACGTGGTCGATGCGGTCCTGCTCCCGCCGGCGGCGAACGTCACCCTTCCACCGACCACCCCCCCGATGACCGGGACCAGCGTTCCAGCCACCATGCCGGTGAACACCACTGCAACCCAGGCCGGCATCGACGCACTCCCGCTCGCTGCGGCGTCCCTCGCCGCGCTCACCCTGCTCGCGGCCCGGCGGCGCTGAGCTCCCGCTCCTTTCTTCGCCCAGGGTCACCCCCCGGATCGCGGGCACCTCCTCGCCCCCCCTGCTGCGGCCGCCCGGTAAGCCCGGGACGCGGGGGGATCCCAGCCGGCGCATCCACCCATCGCCCTCCCACCGCAGGAGTCCGACCTGCAGATGACGGCATCGGGATGGTTCCCCTGAGGTCGCCGTGCGGTCCTCGAAGCCGGGCGCATCCCCCTCGAGGGCGACATGGCTGTAGAGGTACCCCGGGGGTGTTCCTCTCGATCGCCCCGCTGCCAGCGGTCCCGATCAGGAACCCGGCGCTCCTCCGGAGACGGGTCGTCCACGGCTCCACCCGTCACCGTCCCTGTTATCCGTCTATCATCCCGGAGTACCGCGAACCGACGCCTCTCCCTCCCGCGGTATTATAATCGTTCGGACTGAACCTTATACGGCATTTCGGCGCCTGTATGGCGGTGTGCGTGCACAGGAGCGACAGACCAGGCATGATTCAGCAGAACGAGAACGGCCCCTTCGACCCGGGCCGGATCGAGAAGGCCGAGACCCTGCTCACCAGGGGGACGGCCTGTTACCCCTACACCTTCGACCGGACGGAGACCGTGGCCAGCGCGAGAGCGCGCTTCGACGGGATCGGCCACGATCCGTCCGCCGAGCGCCTCCGGCTCGCAGGCAGGCTGTACACGATCCGGAACCACGGCCGGACGGTTTTTGCCGACCTCGGGGACGAGACCGGGCGTATCCAGCTCTATCTTCGGAAGATGGACCTCGGCGACGAAACCTTCGCCCTGTTCGTCGATCTCGTGGACCGGGGCGATTTCGTCGGGGTCGAGGGGCGACCGTTCCGGACCAAGGTCGGGGAGCTCTCGCTCTGGGTCGACGAGATCGTCGTTCTCTGCAAGGCGCTGATCGATCTTCCCGAAAAGTTCCACGGTCTCAAGGATACCGAGAAGCGTTACCGGCAGCGGTACCTCGACCTCGCCATGAACGAGCAGGTCCGCGAGACCTTCCGGACGCGGAGCCTGGTCATCTCGGGGGTGCGGACCTACCTCTCTGACCGGGGCTTCCTGGAGTTCGAGACGCCCACGCTCCAGCCGGTCTACGGCGGGGCGAATGCCCGCCCGTTCACCACCCTCCACCACTACCTGGACCAGACTCTCTTCCTCCGGATAGCCCCCGAGCTCTACCTGAAGCGGCTCGTGGTCGGCGGGTTCGAGAGGGTCTTCGAGATCTCCAAGAACTTCCGGAACGAGGACATCGATTCGAGCCACAACCCCGAGTTCACGATGGTCGAGGCCTACGAGGCCTACCGGGACTACAACGGCATGATGGATCTCACCGAGGACCTTATCTCGACCCTCGTGCGCGAGGTCCACGGCTCCACCACGCTCGAGTTCGGCGGGAAGACCCTGGAGTTCGCCGCCCCCTGGCGGCGGATGACCATGGAGGAGGCGGTCCGGGAGCACGCAGGGATCGATACCCTCTCCCTCCCCCTCGACGACCTCGCCCGGATCGCCGACGAGCGCGGGATCCCGGGCCGGGAGAAGGCGACAACCCCCCGCGAGCACCTGGTTCTTTTCTTCGAGGCCCTCGTCGAGGACCGGCTAATCCAGCCGACCTTCGTCCACGACTTCCCCATCGAGAACTCGCCGCTCGCCAAGCGCCACCGGGAGAAGGAGGGGTTCACCGAGCGGTTCGAGCTCTTCATCGACGGGATGGAGATCGCGAACGGTTTTTCGGAGCTGAACGACCCCCGGGACCAGCTCGATCGGCTCAGGGCACAGGACCGCCGGCGCCTGGAAGGAGACCTGGAGGCCCAGATGGTCGACATGGACTTCATCACGGCCCTCGGGCTCGGGATGCCGCCGACCGGCGGGGTCGGGATCGGGCTCGACCGGCTCGTCATGCTGCTGACCGGGCACACCTCGATCAAGGAGGTGATCCTCTTCCCGCAGATGAAGCCCCTCCGCGGGACAGGAACCCCGGGCACGGCGCCCGGGGAGTGAGAGGGCACCGGCGCGGGAGGTCGCCGTCCTGCTTCCCCGATCGTTCGTTTCCAACCGGATTGTTTATCCCTCCTGTTGCCAAGACTACATCGGCCTGCAGGCCAACGACAGGTGACCCGTCATGGAGAAAACCACGTCCTACTCACTGCCGCCGCTGCCGTACGGCTACGGCGATCTCGCCCCCTCGATCTCGGAGGAGCAGCTCCGGCTCCACCACGACAAGCACCACAACGCCTACGTGGTCGGCGCGAACGTGATTCTGGAGAAGCTCGACGCCGCCCGGGCGGGTGGAACGGACCTCGATCTGAAGGCGACCCTGAAGGAGTTCTCGTTCCACGTCGGCGGCCATACGCTCCACGCGATCTTCTGGAAGAACCTGGCCCCGGCGGGACGGGGTGGCGGGGGCACGCCCTCGGGGGAGCTCGGAGAGGCGATAAACGCCGAGTTCGGCTCGTTCGAGCGGTTCAAGAAGGAGTTCTCTGCTGCCGCTTCAAGCACCGAGGGCTCGGGCTGGGCGGCTCTCTCTCTCTGCCGGATGACGGGGCGTCCGATCATCATGCAGATCGAGAAGCATAACGTCAACGTCTATCCCGCCTGCGCGATCCTCATGGTTCTCGACGTATGGGAGCACGCCTACTACCTGGACTACAAGAACGACCGGGCGAAGTACGTCGAGAACTTCTGGCAGATCGTGAACTGGGAAGCGATCGCGAAGCGCTACGAGTTCGCCCGCGGCACCTAACCCCCTCTTTTTTCCCGGGCGTTGCCCGGTCCGGCAAGGTCCCGGTCAGTCCCGTTGCATCGCCCGTGCCCTGAGCTCGGGAGGCATCAGTTCGATCGCGTACCGGAGCGTGGTCCGGGGCATGACGCCACGACGGGCGAGAACGAAGGCGAAGACCTCCTCGCGGTGGCAACGGCTCGTCTCCTTGAGGAGCCAGCCGCAGCCTTTCCGTACCATGTCGTCGGGATCACGGTGGAGAAGGTCCGCGATCGCGATGGCGTCTTCCAGGAATTCTCCCCGCTTGGCGGGGACCACGAGAGAGACGGCAGCGGCCCGGCGCACCCATCGGTTCGGCGATGCCGTCCAGTCCCTCAACAGGCCGGCCGTCCAGGGGAACCGGGCGACCAGGTCGCCGACCGCGTGGTTGCAGAGGGTGTCGCAGGCGGCCCAGTTCGTGATGTACCGGTCGACCCAGTCCCGCAGGAGAAAGAAGTGGTCAGGTCCGAGCTGCGGGACGAGCCGGACGGCCCAGTCGGCCGCGATGATTGCCTCCTCGAGGTACCCCGTCGCGAGGAGCGTCTCGCAAGACGAGAGGGCCCGGTCGCTCTCGAGTTCCCGGACATCGTGCCAGTGTCTCCGCGCGATCCCCCGAACGGCAGCGGTCTTCACCCCGTGCGTCATCACCGGCTCCCGGAAGAAGCGCGCTGCGCTCTCTCTCGTCGCGTCATCCGATCGCTCCAACAGGTCCCCGCGCACCCGGTCCAGGATCCCTTCCATGTTCTCATCGTGTATCCCGGCTGCAGATAAGGAGCACGGCGCGACGCAAGAGACGTCCCCCCGACGCACCTGGAGGGTCCGCCATCGGCGCGGGGACGGCAATGCTCCCGTAAGCGAAGGTATTTCACGGCGTGGCCCGGAGATCCATTTCCGGCAGTTGCTGCACCGGAGGTTTCACCAGCACCATGCACGACCCGTACCCGTTCCTGGTCACCGTGCCGCACGGCGGGCTCCTGGTTCCCGGCGAGATTGCGGATATGCTCGCGCTCGGCCCCGCCGACCTCGCCCGGCTCTCCGACCCGGCGACCGGACTCCTTTACGACTTCGGGGGTCGGGTCGCGGCCAGGCTCGAGGCCCGGATCTCGCGCGTGGCCGTGGACGTCAACCGGCCCCCGTATCACCTGCCCCCACTCCATCCCGACGGCGCGATCAAGTCCCGGACGCCGGACCGCCGCGCGGTCTACCGGGGCGGGGGCTTCCCGCCGATCGAGGTGGTCCACGGATTGATGCTCCGCCACTACTTCCCGTTCCACGAAGCCGTCGACCGGCTCCTCGACGAGAACGGGGTCCGCTGCGCCTTCGACTGCCACAGCATGGAGCCGTTCGGCCCGCCCCTCGCGAAGGACGCGGGGCGGCGCCGCCCGCTCGTCTGCCTGGGCAACCACGGCGACGCGAACGGCGAACCCCGCCGGGGACGCCTCGCCACCTGCCCGCCGCGGTGGATGCGGATCCTCGCGACACATTTCCAGGCGGCGTTCCCCGAGGGAGAGGTCGCGGTCAACCGGCCCTTCCCCGGCGGGTTCACATCGATGGCCCACTACTGGCACCGCGGGATTCCCTGGGTGCAGATCGAGCTGAACCGGGGCCTCTACGAAAGCCCGGACGGCGCGGTCGACGGGGAAGCCGTCGCGGAGCTCCGAGAGCGGTGCCGGTCCGTGCTCGCCGCGTTCTGGGAGGACACCGGGTCCGGCGAACCGGGCCGAACCGCGTGACGGGCTGCGCCGCAACATTGATACCATCCCGGCGGCACCTCGTTCCCTGCTGATGCGGGCGCGCACCGGCATGCCGCCATGACGGAGGAGCACGCGCACCAGGGGGAGGCCGGGCCGGTGCCGCCCCGGCAGCCCGCGGGTCAGCACGGAGGGACGGGGACGACCCCGCACGACACCCATCCGGGGAGCGGGGGCCATGGAGCGATGCCGGCCGATCTCCGGCGGAGGTTCGTCGCCTCGCTGGCCCTCACAGTCCCCATCCTGGCCCTGTCGCCCGGGGTGCGTGGACTGGCCGGCACCGCCGGGCTCGAGTTTCCCTGGGCGGAGCCCGTGGTCTTCCTGCTCTCGACCGCTGTCTACCTGTACGGCGGATGGCCGTTCCTCGCCGGGTTCGCCCGCGAGGTGCAGACGCGCAGGATCGGGATGATGACCCTCGTCGCAATCGCCATCACCGTTGCGTACGGCTACTCCGCCGCCGTCGTGCTCGGGCTGGTCCCCGGCATGGACTTCTTCTGGGAGCTAGCGACTCTGGTCGACATCATGCTCCTGGGCCACTATATCGAGATGCGCTCGGTGATGGGAGCCTCGCGGGCGCTGGAGGCGCTCGTCCGGGTCATGCCCGCCGGGGCGCATCTCGTGCGTGGCGACGGGTCCGTCGACGTCCCCGTGGGCGAACTCGCGGTTGGCGACGTTGTCCGGGTCAAACCCGGAGAGAAGATCCCCGTCGACGGCGAGGTGACGGGCGGGGCCTCGACCGTGAACGAGGCAATGCTGACCGGCGAGTCGAAGCCCGTGCGGCGTGAACGGGGCGATCGCGTCATCGGGGGGGCGATCAACGGCGAGGGATCGCTCACCGTCCTGGTGAGGGCGACCGGGAAGGAGACGTACCTCGCGCAGGTGATCGAGCTCGTGCGGCAGGCGCAGGAGTCGAAGTCGCGGACCCAGGACCTCGCCGATTCGGCTGCATTCGTCCTGACCGTTGTCGCGGTGACCGTCGGCGCAGCCACGCTCGCGGGATGGCTCGTCGCGGGCCAGGAGCCCGCGTTCGCGGTGGAGCGGGCCGTGACGGTGATGGTGATCTCCTGCCCCCACGCGCTCGGGCTCGCGGTGCCGCTGGTGGTCGCGATCTCGACCTCGCTCGCTGCCGGCGCGGGGCTGCTGATCCGCGACCGGCAGGCGTTCGAGGCGGCCCGGGATCTCGAGGTCGTGATCTTCGACAAGACCGGGACCCTCACCGAGGGGCGGTTCGGGGTGACCTCGGTCGTGCCGCTCGCCGACCTCGCCGAAGACACGGCGCTCGCCGATGCGGCAGCGCTCGAAGCGATGAGCGAGCACCCGATTGCGCGGGGGATCGCAGACGAGGCGCGGAGGCGCGGGCTCGCCGTGCCCGCGGCAAAGAACTTCCGGGCGCTGCCCGGCAGGGGGGTCGAGGGCGACGTCCAGGGCCGGCGGCTGAGCGTGGTGAGCCCCGGCGCCCTCGAGGAGATGGGGATCGCGGTCGACGGCACATCTGCGGGAGCCGGCCGCGCGCGAAGCGAGACCGTGGTCTACCTCGTCGACGGCGACCGTGCGCTCGCAGCGTTCTCGCTCGCCGACGTGGTCCGGCCTGAGGCCCGCGAGGCCGTCGCGGATCTCCGCTCGATGGGCTACCGGTGCGTGATGCTGACCGGCGACAGCCGGACCGTCGCCGAAGCCGTCGCGGCGGAGCTCGCGCTCGACAACTACTACGCGGAGGTGCTGCCCCACGAGAAAGCGGCGCGGGTCCGCGAGGTACAGCGGACGTCACGGGTCGCGATGGTCGGGGACGGCGTGAACGACGCGCCAGCGCTGGTCGTGGCCGACGTCGGGATCGCGATCGGCGCCGGCACCGACGTGGCGGTCGAGTCCGCCGACATCGTGCTCGTCCGATCCGACCCCCGGGACGTGGCGAACCTGATGAGGCTGTCGAAGCGGACCTACCGGAAGATGGCCCAGAACCTGCTCTGGGCCACCGGGTACAACGTGCTCGCAATCCCCCTCGGGGCCGGCGTGCTCTACGGTGCGGGAGTCGTGCTGACACCGGCCGCCGGCGCCGTGATGATGTCCGCCTCGACCGCGGTCGTCGCGATCAACGCCCGCCTCCTGCGCTGACCTCCGGGTCAGCGTGCGACGTGCCCCGGGCCGGCCGACGAGGCGGCGAAGACGAGGGTGACGACGAGGGCGAGAATTCCGCTCAGGAGAAATCCCCACTCGTACCCGCCGGCGGTGATGACGGCACCCGTGACGAGCGGCCCCGTCGAATGGCCGATGTCCATGATCGAGGAGAGCGCGCCCATCGAGGCCCCCATCCGCGTGGATGCCGCCACCTCCGCCACGTACGCGCTCGTGGCCACGGTCGAGAGCGAGAGGCCCAGGCCGAAGACGGCGCTCACCAGGAGAATGACGGGAACTGACGGTGCGGCCGGGAGAAGCGCGATGGACGCTGCGAGGACGAGGAGCCCGGCCTCGATCTGGACACGCTTGTCCCTCCGGTCGGCGAGTCGGCCGAAGAGGGGCTTCGTCGCGGCGACGACCACGACCTGGACCGCGAAGACGATCCCGATCGCGTACGCGTCGACCCCGCGCGACAGGAGGAGGAGCGGCAGGAAGGTTTCGAACGCACCGAAGGCGAAGTAGGCCGCCATCTCGGCGAGGGCCGTTCCCCGCAGCCGCCGGCTCGAGAGGAACGCGCCGAGACTTTCACGGAAGGCCGGGAGCTCCAGGACTCTGAGCGGCCCCTCCCCCTCCTCCCGGTAGAGGAGGGTCATGACGAGGACGAGGAAACCGGCACCTGCCGCGATGGCATAGACTGCCCGGTACGGCACGAGCCCCGGGCCTGCGGCGAACAGGGAGAGGACGGCCCCGCCCACGAGCGGGGCGGCCGTCCGGCCGACGAGGGTCGCGGAGGAGTACTGCCCGAGTATCTCGCCCGTCCGCGCCGGGAACCGCCCGGCGATGGCGGCGGCGACGACGGGGGCCAGGATGGCCGTTGCCGTGCCGTGGAAGAATCGGACCGATATCAGCCACGCGGGATCGCTGATGACGAGGTAGAGCAGGGGCGCGACGAAGAAGACGGTGCCCGCCGCGATCAGCAGCCGCCTCCTGCCGAGGTGGTCCGAAAGGACGCCCACGGGGAAGGAGAAGAGGATGCCCGCGAACGGCGAGAAGAACGCGATGAGGCCGATGACGGCGTCGTCCGCACCCAGTGCCTGCGCGAAGAGCGGCAGCACCGGGTTCTTGGCGATGGTGGTCGAGAAGATCGCGAAGAAGCCGATGAGATAGAAGGAGGTGAGCGTTCCCCGGGACGGACCGTCGCGAGGGGCTCCCACGGCGGCATCCATGCGAGTCGTATGGAGCCGGGGCGAGAAAAACCGGACGGGCGACGGGCGCCCCGCCGCGCCCGGCACGCGGGCCTTCGCCGGGAACCTCCATCCTTATCTCCCGGCCCGCCGAACCCCTGAACGCGACACCAGCGATCGCGGGGAAACGGCATACCATGCGGATCACCACGCCGGGCGCCGTGCTCCTGGACTGGCGCCCGGAGGATGCGCCGTCGCTCGCACGCCACGGCGACAGTCCGGGGATCGCGGCGACGATGCGCGACGGGTTCCCGGTGCCCTACACCCTCGAGGACGCGCATGCCTTCATCGGGGCGGCGACGGGGCCCGGCGGACACCTGTATCTCGCGATCGAGCTCGACGGCGAGGCTGTCGGCGGTATCGGCGTCCGCCCGCTCGGGGACGTGTATTGCCGCACGGCCGAGATCGGGTACTGGCTCTCCGCGTCCTGCCGCGGCAGGGGGATCGCGACGGACGCGGTGCGGGCGCTCGTCCCCGTCGCGTTCCGGCGTTTCGAGATCCTCCGGCTCCAGGCAGGCGTCTTCTCGAACAACCCCGCCTCGATGCGGGTCCTCGAGAAGGCGGGCTTCGTCCGTGAAGCCGTCCACGAGAGGGCGATCTGGAAGAACGGCCAGGTCCTCGATGAGGTCCTGTACGTCCGGTTCGCGCCCGGAGCCGGCCCCTGACGGGCACGCCGGCCCGGCTCCATTGTCACCACAATCATAAATACATATATCCTTCCCCGACAGAGGGAAGAACAGAGGTACGTTCCATGAAAAAGGCGCTCTTCCTTGTCATTGTCGCGGTGCTGCTGGCAACCGGGTTCGCCGGCGGCGCGGTAGCCGGCTCGGGCGATGAGAATTACAACGGAGAAGACGGCGACCAGCCGGCGCTCGGAGCCGACGACAGCGCCGGCCCGGGGGAGCCGAACACCGGTGCGGCGTCGGACACGGGGGACCGGACGAGACACAAGGACAGCTAACCCCGTCCCTCTCTTTTTCGATCGCACGACGAACGGCCCCGGGAGAGGCTGCCGCAGCCCCGGGGCGGTCGGTTTTAATGTCCCTGCCATACCAGGCACTCCTGTCATGAAGACGCTGATCGTCTACCGGTCCTACCACCGCATGAACACGCAGAAGATCGCCCGGGCGATGGCCGAAGCGACGGGCGCCACGCTGGTGACGGTCGACGAGGTCCGTCCCGGGGACCTCGCGGATTACGGCCTCGTGGGCTTCGGGTCCGGCATCTACGGGGGCAAGCATCATGCGGACCTCTTCGCGCTCGTCGAAGACATGCCCGCCGCGGAGCGGGCGGTCTTCCTGTTCTCGACGTCGGCCGGAGAGGGCCCGGAAAACCACCGTGCGCTCCGGGAGGCGCTCGTCGCGAAGGGGTGCCGTGTCGCGGGAGAGTTCGCGTGCCGGGGCGAGTTCTGCATCCTGCGGTTCGTCACGAAGAACCGCGGGCACCCGGACGAGACCGACCTCGCGGCCGCCCGCACCTTCGCGAGGGGGCTCGTCGCCGCGTAGAGGCACGGACCGTGCGGACCCGCAAAGCGGGCCGACAAAACCGGAAGGGTGAACCCCGCGGTTCGCGCACCTTTCGGCCATGAGGTTCTCAATGGTCCTCCCGGACGATGTCGCGGCGATCCTCCAGGAGCGGGCGAAGGCCGACGGGATTTCGCAGTCCGAGTTCGCGCGGCGGGCCGTCGTCGCCGCGTGCGCTCCCGGCGCGCGCCCGGGAACGGACGGAGACGGCGGGGGCACGCCGCTCACGGACGGGGAGCGCGAGCGCATGGAAACGGCGCTGCGGACCGTCCAGGAGACCGTGACAGCGCTGACGGCCGAGCGCGACGTTCTCGCGGCCCGGGTGGCCGAGCTCGAGCACCTCTCCCGCGTCGCCGCTGCCGAGGTGGCCGCCGCCATGGCGGAGCGCGACCGGCTCGCCGAGCGCGTCGACGGGCTCGAGGACGACCGGACGAGGGCGAAGACCAAGGCCAGCGCGGCGACGAACGACCGGGACCAGGCGCGCGCCGAGCTCGAGGCCCTAGAGGAGCGGACGCGCGCCCTCCTTGTGTCCCTATCCCCGCCGGAGCGGCCGGCCATCCGGTCCGCCGGAGGGAGGACGCGCCCCTTTCGGGCCTCCCGCCGCCTCCGGAGGTAATCCACCCGCAGACACGGCAGAATTCGGTTGTCACATGGGTTACCATGACAGTGAACGAAGGCCGATCCGCCGGGCCCGGGTTTTGCCGATGGTGCAGTGGAACGCCTGAGCCCGCGCGATGATGGAGAGACCTCCGCGAGGGGATGGGTATCGCGGCGAACCCGCGGCGCGGAGATCTATGTGGACGGGCGCAACCCGGACCGGATCGAAAAAACCGCCGGTTGGGCTCGCAGCGTACAGGGGCCGTGCCCGCGTACCCAAAGCAGACGCGGTATCGGGGGTGTACCGGGAGATCGAGGGGTCCGTGAACGAAGACGGGATCGGCTCCGTCGCCACCGGCGCGGGACGGCGCGTCGTTCGCCGTGGGACAGCCGCGAGCACGGGACTGCGGGGATAAGAGGCCGGACATGCCTCGTTTCCAGGTGCGGGAGAGGGTGCACAGGCCGGTCCATCGCGCCGGTAGAATCCGCGGGCGAGGCGGCTGGCGACGACGGATTATCGGCCCCCGTCAGGACGGGATCCACCATCGCCCGCGCCGAGGGGCCGTGGGGTGTTCTGCTCGTCGCATGTCTTTCCGGTCGGGGTGCCATAGGCGAGCCCGGATGGCCCTCCGGATCCCGGTGACGGGACCCGAAGACCCGCACGAGGGGGTACCGTGGCTACCCGTGCGAGCGATCGCGGGCGTGCGGCATTGGAGGCCTGGAGGAATTCACCATGTCTCTCCGGTCCCCCGTCCCGGTGTCGGCCTGGCCCGAGGGATACAGGCATAAAGCGCCGGACCCAATACAATCCATGAACAAGGGGACCGTCGCCCTATCCCTTGAGCGGAGGCCGGCCCGGTGACCCCCGGTTTCGACCGTGACGGAACCCGGGCGGATGAGGATTACGACGCCTATCTCGACGCCCTCTCGGAAAAGACCGGTCTGAGCCGGGACGCGCTCCGCCGCCGTCTGCGCGATGCCGCCTCGAGGCAGCTCGCCAGGGACCGCGCTGCCCTCCCGCCGGACGAGGCCCGCCCGGCCGACCTGTAGTCCCCGGATACCGTGCGGGACGGGGAACGGCCAGGGCGTCCGGGGATCCGGGAAGACCCGCATCCGTCGCCCTGCCGCCCTCCGCCACCCGAATCCCCGGGTGGAGGCGCTGCTGGCGCCCGGCTTCCGACAGTCGTCGGCGGGGGGGCTTAAACCGTCTAGGGCAGGGAGCGCCTTCCTGAGCCGATATACGGAACCGCGGTTCCCCCGTCGACGACGGCGATGCCGGCGGACGAGCCGCCAGGTTAAGACTCTCCTTACACCCGTATTCCCCCAAGCCGGGACGGTCTCCGTGCCGGTCGACATCACACCGCGAGCCGGCAACGGACCAGCGTTCTTTCCCCGGATGACAGAGGAGGAAGCCGGTGCTCGGTCCGCGGAGCTTCAACCGCGGGACCCGGTATCTCCCTCCGAGTGACGGACGGGCCGGCTCGAGGAGGGATCTACGGTCCCGCCCAGGTAGCACCCGGTATCCCTGGCCGTGCCATGAGCCCCGCGTCAGGCATGGTGCCGCGTCCGGGACCAGTCGACGAATCGGCGGGGCACGATGAAGGGTTGCCGCCACGGGCGTCCACTCGACTTGCCGTTCCTGTTTAGCGAGAGACCCTGAGCGGCCCCGGAGGTGGTGCGCTTCACCGGCGGTCGGAGTCTCTCCCCAATCCTCTCTTTCGGTGGCTCAGATCGCCTTCGATATCCGGTAGAACATGTCGGCGGGGATCGTCTCCAGGGTCTCTGTCCTGACCGATCCGTGCTTGCCGAGGATTGCGAGCAATTTCACCAGGTTCTCCTTCTCTGGCATGTCGAAGATCAGGACGAAGTCGTACCGGCCGATCATGTAGTACAGGCCGACAATCTTCCCCCCCAGCGATTCCATGATGTCTGCCAGCTTCCGGTCCCTCTCCTCGATCCCGTCGAGCATGTCGAACGCCTCGCTCTTCAGGTTCCCTAGCATGACATAGAGTGCCATGCTGCGTCCTTCTCGGGTGGTGATAATAAAGATAGGTAATTATTCAGTTACTGCCACCCGAGCATATTCACCAAGCGTTTCAATCAATCGATCAAAGAGATCGGCGTCCCGGTAGTTATACCTGAACTCCAGTTCCTTGAGGTAGAACGGGAACCTCGCCGGGTTTACCCCATGGTATTTCATGAGACGTTCCTTGGCGAACGACCAGAATCCTTCGATCCCGTTGATGTAGACCTTCCCATTGGCGAATCGTTTACTGTGATCAATCCGTTTGTGACGAAAGCCATAGGAGACCAGGCCGTTGTAGCTTTGAAATCGATCCGTGTACACCAGGCTGCCGCGTTTCACCTTCTTGATGGTGAGTTCAAGGAGTGTCTCTCCTTTCACGTTCCGCACGACCTCAACCCGTACCTTCCCTCCTCGTTCGAGGATCCCGAAGACCGGTACCTTGCCGGCGGCACCTCGCCCCCGTTTTCCTTTTCTCCGGCCTCCGAAATATGATTCATCGAGTTCTACCTC
>Ga0209612_1000347_pt1 | contig 50549 bp, 34 predicted proteins | sample BioC12SIPDNA_FD_185746 | JGI IMG/M metagenome (GOLD analysis project Ga0209612, IMG submission 185746) | Anaerobic biogas reactor microbial communites from Washington, USA - Biogas_R1_B C12 SIP DNA (SPAdes) (version 2) | ecosystem: Engineered > Bioreactor > Anaerobic > Unclassified | place...
TGGGGGGGCGGGAACTGCACGATGAATGCAGTCCAGGATCTATCCTGAAAAACAAGAATCCTTGCCGTATCAAGGCATTTTTTGCAATATCACTTCTTCCCGCTGTTCGGTATGGTTAACGGCGTAGGGTGGCACTGGCAGTGTCGGATGGGTGGTTGCGAAAGCTCGCAAGACCCGCAGGCTTCAGCCTGGACTCCAACTGGGTCACAGGCTGCGGATCTTGACGCCGGCGAGGAGGCAGTCGACGAGGCGGGTCAGGCGGTCGCGGCGGAGAAGGCCGCCGTCGAGTTCGTCGAAGAACTGGGTGCGGGTGCGATCGTGGATCTCTTCGGGATCGAGGGGATCGTCTTCGGCCAGGTAGCCGCCGGCGGCCAGGTAGTCGGCCAGGGCCTCGCGTTTGTCGTTGCGGAAGCCGCGCACCTCGCTTCGCTCCAGGGCGTCGAGCAGGCGCCGGGCGTCGCGCCCCAGGGTTTCGGCCAGTTCGTCGACGCGATCAAGATAGACGTCGGAGACGGCCCCCGAATCGGCCAGGGCCGCCCGGTCGACGGGTTCGCCGCGTCCGATTCGCCAGAGTCCGGTGGCCGTCTCGATCACGCGGGCGGCCGCTTCGGCCTGGCGGAAGACTTGCGAGTCGCGCTGGACCATCGCCACGTGGCCGTAGGAGGCAAGCGTCTGCAATTGTCCCCAGCGATTGATGCCGGCTTCGAGCAGGCGGTGGAGCAGATCGACGTCTTCGATCAGGTACCAGAGGTGCAGGTTGCCCGGTTCGTCGTGGGGATCGATCGCCGGCACTTTGAGAAGCCGGCCGTATTGGGCCCAATCGAGCCCGTTGGGTTTTGGAACGGGTGGCGGCTCGGAGCGGTCGAACTGGATCGGCGGCACTCGTTCGGCCTCGCTGAACCGGCGGATTTCGGCCAGGTCGATGAGGCGGTTGGGCACGTCTTCGCAGCGGCGAAGCAGCTCTCGCCATTTACCCACTTCGTCGTGCTGGGCGGTGAAGTAAAAGACCTGCCGGCCGTCGCGGCAGATTTCGATGACGGCGTCGATGATTTCGCGGGCGCGGCGTTCGTCGCTGTTGCCCAGGGTTTCGTCGAGCACGAGGGGAACCTTGACGCCCTCTTCCTGCTGTTCCACAAAGGCCACGCGGACGGCCAGCAGCAATTGCAGCCGCGTGCCGCTGGAAAGCTCGTCGAGGGCCAGGCCTTCGCAGCGCGAGGTGTCGAAGGCGCGGAACTCGGGCGGATCGGCCTGGTGCACGTGCAACTCGTAGCGGCCGTGGGTGATGCGGGCGAAGAGGCTGCGGGCGCGTTTCAGCACGCCGGGCAGTTCCTCCTGTTGATGTTCGACGACGAAATCGGCCAGCACGCTCCCCGCCAGCGCGTCGTAGTCCAAGGTCCGTTGCCCGCGAAGAGCACCGGCGGCTTCTTCCAGTTCGGCCAGCCGGGTTTCCATGTCGGTGCTGTGCCGGGCGGCGTCGATCGCTTCCTCGATGCCGCCGATTTCCTGGTTGATGCGTTCCAGCCTGGCAGCGGCGGTGCGGCACTGCTGCCGCCGGACTTCGAGTTCTTCCTGGTTGAGCGAGAGGAGTTCGGGGCGATCGGCCAGCGCGGCCTCGAGCAGATCGCGGTTGTGTTCGGCGAGTCGCAGTTCGTCGGCCACCTTGTCGTAGCGTTCTCGTTGGCGAGCCCAATCACGGAGCAGCGATTCCTCGTCGGCCGTCAGGCCGGTGCGGGCGAAGAGTTCGCGCTGCTCGGCCGCCAGGTCTTCGATTTCGCGGGCGATCAGTTGGAGGTTGGCGGAGCTGTCGACGGCCGTTTCGGCCGCGGCGCGATGCCGCTGGCCACGGTTGTCGAGGGCGTCGACGCGAGCGTGGGCGTCGTCGGCGTCGCGGGCGGCGGGCAGGCCGTAGGGGGCGAGAGCTTCGTTGATTTCGTCGAGCAAGGCGCGGAACTGATCGCGGGCCGTGTGCACGGCGGTTTGGGCTTCGGCCCGGCGGCGCTCGGCGTCGCGATAGCGGAGGATGTTGCCGGCCGTCAGCACGAGGGAGGCGTCGTCGCTGTCGGCGTCGAGCCCCAGCCGGTCGATCCGCTGGCGGCGCTCGTCGTCGAGCTTGTCGTCGCGATCGAGCATTTCCTCGAACTTGTCGGTCAGGCCAGCCCAGCGGGCTTCCTTTTCGCGGGCGACCGTGGCCTGGTCGAATCGCTGCTGCACGTCGCGGGCAAAGGCGCGGACTGTGGCGGCAGTCCACTCCGCTGGCAACGGGATGCCCAGGCTCTCGTAGTCGTGCTGAATTTCGGCGCGGCGATCGAGGACTTCGGCTGAGTGGGGGCGGAATGCCCAACCGATCATGGCCGCCCCGGCGAGCGTGAAGATGAGACACGCGGGGACGAAGATCGCCATCACGATGGAGAGAACGATCAGGGCGACGCCTGCGATGGTGAAGTGGAGCGAGTAGCGGCTGTCGCTGCCCGTTCCGACGTGGCTCACGCCGAGCCAGCGATGCAGGAGCACCACGCCTTCATGAAGTCGTTCGGGATCGCCCGGGGCGGGTGCGCCCTCCGGCGGTTCGAGCCAGTCGCGGAGGGCTTCCGCCGCCTGCCGCTGGGCTCGATGCTTCTCGACTTGCCGGGCGAAAGTGAAGAAATCCTGGAGTGCGGCGGCGTCGAGACGCTCGGTCTGCTCGGGGCCGACGTTGGGACCGAGATGAAGTCGGGCATTTTCCAGGTCGGTCTCCGCCTGGACGACCGCCTCCTCGCGGCGATCGATCTCGTCGCGCAGGCCGGCCAGGCGGCGGCACTTGAGACGCAGGGCGGTGACGAAGCCTTCCGGCAACCCGGCGTCGGGCAGGTCGGCGGCCGCCAGTTCGCGATCGGCCTTTTCGCGCCGAGCTTCTTCCTTGCGGCGGCGGGTGCGGGCCGATTCCAGAGCCTTCTGGACGTGATCGAGCCGCGCGATGTCGTGCTGAGCCACCTTGGCCACCCCAGCCGGAAAGACCCGCAATCGATTGCGGATCTCGATCACCTGCTCCTCGGCCTTGTGACGTTCGAGGGCCTTGTCGAGCAGGGCCATCTCGACCTGGCCCGCTTCGGCGGCGGCCTTTTCCGCATGGAGTCGTTTGAGGTTCGCCTGGCGCTCGATCAGTTCGTCCTGGCGCCGCAACGCCGCCTGGTGCCGCTTCTCGGCCTGGGCCAATTCCTTGGTCAGCTTGCCGTGGCGGGTCGGCTGGCGGCTGAAACCGAGGTCCCTACGTGCGGCCGACACGTCGTATCCGCCCGACAACTCGCGCACGATCTGCGTGGCCAGGTCGTGGTCGTGCTCGGTGCGGATCAGGTCCTGGAGGGCTAGCACGTGGCGGTCGCCGATGTCGGGCGGCGCCAGCTTGGGGTAGTCGGTCGGCGCGCCGTGGGCGCGATCGATCGCCCGGATGCGGCCGGAATCGCAGTCCAGTTCGAGTTGCCGGCCGTTGACTTCGGTCGACGCGCGGAGCGACACGTGGTCGCTCGGTCCCCCGCTCGGCCGCAACAGGTAATGGATCGCCTTGCCCAAGGTCGTCTTGCCCGACGCGTTCGGCCCGTAGATCACGTTGATCCCCGGCGACAGTTCCGGCAGGGCAAGATCCCCTCGCTGGAAGCCGGGCATGCGGCGAATCTCGATCGACTTGAAGAAGGCGGCGGTCGGTTTCATGGACGTTAGCGAAAGCGAGTATCTCAACGGATGCTATTGGTAATACAGTTCCTCCACCTCGCCCGCGGGGCCGCGTTGGGCCAGCAACGTGTCGAGCAGCAGACGTCCCTGGCGGATCAAGGTGCGGCGGACCTGTTCGGCATCGGGGGGCGAATCGCTGCGCAAGGCGGCGTAGGCGGAGGCGTTGTGGGCTTCGAGCATCTGGGTGTGGGCCTTGCGGACCAGGTCGCCGATCTCGCCGGACGTATCGCCCGACTGGAGTGCGAGCAACGTGCGGGCGAGAACGCCGGTCGGGTCGTGCTTCTCCGACAACTCCTGCAGGTCGACGACGGGCAAGGTCTCGTTGGAGATCTTGTCGACCCGCGCGGTCGTGCCGCGATAGCGCCGTTCGAACTGCTCGACCATGGGGCGGGTCAGCAGTTCGAGCTGCGAAGAAAGGGGCGTGCGGCCGCAGAGGATGAGCCGGAGCGAGAGTTGCTCGACGATCTCCAGGGTTTCGGCGTCCAGGTCGGCCAGGTACTGGCCCACCGAGGCGGTGAGGTGCGATTCCAGTTCGTCGCGGTCGGTCATACCGGTCAGGTCGATCTCGGCGGTTTCGTAGCGCACGCGCGACATGGCCAACTGGCGGGCGCCGATTCGCCGCGGGCCGTGCAGTTCGATGAGCCAGGGGCCGTGCGGCCCGGTTTCGCCCGGGTCCATCGCCTGGGGCGAACCGGTGTAGAGCAGGCCCGGGCCGGTCCGGGGCGGCTCCCAGCGGGGACGGTGCACGTGGCCCAGCACCCAGGTGGAGACGGGACTGGCCAGCAGTTCCTCCCGGAGCACCGGGGCGTAGTCGCTGTGCCGGGCGTCGAGGTCGGCGTGGAGCAAGCCGAGTGTGGGGAGCGAGTCGTCGGCCTTGAGGCGGTAGTCGTCCATGGGGCTGGAGGCAACGGTGGCGGTGGGGAACGACCAGCCGTGGATGCGCAGGATCGGTTCCCTGTCGTGGGCAACGACCAGTTCTTCCCAACGCCCGTTGCGGCCGACCAGGTGGAACCACTCGCTGCCGACGGCGTCGACAATCTTGGGGAGAACGTCGAAATCGTGGTTTCCGCCCACGGCATAGGTGGGGATGCCGGCCTCGGCCAGTTCGATCAGCCCGTCTTCGAGCGGCCCGCTGGCCTCGAAGAAGCGGTTTTCGTGATCGACCACGTCGCCGGCCAGGGCGACCAGGTCGACTTCCAACTCGATCGCGCGGCGGACGATGTTCAGCCACATCTGGGCGCAGGAGTAGCGAGCGGCGGTCTCCGCGCCGGCCAGCCGGGTGGGGCGGCGGCCGATATGGATGTCGGCGGTAGCGAGAACGCGGACCTTCATGGTCGGGAGGGGAATCCATCTGGTCAGGGGGCCGACACGGCGGTCGGGGTAATTGGTTATTGTAGCCGATGGACGGGGGGTCGCCAAACCCAGGCGGGTCTCGGGCGCCGCACGGGAGCTTGGACTGGGACCGTGTATGGAACCGTTGGCTTGTTCGGTGCCCGGTTGCCGGACTGTTACGCACGGTTTGCGGGGAAGAGAAAAGAAAATGGGGGAAAGGAAAATCAGACACAGGTTGGCTGGAGCGGGTTGTTTGCGAGCCGTTAGTGACAGGACAACCGACGTGACAGGGCCGGATCGCTGCTTCGTTCTTCCGATGCTTGCGGCTGGCAGGGCGTTATTGCTAGACTCAAGGCTCTTGCATCAGGATGTTCGAATGTCTTGTCGTAACATCGGACTCACGATGACTGAAGAATCTGGAAACGACTCAATCCGATTCTGGGATGGGAAGGTCTATTCCGAGGCGCAACTCGACCAGGTGTTCCCTGGGCTGGCAGCGATTGTCCGGGCCAATCCGGTTCTTGCCGAACAATGGCCCATGTGGCGGTTCAAGTGTGCGAACACATTTCTTGTTATCAGCCTAGGCTCTATGTTGTTGATCGCTCTTCCAGCAGCAATCGTGTGGGCGGTAGCCTCGCTCATCTACGGCCTCACGAGCATGGGGCTGGACCCATTGACGCCCGCCTTGTTTGCTGCCGGTACCGGCCTGATCTGCGGCTGCTTCATGTGGGTGGGCTCATGTCTGGCGTATCCCGACTATCGACCAGTCGTGACGGTGAAGGACGGCACGATCCTTGCGAGAACGGCTTCGGGCGACATTTCGATTACCGCCAGGATCGAGGACTGCTGTTGGTATGACGGATGGGCGAGCGATACGGCACTGTGCGGAGGTGGAGGATGTATTGTCCTTGGAAAGCGGGCAATCATTATCCGCTTTCCCAAACAATCACGATTCGGTTGGCGACGGCGAGTTGCGGTAGGGCTTACCAAGGAATACCATGCCATCTGGAAAGCCTTTCTGACTTTGGCGGGTGTTCCTCAGATTTCAGACAAGTGGAGCGAGCCGCTCCCAAACAGGGCGCAGGATGACAAAGATTGAGCTTCCAGGGAGAATCTTCGGTCTGGTGGTTTCAGGCGTGCTGATCGCAAGCTCTTCGATCAAAGTCGCTGCCGATTCAAGTGTTACCACCCATTCGAACACCGCCCGGCTCTACGGCGTCCACGAAATCACTCTGCCGGCCGACGACCTCGGTTCGCGCAGCCCGTGGACGGACGTTGAAGTGGCCGTGGACTACACGCTGCCCGACGGCACGAGGAAGACGGTGGACGGCTTCTACGACGGCGAGGGGCGATTCAAATCGCGAGCCTATTGCTGTCAGGTGGGGCGCTGGTCGTGGCGGTCAAGGTCGTCGCTGGCGTCGCTCGACCGTGGCGAGGGAAGCTTCGAGGTGGTCGCGTCGCGACTCCAAGGCAAGCTACGAAAGCATCCGCAGGATCCGCGGCAGTTCGCCCGAGACAACGGGGAGTGGTTCTTGCATATCGGCGATACGGGTTACCGATACGTGACGGCGACTGAACCTCAGTGGAAGGCCTACATCGATCAGGTGGCCGAGATCGGAGTGACGAAGGTTCGCACCTGGTTCTGCCAGGGGCGCGGCGACGTGCAGATCCTGTTCGACGACGATCGAAAGGGTTTGAACTTGGCCTATTGGCAGGAAATCGATCGGCGACTGGTCTATGCACTGAGCGAACACCCGGACGTCGTTTTCCAACTCATTCCCTACGGCGAAGACACGGAAGAGTTGCTGCGATACCGGGACGGCGATCCGGCGTCGCGGCTTATCGCCCGATACGCTCAAGCCCGGTTCTCGGCGCTGCCGAACGTGACCTGGTGCATCTCGAACGATCGAGAGATCGTGGCCGACGATACGTCCTTGAAGGGGCGCCGCGTTCCGGCCGGGGTGATCGACATGATCGGGCGCGACATGGCCGCCCGGGAGCCGTGGGGAACGCTGATCACGAACCATCAGGCCCGGTTCTCGGGTTACGCCTTCGTCGACGCTCCCTGGTCCGATATCGTCACCATCGAAGACCTGGACCAGGTCGGCGGAGAGGCTCTGCTCGACTATCGCGCGAGGGGGAGCGATCCGGTGGTCAACGACGAGGACCGCTACGAGTTGTATCGCAGCCCCAAGGACCCCCGCTACTTCTTCCGGCGGCTCATGTGGGCCAGTCTGTTTTCGGGCGGACAAGCGACCTATGGCGGTCTTCGGACGTACGAGCCGTACGACGGGGGAGTTCAAGGAGTCCAGGGATACCTTGACGCGGTGCGCGACGGGAAGCTCACGGGCGGCGCGGCCGACTTCCGGCAAATACACCGGTTCTTCGACGAGGCGGGTTTGACGCTGGTGGGCATGATCCCCGACGATGCAGCGGCAGGGAACGATCCCTTGCGACGGAAGTGTATTCACAACGACGACGTAATCCTTGTTTACCTGGCCAACCCCGACGGCGAGAAGGCAGAGACCGATCGTGCCGGGAAAAAAACGCCCACCGTGGTGCTGCAACTTCCTGCCGGCCGCTACGGGGGGCGTTGGTTCAACCCGGTGACGGGCGAGTGGAGCACGGTCGGGGAGATCAAGGGCCCCGCCGCGACGTGCACCGCTCCGGGTGCGGGGGATTGGGTCTTGCTGGTTGAGAGACTACGCTAGACCGACATTGCCACCTCAGGATTGTGCAGCGACCGAAGACCGTTGACGAACATTGTTTAACCCGCTGCCGCAGGCGAGGTTGTTCGAGAATCATGGCCTCCCTTCAGGTGGCAGTCCTCGCCTACGGCAGCGGGTTAAACAACCGTTTCGCCAGGATGCGCGCTGTCGGCATTGAATGTAGTCGGACTGTTCAACTAGACGTTGGTGTGACCACCGGGGGGGACGGCGATCGTGACGCTTTCACGCGTACTCGAGCTTGAAGCGATGGACACGCTCGAAGAAGCGCTCGCCTACGATGCGATCGACCATGCTGAAGTGAACCGCCAGTTCGTGGGCGACCTTCTCGACCAGCTTCCCGGCAGCGGGCCCGTCCTCGACCTGGGTACCGGAACCGCCCGGATTCCCATTGAACTCTGCTGTGAAGAGCCCGAGGCCGAGGTGGTGGCGATCGACCTGGCCCGGGCCATGCTCCGGGTGGCGGCCGACAACGTGCGCGACAGCGGACTGGACGGGCGGATCGCCCTTGAACGAGCGGATGCGAAGCGATTGCCGTATGCCGACGGCGCGTTTTCCGTGGTCATTTCCAACAGTCTCGTGCATCACGCGGCCGTGCCGGATCTGGTGCTTCGCGAGGCGTGGCGAGTCCTGGCTGAGGGGGGATTGATGTTCATGCGGGACCTGGCTCGTCCCCATGACGAGATCGCCCTTGCCCATCTGCTGGAGATGTATGCGGCCCGGGCGTCGGAACCTCAGCGGCGCATGTTCGCCGACTCGCTGCGGGCCGCCTTGACTTTCGAGGAGTTACAGGTGCGGATCGAGCGGCTTGGGGTCCCTCGCGAAACGGCCCGGCCCAGCAGCGACCGGCACTGGACATGGTGTACCAGAAAGACGCGTTGTAGCGGTTGAATCGACCCGATTCCTTGGGCTTTGGGCATCCCGTCCGCCCGGTTTCGTGGTTCCCCGCAACCTATAGTTGAGGGGAGAAAAGCGTCCTAAGGGCAGGTCTGTTCGCTGAAACCCAGCAGCCTGTTCAAAGCGGCAGTTCCAGACAGGTGTGGCAGTGGCAGGATTGAGTCCAGCAAGTCGAATGGAAGCTCCGCCGGAAGAACTGGTGAAGCGGCTCTTCGCGCGGATCAGCGAGGTTTCGACTTTGCCCGCAGTCGCCATGCGAATCATTCAGGTTGCCAACGATTCGAGCACCGGGGCCGCGGACCTGCTCGAAGCGGTCGAGTACGACGCCGCCATGGCCACGCGGATCATCCGCACGGTCAATTCTTCGTACTACGCGATGCAGAACAAGGTAGCCGATCTCAAGCTGGCCATCACCTTGCTCGGCTTCAAGGAGATTCGCAATCTCGCCATGACGGCCTACGTGGCGCAGTTGTTCAAGAAGGGCGAAGGGTACGGCACGTACACGCGCGAAGGCCTCTGGAACCACATGATCGGCGTCGGCATCGTTGCCCGGCTGATCGCGGAAGTCAGCCGCAAAGCGGCGCCGCGAGAGGCCTATCTTGCCGGTCTGCTCCACGATCTCGGGTTCATTCTCGTCGATCAGTACTTGAACAAGCCGTTCCATCAACTGATCGACGCGCTCACGGAAGAGAGAAACCTCGTGGAGATCGAAGAGGAGGTTCTGGGATTCGATCACGCCGCACTCGGCGCCTATGTCGGCAAGCAATGGAAGCTACCCGAGCACCTCGTGGCCACCATCCGCTTCCACCACGACCCCTTGGAGTACGCGGGCGATCACTGGGCCATGGTTTGCACGGTCTCGCTGGCCGATTTCTTCTGCAATGCGAAGAACGTGAGTGCTCTGGGCGTCCGCAACACGGCCATGCCGCCCTCCAAGGTGTTTGCGGCTCTCGGCCTGCAGAAATCCCAGGTCAATCGGATCTGGGAGGAACTCGACGAGGCCCTCAAGGCCGCCGACATCATGGCGCTGATCCAAACGGCGTAGCGGCGGCGATCAGTGCTTGACGACCGCCTTGAACTCTTCGGGTTTGGCCCGATCGCGGCGCCGGGATCCATGGACCGTGGCAAACACTCCCGCGGCGACGAGCAGCAACAGGACGATGTAGGCCACAGCCCATACCGGCCCTTTGGCAGCCTCTGCGGCCGCCGCCGTATCGGTGACCCCCTCTTCCGCGGCCAGAATCAGGCCGCCCGCGATCGACCAGGCGACCATCAGCAAAGAGAGAAAGACGGCAACTCGCGACATGGAGCGAAGTGAGAACATAGGTCTGCAATCCGAATCCGATGGTTGGTCCAGGGGCCAGGAGAGACTTCTATTGTAAGCCAAGATGCCCGACAAGGAAAACGGGCTGCGCGGCCATTTTTCTCGACTTGCCCAGACCCGGGCCAACGTTCTAACGCATTACGTTAAGAGACGTTAGGTCGACCGATGTGGGCCGGCAACTGCGTGCGGAAGGAAACAGATGCCACCTGCCCGAGCCCCCGACACCACGGGATCAACCCGGGTCGCCTTGCGGGCAACCCGCGTTTCTGCTAGGGTTGCCCCGCTTTTTTGGGCTTCCCCAAGCCCCGAGGCAAGTTGACGTAAAGGCAAGGTCGGGCAGGAGACCACGCGGATGGTTGGCAAGAGTGTTCTCGGCATCGTGATCGTTCTTTGGTTTGCCGCAATGGGCTTCGGGCAACAGTTCTTTGCACCGGTTGGTGGATACTACGCGCCCTCGGCCAGCCAACCGCAAATCGAGCCGCTCCCCGCAGCCGGTGCAACGGTTCCCGCCCAGTACACGGTGCCGAGTACTCCCTACGCGACACCCTATTCCGCGCCGGCCCAAGGGGGCTATGCTGCGCCGTCCAGCGTGCCCTATCCGATTCCGTACATGGCGCCGTACGCATCGACCTACCCGGCGGCGCCGCTTGAAGTGATGAATACTCCGGCCGAGCCGCAACCGGCTGTTTTGCCGGCCGATGCGGCAACTCCCCCCGCCGAGTCTCCGGCAGATGCAGAAGCGGCCGTCGAAGAATCCGCCCTTCAGGAAGAAGAGGCTCCGAAGGCCTGGTACTACGCGCCGCTTAATTGGTTTGATCTTTGGGAAGGAAACGTCGAACTGGGCCTCTCGGGCTCGGACGGAAACAGCGAGACTCTCAATTATCTATTGGGAGTCGACGCCAAGCGCGAAACCGAGGAGCACATCCTCAACTTCGATCTGAAGTACGATCGCAAGACCGCCAATTCGATCGAAACGGCGCACCGCCTTTTCGGCGAAATCCGTTGGGAACTGCTGTTTGAGGACTCGGCCTGGACGTGGTTCTTTCACGAAACCACGGAATACGATGAATTCAAAGACTTCGACGTTCGACTCTCGTACGACACGGGTCTCGGCCGCTGCCTGATCAAGAACGACATGACCTCGCTACTGGCTCGTGCCGGTGCCGGTACGTCGCACGAAGTGGGAGGCAGCAACGAGGACTTTGTTCCGGAAGCCGTGTTCGGCCTGGAATTCAAGCACAAGCTGAACGAACGCCAGAAGGTCTCTGCATCCAGCGAGTACTCGCCCGACGTGACGGACTTTCTCGACTATCGTCTCAAGTCAAGGGCCTCCTGGGAGGTGCTGCTCGATGAAGAGACCAACCTGAGCCTCAAGGTAAGCCTGCTGGATCGTTACGACAGCACGCCCAACGGCAAGAAAGCCAACGACCTGGATTACACGCTCACGTTGCTGTGGAGTTTCTGATCCCGGCCGTTACGAAGGCTTCACCGGGTCTGGAGACTGTCCGCCAGGCATTCCGCAGGTTGCCCGTTCACGTAGACGTTGGTTGTCCAGGCCACCGCCTCGTCTGAATCACTTGCGGAATTGTCGAAGAGCCACAGCCCCGGTTTCCAGACGCAGAACCGCCAGCGAAACTGCATGCTCCCGGTGATCTGCACGGAAAGCGGCGCGTAGGAGTCGGGAGCGACTGCGACGTAATCATCGTACTCTTCTTTCCGCTCGCCGTACTCGATCGAAATCGGCGTCATCCGTTTGCCATCGATCTTGATGCGCCCTTCTTTCATCGGGTTGCTGAGGAAGCCGCTCCACGTTTTGGAGATCCCGTTGCCTGCCGCCACGGTTGAGGCACCCTCGAGCACGAAGTACAGGGAGATTTCTTCGTCGCCGATCTGGACGTCGCGAAACCGGGCGCGTTCTCGCAGCGACGTGAGGACCCGGGCCGCTCCGGTGTAGCTGATTCCCTTGGGATACCATTCGCGATACCAGCTCTTGGCATTCACGTAGTCCTCGTAGGTCACTTCCCGCGGTTCTTCCCCTTTGAGATGGAAAGTGTATGAGAACGATTTCACTCCGGTGGCTGAATCTCCGTCGGCCGAGGGAACGGAGAACCAACACCGATTCACCTTGGCCATTTGAGCGAGAATCTCGCGAGCCTTGGCCGTGGTCTCTGCATCAACGAAGGGCCGGGCACGGGGATCATCGCCGATCATCTCGGCCGACACTTCGCGATCTTGCGAGTTCTTGAGGCGCGCGATCCGGAGCATGCCTCCGTCTCCCGACGTTGCCCGCAACATTAACTGATACTCCTCGCCCGGCGCGAGGGTGATCGGTTGCGTTCTGGGCAAGGCGAGGTCGCGCTCGGTCAACCGCAACCACCAGGCCCTGCCGGGAGGTACTTGCCGCAGCTCAAACCGTCCTTCCTGGTCCGTCGTTGCTGATCCGGCAACGTTTGCTCCAGGCGGAGTCTGGTCTCCTTCGAGATAGAGCTGTTTCTCAGCAAGAGGTCTTCCGGCCTCGTCGACAAGCCGGCCGCGGATGGTTGCGGCCGGCAGCATGGTGAAGTCGACGCGGTACGGCTTTCCCGGGAGAATGATTCTTTCCGGATCGACATCGGACTTCTCCTCGGGGATTTCCTGTCCCATAGCCAGGAAACCCTGTTGCCCGAGGTTCTTCTCGGAGTAGCCCTCCTTTCGAGCGGAGATGATTGCCGCCTGAACACCATCCCTCGCCATCCCGAACCTCAGCCGATAGCGACCATCGGACGCGCTCAACACCGGCATCGTGCTGAAGAGCGTCCCCCAGCCGCGGGCCGCCCGGATCTCGACGCCTTCCATCGGTTCGCCTCGGTCGTCGGTTACAGTGCCCTCGACCGCCAATGGCCAGCGCTTTTCGGCTTCCGCCTCGTCAATCGGCCGGGAGGCGATCTTCAAGACGATCTCGCTCGGCTTGCCCGGCTCGACTTGGATCGCCATGGGTTCGGCCAGTTGGTAGTCCGGATAGCCGTAGGAGTAGCTGTGCGCCGATACCTCGACCTGATAGGAGCCCGGGGCCAGATGCTCGATCCGGTACTTGCCGTCGTCCGCCGGAAACAGCCTGGGATTCAGCGGATTCGATTCGACCTCAAGTCCGTCCGGCCGCGTCAGGACAATTCCAGGGCGGGGATGATCAACCGGTTTTCCGGTCTCCGCATCGAGAACGGTGAACGTCAGTGCCGGACCGTCCTGGAGAGCGATCGTCACCGGGGTCGTTTCCTGGCTGCCGTCCAGCCGGATCGGTTCACTGACGGCCGTCCCCAGCATTCCTTCTTTCCGTGCGCCGACGAAGGCCGTCGCGCGGTAGACGCCCGGCCGGAGCCGGCTGCGGGTCAGGAAGCGGTCTTTTCCGTTCCGAGTCGGTCCTTTCTCGCCGGAAATCGACCCGGCCACGCGCCGCCACACGGTTCCGTCGGGTGATTCGGTCCATGTGTAGTCGCGCGGCGCGACCTCCGATCCCGCGTCAACCCGTTCCCACACGGTCACGGAACTCCACTGGTCGATCGGTTGGCCGTCGATGCCGAGAATCCGCACGTCGATCGCCAGGCGTCCTTCGTCCTTCGGCTGACCGGCCGAAACGGGCGGGCCGGCCAACGCCAACAGGCCCGAGACTACCACTAGCCAAGCTCCTAAGCGACACTCACCCGTGAATCTCTCGATTCCGCCCATCTTCCCACCTCCGATTGCCTGGAACATGCCAAGCCGCGTGTTCCGCGGCCGGCGTCGGAGAAACCACCGTAGGCCAAAATTTTAACACTTTGGCCGGTCGTGTCAAGGAGAAGTCTCGGGAACGCTGATTGGTCTTGCGTGATCAGTGGAGAAATGATGCCGATCGAGATTGCCGCGCCATGCGTCATTCCCGCGCAGGCGGGAATCCAGGCACTCGGCAAACGGGCTGGATTCCCGCCTGCGCGGGAATGACGGTTCGAGGAACTCACAGATTCAGGAGCCCTGCGGCACCCGACACCTGCACATCACACGAGCTTCGCCTAAGGCAGTATCGGTTTCAGCGGCGTTTTGCCGTCTTCCTTGTCCACCGGATAGACCGCGTTGTGGCTCTCCATGCCGGCGATCAGGCCCTGCATCATCTGGCGGAGCCGATCGGGCTTCGAGGCGGCAAGGTTGGTCGACTCGAAAGGGTCGTCGGCGAGGTTGTAGAGCTGGTAGTGCGAGTTCTCGGAGGCTTCCGAGGGGAAGTAGTGGTAGATGACCTTCCACTGGCCACTGCGGTAGCAGGTGAAGTACTCGCTTCGATGGGGCGAGTGGGGATAGTGCATGAGGAACACTTCGGCGCGGGTCGCGTCGGGCTTGCCCGTCAGGAGGGTGTCGAGACGGGAGCCGTCGACCACATAGCCTGCCGGCGCCTTGGTCCCGGTGAGTGCGAGGATCGTCGGGAACAGATCCATCACGGCCGCTTGTTGACTCTGAATGGCGCCGGCGACGATAGGCAACCGCTTCTGATGCGGATTGCTGCCGTCGGCTCTCGCCCAGGCGGCGATGAAGGGGACGCGCATACCGCCCTCGTAATGGGCGCCCTTCTTCCCGCGCAGCGGGGCAGCGCAGGCAACAATGTGCGGATCTTTGCTGATCGGGGCGTCGGAGCCGTTGTCGCCGAGGAAGAAGATGAGCGTGTTGTCGGCCACGCCCAGGGCGTCCAGATGATCGAGCACGTCGCCCAGCGATTTGTCCATGCCCTCGATCAAGGTGGCGAAGGCCTGGGCTTCTGCCGGCTTGTCCGAATCGGCATAATGGGCCGCGAAACGCGGGTCCGAGTTGAACGGCGCGTGTACGGCGTAGTGGGCGAAATAGAGGTAGAACGGTTTCTTGGCCTCGACGGCCTCACTGAGCCGAGCTTTGGCTTCGATGGTCAGGGCCTCGCTCAGGAAGATCTCTGTGCCGTGGTACTTCTCCAGGCCCGGCACCGCATTGCCGGCTCGCTGTTTCTGGCCGTTGCCGTAGTTCTTCATGCCGTAGTAGCTGGCCGGCGCACCGATCGAACAACCGGCCACGTTGATATCGAAACCGAGGTTCATGGGCTCGGCCCCTTCATACTCTCGCGGTCCGAAGTGGGCTTTGCCGACGTGGATCGTCTGATAGCCGGCGCCGCGGAGCAAACCCGGCAAGGTCACGTCGTTCTTCTTCAAGCCGGTCCAGTTCCATTGCGGCGGGCCGAAGGGACCACGGTTGTCCTTGTCGGGATTGATCCAGTTGGTGGTGTGGTGCCGGGCCGCGTTCTGGCCCGTCATGATCGAGATCCGCGTGGGCGAGCAGACGCTCATTGCATAGAAGTTGTTGAAGCGGATTCCGCGTTCCGCCAGCCGCTCCATGTTCGGCGTCCGGTAGTAGTCGTTGAGCGGGTAGCGCTTCGGCTTGCCGCTTTCGTCGGTGAGAAACGGGAGCGAGGTGTCCATGACGCCCATGTCATCGACCAGGAAGACGACGATATTGGGTTGGGCGGGGGGCGTCTCGGCGGCGTTGAGCACTGCCGGGAGACTGAGCATTGAAACGGCAGCGCATGCCAGGAGGGTCTGTTGCGTAGTTCTATTCATCGAGAAGTGCTCCTTTCTTGACGATCGGTCCCGGCGGCCCATTTCACGGCGTTGGCCATGATCAACTTCACCTCGGGACGGAAGAAGTCGTCGTAGGTTTCGTGGCCGGGCGTGAAATAGAAGACTCGCCCTTTGCCGATCGTCCAGCAGAGCCCCATGCGGCCCGGGGCCTTGGTTCCGTCCGGCTTGGTGTACACGCCGTCCAAGGGCACGGCCTCCGGTTCCGGTACGGCAAACGGTTCGCCGTAACGCTCGATCAGAGGTAGCTGGAAGTCTTTGACACCTTTGCAGATGGGATGGTCGGGTTCCTTGACGGTGATGCTCACGGAAGTGCCGTCGGCCTTGTATTCGCTCCACGTGCACGCTGTGCCCATGAGCCGCTTGTACGGCTTGGCAAAATGTGACGAGTGAAGGGAGATGAAACCCATCCCGCCCTCGTTCACGCGTTTGAAGACGGCTTCAACGACTTCGTCCTTGACGTCGCGGTGACGTTTGTGTCCCCACCACATGAGCACGTCGGTCATATTGAGCGACTCTTCACTCACGCCCTGGTCGGGATCGTTGATACTCGCCGTCACGACCTCCCAATCGGGCAGCGACTTCTTGAGTGCGTCGGCAATGGCCCCGTTGATGTCGTTTGGATAGACGTTCTTGGGGGCGGTGCCCTCCGACCAGACGACAACGCGGCGTTTGGGCGAGGCCGCCCAGACCTCCAGGGGCAAAAACGCACTCGCCACAGCGGCGGCACCGAGACCAAGAGCAGTACGGCGTGAAACGGCTGTCTTCATTGCAGCTATCCTTCCTTTCGACGTTGTTTCTTCGCAGTTTTGTTTTCGGATTGGACAGGTTGGGTTTCGACCGGCGGCACCGCATCGAAATCGATCGGGTCGCCGAACTCCTTTCTCGCCTGGGCGAGCAATTCTTCCATTCGCGACCGTTCAGTAGCCAACTTTGGATCGGCGGCCAGGTCATGCAATTCGTCGGGATCGTTGGCCAGGTCGAAGAGTTGAGTGTTCTTCACGCCCCCGGCGTTGTAGGCCATGAGCTTCCAGCGGTCGTCACGAACCATTCGCTGGCAATCCTTGTAGGCGCCGAACAGCCAGTCGCGGACCTTTGCCTGCCGGCCTTCGATCACCGGCAGGAGGCTTTTCCCTTCGACGACTGCCGGTACCGGGGCGCCGGCCAGATCGCAGATTGTGGGGAACAGATCGAAGAGATAGACCAGCGCCTGGCTGCGGCCGTGCGGAATGCCGGGACCGGCAAACACCAGCGGCGGCCTCACATGCTCGTAGAGATTCTGTTTGCCCATCAGGCCGTGGCGGCCGCCGACGGCCAGCCCCTGATCGCTGGAGAAGATGACAACCGTGTTGTCGGCCCAGCCGCGCTGTTTCACCACATTGAGGATGCGGCCTACCTCGGCGTCCATGTGGGAGACGGTGGCGTAATAGTCGGCCAGATGCTGCCGCATCTCCTCCGGCGTGCGCGGAAAGGCGGCCAGCATCTCGTCGCGGATCCGCAGTTCTCCGTTGTCGAACGCGTGCTCCGGCATGAAGTTCTTCGACAGGGTCAACTTGGCCGGGTCGTAGAGATTGACGAACTCGGCCGGCGCCAGCCGCGGGTCGTGCGGGACGGGCGGCGCCAGGTAAATGAAGAACGGTTTCGTGCCGTCGTGGTTCTCGAGAAACTCGACGGCGTGGTTGCCGCACTCGGTGGCCGAGTCGGCCGAGCGTTTCTCCATGGTGATGTTCGTTTGAAAGGCCGCGTTGCTGAAGGTGCAGGCGTTGCCGGCCTTGCCGCAATGGAAGGTCACGTAGCCGGCCTCGTTCATGACGACCGGCAGCAGCGGCACGCCCGGCGGGGCGGTCTTGGCACGAGGATTCTCCGGAATCCGCCAAAGCGAACGGCCGGTGGCCAGCATCGTGCGGCTGGGCAGGCAGACGGCCCCGACCATCGAGCCCATGCAGTAGGCGTTGTCGAAGGTGAAGCCTTCGTCGACGAGCCGGTCCGTGTTGGGCGTCTTGATCTCGGGATTGCCCAGGGCAGCGATCGTGTCCCACCGCTGGTCGTCGGTGAAGATGAACAGCACGTTCGGCCGCTCGGCCCCTGCGGCTTGTTCAGCCGCCAGCCCGAGGAATGTCGAACACGCTACGGCAACGAAGACGAGCCAGGTGCGGGTCCTCATGATCAAGCTCCCTTGGTGCAACGGAGAAAGCCGCGGGCTGGAAACAGACGCCTATTGTACCAACCCGGCGGGCCGCCCACAAAGAAAGTGGGTCGCACTTGCAGGGGAACTGCAGAGTAGCAGGCACGCTCCGCCGTGCCGTCCGCCAAAGAAAGTAGCAGGCACGCTCCGCCGTGCCGTCCGCAGAACTGCCGGAAATCCCGATTTCCCGCGAACGGCGCTCGGAGAGTGCCTGCTACTTTCTTGCCACAAGAGGACTTTGCAGTTCTCCTGGTCGCACTCGCAAGTGCGACCGTTCGAAGGCCGCCGGCCTGTGCGACACCGGGGAGGAGGTATCCAGTTGATCTGAGTGACGCCCGGCAGGCGTCACCCACTCAGCTCATCGCTTCGATCAGCTTCACATTCGGTCGCACCTATCCAGCGCTATTCGGTCACGATCTCCGACACGATCACCTGCTTCTTGGCGCGATTGATGCCATACAGAACTCCGGGGCGGCTCTTGTCCCAGGCGACGCCCTGCCCGGTGATCTCGACGGGGATGATCTTCTTCAGAACCAGCGTCGAGCCGGCCTCGGGAAGCTCCAGTTGATAGATTTCTGCCAGGTCGTGACCGGTGGAGTAGAGCTGCCCGTCGGGGCCCCAGCCGCCGCCGGAGCAGCTCTGTGGGGTGAATCGTTCCAGAAGTTCTTCGGGAAACGTCCAGCCCGCCATCCGCCGCCACTGGGGATCGAATTTGACCAGCGAGGTGTAGGCCGTCGGCTTGGCGAAGGGGTCGTCGCCGGCCTTGCTGGAGTAATGGGCAAAGACGGCCCACCAGGCGTCGTCGTGCCAGTCGACCCAGGTGAGGGAGCCTTCGTAGATGCCGAAGCTGTGACTGCCGACGTGTTCGAGAGTTGCAGTATCGAAGATCTCGACCGAACTGGCTTCGGGGACGTGGGGATAGTTGGAATGGGCGCAGTAGAGCTTCCCCTCCAGAACGATCCCGGCGTTCATGTGCTTGAGTGGTGTCTCCTCCGAGGCCTTCCATCGCCCGACCAACTTGCCGCTCTCCTTCTCGTATTTGCCGATGACCGTATTGGCGATGGCGTAGAAGTGAGCGTCGTCGACCGCGACGGCCTGCACCGCCTCAGGAGCATCGAATCGATGGAGCACGCGACTGGAGGGTTCTGCGGCAAACGAGACGCCGGCAGTGCATAGGGTTATCAGAATTGCCGGACGAAGAGGCGACATGGGGAGAGACTCCTGGGGTGCGGGGCAGCGTAGTTGGCCAGACTCTGATGGTAGCACGGTCCGCTGAAGAAGAGTACTCCATTCGCGGAACTGAGCGATTGGGGCTGCTACTTCTCCTCCCACCACTTCTTCGCCCGTTCGGGCGTCCACTTGCCGAAGGCTTCACAGGCTTCCAGGGCGGCGGCCAGTTCGGCGGCGGTCTGGTAGCGGTTCTCGGGGGCTTTTTCCAAGCATTTCAGGATGACCTGCTCGAGGTCGGCCGGCAGGTCGCGGACTTTGGAGGGCGGATCGACCGGGTCGCGGCTGTGGGCCAGGATGATGTCCCAGGAGCTATCGCCGGAGAAGGGCGGGATGCCGGTGACGAGATGATAGGCGACGGCCCCCAGCGAGTAGATGTCGCTGCGGGCATCGAGCTTGTCGTAGGACTTGGCCTGCTCGGGACACATGTAGAGCGGCGATCCGCTAAACGTGCCGGCCTGGGTCAGATTGGCTTCGCCCAGACTGGTCAGCGTTTCGCGGACGAGCCCAAAGTCGAGGACCTTGGCGACATCGTAAACGCCCCCACGCTCGGTGGCGAAGATATTGGCCGGCTTGATGTCGCGATGGAAGAGGCCCTTCGCATGGGCTTCGCTCAATGCGGCACAGGCTTGGTGGAGGAAATGGATGGCCCGATCGGCCGGCAGGACGCGGCACTTGCGGATGAGGTGGTCGAGGCTCATGCCGGGCAGTAATTCCATCACGTAGTAGAACGTGCCGTCGTCGCTCCGGCCGTAGTCGTAGATGGCGATCACGTTCCAGTGCGTCAGGGCGGCGGTGGCGCGGACTTCGCGTTCGAAGCGGGCCAGTATCGTCTTGTCGCCGGCCTTGTCGGGCCGGATCAGCTTGACGGCGCAAGGCCGCTTGAGCAGTTGGTGCTCGGCTTCGTAGACCTCGCCCATGCCGCCGGAACCCAGCTTGTCCTTGAGCCGATACTGGCCGAGTTGCTTGGCTTCAAAGGCCTCTCGCCGCACCGTGTAGATCACGTGGGCCCCGAACACGGCGGTAATCGACGCCAGGAAGGGCGCCCAGATGGGTAGGCCGAAGTGATCATCGGGTAGCAGGACGGCAATCGCCGGTTCGCGACACTCGAGCAACAGGCCCGTGACGAGCGGGACGAAGGCGGCAGGGCCGAGGATCCAGGCCGCGCGGCGCCAGTCGTTGGGGATGAACATTCCGTAGAGCAGCGTGAGGAACGCCCAGGCGGTGAACATGTGCCCCGCGGCGTTGACGGCCGAGACGGCGTCGTTCTCGGCCGCGAAATCGTAGAGGAAGCTGGACGTCACCAGCAGGATCTGGGCGGCTGCGATTCCGAAGCAGGCTACTTCCAGGGCGCGAAGCTGGGCGACCGTCAGAACCCTCTTCGAGCGCAGCAATACGACCGCACTGATCAGTGCCACCAGCACGACCGATCGTACGCCGAACCAGAGCACGTCGCCCTGAAGAAAGTCGGCAACGACCCCGAAGGCCATGACGGCGACCAGGAGGGCCACGGCCGCCAGGAGCCGCCGGCGCAGCAGGACAACCGTCTCGTCGCTGAATCCGGCCTGGGTGCCGGCGACGAAGTGGACAGGTTCGAAATGGGCGGTGGATTCGTTGAACATAGAGGTATTATGCAACAAATCCGGTGTCTGCCAACTCCATTCGCATGAGGTTGGCAAACAGGCGGAACTGCCTGGCGTAGTCGCCGCAGAAGATCAGGTTGTGATGGCCGGCGACCATGCAGGCGTCGGGGCGGTCGGTGATCTCGACTTCGACGTTGGTGGTGCAGCCGGCGGCCGGGGGCATGGGGTGCGACGTGACGACGCGGCCGGCGTAGACGTCGAACTTGGCCGGTTCGCCGGTGTAGTACTTGGCCACTGTCACCGGTTCGCCCTCGGGCCAGAAGACCTGGATCGCACAACTGCCTTCGTTCGTGTGGGCAAATCGCCGGAGCAGATACTTCTCCTCGCGTCCCTCAGGCCCGTGCAGCCTGGTGGTGCAAGTGCAGTGGGAGGCATAGTAGTGGTTGCTCTCCGTGTCGTAGCAGGGGTTTGCCTGGAACCCCGGACGGCCGGTGAGCAGTTGGCCGATGAGTTGGGTATAGACGGCCCCGAAATCGTTCTCGCAGGCGGCCGGAATTAATTGCCCGTTGAGGGTGGCGAAGCTCATGCACGGCTTGAGCATTCCCCGGCGCAGGCAGTTCATGGTCAGCCCGTCGGCCCCTTCGTCGGCCAGCATCTTCTTGAGCGCGAAATGGGCCCGGGCGGCGTTCTCAAACGCCTCCTCGGTGACTCCCCGGATCTCGCCGGCCCCGCTCTTAAACCCCTTGATTAGCTCAGCCGCTTCCGTGCCGAGTTTCACCTCGGCGAACTCCTTGGCGTAGCTATCGAAAGGAATCACGCGGACCTTGATCCCGAAGAACTTCTCGGTTCCCTCGCGGGGCTCGGGGGCCTCGGTGATGCTGAGCAGCTTGCTCTGGCCGAGCAGCTTCTTCGTGTTGATCATGCGAACGCCGTATTCGATGGCGTCGAGGTTGTCGAGCGACTGGATGAAGTAAACGCCCGGCCGGCGATACTGTCCGACGGCGCCGTGCTTGACGCCCAGGCCGATGAAGAAGACCGTCGGCAGGCCCAGCTCTTCGGCGGTCTGCAGGATCAGGTCGGCGTCGCTCAGGCTGCGATTGTAGAACATGACCAGGAGCAACCCGTCGGGCTTGGAGGCCTGGAGTTCCGCAGCAACGCGTTGGGCGTCGTCTTTCGAGGCGACGGGTTTTGGGTCGACGACGATCTTGGCGCCCAGCCGCTTCTCCATCCCGCCCAAGGCGGCCATGTACTGTTTCTGCCGGCCTTCCGCATCGAAGTCGTTGCCGGGCCAACTCCACCAACCGTCGGGATCGTCGGCGAAGGTGCTCGACGGCGGATAGAGGAAGACGCAGCGAATCGTTGCCCCTTCCTTCTTGTTGACGGGCGTTGCCGCCTCAGCGTCCTGCGCCGACAAACTTGCCCAGGTGATTCCCCCGGCCGCGGCGCCCATCGCGGTGAGGAATACGCGGCGGTCGATTCCATCACTGCAACCACATCTGCACGAGGGGAGAGCAGGCTGTCGTTTCATGGCGTGAACTCCTGGTTCGAAGAATGCCGCTCGGACGGATCAACTCGAACCTAAGCGTACCCAACAGAAGGGGCGCTCGCAAGGTCGGACACATAGTGGGTGACTCTTGCCGAGTGTCACTATCGCCTCTTCAGCGAGGCAACCATGTGGGAAGTCGCCAGGACGCCGAGAACGGCGCTCATGTGGGGCCCGCACCAGTCGCACCCGGCAGGAGCGACCCACGGGCCAGCAGGGCCCGAACGGCGGCAACGAGGGCTGCGCCGTCGCTCGTCAGAGGAACGTCCTGTTGGGTGGCAGCGGCCAGGTCCTTCACCTGGCAGGTGCCGGACTCGAACTCGTTGCGGCCGGCGATCAGCGCGACGCGGAAACCGCGACGGTCGGCGTACTTCAGTTGCTGGCCCAGTTTCTTCGGTTCCGGGTAGATCTCGACGCCGATTCCGGCGGCGCGGAGCGTGGACGCCAGTTGCAGGTATTCGTGGAGGCGATCCTGGTCGAAGAAAGGAATGAAGACGGGCGCCGGGGTTTGCACCTTCTCGATCATTTGCAGTTCTTCCATGGCGGCCAGCAGACGATCCAGCCCGAGCGAAGCACCGATGCCCGGCAGTTCCTGCTTGGTGTAGAGTTCCGCCAGGTTGTCGTAGCGTCCGCCGGAACAAACGCTGCCGATGCCCGGCAGCGCGTCGAGAAAGGTCTCGTAGATCGTGCCCGTGTAGTAGTCGAGCCCCCGGGCGATCGAGACGTCGAGTACCAGCCGCTGCTGGGGCACGCCGGCCGCCTGCACGGCCTGGAGCAACTGGTCGAGGCGAGTGATACCTTCGGCCCCTTTCTGACTTCCGGCCACGAGGGGGTCAAGCTGCGAAAGGATCTCGTCGTTGGTGCCCTGAATGTCGGCCAGACGGAGGACTTCCGCCGACTGGGCCGGGCTCATTCCGGCCGTGGCCTGCATCTCTTCGGCCACCAGGTCCGGACCGATCTTTGCCAGCTTGTCGATGGCGCGGAGGATCGGCGTGGCCTGGTCGGCTAGCTCCAACCGCTCCAGCAACCCGGTGAGCACCAAGCGGTTGTTGACGCGGATGGTGAAGGCGTCGAAGCCGATGATGCGGAAGAGGTCGTGGATGACCAGGGCCGTTTCGATGTCGGCCGCCACCGAGAGCGTGCCGATCGTGTCGAAATCGCACTGCATGAATTCGCGGTAGCGGCCCCGTTGCTGCTTCTCCCCGCGCCAGACGGTGGCGATGTGATAGCGCTTGAAGGGCGTGCCCAGCGTGCCGATGTGCTGGGCGGCAAAACGGGCCAGGGGCACGGTCAGGTCGAATCGCATCCCCACCCAGCGATCGCCTTGGTCCTGAAACTTGTAGAGCTGCTTGTCGGTCTCCTCGCCCCCCTTGCCCGCCAGGATCTCCAGATATTCCAGCGCCGGGGTATCGATGGGGCTGAAGCCGTAAGAGCGATAGACGGTCCGGGCCGTCTCGATGAGCCGCTCGCGAGGGATCATCGCCTCGGGCAGATAGTCGCGGAAACCTTTCAGCGTGCGGGGGGAAATGCGTTGATCAGACACTGGAGTCAGTTGTCAGGGTTCGGGGTTCAGGGTTCGGGGTTCAGGCCTGCGTTCGCGGCTCACAGTTCACAGTTCACAGCTCATGGCTCATAGTTCGAATCACCCTCAGCGGGTCGGGCTTGGGGGTGCGAATCGTGCGGCCTTTCCGAACGGGGAGCACGGCTTCGGCATACTCGGCGACCTGCTCGGGGGTCTCAAAGTAGTGGTCGTAGACCCAGTCGTCCTCGTACTCGCACTTGTCGGTCGTGTAGTCGCGACAGATCTGCGGTCGAGTTTCGTAGGCCTGGCACAGGTGGTCGTCGCCGAGGTGCTTGCATTTGGTGTGGACCAGCAGATACCAGGAGTCGTCCTCGATGAATACGGTCGCGTGATCGTGGAGCAGATACCAGCGGATGTATTCAAAATCCTTCCACTTCTTGGGCTCATCGATGGGGAGGGCGAAGTATCGGCAGCACTTGGCCGTGCAGTATTGGCACAACACTTCCCCCTCTCGGAGGTTCTCCCGCCGGGGCTTCGTGGGCTTGATGTCCGGGATTGTTTCCGTGGCAGCCATCCGTGCGTATTCCTCTTCAGGGACTGGACTGTTCTTGCGAGGGACAGGTTCGGGCAAGTCCGGTCATTCGGTCCGGGTCCGAGCCGAAATAGGTTAACCCATTAGCCTAACAGATCTTGGAGAAGGAGGCCACCAGGTCGCCTGCTGTGAACGTCAACGATAGCCGTCGTCACCCTCCGCTGCGACGGGCCTTCTGTGGTCCTGCCGCGGCGGGCACCTGCTTCTTGCCCGCCGGGCGGGCCTCGGGGGGCGCATCGGCGAGGAGATCGTTGTAGCTCTTCATCAGACGGGCGACGACGTCGGGGTGTGCGGCAGAGACGTCGGTCTGCTCCGACGGATCGGCCGCCAGATCGAACAGAATCCCGTCGGCCCCCGGACAGCCGTCGCCGGTGCCGGGATCGGGGATCTCCAGCGGCGTAGCCTGCTCGGGCGGGGCGATGATCGTGCTGCCGTCCGGGCCGCGGGGGTCGACCCAGTCGGCCTTGTTGATCTGGTTGCGCGGCCAGGGGGACGGGGCTTTGACGTGCAGTTTCCAGCGGCTGCTGATCACCGTCGTCACTTTCGGCCCCGTTTGGGCGATGAGAATCTCATGCGGGCTGGGGGCCTGCCGGGTGAGCAAGGGCATGATGTCGCGGCCGTCGATCGTGCGATCCTGGGGCAGAGCGGCGCCGGCCAGTTGAATCGCGGTCGGCAGAATGTCCACGCTGCCCGCCATCTCGCCGATCGTCTGGCCGGGGGGAATCGTGCCGGGCCAGCGGGCGATCATGGGCACACGGACGCCGCCTTCCCATTGCTGGCCTTTCATTCCGCGGAGTCCACCCGAGTAGCCGCCGAACCAAGGGCCGTTGTCCGAGGTGAAAACGACCAGGGTCTGCTTGTCGAGGCCCAACTCGTTGAGCTTGTCGAGGATCGTGCCCACGGACCAATCGAGTTCGGCGATCACGTCGCCGTAGAGGCCGGCTCCCGATTTCCGGTAGAAGCCTTCGGAGGCCGCCAGCGGCTTGTGGGGCATGGCATGGGGGAGGTAGAGGAAGAAGGGCCGGTCACGCTGGGCCGTGATGAACCGAAGCGCCCGCTCGGTGTAGCGTTTGGTGAGCGTGGCCTGCACGACGGGGTACTCGACCCGCGTCTCGCCCTCGATCAGCTCGACGGGGCGCATGTCGTTTGAGTAGAGGATGCCGAGGTATTCGTCGAAACCGTGCTGGCGAGGGAAGAAGCCGGGCACGTGGCCGAGGTGCCACTTGCCGATGCAGCAGGTGGCGTAGCCCGCTTCGCGCAAGGCTTCGGCGACGGTGATCTCAGAAGCGGGCAGGCCCACGTCGTTGACTCCCGCGTCGGGGCACGGGTTGCGAACGACGCCGTGGCGGAACGGATAACGGCCCGTGAGAATGCTGCCTCGCGACGGGGCGCAGAACGGCATGGGCACATAGAAGTTCGTCAGCCGGGCCCCCTCCTCGGCCATGCGATCCAAACGCGGCGTCTTGAACTTGGGGTGCCCGAAACAGGCCAGGTCGCCGTAGCCGAGGTCGTCGGCAAAGATGACGACGATATTGGGGCGGTCGGCGGCACCTGCCCTTTCGCAACCGAGCCCGATAGCCAAACCGGTGAGGATCAAGAGGAGCGGTCGTGTTGCCTTCATGGTGTGTTACCTCCATTTCTTAGTCTTGATCATAATCTTGATCTTAATCACACCCCGTCACCCGCCCTCACCATCGTGCGCCGGCGAATTGGCCCAGGAGGGAGAACACGATCGGCAAGGCTGTAAGGATTAAGATTAGGATTAAAACCGGGGATGGCGACGGGGGTGGTTGGCGGAAATGCCGGATCGGCTTGGCCAAAGCGCCGGTCCCATGGTACCGCACGGCGAAACGGCGTGAAACGTTCGCCTGCGACGGACCCAGGAACAGGAGCTTTCGGGTTGCGACAAAATCTGCATTTGGATCCGGCGGATATGTCCAAGTTCTCGCGTGGGAACCGCGGTTTGTGCGGAAGTCGTTTGTCAAACGGCGGTTACGAAGACTGTGTCGTGGCTGCGGGTCGTTGGAGTGGCGATGCCCTTGCCCGGAAAGGGTCTCCTCGTATGATTCCAAGAACGATTTGAACGAATTTTTGGAGCCTTGAGGGAGGTGCCGACGTGAAGATCGCAGTCTCGGGGAGTTCGGGACTGGTTGGATCGGCGTTGATTTCCTCGCTGATCTCGGGAGGAAATCGTGTTCGGCGACTGGTTCGCCGCGAGCCCGATCGAGCGGCCGGTGATATCGCCTGGGATCCTGCCGCCAGCCGGCTTGATCCGGCCGATCTCGAAGGGGTCGACGCGGTCGTCCACCTGGCGGGCGAAAGTATCGCATCCGGCCGGTGGAGCGAGGAAAAGCGAAAACGAATTCGGGACAGCCGGGTGGGATCGACCCGTCTACTGGCAGACACAATTGCTCGACTGGAACGGCCGCCCCAGGTTCTTATCTGTGCCTCGGCGGTGGGTTACTACGGGGATCGTGGCCAAGAGTGTCTGAGCGAAGAAGCTGCTGCCGGGAAGAGCTTTCTTGCCCAAGTGTGTGCCGAATGGGAAGCGGCGGCGGAGCCGGCTCGGGCGGCCGGGATCCGTGTTGTTAATCTTCGGTTCGGAGTCGTCCTTGCTCCGAACGGCGGAGCGCTGCGGCAGATGCTGCCCTTGTTCCGCTTGGGACTGGGCGGCCGGCTTGGCACGGGCGAGCAGTACTGGAGTTGGATCGGAATCGATGACGCGGTTGGGGCCGTCGAGCACGTTCTGGCTAACGCCAGCCTTTCGGGCCCGGTCAATATGACGGCCCCAGCACCGGTGACGAATCGCGAGTTCACGGCCGTTCTGGCAAGAGTGTTGCGGCGTCCGGCATGGCTTCCTGCTCCCTCGGCCGCACTTCGTCTGGCCTTGGGGCCGATGGCCGACGAGCTGCTGCTGGCCAGCGCCCGAGCGCTACCGAATCGGTTGCTCGACTCGGGCTATGCCTTCCGGCATGCCGAGCTCGAGTCGGCCTTGCGGCATTTGCTGAGTGAACACTGATAGAAGGAGTATCCGAGCTATCGAATGGCTGTCTCGAAGAGCGGTGGCACCGCGTTCTGGACATTGTTCCGCCACATCAAGCGTCACGAAATCGCTATGACGACACCGGTCGAGATGGACTACGGAGACGCGGTCTCAGAAGACCCAGCCGAAGAATCGATGGCCTTTCTCTACGGCAATCCCGAGATGGGACAAGCCGGCACTGACGGCAGCGTTGAGGTGATCGATGCGGAACCGGTGACGGTTGTGTCGTTCGGACTCAACGGTTCCCGGTCGGATGCAAAGATCGAGGAGGCCCGCGATCGGCTCATGTCGTGGCTCGACGAGCATTCCGAATACGCGATTGCCGGATCGCTGCGAGTGCTGGGATACAACAGTCCCTTTGTACCGCGCGATCGACAGTATTGGGAGGTTCAGGTCCCGATACGGAAGATTGGTGAATCGGCCGGCGGTTCGGTCCAGGGAGTGGGCAGCGAATCGCCCTGAGTTCATGCCGCAACCGGCGATACTGTCCGACAGTTCGTCCGCATGCTCATACGCCAACCCTTCCGGCGACTCTCTGGAACGGCACAAAGCGCGTCGCTATCATGGCGATTGTGGACCAGAAACGTACCAGGAAACGGCCGCGAGGGGACGCGGCCTGGAGGAGGGGAACCGCTCGTGCCCGTTACGTCAAAATCGATCGGAATCAAGTCACAAAACGTTCATTATCTCGAGTCGGGATCGCATCATTCGAAGAACGTGCTGTTGCTGCACGGCGCCAGTTTCAGCGCTGAGACGTGGCGGCAAATCGGCACGCTCGACATCCTGGCCAAGGAGGGTTACCGGGCCGTGGCCGTCGATCTGCCGGGTTTCGGCGGCTCGGCGGGCAGCCTGGAAATGGACGCCAAACAGCGCAGGCAGTGGATCGTTGAATTGCTCACGGCGTTGGAGATGGAACGCCCGGTCGTGGTAGTTCCTTCGATGAGCGGGCGGCTCGCTCTGCCCTGGCTGATCGCCGAGTCCGACGGGGCCTCCGGGCTGGTGGCCGTCGCGCCGGTTGCGATCTCCGAGAATGCCAGGAATCTCAAGAAGATCGGCGTGCCGGTCCTGGCGATCTGGGGCGAGAGAGACTCGCTCGTTCCCCAGCAGCACGCCGACATGCTGGTTGAGGCAGTGGCCGACGGCGAGAAGGTGATCATCCGCGGAGCGGGCCATGCCGCGTATATGAACGATCCGGGGGCGTTTCATTTCGAGGTGTTGAATTTCCTGAGGCGGGTTTTCTGATCGGGCTTCGTCGCTTTCTGATGGCCCCAAGAAAAGCAGCAGGCCTGCTTCGAGACGTTCTCGGGAGCAGGCCTGCTGTGGATTAACTGGGTCTACGTTGTCTGTCGATCAGCGAAGAACGAGTTGACGGGGAGCGCGGAGCACCGAGGCCGAGGGATCGGCTTTCGGGGCAACCGGCAACGGAGCGGCTTCTTCAGCCGGGGCCGCAGCCGGAGCAGCACCTTCGCCGCCGCCACAGCCACAGCCACAGCCGGCGGGCTCACAGCAGCCGGCCGACTCGCAGCAGCAGCAACGGTGGCAGCAGAACAGGCCGTTGAGCAGGTCGAGGATCGGCGTGCAACGTCGCTTGCAGCAGGCATTGCAGCTCGGCTCACAGGCGGGCTCACAAGCGGGCTCGCAGGCCGGTTCGCAGCACGAACCGCAGCCGCAGCCGATCTTGCACTTCAGCAAGGGCAGCAGCGGACGACGGCAGCTCGGTTCACAGGCCGGTTCGCAGGCGGGCTCACAGGCCGGTTCGCAGCACGACTTGCCGCAGATCGGCTTGTGCTTCAGAATCGGCAGCAAGGGCTGGCGGCAGCAGGGCTCGCAGCAGCTCGGCTCGCAGCAGGCGGGCTCGGGCGCACAGCACTTGGGCTCGGCGCAGGCCGGCTCACATGCATCGCAGCCGGTATTGCAGCAGCTCTTGCAGGCAAACAGTCCCCTGAGGCCGGCGAACAGATCGCACGGCTTGCAGCAGGGTTCACAGCAGGTGGGCCCGCAGGCGGGCTCACAGGCGGGCTCACAGGCTTTCTCGCAGGCAGGGGCACATGACGAGCAGCCGCCGTCAAGCAGTCCGGCAAACCCCTGACCGCACATGGCGATACTCGCTGCGAGCGCCAATAAAACGATCTTGCCTCTCATTGTGCAAACTCTCCTTTTCACTTGAACCGGGGTGGCTCGTTTCGGATCCGGGTCCAACACGCGACGCGTCACAGTCGGCCGTGTGCGACGCGGCTTACCTTGCCTTGGGTGGGTTCTCCCATGGGATAGAACCGACTCCTGATCGAGTGGACTGTCGGATCATCGCGCGGGATGCCAACCTCAGTTCAAAACAACCATCACGTCAGCACCGTCGAACTCTCCTTGGTTCGATGAGACCATCGGTTTTGCCGGCGTGCCCCCACAACGTCCGCTTGCGAGAATTCTGCACGCTACGCTGAGGGTCAAATGTCGTATCGGCTTCGGGGCGCAGGCCCCTTGAGAGGTCGCAAATACTTTTCACTAAAAGGGTTAGTGTTTCGCTGGGGCAAATGTTTCTGCGTGCAGAAGGCCGGCGATCTGGGAGAACTTTGCGGGCGGATGTGCCCGCGGAAGGTGCCAATTTCTGCTCCAATTGCTGTGCAGCTTGCCCCACCCCGACGACCGGACATGGCCGGCGGGCCCACCCAGGGACGGTCAGCGGAACCACCGCCCAGTAAGAGTTACCGCCCAAATTGAGGAGTCAATCGCGGTGCTAGCACTGCTAGCTCGACCGGCCTCGAACGGTAGAATTGGAATTCTTGACCGGTTTTGCCATTCCGTCTATAATCACGCCGCTGCGCCGGTTATGGCTGCTCGCTTGATGAGGAGGCCTGTACGTTCCGGGCAGTGCGACAAATGGAATTGTCGACTCGTGACCGTGGATGTGGAATGGAATTCGCGCATCTTGACGCACGGGAGCCAACGGTGTCTTTTGCCTCGCCACTGGACTCGAAAGAGCAGGTCCGACAAGCGACCGACATTGTTGATCTCGTCGGAAAATACATTCAATTGCGGCGTCAAGGCCGCAACTACGTGGGTTTGTGTCCCTGGCACGACGACACCAAGCCCAGTCTCCAGGTCAACCCCGAACGACAGTCCTTCAAATGCTGGGTCTGTGAAATCGGCGGCGACGTCTTCAGTTTCATCATGCAGATGGAAGGCGTCGACTTCCGCGAAGCCCTTGAGATGTTGGCCGACCAGGCGGGAATTACGCTCGAACCGCTGCGTCGAAGATCCGTGCCGAATGCCCCCCGCCAAGATACGGGCTCTGCCCAACCGGTCTCCGGTCCCATCAGCGGCGAAGGGAAGCAGGCCCTCTATCGGGCCATGGCCTGGGCCGAACAGCAGTATCACCGATGCCTGCTCGAATCGGACGACGCCGATCCGGCCCGCCGCTACCTCCAGGAGCGGGGGATCACGGAAGACAGTATCCGTAAGTTTCACATCGGCTTCGCCCCGAACCGTCGCGACTGGTTGTTGAACCTCGCCGGCGGCAGCCCCGCACGAGCCGCCGTCCTGGAGACGATCGGCATTCTCGCGCGCTCCCAGGAGGGACCGGGCTACTACGACCGTTTTCGGGGCCGGCTGTTGTTCTCGATTCGAGACACCCAGGACCGAGCGGTGGGGATCGGCGGCAGACTCCTGCCCGAGTCGGGATTGGCCAGCCCCGCCAAGTACGTGAACTCGCCGGAAACACCGCTGTTTACGAAACACAAATTGCTGTACGGCTTGGACGTGGCTCGCGAGGCCATCCGCAAGAGCCACACCGTGATGGTCATGGAAGGCTACACCGACTGCATCGTGGCCCATCAGTTCGGCTTCGAAAACGCGGTCGCCGTTCTGGGCACGGCCTTGGGGCCGGATCACGTCAAGATCCTGAAACGCTTCGCCGATCGGATCGTGCTGGTGCTCGACGGCGACGAAGCCGGGCAGAAGCGGGCCAACGAGGTTCTCGAACTATTCATTGCCGAGAACGTCGACCTGCAAGTTCTCACCTTGCCCGACGACAGCGATCCTTGCGAGTTTCTGCTCGAGCACGGTCGGGAAGCGTTCGCCGACCTCTTGGAGACACGAACCGTCGATGCCTTGGAGCATGCTTTCCGATCGGTGACTCGCGATATCGATCTGGCGAGCGACATTCACGCATCGAGTGAAGCGTTGGAACGGATGGTGGCCATTCTGGCCAAGGCGCCGCGGCTTCGATCCGACTCGACTGCCGGCGGAGTGCTTCGGATCGAGAGAGCGCTCACCCGGCTGGCGCACAGCTTTCGGGTCCCTGAAGAGGAGGTTCGCCGCCGGCTCACGTCGTTGCGGCGTTCGGCGGCGCAACGTCCCGTCTACCGCAACGATGCGGACGCCGCGGAGCTCGGACCGGAATCGGACCGGCCCCGGGAAAGAATCACGCCTTTGGAGCGTGAGCTCCTGGAGATTTTGCTGCGCCGCCCGGAATTGCTGGCTGCGGCTCGCGAGCACGTCAGGCCCGAGCAGCTTGCGTTTCCGCCGGCTCGCAGGGTGTTTTCGAAATCGTGCGCCCTGGCGGACGAAGGAATCACGCCGACGTTTGATCGGCTTATGTTGGAGTTTGAAGACGCCGCTTCCAAGGCCTTCCTTGTCGATTTGGACGAGGGCGCCGTGGCCAAGGAGACCGACAGTCCGGAGGCCCTGCTCGACGAGTGGATCCGGCGGTTTCAGCGGCGCGAACTGGAGAAGCAGTATCCGAAGATAACCGGAACCCTTCGCGAAGGAGGATTGGACGAGGGTCAACAAGACGAGCTTTTTTTGAAGATGCTCGCGCAACAACGCGCCCGGCACGGTATTTCCGAACCCACGGACGGGTGAGGGCCTTGTTTCGGGCCAAACGCAGCGGCGGGCACCCCCCGCAGGCGGCACACTGCTGCGTCTCATAGTGATGGATCCAGCGCGCCATGGCAGGCGTGGAAGGAGAATACGGTGGACCACCTCGACAAGGAAATGCGTGAATTACTTGCCAAGGGGAAATCTCAAGGTTACTTGACCTACGACGAGGTCACGCGAGTCTTGCCCGACGATGAAGTCGATCCCGACAAGCTCGACAATCTTCTGTTCCTTCTCGACGAACGAGGCATCGAACTGGTTACCGAACCGCCCGAGGGGGAGTTCTACGACCCCGCAGTCTCGAGTGGCTCGGAGCAGCACGACGACATGGAGGCGTCGGAACTGGGCGAGGGAGAAGTGCCCGTCGACGCCAACGTCAGGCCGGTCGAGCCGGCCGAGTTCGCCAAGTGGAGCAACGATCCGATTCGGCTCTACCTGGGCCAGATGGCCGAGATTCCCCTTCTGGCGAGGGAGGAAGAGATCTCGCTGGCCAAGAAGATCGAAATGACGCGGAAGCGCTTTCGCCGGTCCGTTCTGGGCTGTCACCTGGGCGTGCAGAACGCGTTCAGCATTCTGGCCAAGGTTCACAAGGGCGTTCTGCCGTTCGATCGAACGATCAAGGTCTCGTTGACCGAACGCCTTACCAAGGAACAGATTCAGGCTCGCATGCCGAGCAACTTGCGGACTCTCGAACACCTGCTGAACGCGAGTCGGCAGGATTTCGGGCTGCTGATTCGCCGGGGCACCGACACCGAGGTGAAGGCTGCCACCCGCAAACGCTTCATTCGCCGGCGGCGCAAAATCCTGGTGCTGTTGGAAGAATTGAGCCTGCGGACCAGGCGAGTGCAGGCCATGATGCGTCAATTGGAGGAAGTCTGCAGTCGGATGGAAGAAATCCGCGAGCGGCTCCATCTGCTGATTGATACCCCGGCCACCCGCGAGCAACGAGCCAACCTGCGCCGGGAACTTCGCGACCTGATGACCCTCACCCAAGAGAGTCCCCGGAGCCTGCGCCGCCGTTGCCAGCAGATGCGCCGCCATTTCCAGGATTACGAGGCCACCAAGCGCCAATTGTCCAGCGGAAACCTGCGGTTGGTTGTCTCGATTGCCAAGAAGTACCGCAATCGGGGGTTGAGCTTCCTGGACCTGATTCAGGAGGGGAATACGGGCCTGATGCGGGCGGTCGACAAGTACGAATACCGCCGGGGCTACAAGTTTTCGACCTACGCCACCTGGTGGATTCGCCAGGCAATCACCCGGGCGATCGCCGATCAGGCCCGGACGATCCGCATCCCCGTGCACATGATCGATGTATTGAGTAAACTGAAGAATACCTCCAAGAGGCTCTTGCAGGAATTCGGGCGAGAGCCGACAACAGAGGAAACGGCCCGAGCCGCTGATCTTTCGCTCGAAGAAACCAAACGCGTCTTGAATATCGGTCGCCAGCCGGTGAGTCTCGACCGTCCGGTGGGGGAAAGCGAGGACAGCAGCTTCGGGGAGTTCATCGAAGACGACGCTACCGCCCGTCCCGAGCGATCCGCCAATAATGAGCTACTTCGCGAGAAGATCGAGAGCCTGCTCAAGACCCTTACCTACCGGGAGAGGGAGATTATTCGGCTGCGCTACGGCCTGGGCGATGGCTACACCTACACGCTGGAGGAAGTCGGTCGGATCTTCAAGGTCACACGCGAACGCGTGCGGCAGATCGAGGCCAAAGCTGTGCGGAAGCTGCAGCACCCAGTCCGCAGCAAGCAGCTCGAAGGATTCATCGAGCGAGTTGCAGGCTGACGCGAAACGTCAAGCCGCCGGTCCAACAACCGGCGGCTTTTTTTGTTGATACTCAGGAATCCAACACAAACTGACGCAAGATGGCATCACACACGAACGAGATTGCAGAAGCCCTGCGCACCCTCCACCGGATTCACCGCCAGTTGAACGACTTGAAAGGCCGGCTGGCTCGCGGGCCCCGGCTGATCAAGGCCCACGAGGCGTCGGTGGCCAAGCTGCAGAAGGCCTACGACGACACCAAGGCCGAACATCAGAAGCTTCGCGTGTCGACCGATCAGAAGCAGTTGCAGTTGAGCACGAGCGAAGCCGCCGTCAAGAAGCGCGAGAGCCAATTGATCCAGGCGTCCGACAACCGGGAGTACCAGGCCCTCAAAGATCAGATTGCGGCAGACAGCATGGCCAACAGCGTGCTGGCCGACGAGATTCTCGAAGGGATGGAAAAGGTCGACGAACTGGCCGCGAGGGTGGTGGCGGCGGAGCAGGCACTGGCCAAAGGCAAGGAAGACGCTGCCAAGGCCAAGGAGGCTGTTGCCGCAGAACGCCCCGGCATCCAGGAGGATGTCGAACGATTGCAGGCGGAAATGAAGGAAGTGGAGCAAGGACTGCCCGGCGAGTTCAAAGAGTCTTACAATCGCCTGGTTCGCAGCCGAGGCGAAGACGCCTTGTCGCTGGTCGAAGGCCACTATTGCAGCGGCTGCAATCGCCAGATCCCGATCAATCGCATCAACGAGCTGATGATGGGCAAGCCGGTCACCTGCCTGTCGTGCGGCCGGCTGCTCTATCTGCCGGAAGAGTACACGTTTTAGCGCTTCGTTGAGAGGTAGGTCCCGGGCGCCGCACGGGTCCTTGAAGCGGAGTATTGCTCGGAGATTCAGGAGCCGTGCGGCGCACGGCACCTACAGGCCGGCGAACCCATGGCCCGGATCCGCAGGTTGGCCAGATGTCGATTCCTGCCCTACGCCGAGGTGCTGAGAGCGTCTCCACCGTCAGGAGTTGTGTGGATCGACGTGAGCAACGCGGCCGCCCCGCCGCTGGACCAATTCTGTCCGGATTATCCGCACGGCGGGATCCCGGTCCCCGGGATGCCTGACCGGACGGCCGATTCCGTCGAAGGGATCTGGCAAGGGCTCAAGGTCATTCGCGGCAAGACGGCCCCTCGTTTCTTCGAGGGCCGTGGCCGCAAGCGAGCCGGCACGCCCAGCGGACACAAGTTCGGAAACTCGAAACGCTTGCTCGGATTGGTCGACGCGCGGCGGAAGATCTACATCCCGGCCTACCGCTGGACGCTCGACCATCGCGTCGACCCGGACATTCTCAACGTCTTCATCCACCGCGCCTTCTGCGGGATTCCGCAGTTCTTCTACGACCGCGAGGACAACGGCCTCATCGGCAAGGATCAGCCCCTCGCCCACGCCCGGCTCCTGGTGGATCACCTCAATCAGAGAATCGATGAATGGCTGGGTGGGTAAGTTCACTCTGCCATCCCCATCATCACCGTCCATAAACGTTCACCAACGGTGTCCATTTCTCACCAAGAATTCCCTTGTCAGATTGCCTTCCCCGTCGTCCCTCAGTCGCCGAACCACGGACGCCCTGCCAAGTTGAAAGGCCCCTCCAACCTCTGCTAAGATGCCCTGCGCCGCAGATTCGGCCCGACCCGTCGGCACGAAACACGTAGCGACGATTCACCCCCAAAACAGAGCAGATTGTCATGACCAGGCTAGCGTGCTGGGCACTCGTGAGTATCGCCGTCCTCTGCCAGATCCCCGCCGAGGAGTTCCGTGCCGGTGCCAGCGACAATTACTACCCCCCGCCGGAATCGGCCGGAGGGTGGCGAACGTTGGACAACCGTGAAGACGTCCGCCGCGTCGCCGGGATGGACCCGTCCAAGCTGGACGCTCTGAAGGAATGGTTGCGGAAGAGCGATAACCGCGACTTCGCAGCCGTGGTCGTTCGCCGCGGGTATATCGTGCTCGAAGTCGAGCGGGGTAACAGTGCGAAAACCGACGCCCGCCGCGTGGCCTCGGTCTCCAAGGCGGTCTGCGCAACCGTTCTTGGAATCGCCGCCGAAAGAAGCCGGCAGAGATTGACGCCACGGAAGATGACGTTCGACGACCGGGCGTTCGACTTCATTCCCCAGGCCCAGCCGCTGAGCGACGCTCGCAAGGCGAGCATCACGGTCAAACAGCTTCTCAACCACACCTCGGGGATCACGCCGGAGGCCACCGGGGCAAGAAACCGGGGGCCGTGGCAACACGTGCTGGGCCACGACGGCGACCCCCTGACGGCCCGCCTGGCCTTCGATCCGGGAACGAAATGCGGCTACTCGTCCTTCGCTCTCTACCACGCCTCGCTGGTCTGCGAGAACGTGACCGGCAGGCCTTATGACGAGTTTGCCGTCGAAACCCTCTTCAAACCGATCGGGGTCGAACACTGGACGTTCGAGTACTTCGACGGCGGCGGCCCGGACGGCAAAACGCGCTACGGCCGTCACCCGTCGCACGGTCTGGGCATGCCCGCCCGCGATCTGGCGAGAATTGCCTATTGCATGCTCCGCGGCGGGCGGTGGCAAGACAAGCAGGTCGTGCCCAAATGGTTCGTCGACGAAACGGCGGCCCCCACCCACGACGTCAAGGAACCCGAATTGCGATTCAACCGTGCCGCGGAGTCGTTCTCGCACGGCTGGGAATTGCCCGCACGGCTGAACGGCGGACGGGGCGAACGCATACCGCAGGACGCCCGATTCAAACCCGGCTCCGGCGGACAACTGATCGCCTTCGTCCCCAGCCTCGACCTGGTGATCACTCGCCAAACCGGCGGCAGCGGGAACTGGGAATACGAACAGTACCTTCGTTTGGCGTGCGACACAGTGGTGAAGTAGGACCGGACAGATAGTTGCAGTCGCAAATAGTCGTTTTTCGCTCCGCGAAAAGGTGCTTGTTCGCGGAGCGAACAACAACACTTGTAGATCCGACTCGGTAAACGACACGGCGTTAAGGCCGGCAACAGCAATTCTCGGAGTCAAACAATGAAGACAACCCTGTTTACGATCTTCTGTTCCCTGTTGCTGTCTGCCTCGCTCCAGGCCAATCCGCCTTGCCAGGTTCCTCTCGACGCGGTCAAGCCCCATGTGCCGGACAAGCTCTGCCGCGTAACGCTCAACCAGGAGGAGCTTGGCGGAGAACTCGGTCGCCGCATCACGAACCTGATCTACCGGAACTACATGGTCGTCGATCTGGACGGAAAATGGCTCGATCACTTTCGCCACCGCACGGACCGCGGCGACCGCAGCCACGTCTATTACGGCGTCGGCAAGGTCATCGACGCCGGCAGCCTCTTCGCCGCCTACACGGGCGATCCGAAAGTCGCCCGGCGGACTCAGTACCTCGTCGACGAACTGGTGAAGTCGCGCGACGCCGACGGCTACCTCGGCTTCTGGAACGTCGAGCCGGAGAACCGCCAGGACCATATCAACTGGATCCTTCACGAGCAGGAATACATCAACCTGGCCTTCGTGCGGAACTATCGCTGCACGGGCAATCCCCAGTCCCTGGCCAACGCCAGAATCATGGGTGACTACATCCTCAAGACGTTTCCCACGCCCCAGAACCCGTGCTACGACGCCGGCCAGATCTGCACCGCCGGCCTGCCGGAGGGGATGCTGGAGCTGTATCGCGTGACGGGCGACAATCGCTACCTCGATTTCGCCGCCGACGTGCCCCACGGAAACAACCGTGGCGAGATTCAACTGGCGTCGCTGCGCACTTGGGAGCAGGACTTCAGCCGCCGCCCCTGCCACGTCTACGTCATGCTCGCCCGCTGCTATGCCCAGACCGAGTTGTACCGCCTGACCGGCGAGGAGCATCTCCTCGGCATGAGCCAGTTCATGCGGAACGAACTGCTCAAGAAGGGCGAGGGGGGCATGCTGGTTACCGGCTCCTGTTCCGAAGGTGAACATTTCACCTACAATCAGAACGGGCGCGGGGCGATCGGCGAATCGTGCGTCACCGCCTACGTGCTGCGCTGGATCGACAGCCTCATGCGGCTGGAAGGCGACATGCGCTACGGCGATCTGCTGGAACGGACCATCTATAACGCCTTGCTGGCGGCCAACTCGCCGGACGGGCGCTGGATCCGCTACTTCACGCCGTTCACCGGCAACCGCCGGTACGACACCCGCGACTACTTCTGCTGCTGCGGAAACTACCGCCGCGCGGTGGCCGAGTTGCCGCAGAAGGTCTATTACCGCACGCCGGAGGGCGGAATCGCCTTGAATCTGTTCGCCAACTCGAAGAAGACGTTCGACGTGAAGGGACTGACTGTCACGATCGTGCAGGAAACCGCTTATCCGAACGACGGCGACGTGAAACTGACCTTTGCGACACAGAATCCGGTTGCGTTTTCCTTCCAGTTCCGCACGCCGCGATGGTGCGAGAAGATCACGGTCCGCGTGAACGACGAAGCCCCGGCAACCATCGACCCACTGAAACAACAGCTCGGCCGCTTCGTGCTCAATCGAACGTGGAACGACGGCGACGTGGTACGGATCTCGATGCCCATGGCTTGGCGACTGCTGCGAGGCCGGGCAGTGCAGGACGGCCGCGTGGCTCTTCTCCGCGGGCCGATCGTCTATTGCATCGGCAAGGACCAGAACGCCGAACTAATCGCGAAATGCCCCGAACCTCGCAACCTCGTGATCGATCCGGCTTCGCTCGCCGAACCGGCAAGGGACGACTCGATTCGCCCCGGCGGTTTGAAGGTCGTTGCCAAGGCCTGGCTGACCCCGGATTGCACCGGCGAGAAGGTCGACGTCGCCCTGACCGAATTCATCGACCCCAGCGGCCAGGACGTCTACTTCTGCGTGCCGGACCTGGACGACACGGCGCCCGTACGTCTGGCCGACGATGAAATCGTGTCGTGGCCCAACGAGTTCGTCAACGCCCACGTCTTGAAGGCCTTCTACGGCCCCAAGGCGACCGGCGACCTCGAGGCGATCTTCGAGATCCGGGGCGATCTGGTTTCAGATCTGGCCGCGGACTACGTCAACCCGGGCGGCAAGACCGGCGTCCCGGCAGAGTTCCCCGACGCCACGGGCGGACAGTGGGCGTTCTACAACTGCAAGAACGGCGGGCTGCTATCGACGGCTGCGGCCGAGGATACGCAACCCCTCGGCTCGCAGTTCAAGGCCTTTGGCTCGCCCCTGGGCTACGCCTACGGGCTGGAGAATCAGGGCGATCAACTCGGTTTCGTGTCGGACTACGCGCCCAGCGATCGGCAGGAGGAGGCCTGGCGGAATCACTATACCGAGAAGATGTTCGACCAGGTGCTCTCTGCCCCCGAGCGAGAGGAGTTTCTCTACACGCACCCGATTTCCGACACGGCGTGCTACAACGTCTTCCGCTGGACGCCTTCGGCCGAACTGAAGCAGAAAGACTTGACGCTATGCGGCACGCTGTTCTCGAATCTGGGCAACGGCGTCGAACTCCGCGTGATCCGCTGGAACGACGCCACGCGGCACGAGGTGCTCGGTACGTTCAACACCAGGGACGTCACGGTCGGCAAGTGCGGCTCTGCCGAGTTCGTTGTGCGGCTGCAACCCGGCGAGATTGGGAAGCATGTCGATTTCGTCCTGCACAACGCCGGTTCCCACACCTGTGACGCAACCGCCTTGAAGGTCCGGGCGTACACCAACGTGCAGCGGGCCCCTGCACAGACCGATGTGACGGAAGAGGTGCAGGCGAGATTCCACAATCGCCTCGTCGCGCCGCTCGGTCCCTACGCCGAACTGTTCGGCGACGCGGCCCCCGGCAAGGAGAAGACGCTGAAAGTCAAGCTCCACTACTGGCGAGACGGTGTCGTGAGATACCTCGAACTAGAGCAAGATTCGGCCCTGGACCTGACCGGAGAATGAGTCGCGGCAACCTGCATGGCGAAGAAGGTGGATTCTCGGCGACGAGGCCGGGTGAATCGCGAGTGTCACTCCTCTTTGGTCGCATGTTGCGGCGATCGGGCCTGGTTCCACCAGACACTGAGGCAGTGCGTGTCCTTGCGTGCGTTGGCAGTGACCGGGCCGGGCCCTACGGCGAAGTCCAGATCGCCGTCTTCGTCGAAATCGGCCAACTCCATGGTGGCGTAGCAAGGAGAACCTGTTTCGAGCGTGTGGCGAATGAACCGGCCCGGCTCCGTCTGTTCCAGGCAGAGGATTGAAATCGGGGCGGTCTCTACCACCTCGGGCGGCCTGATCGGAGAAGGAAACCAGGCGACGGTAAGGATGTCGAGATCGCCGTCGAGATCCAGATCGCCGGCCAGCGCGCGGTACGCGCCGAGCATGTCGGTAAGACGATGGTAGGCGAACTGGAGACCGCCGAGATTCTCCAGCCATTGGATGCCGTGAGAGGGCTCAATGTACATGTTGTCCCAGGCATCGCCGTTGGTATAGAGAACGTCCATGTCTCCGTCCTGGTCGAGATCGACCAGTTCGATGCCGCTGGACCCGAAGGTCAAATCGGGCCCGGCCCAGAGGTTTTGGAGGTGAAAGTGCCCGTCTTGACGGTTGATGAACAGCTCGACGTGCTCCCATTCCTGACTGACCAAGGCGGCGAAATCCGGATACCCGTCGCCGTTGAAATCGTGAACCGGCACGTGGATGGTCCCCGGCCGATAATCGATCGTCTCGGACTCGAAGCGGGGCCGCTCGCCGGGCGGAGCCACGTTTCGCAACAGCCGGATGCTGCCGGTCCGGTAATGCCCGAATTCGGCCGCGATCAGGTCGAGGTCCCCGTCGGTGTCGAAATCGGCGGGGCGCACGTCGGCCACCCGGCCCAACCCCGAGGCGACGACGACCTCTTCGAACGTGCCCGCCGGTTCCTGGCGCCGCAGCCAGACGACCTGGCCCCGGTCGTGATCGGCGGGGCGGAAACACCCCAGGTCGGCTACCACCAGGTCGGTCAATCCGTCGCCGTCGAGATCGCAGGGCTCCACGTGGCAGGGGTTGCCGAGCCGCGTCAGCACCCTGGGCTGAAAACTCGTTTCCTTCAGGTCGACCGCGGCCACGTAGCCGAACCGCATGTCGCAGAGCAGCAGAACGGGGCGAGCCTCCGCTTCGAGCTTGGCCCACCGCAAATGGGCGATTTCGGGCAGCACGTCGGCGCTCGGCCCCAGCGACAGGTTCTGGACGTTGAAAGTGACCGGCAACTGGGTGGCGGCTTCAACGGGAGTCGGAAACACGAGCCGCTCCGGCGCGCGAGCCCGATAGTACGCGACGGTCCATTCCATGGGGGGCGGATCGAGGTCGTCTCGCCCGGAACGTGCGTAGAACTCGTAGGCCCGCTGCACCTCGCGGTGCCACCGGTCGCGAGGAAAGGAGTCGGGGACGGGCAAGGCGTGGCAATCGCTGCAGAACGCCACAATCTGCTCCTCGGCCTTGGTGTCGAGCGCTATGGGCATGAGATCGCCAACCGTACGCTCGGTATCTTCGCGTCCATCGGAGCCTTTCAGAAGAACATGGCGAGCAACAACGCCGACCAGAATGCAGGCAGCGATCCCCACAACCGTGACCGTGGCTGGGCGGACCCATCGTTTCTTGGGCGAATCGCTCATCTGCTTGGTACTCCAGTTCTTTCGTGATCAGAATACCATCGTAGTGGCTGCCGCATATTCTGCAAGTTGTTTTGCGGGCGGCAACAGCGATAGCCCGGCAGTCTTACTTTGGAGCCCCCATGAGGCTATGATAAACTTGTGCCGCGGGTTGCCCGGAACGGCGGAGCTTGCAGGAAGAAACGCAATGTCGCAACCAGATGCCGATGTCAGCGCGAGTGGGCCGCCCCGTCGCCGGCTCAAACGGTGGAGTATCGTCGCGGGCATCGTGGTCGTGGCGGCCGTGAGCATGGCCGTCTTCGGCCCGGGGTTGCTGGCATGGCAGGCTCGGCAGATGGCCTCGCGACGGCTGGCAGTCGGCGCGATCACCGCGGCCGAGCAGTGGGCAGCTTGGTCGGCGTGGTTCGATCCTTCCGACGGCCGGACCGATCTTGTGAGAGCGACCTGCCTTCGCCAGTGTTACAAGGAGAGCCTCTGGAACGAGGCCGTTGCATCGGCAGAACGTCACAACGCTCCGGATAGGCTGATCCATCGAGAGAAGCAACTGGGCCGCGTTCAGGCTGGCACCTTCGACAATCCTGAGAGTGAACTGACCGCGCTGGTCGATGCGGGCGCTTCGTCGGATGCTGTCTGTACGGCCTTCGTGCACGGCTACCTTGCTCGAAAGGACGCCCCGCGGGCCGAGATGGTGCTGGAGGCCTGGACGAAGGAGAACCCGAGGTCGGCACAACTTGTATTCATGCGCGGCGTGTACTGGCAGTGGTTGGCCGACGCTGCGGGTGACCTGACGCGGCAGGTCCAGTGTTTCGACCGGGCGGAGGGAGAATTCAGGAATGCCGTGGCACAGGAGCCGCGTCACGAACCGGCCCGCAAAGCGCTGGCGGACCTGCTCGAAGATCAGGACCGGCTCGAGGAGGCGCTCGCAGTGTACGACGCCCTGGCGGCTCAAGCCCCGACAAACGAGTCGGCCCAGGTGGGCCGTGCGCGGGTGCTGCGCGGTCTGGGCTTCCTTGAAAGGGCGAGGGCAGCCCTGACGTCGCTCGGAGCGTCCCTCGAGGCTTCTCCGGCTGCTGCCTCCGAGATGGCTCAAATCGAGCTCGAGTCGGGAAACTACGCCGAGGCGGAACGGTGGTTCCGACTGGAAGACCCGGAAACCACGGCAGACGCAGACGTCCTGCGTGCCGCGGCCAGCGGTCGGGCCATCGGAGGAGATACGACCGGTGCCGAACGCCTGCTGTTGCGGCTTGACCGTGAGAACGCTGCTTGGGCCAGGCAGAACGAGTTGCTGGCGCGGCTGGCTACGGGTCCTTACGACCCAAAGGCCGAGGCCGAACTGCGGAGCCTGACTTCCGCCGGCGCCGCGGCTCCGGCGGTGGAACCGAGCGGTGAAGCCCGGCCGGGAGTACCGGCATCCGATCTATACGTTGAACGTTGCGGAGGATGCCACGGGTCAAATGGTGACGGCAACGGCCGCGGTGCGAGGCATCTCTTCCCCCGCCCCCGCAGCTTTCGCAATGAGCAGTTCCGGCTGGCCGGCACGGTGGGCGGTGTTCCAACCCTGGAAGACGTGGTTTCCGCCATCCAGCGAGGAATGTCCGGAACTTCCATGCGTGCCTACGACGAATTGACCGACGACGAACGAACGCAGCTTGCACGCGAGGTCCTCCAGTTTCGCCGCGAAGGAGTCCGGGCGCAGGTGGTTCGCACCCTTCGCGAACAGGAGGAGGAGATCGATGACGCGGAAGTCGACGAAATAACCGACTTCACCACCACTGCGGGCGAAGTCGTTCATGTCCCGCAGATTGTCCCGGCCGATTCGGCGACCATCGCACGGGGTAAGGAAACCTACCTCGCGTTGGGGTGCGCTCATTGCCACGGCGAAGACGGCACGGGCGTGTGGGACACACCCCTTTACGACGAATCGGAGCGTCCTGCACCGCCGCGGGACCTGGTTCACGAGCCGCTGAAGGGCGGAAACGAGCCGGAGTCCATCTATCTGCGGATTGTCGTCGGTATGCCGGGGACTCCCCATCCGTCCGCCTCGAACGTGCCGGCGAACGAACTTGTGCGGCTCGTTCAGTATTGCCGCTCCCTTTCCCGGGAGCCCAAACGGGTGCTGAACAATCACGAGCGGACGGTTGAAACCAGCCGGCGGAATCCGCTCTGGGCGTTTGCGATCTCCTCTCAGTCCGGCGTCCCCTGGGAGTCGCGGCAGGGCCTGCCCGACCGGTAGAGCTGCAACTGCCGGCGAAGGCCTTCGACCAGGAGCTTGTCCTGAGGGACGACCAGTTCAAGAGCCTTCGCGGCCGTGTCGGCGGCCTCGGCGAACCGGCCGACCTCGGCATAGGCGGCCGCCAGCGTGGCGAGCAACACGGGGTTTGAGTGGCGGGTCATCCGGCAGGCCCGCTCGGCGAGTTGGACCGCCCGGGCACCGTCTCGGACCTGGTCGTCGGGACAAACGGCCAACAGCCAGGCCAGATCGTTGACCGGCCGGAGGTTGTTCGGATCAGACGCCACGGCGTCTTCGAGTCGCGCCACGGCCGCGGCGTAGTTGCCCTGCGAGGCCAGCGCTTTCGCCAGGGCGAGGTGGGCGTCGAGCAACTTGGGGTCGAGTTCCAGGGCTTTCTGAAGGTGCTCGACGGCCAGGTCGACCATTTGCCGCTGCAGCAGCACACCGGCCAGTTCGAGGTGCGCAGACGGGTTGTCCTGCTGAAGATCCATTGCCCAGAAGAAGTGGGCGGTCGCCTCTTCCAGCCGCCCCTGCTTCTGAAGGAGCTCTGCCAGGTTGGAGTGGGCTTCGACGTAGGCGGGATCGAGCTGGAGAGCTTTTTGGAAATGGTTCATGGCCTCGTCGTCCATGCCTTGCCTCGCCAGGACGACACCCACGCTCCCGTAGGCGTGGGCGCGATCGGGGTTGGCTTCGAGCACATGTTTGAGGCGAGCCATGGCTTCGTCGAGTTTCCCCTGATCGATGAGAACGACGGCCGCGTTGACGTGCCCCTGCCAGTAGTCGGGCTGGAGTTTAAGCGCAGTCTCAAGCTCGGCCATTGCCTCGTCGAACTTCCCTTGCTTGGCCAAGTGAACGCCCCGCAGGCCGTGGTTGAGGTGTTCCAAGGCCTTCACTCGGATACTCACCAACTCTTCGTAGGGGCGGTTGAGAAACTCCGGCAGGTTGACGGCCCGGTTGGCCGCGGTCGAGTTGGGAACGAGAACCGGCGGGCTGTCGTTTCCGTCCTCGTCGATGTGAGTGAGAAACATCTGAGTGTAAGGCGTATTAGTCTTGGAAGAAAAGACCATCCATCGGCCGTTGGGCGAGAAGCTGTGCCAGGAGTTCATCAGGGAGGTGTTGCAGCGCATTTTGCGGGCAGTCCCGCCCGCGACCGGCACAATCCAGAGCGCGCTGTCGGGGCGCATGAGCTGCCCGTTGCGGCACTGGACGAAGACGATCCACTTTCCATCCGGCGAAACCTTGGGAAAAGTGTTGCTCATGCCGTTGGCAGAAGCCCCGGCGACGGGCTCCGGCGAGCCGCCGCGGCCGCCGTTGAAAGGCAGGCGATACAAATCGTATTGGATCTGCGTCTCGGCCGGGTCGTTGGCCCGTTCGGGCATGACACCGTCTTTTGCGTAGGCGTCTCTGGCCTGGGCTCGGGCAAAGACCAGAGTCTTGCCGTCGGGAGTCCAGACGGGGTCGCAGTGCACGAATTCCGGATCGTCGGCCCCGGGCAAGGCCCTGATCTCACCGCTCGAGCGGGCGTAGTAACCGAGAATCCCGCGGGTCGGATAAAACACCTGAAGAAACTTGTAGTCCAGGAAGTTCGTAACAAACACCTCTTCGTTGAGGGTGGTGACCACGTGCTGCCCGTCGGGCGAAACTCGCGACAGGAAACCGATCGTCTTGTGTCCCTCAGGCTTGTCGGGGAACGAATTCCAACTGATCACATCCCGACTGCCGATCACCGTTTCGGGGGTGATCGATACCAGCGCGTAGGAACCCTTGTCGCCGGTGGGGCCGTCGAGGTCCATGCCCAGGGTGTTGCCGTCGGACGAAAACGAATGGCAATTGGTGCAGGTGGGTACGTCCGTCAGCAGCAGCCGGCTCTCGGGCCGGCTCACGTCGCGCAGCCGCCAGCCGATCAGCCCGACGGCGTCCTCGCCGAGTGGAGCGATCACGCCCTTCTGAGTTACCGCCGGCGCCAGCGGCACGTCGCGATAGAAGATGGGAGCGCCCACCGGATCCTTGCTGGTACCGATCGAGATCTCGCCTCGAGAAATGACTTGCTCCGGAGCATCGCTGCGCAGGCCGCGAATGGTCACGCGGGCGGGCGAGGCGATCGATCTCTGCCGGATCGTCGCCCAAACTTTGTCGTCAGGAGTCCAACTCTTGGCCGAGGCCTGATAGGGGGTGGGTTGATAGATCTCGTTGTTGGTAGCGATGCACTTGGGATCGATGTCGCCTGCCGAGGGCGGGTTGCCCGCCGAAAGAACGAAGACGTGTTCCCCTTTTTCGGCCCAGGCCACGTCAATCAGCCAGGTATCCGCCGCCTCGGTCGGGTCGTGCCAGAGGAAGGTGGGCGGAACGATCTCGGGTGGAAAAATCGTCTCGTCGAACGGATAGTCGATCGTCAACGAGGCGGGACCGGGTTCCTCCTGGTGTTCATCCTGCCCTGAGTTGACGATCGCCCGAACGAGCTCGGCCAGATTGGCTTCGATTGTCGAGTGAGCCGCGTCATTCAGGCCACTCAGTACCACCGCCTCAGCGTTTCCGAGAAGGGGATGGGGAGGATCTTCCGGTTCAGGTGACCGGACAGCGGGGCTGCCTCCCTGCGACATCGCAACATGCTGGGGCGCGGGCTTTCGCCAAACATGCCAGGCTGCCGCCGCGGCGACAACAACCACAACCAGAGGGGCCCAACGAAACGCTCTGTGCAAGGTTCTTCCCTTCGAATTGGAGCGTCGCCAACCGGGAGTAATCCCATTGTAGGACGGCTCTCCGGGCAAGGCGAGGTACCGACGAACAAGAAAAACAGTTGGCCCCAGGGGCAAGGCGCGCCCTGGGGCCAAGGAGAAAACAAACTTGAATCAGTGGACCGCAGTATGCCGCAGCCCGGTCCGAGGGCGGGTGGCCCTGCCAGCCATCGAGTCGTGTGACACGGAAGACTCAGTTGGACTTCAATTCGAAGGGGAACGTGCCGCCTTCGGCCGGCACCGTGGCCTTCAGTTCGGTCTTCTCCGGATCGGTGTACTTGGCCGGAAGCTCTTGCTTGGCGCCGGCATCCATGGGAGACATCTCGCCACTCTTATAGGGAGAGCCGTCGGGCATCACCCATTTCTCGATGACCACTTTGTACTCGCCCGGCGGGCAACCCTTCTTGCCCCCAGCAGCCGCCAATTCGTAGTGGCCGTTGGCGTCGGTCTCACCGAAGGCCGATTGGCCGAACATGAGCGACGCGCCGGCCAGGGGTTGGCCGTCCAACGTCACGGTACCGTCAACGGGCACCGGAGCGGGGCCCTCCGGAATGCCACTGGGGGCGCATCCGGGGAGAACAAGGAGCAGCAGCACACAAAAACACCCAACTGCGGAGCGAAGACGCATTCGATCCTCCCTTCGTCATGGCTTGAAGAACTCAGTCTGATTCGTCCATTCGCGAGTGCCCTATGCCTCGCATGGGGCACGTTCAGCATCACGGCACGGCCGTGGGCTCGTTGTTCATAACCGTGGAGAGGGCATGCAAGACGGGCCCCACTACGCCCTGGTCAGGCAAATCGCTGGCAGGGTTGTTGGGGTTACGCCACTTTGAGCGCCCCTCTGTGGTTTCGGAAACGAATCGTACCGAGCCGTCGGCCAGGCAGGTATTGGCTCCTCCGGGGTGGAGGCTGCCGCCAAGACCCCAACTGAAGAGCTGCCCTCTTCTGACGGTGCGATCCCCGGTATACCAGGTTCCCAGAACCGGCCAGTCCCACTGGTTAATGCCGTAGGACCAGTCGACACCGGTCATGACCCAACCGCGAATACTCCAGGACGGGCACTCGCCGTCGATGACGTTCTTGACGGTCTCATTGACGGCCAGGGTGTTGCTGGTCCCGTCAATACAGTCGGCGATCTTGGAGGAACCATTGGTGCTGAACATGTACTTGTAGCGTCGGTCGTTGGTACTCGGCCACCAGTTGAAGGACCAAGTTGTCCTGTAAGCCGAGAAATCGTAGTTGCTTCTGCACGCGCGTGCAGTCGACGTACCCAAGGTGTACCAATCGCCAACAACTTTGACTCTCGTATCCCACCCGTCAGACGGACACTGGAAAACCGCGGGCTTCTGACTCACCACGGGGGCATTGACGGCGGGGTCTCCGGCCAGCGGCCGACTGGTGTTTCTTCTGTGGTTGCAGGCAGCCACCGAGAAGTTGTAGGCATCGTACAATGCCGCTTGTTCGTAGAACGGCGCCAACGATACCCAGGAGTTCTGGTTCAACGTAAAAGGACCTTCCGCCAGATCATTCGCGCCTCCGGGCGCAGCGGCGTCGCCGCACCAGCCGCGGCCGTAGCCGACCGCCGGGAAACACTTGTGCGTGTCGTGGTAGTTGTGCAGCGCCAGCCCGAGTTGTTTGAGGTTATTGGTGCACTGGGAACGCCGAGCCGCTTCGCGAGCCGCCTGCACGGCGGGGAGCAGAAGCGCGATCAAAATACCGATGATGGCAATAACCACCAACAGTTCCACCAGGGTAAAACCGAGTCGCTTCAGAAACTTCATGGCACTTCCCCCGAAAATCAAGAACAGAAAAAATAGTAAGAGACTTCAACTTGACACTCTACCGACTCCAATCACATCGAAACGGGAATCGGTTCTCCTCCCATGCCCCTTAAACGGAGACATATATCACACCGACAGAGGCGATGCAACGGTCCCGGATGAGTTTCTTAACCGCCTTGACAAACACTACCCCTCCCCCTGGGGGCAACAACAACCTTCCGCGGATCGGCCCCCATTTTGCAGCACTTGCCGGGAGAGTCTTCGGTCGCTCCCTGACAACCGGACGACGCCAGGTTGCCTCGTTCTCCCACCTATCAAACAATCCGCTGGCCCCAGGGTGACAAGCACCCTGGGGCCAGTCAAAAACGTACCAGAATCACTTGGAGTCATGGCCGTGTCGTGTCTGCGGCCGGAAAACGTGGGCCAGCAGGTTGGTGCGACAAAGACGGCTCATTTGCCATCAGACTTCAGTTCGAAGGGGAAGGTGCCGCCTTCGGCCGGTACCGTGGCCTTCAGTTCGGTCGCCTCCGGATCGGTGTACTTGGCCGGAAGCTCCTGCTTGGCGCCCGCATCCATGGGAGACATATCGCCACTCTTGTAGGGAGAGCCGTCGGGCATCACCCATTTCTCGATGACCACTTTGTACTCGCCCGGCGGGCAGCCCTTCTTGCCCCCAGCAGCCGCCAATTCGTAGTGGCCGTTGGCGTCGGTCTCACCGAAGGCCGATTGGCCAAACATGAGTGACGCACCGGCCAGAGGTTGGCCGTCCAATGTCACGGTACCGTCAACGGCAACCGGAGCGGGGCCCTCCGGAACGCCGCTGGGGGCGCACCCGGGGAGAACAAGCAGCAGCAGCACACAAACACACCCAACTGCGGAGCGAAGACGCATTCGATCCTCCCTTCGTCATGGCTTGAAAAACTCAGTCTGATTCGTCATCAAATTCGCGAGTGCCCTATGCCGCGCATGGGGCACGCTCAGAGCATCACGGCACAGCCGTGGGCTCGTTGTTCATGATCGTGGAGATGGCGTGCAAGACGGGGCCCACTTCATTCTGAGCGGGCAGGGCCCTACCCTTGAGCGACTCCGTAGTCTCCGAGATGAATCGCACCGAGCCGTCGGTCAGGCAGGAATTGGCTCCACCCGGGTGCAGACTGCCCGCCATGCCCCAACTGAAGAGCTGCCCTCTTCTGACGGTGCGATCTCCGGTATACCAGGTTCCCAGGACGGGCCAATCCCAACTGTTCATGCCGGCATAGGCGGCATCGATTCCGGTCATAACCCAGCCGCGCAATCCCCAAGCGGGGCTGTCGCCGTCGATGACGTTTTTGCAGGTCTCGTTGACAGCCAGAGTGTTACTCGTCCCGTCGATACAGTCAGCGATGCGAGAGGAAGAATTGGTGCTGAACATGTACTTGTAGCGCCGGTCGGTGAGATTGGGCCACCAGTTGAAACCCGCGGTCGAGTGATAAGCCGAGAAGTCGTAATTGGTTCGGATACTGCGGTAGGTGGCGGTTCCGTCCGGGCTGTAGGCCGTGCTGACCTTGTTTCGCTTGTCCCAAGCATCCGACGGGCACTGAAAGACCGTGGGGCTCTGGGTCACCACGTTGACGTTTCCGCTGCCGACCGCGTCTTTGCCCGGCGGCAACACCCGGCTGGTGTTTCTCAAGTAGTTGCAGGCGGCGCCGGTGAAGTCGTAGGCGTCGTAGAGAGCCGCCTGTTCGTAGAACGGCGCCAGAGAGACCCAGGAGTTGTGGTTCAAGGCAAAGGGGCCTTCCAGCAAGTCGTTGGCATTGCCGGCCGCCGCAGTGCCGGACCATCCGCGGCAGTAGCCGACCGCCGGGAAACACTTGTGCGTGTCGTGGTAGTTGTGCAGCGCCAGCCCGAGCTGTTTGAGATTGTTGCTGCACTGGGAACGCCGAGCCGCTTCGCGAGCCGCCTGAACGGCGGGGAGCAGAAGGGCAATCAAGATTCCGATGATGGCAATGACCACCAACAGTTCCACTAGGGTAAAACCGACTCGCTTCAGAAATCTCATAACACCTCCCCTTGGAATGGAGAAAAGAAAAGAAAGAGAATACCGCTGCCGATGGCACTAGCGCTCGAAGAGGGACACAACTCCCTCACAGGAGCATCAACAGCACCTTATACCGCGCGCGACTGGTATTGTCCGAATTGAGTGTTTTCGGGTATAACTCCCCCACCTTTAAGGGAGAGGGAGGAATCAAGGATGATTCGTATCAATTTCACGGCAGAAGAACAGCA
>Ga0209612_1000363_pt1 | contig 49377 bp, 36 predicted proteins | sample BioC12SIPDNA_FD_185746 | JGI IMG/M metagenome (GOLD analysis project Ga0209612, IMG submission 185746) | Anaerobic biogas reactor microbial communites from Washington, USA - Biogas_R1_B C12 SIP DNA (SPAdes) (version 2) | ecosystem: Engineered > Bioreactor > Anaerobic > Unclassified | place...
CCTTGATAATCATTGGTGGAGCTGAGGGGGATCGAACCCCTGACCTCTGCATTGCGAACGCAGCGCTCTCCCAGCTGAGCTACAGCCCCGTGAGGTTGTTCAACAGGTGTGCCTGGCGTCACGCCAAGCGGGGCAGAGCGTAGCAAATTGGCTGAGGACAAGTCAAGCACACGATTGCTTCACGATTGCTTCCGTTTGAGGGAGAACGCGCCCCGGCGGCGTGACAGGGGCGTTGTGCGGCGGTGTTTTGACTGGCGCCGGGCGGTTCTGCCATCGTTGCGGGGAAATGGGTAGTAACGGCACGGCGCGTCGCCGTGTCGCTCACGGATCAAGCAGGAGCGGAACCATGACCTTTGACAGCCGCCGTTACGAGAAACTGGACTACCGGCGTTGTGGCAACAGCGGTTTGCTGTTGCCGCCGGTTTCGTTGGGTATGTGGCACAATTTTGGCACGCGGGCCGACCACGACGCGTGCCGGGCGATGATGCGCACGGCGTTCGACCTGGGCGTGACCCATTTCGATCTGGCCAATAATTACGGTCCTGAACCGGGCAGCGCGGAAGAGCGGACCGGACGCATCCTGCGCGAGGATTTTGCCGGGCACCGCGACGAGCTGATCATCTCGACGAAGGCGGGGTACCGGATGTGGCCGGGGCCGTATGGCGAATGGGGCAGCAAGAAGTACCTGGTCGCGAGTCTGGACCAGTCGCTGAAGCGGCTGGGCCTTGAGTATGTGGACATCTTCTATTCGCACCGTCCGGATCCGTTGACGCCGCTGGAGGAGACCCTGGGCGCGCTCGACCTGATCGTGAAGCAGGGCAAGGCCCTGTATGCGGGCGTCAGCAGCTACCGGGGCGCGTTTTTCGTCCAGGCGGTCGAGACGGTGCGCCGGCATGACTGGGCGCCGATCACCATCCATCAACCCTGCTACAACATGATGCACCGCTGGATTGAATCCGATCTGCTGGAGTATACGGCGCAGTATGGCGCGGGGGTGATCGTGTTCAGTCCGCTTGCCCAGGGGCTGCTGACGAACAAATACCTGGATCCCGCGAATCCGGTTCCGGAAGCCTCGCGCGCGGCGGACCCGGACGGGTTCCTGCGCCGTGAAGCCGTCACCGAAGAGGTGGTGTCGCGGGTGCGGCAGCTCGCGGAACTGGCCAATGCGCGCGGCCAGAGCGTGGCGCAGCTCGCCATTGCGTGGGTCCTGCGCGATCCGCGGGTCACCAGCGCGCTGATCGGCGCGCGCACGCCGGAACAGGTGAAGGACTGTGTGGGCGCGCTGGACAACCTGGTCTTCACGGACGAGGAACTGGCAACCATTGACAGGCTGTTTCCCGCGGACTGAGCGACCGTCAGCCAACCGCGCCGCGGGCCCGGGACCGGCGAGTTCGAAGTGAGCGGCACGCGACGTATGCGCCGGCGAGGAGGGCGGCCGTCGAGACCGCCAATCCGATGCGCAGGCTCAACGGGAAGTAGGTGTATTCGACCGTGTGCCGGCCCGCCGGCACGAGCACCCCGCGAAAGGCGTAGTACGCCGGGAACAACTCCCCCGCCTTCCCGTCAATCGTCACTTCCCAGCCGGGGTAATAGGCGTCGGAGAGCACGAGGGCGCAGGGATACGCGGCGTCGACCTCGACCACCACGCGCGTGGGTTCTCTCAGGGTCAGGGTGGCCTGTCCCGGCGGTGCGCCATCGGGCGGAGGGGGCGGGGCATCGGGTCCCTGCTCGGTGACGACGGTTTTTGCGGGATCGAATCCGGGGTCGCGCATCGTTTTGAACAACGCGTCGAGGTCGGGAATGACTTCTATCCGGGGCACGAGAAACGCGCGGGGAAACGCGCGGGTATTCTCGTAGATCTCCATGCCGTCGATGGCATCGAGCTGTTTCAGGTACGGGCGCTCGCTGAATTCGAGCGCGGGGCCGTATTGGGGGTAGTTCAGATAATACTGGATGGCGCAGGCCGGTTCCATGGCATCCCATATGGCAGCGCCCATCTCGAACTGGAACCGCTGAATGCGTTCGGGATAGAGCCCGTCGTAGCCCAGCCATTCCTCGATGCCGTAGTTGGCGACGGCGCCGCGCGGGACATATCCTTCCGCCACGCCAATCCGGCACGGCTGTTCGAAGGATTTCAGGCGTTGGAGCAGCGCGGTTTCCGGGTAGGCCTGTTCGGGCGGCAGCGTCGGCCGAAGCCCGCGGGTGGCGTACAGGACATCGCCCGCGGCGAGCAGGGTCAGGCACAGCAGCGCGATTCGGGAGCGTTGGCGGAGACAGGAAAAGGCGCAGATGCCGAGGGCTAGGGCGGCCAGCCCGGCCGCGTGCCAGGATTCCCGGACCACGTAGTCCCACATGCCTTTCATTTCCAGGAAGCGCCGGTCGAACCGGAGCAGGAGCAGGACGACCACGGCGCCGATGAGCCATGGCGGCAATGCCCAGAGGAGCTCGCGCAGGCGGCGCGCCCGTGAGAACCAGCGTTCAAACCCCATGGTGGCGATGAGGGGGAAGGCAAACACGGCGAAACATGCATGGTACCACTCGCGCAGGGCATTCATGACGGGCAGCCGGTGAACAAACTGGAGGTATGGAAAGTAGAAGCTCAGGAGCAGGCCGAAGGCGGCGGGTATCGCCAGCGCCACGGCGCTATTGCGCCGGTTGCGGTCCTTTTCGCCGCCGTTTCCGCGCGCGAACATGAACATGACGCCCGCCCAGACCGCCATGCCGGGATATAGCGAGCCGATGAGGTTGGAGGTGCTGTTGTTGGCGGCGAGGAAGTTGCCTTCGGCGCCCGTGCCGAAAAAGCGCGGGACCCAGAACGCCGCGGCCATGCCCGGGACATAGGTTTCCGCGCCCTCGGCTTCCTTGCGGATGAATTCGCTGGTGCTGTGCAGCAGGTACTCGAAGAACGGGAGGAGGAGCGCGGCGCATACGGCGAACACCATGAGCCAGGCCAGCGCGCACACGGCGATCGGGGCCGCCAGGCGCCTGCCCGTGCGGCGCTGCTGAATGAGGCGGACGAGGAAGTAGCCCCCGAGCCCGAGGCCGAACGTGAACGCCGTTTCGGGATGTCCGGCAAGCAGGAGCAGCGTTCCCGAGAAGGCCACGGTGCACCAGCCCCGCCGGTACTGAGCGCGCAACACGAATTCGAGCCCGGCAAACAGGGGCGGCACCCAGATCGCAACATCGGTCAGCAGCCAGTAGCACCAGATCAGGTTGTAGCTCCCGAGCATCCACGCGAGCGAGAAGAATCGGGCGAGTGCCGGGGTGAACGCGAGCAGACGTGCGCTCAGGTAGCCCACCATCCCGCAGAGGAAGAGCTTGAGCAGCACGCAGGCGGTCAGCGCCCAGTCGAGCGGCAGGACCAGTTGGAGCAGACACACGGGATAGAACACGGCGCTCTGCACGTTCGCCAGCAACGGCAGGCCGGCGAGCTGGAGATGATTCCACAGGGGCCACTCGCCTTTTCGGAGCGCCTGCTGGGTAAGAAGGAGGTTGGGGCGCGTGAAGAAGACGTGGTCAGAGATCAGCGTGTTCTGCGTCGAATCCCAGCTCTCGGGCGCGTACGCGTTCCAATGGGGCACCGCGAAGAGGATGTCCGCCGGGGAGATAAGTTCGCCTCGCAGGAACGTTCCGGGAAAGAGCACGACCAGCAGCGCAATCAGGATCGCGCCGTGAAACAGGCATTCGCGCAGAGTCACGCGGTTTTCGGTTGTGGTTCTCATGGAGCGCTGCGGGCCGCGGCACAGCCGGAGGGGCCGTTGGGCGCGCCGCCCTTTGTTCGGTGTCACCCGGGTACCGGAGGCTAATTATTGTGAATCCCCACGGCGTCTTCAACCTCGTTGAGCAGCTCGTGCAGGGCAAACGGCTTGGACAGGCAGGCGCGGGCGCCCCGCTCGAGAGCCGACTGGGCGGTGCGGGGATTGCTGTCGGCCGTCATCACAATGACCGGCACCCCGGGCCGGATGTTGTGGATCTCGGTGAGCATGTTCGGCCCGTGGACGTCGCGCAGCTCGAAATCGAGCAGGACCACGTCAAACAGGGTTGCGGCGACGGCCTGCATGGCGCGGACGGCGTCCTGGGCCGCAATCACGGTGAATCCCCGGTTCCGCAACGTTTCCTTGAGCACTTCGCGCGTAGTCTCGTTTTCGTCGATGAGCAGCAGCGAAGGCAGGGGCGGCGCCCCGGGTTCCTCGAACGGCGGGGTTTTCGCGGCGGCCGGGGCCGTTTTGGGAGGCGCCTCGGGAGGGCGCGGCGGTTTTTGCGGCGGTTTTTCCGCGGCAGTGACTCCCTCGCGGAGGAGCTCCGTTCCCTCCGTGCGCCCGATGGTCATGCCCGGCGCGGGGGACGGCGCCGCGACGGCGGGCTCCCGTTCCACGGGCAACGTGATCTCGAAGGCCGCTCCGGGTTTGTCGGGATTGAGCAGCCGGACCTCTCCCCCATGCTTTCGCACCACGGCCCGGCAGACGGCCAGTCCCAGTCCGGTGCCGGCCAGACTCTCCCGGAGACAGACGAAGGGCTCGAAAATGGTTTCCGCATGCTTTGCGGGAATGCCCGGCCCGGTATCCTGGACTACGATGCGAACGCGCGTCCGGTCGGGGCTGGAGGCGGTCTTCAGGAGCAGTTGTCCGCCGGTCTGGGCCATGGCCTGTTCGGCATTCACCACGAGATTGAGCAGGGCATGTTCGACCTGATGTTTGTCGACGTTCACCCGGGGCAGGCCGTCCTCGTAGTCTTCGACGATGGCAATGCCCTTGGCCTCGAGGCGGTCCGAGACCGTGGTTACCAGCCGGTGGAGGATATAGTTGAGCACCGTGGGGGCCGGGGCGGGCAGACCGGGCCGTGCAAACGCCATCAAATCGTTCACGAGCTTGGTGAGCGCCCGGTTCTGCTCCAGAATGGACTCGACCGCGCTGGTTTCTTCCGGACTGCGCGTCCGCCGGAGCAGCAGGTGGGCCTGGCCGGCGATGATGTTGAGCGGGCGCTGCAGGGCATGGGAGGCGCCGACCGCGAATTCAGCGAGGTCGTCCTGTTTCGCCGGGCCGCGGGCGCCGGCATTGCGGGAGAGGGCTTCGGTGAGTTCCTCGCTCAGTTCGCGAAGCTCGCCGTAGGCATGATGCCGGGCGAGGACGGCGCCGCAGGCGCCCGCAAACGCCATCAGCTTGAATCCGTCCCAGGAGTGGTTCTCGATCTTCTGCGAATCGGTTTCGAACATGATCTGGCCGCGCGTGACGCCGTCGGCCACCATGGGAAGCATGAGGATGCCGTCGTGGAGTTCGGGTTCAGTCCGTTCGGCGCCGCGCCATCCGTTTTCACCCATGCCGATGCCGAGCTCATCGAGCGCCTCCAGCGCCAGGATCTCGACCTCATCCAATTCCTGCTGTGTGGACGGAGACAGCGGGATCCGGAACGGTTGCGGGGGGGCGTCGGGTTTGTCCCAGGTCATGCCGGCGAGGTGGCGGTTTCCTTCGTCGAACGCGCAGCACATGCCGGGCGCCGCATTGAGGCCCTCCCGGACGGTCGTGACGATGAGCGCAAGGACTTCGTCCAGGGACTGGGAAGGCCGGAGGCTCGTGTTGAGCCGGTTCAAGGCCTGGAGCCATTTCAATTCCTTCTTGAGAGAGAGGGATTCCGCACTGTCGTTGAGGCGCGGCAGGGTCACGTTGGATGCGGCTTTCTGAAGTTCCCGGAACGCGGTGGCGTCGCCGCGGGCGCCGGATTCGAGCAGGGCGAGGCGTTGACTCATGGCGGCCCCGGTCTGCTCGCGCAGCGATTCGATATCCGCATAATCCAGCCCGAGCCGGGCGGCATGGGCGCGCAGGTCTTCGTGGAACGCGGCGGAAGGGTTGTCCGCGCCGCTGAGAATCCAGTTGCTCATGGCGTTGGCAAAACCGACGACCGCGACGAGATGGACGATGGGCCGGTCGCCGAGCAGGGTGCCCGGGGGCAGATGGTGGAACCAGATGGCCTGGCTCAATTGCCGGGGGAGCGCCCAGCGTTCCGCCATCCATTTGCCCACGAGGGCATGGTCGACATCGAAGGCGTTCCGTTCGAGACGGTCCATTCCGGCGGGTTGTCTGGATTCCAGGAAGGCGCAGTACTCCTCCGGCATGGCCGCGACAAGGGCCAGGCGTCCAATGTCATGGAGCAGGCCGGCCACATAGGCCTCGTCGGCGGGGACCAGCCGGGTGTGGGAAGCGGTTTTCGCGGCACAGGTGGCGCAGGCCAGGGCGTGGTGCAGATGACGTTCGAGGTGGGGCTGGCACGATTGGAGCGGCAGGCTGGTCAGGGTGACGCCCAGAACGGCGCGGCGGAGCCCTTCCAGCCCCACGGTTTCCACGGCCTCCCGGAGCAGGACGGTTTCGGAGGCCGCGTGGTCCGCGCCGGACGCGTTGGCCATCCGCAACAGACAACTCGCCAGGGCCGGATCGGTCGCGAAGAGGGCGCCGGCGGTGTCCATGTCGGGAGAGGCGTCAAACAGCACGGACAAGGCCCGCCCCGCGACCTTCATGGTGGCCGGCAGATGGTCGATGCCCGCAATGAGGTGTCTTAACTCGGATTTACCCATGCTATCAGCGCCCCCGGTGCAGATGATAGCATGAAGTGCACGAGGAGACCAGTCCAGGCCGCCAGATGGGCTCGGGCGGGGCGGTCTAATTCGCGCTTCTGTGCGGAGCGCGCATGCGGCGGACAAGCAACCCGGCCAGACCCAGGAGAAACCCTACGCAGAGGCAGAAGATGCCGCCCAGGTACATCCCGACGGCCAGTTGGCCCACGCGCAGGTTCCAACCGATAAAAGCGCAGCAACTGCCGATGACGCCGAGGGCGATGCCCGTGACCAGAAAATCAATGCGGCCATCACTGGAAGGGGCCGATTGCGGCAGGACATCACCCCCGGCGCCGCCGGGTTCGGTGAGTAAGTCGGAACGGCGGTCCATAGACTCCAAAACCGCAATCCGGACCCGGTAGTCCACCCAGGTGCGCACGAGATAGCGCAGGGCGGCCCACAGGAGCAGGGCCACCACAGCCAGAGGAACTACCACGATGAGAAGGTCTACCATTCGCTGTCCTTTCTCGCAGTTTTGACGCCGTGGCCAGGCCGAGGGTTTCAACGGAATCCGGAAAGGCTGCAGGATTCAGGGTTCAGCGGGTATCCCGAATCGCCGGCTGACGTGATGAGCCGTCTGGAGGCGATCGCCGCTGCCTGGTATGGCGGCGGGCCTGCGGTGCTCCGGATGGCAGAAGGCTCTTTTGTCTTACCCCATGGATGAGCCGACAAGGGCTCCAACGCCCGACAGCGCAAGCGTTTGAACAGTCCGCCTGCGCGCTGGGCGATTGTGGGCGGCCCCCGCGCCCCCTGCCGTGCGGCCCAAACGAAACCCGGGGGCGTTCCGGGATGTCTAAGAGGACGTGATGAAAGTGGTTATCAAGAGTATTCTTCTGGCGGGCGGCATAGCCGTGGTGACCCTCTTCTTTGCCACCCGTGTTGTGGCCCCGAACCTCCCGCGGGTGGTGGGGCGTCCCGCCGTCGAGCAGGCCCGCAGTTTCTCGTGGCCGGCCTGTGAGCGGTTTGTGCTGGAGAATCATGACGGCGCGGTGCGCGTATGGTCCCACAGCGCACGGGAAATCGCGATGAAGGCACAGGTCCGGGTGTATGTGACGGAACGGGCCGACACCCCGGTGGCGATGACCTACGCGGAGTCGCTGTTTTCCGTGACCTCCGATGATCGCGAAGTCAAGGTCGTGACGGAACCGGGCGAACGGCCCGATCGGCTGGAGGTCCGGGTGGACTACGAGGTGTTTGTTCCCCAGGGCACGGATGTTGACGTCGTGAGCGCCAACGGCAACGTGTATGTGGCGTCGGGCTGTGGCCGGGTGGAGGTGCAGGGCCGGAACGCGGACATTCTGGTCAACAAACCGGGCGGTCTGGTGACCGCGAAGACGACCAACGGCCGGATCAACGTTGCCGACGCGCCGGAAGGCGCCCGGCTGGAGACCGTGAACGGCAATATTTACGCCCATGTGTCGGGCGGTACGGTGAACGCCGGGACGACCAACGGCTCGATTGTCGCGCATGTGTTGAACGGCGCGGTGGCCGGGGCGGAATTGAAGAGCATGAACGGGGGGATTACAGTGGTGCTGGACGAGCAGTTTTCCGGCATTGTGGACGCGCGGACGACCCACGGCGGGATCCGTTCCGATTTCGCGCTTGATATCTCCTCGGGCGTACAGCGCCGGCACCACCTTCGCGGAGACCTTGGCTCGGGACATGCCCCGCTTACCTTGCAGACGCTTAACGGCAACATCTGGCTGGCGAGGGGCAGGTGATGACGACGGCAGCAACAGCGGCAGCAGGATACTGGCCCGGCATGGATTCTATGCGCGCCACAGAGCAGTCCGACGAGGCGCTGGTCGAACGCACCCGCAAGGGCGACACCGAAGCGTTCTCGGAACTGGCCCGGCGCCACGGGCAGACGGTATATAACCTGTCGCTGCGATTCATGCGCAATGCCTCCCTGGCCGAGGATATGGCGCAGGAAGCGTTCCTCAAGGCGTACCAGAAGATCGGGAAGTTCCGGGGAGACTCCCGGTTTTCGACGTGGCTGTACCGCATCGCGTGCAACGTGTGCCTTTCCGAGCTGCAGAAGCGCAAGCGCCGCGGCGAGCTGTCGCTGGTGTATGAAGCCGGGCCCGCCGCGTTTCCTGCCGCGGCAGCGGACCCGTCAGAAGAAGCCGAGCTGATCCGGCGGTGCGTCGCGCAATTGCCCCGGCGGTATGCGGAGGCCATCACGTTATACTATCTTCGGGAATGCTCGTATGACGAGGTGGCGGAGATCATGGAGGTGCCCGAGGGCACGCTGAAAACATGGCTGCACCGCGCGCGCAGGCAATTGCGCGATATTGTGAAACGGGAATTGAGGTATGATGATGAATCCTGAAGACGCGCCGGTTCTGGATCCCTTGAGTCAGCGTATCGACGCCGCATTGCGCCAGGAGCCGCCGGCGCCGCTGCCGGGCGGTTTTCATGGGGCGCTCCGGCGGCGTCTCCGGATCGCGGCCCTGATTCAGCGGGAACGGCGGGTTTTTCTGCGCCGTCTGTTGCGGGTGGCGGCACTGAGTGTGCTGGCGGCCGCCGTAGCGGTTTCGGGGGGCCTGTATTGGGATATGTCGGGGACGTTCCTCTGGGAGTTCCCCGGTTTTCTGGGGTATGTCGATTACCTGGCCGCGCTGACGAACCGGGTGTGGTGGCTCTCGGGCAGTCCGGCCCTGCTCGTCTCTCTTGGCGCGGTCGTGATGACGCTGCTTGTCGCGGGGGCGTTCGTGGGCGTCTTCCGACAACCGGTCCGGTCCCGCCTGCCCTTTCACGGCCCCGTTTCATAAATAACGCGATGGTAACGGTTTGCCGGAGACAGGCGATTTCTGCGTACGGGGCTTTGCATCTGGGGAATCATCTGCTATAATTCCGCTCCGCTGTAAGGGAATTTCCCTTGGCATCAAAATCAACGAGGTCTTTCGAAATGCCGGTTAAGTATGAATGCCCCAAGTGTGGTAGGCGCTTTACGGAGTGGGGCGCCGAGAAAGTCGGGTTCAAGTGCCCCAAAGATCAGTGGTGTTCCAAAGACCACCCCGACGACATCGAGCTGGTGCGCGTGGGGTCGTCGGACGAAGGCCTTTCGCGGCGGCCGACCCTGAAGCGCACGCCCCGGAAGATCGCGCAGCCTAAAGCGCCCGTCATGGAACTCGACGAAGACGAGGCTCTGGTTCCCGATGTGGACGAGATCGAGGCGGACGACGAGTTCGAAGAGGAAGAAGACGAGGCCATCGTGATCGAAGGGGCCGTGGTAGAAGAAGCCGCCGTTGAAACCGAGGATACCGAAGCGGCCGCTGAAATCGACGATGAGGACGGCGTGGAGGAAGCCGACGGAGACGAGGACGTCGACGTGCCCGCCGATGAGATCCTCGACGACGAGGAACTGGCCTGAGACGCCGCCGTTGAAGGTCCCGTGAGGCAAAACTAAAGAACCGCCCCGGCGTCGTTGGACGAGCGCCGGGGCGGTTTTATGTCTGCTGAGGCCTGTTGCCGGACGAACGGCTTACGCTCAGGGGGCCTGTTCGGATTGCTGCGCCTCTCCCCCGGCCTCTTCCTGCTCTTTCTCTTCCTGGTCGCGCAGCTTGATGGCGGCTTCTTTGGTGGTCACGATGACGCGGTCCGGTTTGTACAGGATGCCCACCCGCTTCATTTCCTGTTGCTTCAGCAAATGGTTCTCCAGGAATTCCACGACGTTCACCTTGGCCTCGTCGCTCAGGCTCACTTTGACCTTAAGCCCGCCCGATTTGCTCACCAGATCCCGAAGCGGCTGATCCGCGGCGATCTGCAGTTGCGTGGCCTGTTTGATGACGTTCAGCGCCTCGAACAGGTCTTTGCCATCGAGGCCGCGCACCTGGGCGGTGATGTCTTTGCGTAGTTTGCCCGCCAACTGCGCGGGGACTTTCACGCGCGGGAGGATTTCGACGTTGCCCTTCGCATCACGCATCATGCCTTCGGGGAGGGCGCTCTCCGCGGGCGGAGGCGCGTCGTTGGGCGGGCTGGGAGCGACACCGGCGGCGCCCGCCGCGTAGGGATCATAATCATCCCACAGGATTTCCTTCACGACATCGCGCGGGATCGACATGGGGGCCACGCCTTTGACGACCTCAATTTCGACATCGGTGGCCGTGCGGCGCAACACCTGCACGCGCTCGAAGCGACGATTGTCGTTCAAAATGACGGTGTCGCCCTTGGGCTCCGCCACGGGCTCCTCGTACTCCACGACCGGGGTTTCCGGCGGGGCGGCGGCTTCGGGCGCGGCCTCCACGACCGGGGTTTCCGGCGGGGCGGCGGCAGGCGGGGCGGCGCCCGCCTCGGCCGGGCTGGCTGCCGGGCTGGCGGGTTCCGTCTGGGCGTAGGCCGCGGACATGACCAGCATCATCATAGAAACGAACAACACTGCATATCGCATCGTTTGCGATCCTTTCTGCAGGGCAGCCCCCGAGTTTAACGTTCCCGATGCTTTCGATCGTATGTGGTCATTCTAGGTTTGCTCCCGCCGTAAGTCAAGAGAAGACCCCGGTCCGACGCGGGAGATCACGCACGATGCAGACCGGGTTGCCGCTGAAGGCAGGCTTGTACGACGCGGAGACCGACGACAAGTGGACTGTGCGGGCCGGCCGCATTTGATGGCGCAGGATTGAACGCAAAATGCTATAATAGCATCTCGAACGCGGACAGGAGGTAAAGCGGGATGGCTCTCATTCTCATTGCCGACGATGATTCAGCTTCGTTTGACGTGCTCGCCGTGGCGCTGACGGCAGAGGGGCACGAGGTGCTTTACGCGGCCAACGGGCAGGAAGCCCTGGAGATGGCCGCGGGCTCCAGACCCGATCTCATCTTCCTCGATGTCATGATGCCCGTTTTTGACGGCTACGAGACCTGTGAGCGCATGCGCAACGACCCCGATATCCCTGAGAAGCTGCCCATCATCTTCCTGACCGCCACGGAGGAAGACCCGCGCAGGATTGAGCAGGTTGGCGGTTCGGATTACCTCACCAAACGTCACATGATTGCGGAACTCCAGGATATGCTGGTCAGGCATCTGGGGCCCAAGGCGTTCACGGAATAATCGCTCTGGACTGTCCGGAGGGGGGCTCGGGGTCCTCCCCCGTTTCCGCCGCCGGCTCCGTGGATGCGCCGCACGCGATGCGTCTGGCGGCTCACTTCGTTCCGGCCGCCTGCGTAATGCCTCGGCCCAGGGCGGTTCTGAGCTCCAGGAGCTCACTCTTGACGCCTTCAAGCTTCCCGGGTTCCAAATTCTCGACATAACGTTCCCAGCGGCAGGCGGCCATGGTGTTGGGGCCCAACACCCGGTCGTCCACGCCGGTTTCCATGGCGGTTCGGAGGTACTCGAAGTCTTCCAGGCCGTCGCGCAGGCGGTGGAGACGCACCGAGGGGACGAGGGAGCCTGGACCGGGATAGAACAGAAAATGTTCGCCCGGGCCCGGCGCGGGCCAGATGTCGGGGGTTGCCGAATCCAGTAGCCGCCACGCGTCCGGCCAGTCATTCAGGGGGAGGCCGAAGAGGCCGTCCAGATCGTGCCCCCAGCAGACCCAGGGGCCCAGGCGGGCCTCGGCCGGATGGGCGTCGGCGTGAAACGACGGGAACTGGACCGATGACGCGTCCAACCACACCTGGGCGCCGCCCGATAGATACGCGATGGAGGCCGGGTCGGGCGGGCGGCCGAGTTCCACTTCCGTCATGCTGACCGGGCGGCTGTCGAATGTCCCCGAAAATGTGAAGCGGATCCCCGTGAAGCTCCGCTCGCGGTCGAGCACGCCTTCCGACCAGCTGGGCGCGAACCGCCTGTCGGACGGATGGAATTTCCACGTGACGCGGACGGCGGTCCAGCGAATGCCGTCCCGGGACACCTCGACCGCCGGATCCGCGGCCTCATGGCCGGTGCGCCAACCGATGCGGACCCGGTTGGTGGTTTCGGGCGTCTGGAGGCGCAGCTCGAACCATTCGGGGGCGCCGGCGCGCGGAGCGTTGGCGGACGTCCAGGCCGTGTACAGGCTGCCGTCGCAGGCATCCTCCGCGGCGGAGGCATACGGCATATCCTGCGTGGGAATGCGCGCAGTGGAAGAGGCCCGGGCGCTTTCGATCGCATACGGCGGGTTCGCCGCCAGGGACATGCCCGTTCGGACCCGTTGAATCGCGATCGGGTCGAAGAACCGAAGTGGAATCACCCAGATTTCGGCGAGTTGCTGTGTCTGAGGATGCGGCACGCCCTGAAACAGGCGGCGCACCGGGGGAGCAAGCGCCGAGAACCGGGAGTACCGGTCGCGCACTTCCGTCCAGTGCGAACGGGGCAGCGGCGGCATCGGCTCGGCGCACGCGCGCCGCGCCCATCCGGCGCTGGCCAGGGCCTCAACGACGGTTTGCAGGGTACTGGCCGAGGATTCGTCGGCCATGACGTTCGCCAGCCTCTCCCCCATTCCCATGAACACGACGGGCATGTGCGCGATGCGGGCGGCATACACAAGGTGTTGCAGGTAGTGCTCGCTGCCGCCGGGCGCCGCCGGAAACTCAAGCGCGGTGTTGCAGGCGATGCGCCAGGGCGCCAGGGCATCGTAGAACAGACGCCATTCGTCGAGCGTGTCGCCGGCAATGCCGCTGAACGAACGGATGCGGTCCGGGGACAGGCGCGCCGCCGCGGTGAGACCGGGGAACTCGGGGATCTCGAAATCAAACACCTCCAGCGTGACGCGGACATACCGTTTCGCGCGGCCGTCCAGGCGCAGGCCGAGCCGCCCTTCGTAGAGCCCCGCGGGGCAATCGCGCGGAACCTGGTACGTCACCCACAGCGCGGCGGTGGTGTCCTTTGCGAGGGTGAAGGGTTCGAATGCGGGGAGCGGGTCCGGCCGCGCGGCCTGCTCGCCGTACGCGCGCGGCGACGGCGTGGGCACGGCCAGATAGCCTACGCGCCGGATGTCCGGGGGGCCGATGGTCTTCGAAAGGGGTTCCGGGGCGGCGTCCAGCTCGTCGATGTCCCGCCGCGCAGAGCGGATGCAGACCTGGAACGACTCGTATTCCCCCTGTGCAGCATAGAGCCGGACATGGGGTTCCGCCCCCGGCGGGGGAACGCTGTCCGGGTAGACGTTGTCGAGACTCGATGCCGTCCAGATGCGCGTGGCGGAAACCACCGCGCAGAGGAGGCCCAGGGTAACGCTATGCATGTGCGGCGACCTCGTGCTGCTGAAACGGGCGCATGCCCTCGATAGAGACGACTCCCGCGGCATGCGGGTTGACGCGCTCACGCGTTGTGCGTGGCATGGTGCCTGGAATCCGGGGGCATTTTCCAGGAAGGGCCGGACGCTTCCCGCACGCCCGGCCTGTCCGGCGCGGCGCGCGGTTGCGCACGGGGGCGCCTGCTCCGGAGAACACTATCCGTTCACGTCGTGCGTTTCGTCGAGCATGGCCAGGTAGTTTTCGGCGGGCACGTAACTGGGGATCGAGTTGCCGGAGCCGATGGCGTAACGGCCGCGCGGGCCGCAGGTCTCGATGAGATACCGCGTGTGGGCGCGGACCTCCCCGGACGTTCCGGCGCTCAGCCGGTTGATGTCGAGTCCCCCCAGGACGGCGATCCTGGCGCCGTAGCGCTCCTGAAAAACCTCGACGGGCACGATGGCGTCCTCGAACGAGTGTTTGCCGTCGATGCCCACATCGTCGATCAGGTCGTCGATGATGGCGGCGAGGTTGCCGCAGGAGTGCAGGAAGTAGGGCAAGCCGGCCTCGTGAGTCAGCCTGGCCAACTGCTTGTGCCAGGGCAGGGCGTAGCGTTTCATATCGTCCGGGGCGACGAGCGTGCCGGTGCGGAATCCCATGTCATCGCCCTGGAGGATGGCGCAGAGTTTGTCGAGTTCGAACAGGCGTTTGTAATAGGCCAGGAGCAGGGTGCCGACCTTATCGAATACCGCGGCGACAAGCTCCGGCTGTTCGCAGGAGGCGATACACAGTGCCTCGATGGACATGATCTGCGAGACGTGCTCGAATACGCCGGCCGCGTGGCAGGTCACCAGCCCCATGCCTTCGGGCAGGTGCGCGCAGACGTATTCGAGGGGAAATAAGTCCACGTCTTCCGGGGACGGCCATGGGTAGCGCTCGAAATCCTCCCAGGAGGCGATGGCGCCCTGGTGCTGGTCGTTCCAGGCGCGCTGATGATCGGACCGCGCGACCACGTCGTCATGGAGAATGCGCCGCTCGGCGAAAGGCAGGCCAATCTCCAGGCGGACGAAGTCGTAGCCCATGCGATGCCAGAATGCGATGAAGTTGTCTAGCCAGGCCTTCATCGAGGCCCGATCCGTTGGTTCTCCCACCCACTCCCTGCCGAGGAGTCCGGTCACGATGGGCTTCAGGACGGTGGGATCCACGATGTATTCGATGAGCGGCGGCGGTCCCGCGCGCCGTCCCATGAGCGTATCGACAAAGCGTCCCGCGTCGGGCCGCGGGTTCCGGACCGGCAAGTGTTTGAGCATCCTTGCCCCCTTTCGCGGGGATTACTCTAGCGGCCGCAGCGCCCAGTCCGCAACCAGGGCGGCCCCGTTGATGGTCTGGAAGCCGATGCCTCCGATGCGCGTGTTGTTGGTGTCCGACACATAGAAATCATCGGTTTTAAGGAGGACGTTCCCGGCCGTATCGAGGATGCGCATGCTTACCCGGTCCGTCACGACGACGCCCTCGACCACGTACGGGGCGCCCGGCGTCCATGCGAAGTCGGGTTTCTCGTACAGCGTGCGTCCCGACAACGTGCGCAAGACAACCCCGTTTTCCAGGCGCGCCTCAAAGCCTTCCTTCATGTCCGGCGAGACCTGGAACAGCAGGCTGACGGATTGGGCGCCGGGTTCCGCGGTGAGGGTGGCGCCGTAGACGCCTTTCGAGCCGGTCATGGCGGTGTTCACGGCCGCCGCGGTCCCTTCCTTCGCCTCCTGGCGGAGGGCGGTCCGGGCCTCGTTGGCCCAGGCCCATGCGCCGCCCGTGAGGGTCCATTCGGGGCCGAGTGCGGCAGCGACAGACGCCTGCGGGGCGCCGGCCGGAACACTGGTGCGGGTCGCGTCCGAAAAGTCCCAGAACCGGCCCTTGCCGACATAGGTCATGAAGCCCAGGTGGCCGGTCAGCTCCTTCTCCTCCTCGAGGATGTCGAATTGAGGGCTTTCGGCGATGAGCGTGCCGTCGGCGCTCATGAGTTTACCAGAGACTTTGCCGTCTTTGATCGTGCCTTCGAGGATGTACTCGGTATCGTAATGCCATTGGTTTTGAGGCCCGCACCAGAGCTGGCCCAGCGGATTACGGTAGAGCATGAGGGAACCGGCGCCGAAGTTGCCTCCGAGCCAGAGATTGAATCCCGTCTGGATCTGGGGATCGGTACGCAGGAGGAGTCCGCCGCCGCCGGCGCCTTTCTCGAGCAGGATGCGGCAGCGCCACGTGCCCTCGGCGCCGCCCAGGCTGGCATTGACCACCGAGGACCGGTGGACGTCGGCCCCCTGGCGGAGGACGGTCCTGTCTGGCGTCGTCCATTTCCATTCCCCCGGGCCGATGATGGTCCACTCGCTGTCATCGCTGGTGACGAGACGGAGTTTGCTGGGGGAATCGGGGACAATCGGCGACAGGGGCGTCTCGGCCGCCCCGGGGCGGTAGAACCGGGCGATGCCGTGCGTGTACAGTCCGCATGCGCGATGAACATCCGGGGCGCTCCCGGGCGCTTCGAGCCAGTCGCTCTGGGCTTCCAGTGTGGTGCCGTCCCAGCGAAACACCTGCACGCGCACGCGGCCGGCCTCGGCGACGCCTTCCAGCACATACGGCGTGTAGTAGGTCCAGGGGGCGTATTTGTCTTCCCAGCAGAGCGCGCCCGACGCGTCGTGAAGCTGCACGCCGCCCAGGCCGGGATTGCCCCCGAGCGTCAGCCGGTACCCGGTGCTGAGGTCCGGCGCGGCGGCGAACCAGAGGCCCGCCGCGTCGCAGGTCGGAGACGGCTCGACGTAACAGCGCCAGACGATGGTTCCGGCGCCGGGGAGGGTCTGAACGGCGGATGCGGTCGCGCCGGATTTCTCCTGAATGATCACCGCGGGCGCACCCGGTTGTATCTGCCAGGTTCCCTCACCGGTCATCTGCCACGCGTCGGCCGGCAGGTCCGCGCCCGCCAGGGCCGCGGTGGCCGCCCAAGTCACCAGAGTTGCCGCGAAAAGCATCGGAATTCCTCCTGCATGATGGTTACGCGATGTCGAAACTGGGGATTGTGAGCTGTTCGCCGTCCTTGAACGAAGAGGCATGAGCGACGAGCCCCGGCACGGTCATCGCGAGCGCTTCGTAGAGGTCGACCTCGGGAGCGCGCTCCTCGACGAGGGCCATGATGAATTCGTTGGTGAGGAACGGGTGCGAGCCGCCATGCCCGGTGTCGTAGCGCATTTTTTCGGGCAGCGTGTGCCAGTATTCGGGCAGGGCGCTGAGCGCCTGGTCGGGCAGCTGGAGCGCGAAGGGCTGGCCGCCGGAGCCCGGCATGTACATCGCGGCCCTGGTGCCGAACCATTGAGCGCGTTCGCCGTGGCCGTGGATGTCCCAGCAGACGTTGCAGCGGAACGGGTGGCGTTTGTCCGTCAGGAACATGGCCATGCCATTGACAAAGGGATTGTTGTATGCGTTGTCCTGGAATCCGGGGTCATCGGGTTTTCGGGTTCCGATGCACGAGACCTTGACCAGGCGTTCGCGGGTGACGCTGACCAGAAACGCGGTGCTGTGGGTCGGATAAAACATGGGCGGAAGTCCCCAGCGCCAGGTGCGTTTGCCGTCGCGAGTGGACAGCTCGTTGTCCGCCCAGCCAATGCCGGGGTGATAGTATTCGGCTTCGCAATAGACCAGTTCGCCGAAGAGGCCGTCGTGGTGGAGGCGGCGCGCGGTGATCGTCTCCGGGCGGTAATGGCTGGTTTCCGCCATCATGTAGGTGAGCCCGGTGCGCTCTTTTACCTCCTTCATGGCGGCGGCTTCCTCGAGAGAACAACAGGCCGGGACCGCGCTGATCACGTGTTTACCGTGTTCCATGCAGTCAATGACATGGCGGGCGTGATTGGGGGCCTCCGTGAATACGGCGACCGCGTCGATGGCCGGATCCAGGATGAGTTTTTCGAGGGACTCGTAGGTTTTTTCGCAGCCGTATTTGCTCTGCAACCGCGCACAGCGCTCGGGGATGAGGTCGCTGACGGCCTCGACAATGCAATTCGGGTGTTCGTGCCAGTGGAAGGACAGCCCGAACCCCCCGCCCACGATCCCGATGCGGATCTTGTTCTCGGAAGTCTGTTGCCAGGGCGGCCCCGCGGCCAGAGCGTCTGTCGGTGCCCCGGCCAGCACGATGCCGGATGCCCCCGCCGCGGTGGTTTTGATGAAGCCGCGTCGTGAGAGGGGCGCGGTCTCTCTTGTGTGATGGTGTTTCATACGGCATTCTCCTGGTGGTTCACGCGTTCAGCTGCGGGCGCGTCCGGGCGGATCAAAACTGGGAATCGGCAACTGTTCGCCGTCCTTGAAACAGGATTCGTGGGCCACAATCCCGGGAACCGTGAACGCGAGCGCCTCGTACAGGTCGACGAGCGGTTCCCGGTCTTCGACGAGCGCCATGACGAATTCGTTGGTGATAAACGGATGCGATTTTCCGTGGCCGGTGTCGTAGCGCATGGCTTCGGGCACCATGTGCCAGTAGTCGGGCAGGCCGCTCAGGGTCTGGTCAGGCAGTTGCAGCACGAACGGTTGCCCGCCCGAGCCCGGCATGTACATGGCGCCCCGGGTCCCGAACCACTGCGCGCGCTCGCCATGGGCCTTGATGTCCCACGCGACATTGCACCGGAACGGATGGCCCTGGTCGGTGAGGAACATGGCCATGGCGTTGTTGAAAGGATTGTTGTACGCGTTGTCGCGCAGGGCGGGGTCGTTTTCGGTGTCGCCCCAGCCGATGCACGACACTTTGACGAGCCGTTCGCCCGTGACGCCTACCAGGAAGGCCGAGCTGTGGGTCGGATACAGCATCGGCGGATAGGCATAACGCCAGGTGCGCTGGTCCTTGTAGTACCAGAGGGCGTCGCGGCCGGCCTTGTCCATGGGATGGTAATACTCGCCTTCGGTATAGATGAGCTCGCCGAGGAGGCCGTCCCGGAGCAGGCGTCGCGCCGTGATGGTCTCCCACCGGTAGCTGCTGGTCTCGGCCATCATGTACTTGAGGCCGGTGCGTTCCTTGACCTCCTTCATGCGGGCCGCCTCTTCCAGCGTGCAGCACGCCGGCACGGCGCTGATCACGTGTTTGCCGTGTTCCATGCAGTCGATCACGTGGCGGGCATGATTGGGCGCTTCGGTAAACACGGCGACGGCATCGATGGCCGGATCCAGGATCAGTTTTTCCAGCGACTCGTAGGTTTTATCGCACTTGTACTTGCCCTGGAGCTGGGTCAGGCGGTCTGGCCTGAGATCGCTGACAGCCTCAACGGTGCAGTTCGGATGTTCATGCCAGTGAAAAGACTGACCGAACCCGCCTCCGACGATGCCGATGCGGATCTTCTTGTCCGAACGCTGCTCCCAGGCCGGCGCGTCGGCCAGAGACTTCCCGAGCGCCGATGCCGCCATCGGCAGGGCCAGGGAAGCCGTCGCGCCGGCCAGAAAACCGCGCCGCGACAAGGCAAACGGGGGCAATTGGGGATTCTTGGTGGTATGGTCGTGCATGGAAACTCCCCTGGGCGCGTCCATCGCGCCGTGCGGTGCTGCTTGAAGCGAACATTAAAGCACAGAAACGAACGATTCGCAAGATTAGCACAGGTGCGTGGGTGGTTTGTCCGTGCCGGGCCGTGCCATGGCGACACGGTTCCGTGCGGTCTATTGCCAGGTTTCCATGAACTCGTGGGACAGGATGGCCACGGTGGGCACGGCGGGGAAGGCGTCGTTGTAGCGCACGAACCCGACATGGCCGTCGGTGTAGATGACGTCGGCGCCCAGCGCGCCGCTGCTCGACTCCGCGGGTACGGAACTGATAAAGGTCCACGCCAACACGACGGTTTCCGTTTCCGTCAGGAGATCGATGGGCCGCAGGGCGTAGGTGTTCCCATCGGGGTCCCGGGCGAGCAGGCTGCCGAACTCGTCGTATTCGAGCGGGGTGGTGTTGTCGGGGTTGATGAGCGTGTGATAGTAGGCGCGGAACTCGTCTTCGTTCTGGACGGCGTAGCGCAGCTCGGTCACCACCATCTCATGCTTGCCCACGTCGACTTCGTGGCGGAACGCTTCGACGCATTCCTCGCGGTCGGGGAGGCAGGTGAGGGTGGTGCCGGCGTTGGCGCCGTCGGCCACCTTGCCGAGGTGGTGCTGGCGGAGCCCTTCTTTTTCAGCGACCTGCACGGCCTTGTGCCGGGCCTTGCTGAGCACGGGCAGGTAGAGGGCCATGAGAATGCCGATGATCCCGATGCAGATCAGCAGCTCGATGAGGCTGAATCCCTGCCTTCGCCGCATGGTTTCGCTCCTGCCCGTCAGCCGCGACTGGCGAGATCAGTGTATCAAAACGGGCGGCGGGAGTCATTCCCGGGTAAGCATCATGCCGGCACGACCCGCACCCACACGTTTCGGGTTCGGGGGCCGTCGAATTCGCAGAAATAGAGAGATTGCCACGTGCCGAAGGCCAATTTGCCGCCGCGAACGGGGACGATCTGGCTGAAACCCATCATGCTGGCCTTGACATGGGCGGCCGCGTTGCCTTCGGCATGGGCGTACGGGGCCTGCCAGGGAACGGCCCGTTCGAGGGCCTGGATCATGTCGGCGACCACGTCGGGATCGGCGTTTTCGTTGATGGTGACGCCCGCGGTGGTGTGGGGCACGAAAACATGGCAGATGCCCTCGCGAATTCCCGTTGCCGCGATGGCTTCCTCGACCCGGGCATCGATGTTTACGAATTGCGTGTGGTTCGTGGTGCGGACAGCGATTTCTTTCATGGGTCTCCTCTCGCGTTGGATGCCGCGCCGCCGGGCCGCGCGGCCGGGCCGCGCCGGACACGACCGCATTGTCGCAGCATCGCCGTCAGCATACCGGAATCGCCGGAAAAAGGCATGCCGGTCGCGTTATCCGGGGGACAGCGAACCACGAGACCGTGGGCTCGCCCCCGACCGATGCAAACCGGCCTTTGGGGACTCCGGAACGGGGTCCAATGTGAGTCGCCCTGGGCGCAGCCCGGGGATCGTGCGCACCACAACGATCCAACCCCGAAGGGGGTTGAACAAGCCCGGCATCCCTCGCCCAAGATTGTGGGGCTGGAATCCACCCCGGTTCGGCTTCCGCCGAACCACCCCCGCCAGCGGGGGACACGACCCCGACAAGCGTTTTGGAACTCGGCGGTGCTATTGTCTGCCGTCCCTACGGGACTCGTGGTTTGAGGGAGTCGGGGGTTCCCACCACTGAAGTGGTGGGCTATTTTCTTTCGTCCCTGACGGGGCTCAATGTGGACACGGCGTTCATCCCGCTGTCTTTCGTCCCTGACGGGGCTCAATGTGGACACGGCGTTCATCCCGCTGTCTTTCGTCCCTGACGGGGCTCAATGTGGACACGGCGTTCATCCCGCTGTCTTTCGTCCCTGACGGGACTCAATGTGTGCGCGGCGCAAGTCCCGTTCTCTTTTGTTCCTTACAGGCTTGGATTTGGGCGCGCCCGAGCCACGGGCTTGGTCCGCGTCTATTCCAATCCGACACTTGCGGGATCGTTCGGAGAACACGGACGATTTCGTCGACGCGGGCTGCGTCCGTGGCGCTGACCACAGCGAAGTCGCGCGGGCAGCGCCGTCCACCACGTCCACTGTGTCCACCGTGTCCACCTGGTCCACAAGAAGATGAGAATGCAGGCGAGAGGCCCGCGCTACCCGAAGGAATGCCGGGCCGGTACCCGGCAACACGGCAATCTCCGTGGCTTTGGGCCTTGGTGTGAGATGTGATGAGGTGAATATAATATCTGCCTCACACAAAGCCGCCAGCCCACCAAGGGGGACCATTCGGGACCGGCCACGGTTTGTGGCGTCACGCGCACCGACGTGTCCCCGTTCGCATGGCCCACGAGGGCTTGGGTCCTGCACCGGAGAAGACGCCGGTCAGAATTCCATCTGCTCGAGGTTTCGGAGGCCGAGGTGCATGGGGATGAACGTGGCGGCTGCGGTCAGGAGCGCCGTGAATGCGACGACGACGGCGAAGGTCCACCAGTAGGCCGATGACGCGCCGCGCGAGATCAGGCGTTCCCATTGCAGCATGAAGGTCTGCCCAGCGACCACCGCGGTGATGTAGGCGATGCACAGGAGGAAATTGAGCGTTCCGCCCATGCCGGAGACGATGCGGGCTGGGTTGTCTTCGTTGAAGTTCGGGTAGAGGCTTCCGAGGCCGACGGACATCCCCGCCAGGCCGAGGTTCACGAGGGCCATGCTGTACAGGGACAGGAAGAAGGGCAAGGCCTCCATGTGCAGGATGATGCACGACAGGGTGACGATGGCCATGGAGAACACGGCGGTGGTGGCGACGCACATCCAGTACTTCTGCCAGACCAGTTGGCGAAACGTGAGCGGGGCGAGCCCGAGAAGCCAGAAGCGTTGTCCTTCCAGGCTGATGAGGGGGTACACGAATCGGCTGGTCAGGGTCGCGGTGATCAGCGAACAGGCGCCGAGGTTCAGGCTCACGATGAATGTGCGGTAGGCTTCCGCGTCGAGCATGGCGGACCGGTTGCGGAGGTTGGCGATGTAGACGGCCATAATCCCGAAAAAGATGAGGAACTGGGACCACTGGGTGGGATCGCGCCAGAACAGCTTGATGTCTTTGACGATGAGGCCGCGCGCGGGGTTGGACACTGCGCGGAAGAGGGTGTCCATGCGGCCCAGCAGGCCTTTGTCCATCGGCCTGACGCGCTGGTGGTCGAGTCCTTTCAGGGCCGACCAGCCGGGGTAGAAGAGTTTTCCGGCGGCCAGCATGGCGAGCCAGGAAAAGAAGAGGGCGTTGGCGATGAGGAGCAACAGATCGAATGCGCTCTCCGTGTAGCGTCCGGCCGCGGCGGTCAGGATGCCGTGCGCGGCCCAATGGCTCGGCAGGAAAGGCGACTGGGTCCGGGAGGTCGCGTCGAACACGAGGGAGAGAATGCGTTCAGCGGATTCCTCGCCGGCGACGAATTTCCCGCGGAGGTAGAGGAACATGGCGAGGAGGGCGCCGCCGGCCACGGCGATCAGCACCCATTTTTTCACGATCGGGAACACGCGCGCCAGGAGCATGGTGACCATCGCGCCCAGGGCGGCCGGAATGGTGACGAAGGGCACGAACACCAGCGCGGCGGCCAGATAGAGCACGGGCGATGCGTCCGTTACGAGTCCGTATGCCAGGATCAACGGCGACCCCAGATACGCGGAGGCCCAGGAACTGAACGCAACGCATTCGGCCAGGCGCGCCACGAACAGCGAATGCACCGGCAGCGGACTCTGCACAAGATAGGCCATCTCCCGGGTGCGGTAGAACGTCGAGAACGCGATGAGCACGTTGGAGAAGGTCAGCATGAGGAAGAGGGCCAGGGTCAGGACGGACAAGAGGCTGCCCATGAGCAATCGGCCGAGGTTTAAACCTCCGCCGGAGGGATCGAGCCCGAATTTCTGCAGCCAGTGGAGCCCGCAGTAGAAGGCAACGAACGCGCCGGCCCAGAGCAGCACCACGGCGATGGACACGACCGCCACCTTCAGCCGGGACTGATGGCGAATGGAGGCGATGGTGTGGCCTGCCACGCGCAGTTTGACCCAGAGTGCGGCCCGGAGCGGCGTCATGGGGCGGCCTCGGCGTTGGTGAGTTCGAGGAACACGTCTTCGAGCGAGCCCGGATTGCGGCTCAGCGCCTTGATCTCGTTCAACGAGCCGATGTGGAGCAGGGCGCCGTTGTGAATGATGCCGATGCGGTCGGCAGCGTCTTCAATCACGCTGAGCGAATGCGTGGACATGAAAATGGTGACGCCGTTGCGGGCTCGCTCGCGGAGGAAGTCTTTCACGAATCGGATATTCTTGGGATCCAGACCAACCCAGGGCTCATCCACCACGACGATTCTGGGGTCGTGCAGAAAGCACGAGGCGAACGAGAGTTTTTGCCGCATGCCGTGGCTGTAATCCTCGATGAGCTGGTCGCCCACGTCGCGGATTTCAAACAATTCGAGCAGTTCCTCGGTGCGTTGGGCGGCGGCGGCCTCGGGGAGCTGGTAGAGGCCGGTCACGAAGCGCATGAACTCGCGGCCGGTGAGTTTTTCGTAGAGAAACGGAGTGTCGGGGATGTATCCGAGCAACTGTTTCGCGGCGACGGGCTCCTGCTGGATGTCGTATCCGCCGATGACCGCCCGGCCGGAGCTGGGTTTGAGCAGGCCGGTGAGCAGCTTGATGGTGGTGGTTTTGCCCGCGCCGTTGGGCCCGAGAAAGCAGAAGAACTCCCCGGCCGGGATGCGCAGATTGAGGTGGCTGACGGCGGTCTTCGAGCCGAACCGTTTCACCAGGTCGATGGTTTCAATCATAGGCTCATTGCTCTCCGTCGTGTGATTGAGGCATGTCTTCCCCCACGTCGAGCACCTCAATGCCCAGTTTCCCCAGGAAGGGGAGCAGACGGGGCCAGCGTTCGATGTCGCCCGTGACCAGTTTCACGTGCGTGGCATCGGCGACCGGCTGTCCGAACGTTGGATCCATCCAGACCCATTCCCCCATAAACACCTCGGGCCAGGCATGGTAATAGAATCCGTCCAGCTCGTCACTCCACACCACGCCCAGCGCAATCCGGGTGGGGACGTCCACGGCGCGCGCCAGCGCCGCAAACAGGACGGTATGCTCGTTGCAGTCCCCCACTCGCGAATTCAGCACGTCCAGCGCGGACGGAATGCTGAGGACGCCCTGTTTTTCGATGTTCGCGAAGACCCAGTCGTGAATGGCGCGGGCTTTGTCCCAGGGGGCCTGGCGGTCTCCAACGATACCTGCGGCGGTCTTCTGGATATCGGGATGGCCGGACTGCACGAACGGATGCGGCGCGAGGTAGGGCGTGGCGTCATTGAGGTCGCGGGCGGATTTCGCGGCATCCTCCTGGGACCGTGGCGCGATGACGAGTTCCGCGTTCCCGGCAAAACGCTGATTGGCGTCTTCGGGGATGGCCACCGCGTCGGAGAGCCCCGAGACGCGTATCGTCATGCGGCGGGCGCCGCGCGCCGGACGCTTCCCCGACGGCCGGATGGCGACGGCCAGGATGAGGTCCTGGGGAGTCTCGCGGGCCGCGGCGGCGAGGGCTTCGTGGGACGTGGTCTGCTGCAGGATCAGGCCGAGGGGCGTTTCCGCGCGCAGGGTCTGCCCCTGGTCGTCGATCCAGGCCTTCGACTCGATGTTGTGCACGGTGATGGAGACGACGCGAGCCTTCCGGGCGGCTGCCCCCTCTCCGAGGGTTTCGAAACCGAGGCATTTGACGCGCGCGGTGCCCAAAGTCAGGGTCATGGGATCGAACGCCTCGAGCACGGTTTCCTCTCCAGGGTCCAGGCGGTTCAGCTGCAGGGTGGAGGTGCCCGCGACACCGGCGATGACGATCTCGCGGTCCACGGACAGCGAAAGAGGATAGACCTCGCCGGCCGTGTGGATCCGGGCCTCCAGCATGCCGTTTTCGAGCGCGCCCTCAAACCGCGCGCTGTGTTCCTCCGACCGGACGGCGAAATCGAAGCTGCCGGTGTCGCCCGCGCGCGCAAACCAGGCCGAGCCGCCAAGATGCATGCGCATGGGCTGGCCGAGGAACTGCATTTTCAGGATGGCATTGAGGGTGAGCAGGGTTCCCGGCAGCCCGTCGCGGGTCTCGGGGGCGGTCTGCGAGTTGATGAATCCGAGGGGCTGCTCGCTGGGAGACAGGACCATCATCCAACTGTCGGTGGGGCTGGCGGCGTAGCTGGCGGACATGGACGGCCCGCGGAGAAGCGGCAGGAGTTCGCGGCGGGCCAGCAGGCCCATCATCAGCAGCCAGAAGAGGACAACGGCCGCACCGATCAGTTTCTTGCGATGGCGCCGCAGCACTTCTTGAATTTCTTGCCGCTGCCGCAGGGACAGGGGTCGTTGGGCTTGACCTCGGGCCCCGATCTGCGGATGGGCTGCTGTTTGACGCGGGGACGCAGGCGCTCTCCGGGCTGCTGCTGTTCGCCGTCGGGCTGGCCGGCCAGGGCGAACCGGCTGGTGTCAAACGACGCAAAACTGCGGTCCTGCTGTTTGTCGGCCTGCACATACGAGTACTGCGACAACTTGGCGAACGGATCTTCCGCGGGAGTCAGCACGCCGCGTTCCGCCTGGGTCCGGCGGCGGCGGCGTACCTCGGGATCCGACAGCCGGAACAGGGTCTGGGCGACCTCTTCCTCGATGGAGGCCATCATGGACTGGAACATCTCGAACGCCTCAGTCTTGTATTCAACGAGCGGATCCTTCTGGCCGTAGGCGCGCAGCCTCACGGAATCGCGCAGGTAATCCATGGAATACAAATGGTCGATCCATTTCTCGTCCACGGCCCGCAGCAGGGCCATCATCTCGAGGTCGTGCGTGCGTTTCCGGGCGATGCGGGCAAAGTCCACCTGGGCCTCGTCGCCGCCGATCTCGCTGCGGAAATGCGCGCGAATCTCGTCCTCGAGTACGTGTTCACGGCGTTCATATTCCTTCACGACCTGGTCGACGAGTTCCTCGAACAGGGGCCGGGGCTCCGGTTCGCCGGAATCGGACGCCGGGGGTTCCAGGGAAAACTCGAATCCGAAGATGGCCCGGAATCCGGTGGAAAGCCCTTCGAGGTCCCATTCGTCGGGGAGAACGTCGTCCGGGGCGAACTCGTTGACGAGCCGGCCAACGATGCTCTCGAACATTTCGTGAAGCTGCTCGGTCACGTCGCGGTCTTCGAGCACATTCCGGCGCATGTCGTAGATGATCATGCGCTGTTTGTTCATGACATCGTCGTATTCCTTGAGGTGTTTCCGGATCTCGAAGTTGTACTCTTCGACCTGCCGCTGGGCCCGTTCGATGGATCGCGAGACCATCTTCTGGCTGAGTGGTTCGTCGTCCATCTGCTGGCTGCCGAACCAGTCGAGCAGGCGTTTGACCTTGTCGCCGCCGAACAGGCGCGCGACCTCGTCTTCGAGGCTGAGGAAGAACCGGGTGTTGCCGGGGTCGCCCTGGCGCCCGCAGCGGCCGCGCAGCTGGTTGTCGATGCGGCGGGATTCGTGGCGTTCGGTGCCGACGATGGCCAGTCCGCCCAGTTCGCGCACGCCGTCGCCCAGCTTGATGTCGGTGCCGCGGCCGGCCATGTTGGTGGCGATGGTAATGGCGCCGCGCTTGCCCGCATTTCCGATGATGGTGGCTTCTCGTTCGTGGTATTTGGCATTGAGGACCTGGAAGTCCGTGACCCCCAGTTCCGCGAGCATCGAGGAGACTTTCTCGGACTTCTCGATGGAGACGGTTCCGACAAGCACGGGGCGGCCGGTCTGATGGATTTCCGCGATCTCCCGCACCACGTGGCGAAACTTGCCTTCCTCGGTGGCGAAGACCAGGTCGGCAAGGTCTTCGCGTATCAGGGGCAGGTTGGTGGGGATCTGGACCACCTCGAGCTCGTAGATCTGGGCGAATTCCGACGCTTCGGTGGCGGCGGTACCGGTCATGCCGGCGAGTTTGTTGTACAGCTTAAAGTAGTTCTGGTAGGTGATGGTGGCGACCGTCTGGGACTCGAACTGGACGGCCACGCGCTCCTTGGCCTCGAGGGCCTGGTGGAGCCCGTCGGAGTAGCGCCGGCCCTCCATCATGCGGCCGGTGAATTCGTCGACAATCAGGACTTCCCCGTTGTACACGACGTATTCATCGTCCCGTTTGTAGAAATTGTGCGCGCGCAGCGCCTGTTCGACCATGTGGACGAGGCCAAGATGCTCGGTGAAGAGGTCGTCCACGCCGAGGAGAGCCTCGAGGGTGTTCATGCCGTCTTCGGTAATCAGGACGTGGTGGCCTTTTTCCTCGATCTCGTAGTGCGCGTCTTTCCGGAGGCGGCGAACCACGTCGTCTACTTTGTAGTAGATGTCGGTGCTTTTCTCGGGCCTTCCAGAGATGATGAGGGGCGTGCGGGCCTCGTCAATGAGAATGGAGTCGATTTCGTCCACGATCGCGTAATTGAGCTTGCGCTGCACCCGCATTTCGGGGCGGATCGCCATGTTGTCGCGGAGGTAGTCGAAGCCGAACTCGTTGTTCGTCCCGTAGGTGAGGTCCGCGCGGTAGCCGACCTGCCGTTCGGCGGTGCCCATGTCGTGCTGGATGAGGCCGGTGGTGAGGCCCATGAACTGGTAGATGGGGCCCATCCACTCCGAGTCGCGCCGCGCCAGGAAGTCGTTGACGGTGACGACATGCACGCCGTTGCCGGACAGGGCGTTGAGATAGACCGGCATGGTGGCCACGAGGGTTTTGCCTTCCCCGGTGACCATTTCCGCGATGCATCCGTTGTGGAGGACGATGCCGCCGAGCACCTGGACGTCGAAGGGGCGCATGCCAACGACGCGTTTCGCGGCTTCGCAGACGGCCGCGAACGCCTCCGGGAGGATCTCGTCGAGGCTTGCTCCCCGGGCCAGACGTTCCTTGAATTCGCCGGTCTTTGCCCGGAGCCGGTCGTTGGTCAGGGCCAGCATCCGGGCTTCATGCGCGCGGACTTCGTCGAGCAATGGGGCGACTTTTTTAAGCTGGCGCTCGCTGCTTGTCCCGAAGAGCGAACGCAACATCGAGTTCAACATGCCAAATTGGCCTCCACACGGTCACGAGTGGTACTATGCCGCCCCGGAACCATGGTTTTCTGCACACAGCGCTGATCATACCAGAGGCTTGGGGACGTCACAACATAGGAGCACGGGCCGGAGACGTGATCGCGGTATACTTACTGACGTTGGGCCTTTCTTCGGCGGTGGTGGGCGCGTTCGTGCACGGCCTGTTGTCGCGTCTGGGGTTCGCGCCGACGTTCGAGCTGAGCATCCGGCTGGCGCTGGGCGGGGCGGCGGCCTACGTTGCGGTTCAGTTGCTCTGGGTCACGCTGATCGAGGCGCTCAAACCGACGCGGGCGCGGAAGTTTCTGCTGGCGGAGAGCCTTTCACATCTTGCCGCGCTCGTACTGATACCGTACCTCATGCACCTCCCGATCCGCTGGCCCGACCCGGCGCTGGCCAAGGCGGCCCCCCTGCTGTTTCTGGGAGGGTATGTGGCGCTGCACGGGGCGCTGAAACTGTTTTCCTTCTATACGGCGTTGTACAGCGAACCGTCGGGGCGGCTGCACATCCTGGCGTGGCTGGGGGCCGCGTGTGTGGCGGCCGGCGCTACGGCCATCGCGTTGCAGCAGTGGCACTCGGGGATTGAAGCCGCCCGGCCGGAAACGACCTCGATGCCGGGCATGTACCGCGCGGGCGATGCGTATGCCGAGGCCCGGCCCATTCCAGAAGGGGCGATGGCCCGCTATGACCTGCCCATCTACGACAACCGGGGGATCACGCTCCGTTGGACAAACCCGCCGGAAACCGCTCCGGGCGAAGCGGTGGAACGCGCATATGTGACCGTGGTGATGCAGGGCGGAGACAAGGAGCGGTATGAGGCCGCGGTGACCCTGGCGGAGGGTGCGTGGGCGACCCTGCGCGTGCCCGCCGAGAACATGCCCGCGGGCACGACCCGCTGCACGGTTTTCTGGACGCATACCCCCGCCCCTACCTGGATGCGCCTGCTGGGGTTCATGCCCGTGGTGCGCTCGGACCGGCAACTGCTCCTTTCCGGCCCGCTGCTGCACCGGACGCACACTGAACAGACGCCGCCCAACGTTGTGTTGATCGGCATCGACGGTGTGAGTCCCGGCCGCATGTCGGCGTGGGGCTACGGACGCCGGACCACGCCCCAACTGGACCGCCTGGTCCACAACAGCGTTGCGTTTCAGTACGGGTACAGCCCTGCGCCGGATGCGCACGCGGCCTACATGACGGCTCTGACGGGCGTCAATCCGTTGTGCCACGGCTACTTTGCCGGAGAGCGGGGACCGCTGCCCGACAAGGCCAGGACCCTGGCGGCGCTGCTCCGCAATGCCCATTACGCCACGGCTGCGTTTACGGAGGGCGAATATCGCGGCGACCTGGATTTCGGGAGCGGATTTGAAAACGGGTTTGAGCTCTTCGATGCGGGGTATGCCGCGGAAGACGCCGGCAGCCAGAGCACCCTCGACAAGGCGCGCACCTGGATGGACGACCATCGCGACGTGGCGTTCATGCTGTTCGTGCGGGTCGGCGAACTGGCCGACGTGAAGGCGCGCGAACGGTTGGGCGCCCGCCTCGCGGACAGGCCCGGCGCTGCGAAAGACGCCGAAGTGTACGATGCGGCGCTCGAATCGGTGGATACCCGGGTCGGGGGGCTGATCCAGCACATCCGGGATTCGGAGTATCGCGATAATACCTGCGTGATTCTCTTCGCGCCGTACGCGGCAACCTTCGGGTCCGACGGAAGGCTGGCGGCCGTGGATGTGGCCGAGGAAGCCATGCGGGTGCCGGTTATCTGCTCCGCGCCCGGAACGCCCCGCGAAGACCGGGCCTACCCGGTCAGCCTGGAAGATATCGTGCCCGCCCTGTCGCGCCTGGCGAACCTGTCGCTGGACGATGGCGTAGACGGCAGGAGCTTTCTGTTTGGTCCGGTGGGGAAGGACCCGGTTTCGATGATGGCCGAGCCGTTCCGCCTGACGGTGCGTTCCGGGAACTGGCGCTACGTATGGGAGCCCGGTCCTGCGCCGTTTGGCGAGGCGCCCATGCCCGGGGCCGGGCAGTCGACCCTGTACCGCGTCGGCACGTCGACGCGCAAAGTGCCCATCACCGCCGAACACACGCAGCTCGTGGATGAGTTTCAGAAACGGCTGGCTGAATACGTTCACGCGAGTTACCTGTGGCGGGGATTGAGCGCGGCCGCTTCGGAGAGCGTCTCAGCGTCCGAGGCCCCGGCAAGCGGGGAGCAAGGGAGGTAGCATGGAAGGACACATCACGCGAAGAGAGGCCATCAAAAGCGCCGCGGTCCTGACGGCCGCGCTGGCCGTGGGAAAGGGCGCCGGGGCCCAGGCGGCGAGCGACGATACGCCGGTACCCACAGACGACCTGGCCCGAATTCACGCCCTTCTCGAGGGGAACCAGGCGGTCAAATGGGTGTTTTCGGGGGACAGTATCACCCACGGCGCCCTGCACACGTATGGATGGCGGGACTATCCGCAGCTGTTCGAGGAACGCGTCCGTTACGAGATGGGCAAAGAACGCAACCTCGTGATTCGCACCGCCACCAGCGGGTGGACCATTGATCGGCTGGCGGAGGACCTCGATTGGCGCGTGCTGCAGTTCGCTCCGCAGGTCGCCTCGTTCCACTTCGGAATGAACGACTGCACACGCGGGCCCGACGCGCTTCCCCGCTTCCGTGAACTGTACCCGGACATCATCCGGCGCGTGCGGGAAGCCTGCGGGGCGGCGATCCTGATTCATACGCCCAATCCGGTGCTGCCCAATGCCGAAACCCAGCGGGGACCGCATCTGGAATCGTATGTCGCGGCGGTTCGGGAGGTCGCCGTGGAGACCAGCGCGATTCTCGTGGATCAGTACGCGGCGTTCACCGAGTATGCTCAAAAAAGCAATCTCCACTACCTGATGAACGACGCGCTGCATCCCAACGAATACGGGCACCGGTTTAAGGCGAATCTGCTGTTCCAGACGCTGGGCATTCACGACCCGGAAAGCACCGTGTGCCGGCTGTTCATACCCCGCTGAGCGCCGGGCGCGGGCAGGGGGCTCTTACGGCCACAGGACGGGGCCGGCTTCCCGGAGCGTCTCGTAGCTGTCCCAGACGTACCCGAAGACCAGGTAACACAGAAAAAAAAGCAGCGCGGTCAAGGCCGTCACAAGTACAGTGAAAGCGAGCTTGTTCAGGGCCGACATTTTCGGCGACCACCACGCCAGCGGCAACGCGAGCGCGCCCAGGACGAAGAGGCCGAGCACCCACACCCAGACCGGTTCGTAGTACCATTTCGTGCCGCGGCTCAACCTTCGACCGCAATGGCGGCAGTAGTGGTCCCCCTCCCCCACCTCGCGTCTGCATGCGGGGCACCCCGCGGACGTGCCTGGGGGACGGGCCGGGTTTGCGGGGTTCGGGTCCACGGGAGATCCTCTTCGGGTATGGGTTACGCCGAAACATTCTAGGGCAGGCGCGGTCAGGGATCAACGAGCGCGGCCGGTGACGGCGGTCTGGTGGACGTGGTGGACGGTTTGGCTGAGAACGCGCCCTGTTCCGGGGGGCAAGGCGACGATCATGGTGCGCAGGCTTTGGATTTTCCGGGGCTCGAGGGTCAGGGGGTCGAGGAGGGCCAGGGGAACCGGCCGGGAAGGACGAGCAGGTGCGGCGCGGTTGCCGGGAACGGCGCGTCGAGCCGGAAGCTGGTCTCGCTCTGCACCTGCACGGAGATCTCCGGCACGGGCTCGAGCGGCAAGACGTCAACGGGTTTCGCGCCCTCCACGAGAACGGACACGTTATTCTCCTGCACACGGCTCTGCATACGGACGCCCTTGCGCGTGAACACGTTGATTGGGGGGGCCGCGTGAATGCCCCCTGAAAACGCCGGCAATTCCGGGCGGTAGGGCAGATTCCGGTCATCGAAAACGAGGGAAGCCGACAGGCACAACGGCGCGCCCTCGATATACTGAATGTCGGGGGATACCAGCAGCGCCTCACCGGATGCCGGGGCGGTGTCCGTGCCGTTTGCGAGGCGGAGCTGAGCGTGAAAATCGCGCAGCATGGCCCCCGCCACGCGCCACTGCATGACGGCGTGCACCTGCATGAGCATGAAGACCAGGCAGAGCAGGGACGTGCCGGCGATGGTGAGGCGCCGCCACTTGGGGTGGTCCATGATGCGGTGAAACAGGGCGGTCAGGCCCACGGTGAACAGCGCGTTCGCGAGCAGCAGTTGTCCTCCGCCAATCAGATGGACCGGATCAACGGCATGCCCGCCTCCGAATACCCTGACGGCGGGCATGGCCAACAGGGCAAACAGGAGCATCGGACGCCGGGCTTTGCGGTATATGAGAAACACCATGGCAAGCACGGCCGCTGCCGCGAGCCATCCCAGCCAGGGGTGCTCGTGAAGGGTTTGGGCGGTGCCGGGCAGGAAGCCGATGGGATACACGATGAAATACAACGGCCCGAACATCGCGGCTACGTCGCCGCCGTGCGCAAACAGGGTGTCGCGATGTAGAACCGCCGCGCCGAGGCCCACGAGCAGGATCGGCCCCAGGCGGGCCGCCCGTCTGGAAACGCCATCCGATGCCAGCACCGTCTCGAACAGGGCGCATACAAGGACCAGTCCGATGTTTTCAGGCGCCGTTATCGCGGCCAGGGCAAACAGCGGCGCCGCGAGCAGCAGCCATGCGAGCGAACCGGCGCGAACCGTCAGGCAATACGCATCCAGCGCGACCAGCGCCAGAAAACACGGCAGCAGATCGACCATGCCGCATAAATTGGCGACCGATTCGGTATGCACGGGATTCGCCATGAAGAGGACCGCGGCCAGCGTGCCCAGCCACCACGGGCCTCGATGCCCCAGCTTCATGAGGTAGAAGATCGCAATCATGCACCCGTACAGGAGGACGATGTTGACCGCGTGATACGGCCAGAATGTGCTGCCAAACGCGTGTTGGAGCGCCTGCCAGACCGGAGCGAGTGCCGCCGGCAGGTCCTGTGCGGCGTAATCGCGTCCCATCGGATAAACGCCGAGGGCCCAACTGAATACCAGGAGCACATAGACGGCCATCGAGACCCAGTCGAACAACTGGGGGTAGCGGGCGCGCGGATGCAATCGCACGGGCGCGGGGGTCTCGTCAGGCGTCTTGCTCATAGCGGCAGAGTCTACTGGCGCAGGACGGCGAGGTCAACTGAACGACCCGGGCAATCGCACTAAAAACCAGATGGAAACCATCAGTTCGCCGGAAGAACTGGTGCTCTCCACCGACCCCAAGTCAGCGCATTCGCCAAAAGAAAATGCAGATGTCCGCACGAAACGGCGTTCTTTAACGTCTTTCCTGCGCAAGCAGGAATCCAGTAGGCCTGCGGGCGGATGCCGCGTGCGGTGTGGTGCAGCCGGGCGGGCTCTGGACCCCTGCTTTCGCAGGGGTGACGGAGGCAGGGGTCACACAGGAATCCTGCAGGCCTGTCGGCGCACGAGGGAACGGCATTTTTTAACGTCTTTCCTGCGTAAGCAGGAATCCAGCAGGACTCTGGGCCCCTGCCTTCGCACGGGAGACGGGGGCAGGGGTCACACAGGAATCCTGCAGGCCTGTCGGCGCATGAGGAAACGGGTTTTTTTAACGTCTTTCCTGCGAAAGCAGGGGTCCAGAAGACTTCTGGACCCCTGCTTGGGCAGGGGAGACGAGGACCGGGGTCACACACGACCCGTCTCACGAAGACCTTTTGTGCGGGGCGCATTAAGTGCAATTGCCCTGACTGAACGACCCGGTGTTCGCGGGAAGACGCATCAGATGGAACCGGCAGAAGCGCCTCAGACCCGGATGCCCTGGAAGAACTGCCAGATGGTCTGGGATGCGTCGAAATCCCGGTTGGTCTTGCCGATGATCCATTCCGCGAGATACTGCTCACCGCCGGGCCAGGTGTGGCCCCCGCCGTCGACGCCGTAAAACACCACATCCGCGCCGGTGTCATGGGCCGGATACACTTGGCGCCAGGCCCGGGTCTCGCCGCCGCCGGTTTTCGGGAGCCATTCGCGTTCAGCGGCAGCGGCGGCCCTGTTGTGGCGCACCCAGAAGGCCACGCAGTCTTCGACGGACACCACCTGTCCGTGTTCGCGCGTGCCCACGCGAACCGGGCCGCCCTTCCAGGGGACAATCGGATCGCTGGTGCCATTGATGAGGAGCGCGGGCACGGGCCGGGACGGCGCCAGGGTGTCGTAGAGTCCGGCGGGGATGGAACCCATGACCATGCCAAGGCCGCCGACGAGTTCCGACCGTTCGCAGGCCAGCCGGTGGCACATCATGGCGCCGTTGGACGCGCCGGTCACAAAGACCCGGGCGGGGTCGAGACCGTGCTGCCGGACGAGCGTTTCGATCAGCATGGCCAGAAACCCGGCGTCGTCCACCTCATGAACGGGCGTCGAGCCGGTCGCGGGCCGGCGTCCGTCGTTCCACGCCTTGTCGACCGCCTCGGGATAGACCGCGATGAGGCCTTCGCGTTCCGAGACCTCATCGAACCGCGTGATCCGGGCGATGAGACGCGCGTCTCCCCCGCCGCCGTGCAGGACGGCGAGCAGCGCCGGCCTTTCTGCGAGGCGGCCGGGAAGGTGCAGGCGGTAGGAACGCGTGAGCCCGCCATGGTGGATCTCGTGCAGGGTGACTGGCATGATCCCTCCGAACACACGGCAACCGATTCACGACGGCATCATAGCGGAGCGATCCCGCCGAACGCGAGCAGCCACAGGCGTCTGTGACACGATGTCGCCGCCCGGCCGGAACAAAGCCGGTGAACAGGGGTGTTAAGGTGAGTATGAGCGGCCAGTTTGAGACCACGATACGGCAGGAACCTATGACGGAGCGCGAGATGCGTTTTGCGCCCTGCGCCAGGCGGACGGCCATCGTCGGCGTGGGCGCGGTCGGCTCCACTACGGCCTACGCCATGCTTCAGACGGGCACGGCCAGCGAACTCGTGCTTCACGATCACGACCGTCTGCGTGCCGAAGGCGAGTACATGGACCTGCAGCATTGCCTGCCGTTTACGCATCACTCCGCCATGTCGGTGCGCGGCGCGGACGAGATCGCGGGGTGCGGCCTCGTGATTGTTACGGCGGGGGCCGGCCAGAAACCCGGCGAATCGCGTCTGGACCTGGTCAAGCGCAATGCGGACATTTTCGCGTCCTTCTTCCCGTTGCTGTCGAGGAACAACCCCGACGCGATCTTCCTGATCGTCACCAACCCCGTGGACGTGATGACGCGCGTCGCGCTGAAACTCAGCGGTCTGCCTCCGCAGCAGGTCATCGGCACGGGCACGGTGCTTGACACCGCGCGTTTCCGCACGCTCATCAGCCAACACTGCCGCATTCTGCCGCGGCACGTGCATGCCATGGTCATTGGCGAGCACGGCGACAGCGAGGTCATGGTCTGGAGCCGCGCGAGCATCGGGGCGTACCGCGTGGCCGAGTATTGCGACTACCTGAAGATCCCCCTGACGACCGAAGATGTCGAGCGCATCAACAACGACGTCCGCAATGCGGCGTACCAGATCATCGAGCGCAAGGGCGCCACCCATTTCGCGATCGGCGTCGCCACGAACCGCATTGCCGAGGCGCTGGGGATGAACGAAAGCTCGTTGTACACGGTAAGCCGGCGCTGTGAGGGGATCTTCGGGCTGCAGGACGTGTGCCTGTCGGTGCCCACTCTCATCGACCGGCGGGGCGCCCACGCGCACATGGAGATCGGGCTCTCCTCTTCCGAGCACGCGGCCCTGCTCCGCAGCGGGGAAGTCCTCAACGAGGTCTACGAAAGCCTGGGTCTGTAAACGCGGGCGGGAGCCGGAACCGTCTTTCCACTTTCCCTCCGGCTCGTGATACCATGCGGCGATGCTGAACCAAATGTGTGGGAGGATTACCGGTGTTGGGCGTTTCCATGTGCATTCTAAGCGGGGTGGTCGCGATGGTATCGGGTGCTGCAACGGATGATTTCGGGGAGGCCGCGTGGCTGCGGGATCCCGTGTTCGAGGGCGTCGGGATCATCGACGTTTTTCACAAGGAGAAGACGGAAAAACCGGAACTCTCGGGGCCGCGCAACGTGCACACGCTCCTGCGCAAGCAGATCGCGCTTCCACAGAAGCCGGCCTCGGCCATGCTGGCGATCACGGGAGACGACTACTACGTGTTCCACATTAACGGCGCGTTCGTGGTGCAGGGGCCGGAACCCGGCTACCCGTTCGCGCATCCCTACTACAAACTCGATGTGACCGGCGCGCTTCAGGCAGGCGACAACACCCTTGCGGCCCATGTCTACTACCAAGGGCTTCTGAACCGGGTCTGGAACAGCGCCGACAACCGTTCGGGGTTCATGATGGCGTTGACCGTCACCTATGAAGACGGGTCCAGCCAGCGGTTCGTGACCGACGAGTCGTGGAAACTGCATACCCTGACCGCCTTTCCCGCGGGCCGGACCTTCGGCTATGACACGCAGTATGCCGAGGACATCGACATGCGCGCGATCCCGGCGGGCTGGCGCGTGAATGGCTTTGACGATTCGGCGTGGCGCGCTCCCCTGTGCGGAAGGCAGGATCACGAGTTTGTGGAACAGATGACGCCGCCGCTCGAACACTGGCGCGCCAACCCGCGCGTGGTGGAAAAGAAAGCGGAAGGGCACTACTTCTACGATTTCGGGATGGAGGTGGTCGGCCACACGCGGATCCGGGTCAAGGGTCCGGAAGGCCACAAGCTTGAAGTGCGTCACGGGGAAGAACTTTCAGCGCCCGCGACGGTGCGCTACGAGATGCGCGCGAAATGCGTGTACCAGGAGTTTCCCATTCTGTCCGGACGCGACGAGACCATCGAGTTCTTCGATTATCGGGCATTCCGGTACATGGAGGTTCTTAATGCGCCGGAGGAACCGGAAGTGTGGGTGGATGTGCGGCACCATCCGTTTGATCCCGAAGCCGCCACGCTGAAGGCATCCGACGACCTCCTGGTGAAAATCTGGCAGCTCTGCAAGAACGGGGTCCAGTTTGGCGCGCAGGGCAGCTTTCTGGATTGCCCCTCGCGCGAAAAGGGCCAGTATCTGGGCGACGCCCTGATTACGGGCCATTCCCATGTGGTGCTGACCGGCGACGGGTCACTCCTCGCGAAGGCCATCCAGGATTTCGCGCACTCGCGGCGGATCTGTCCGGGGCTGATGGCGGTTGCGCCGGGCAGTCTCATGCAGGAGATCGCCGAGTACTCGCTTCAATGGCCTCTGGTGCTCCGCACGTATTACGACTATACCGGCGACGCGGAGTTTACCCAACGGATGCTTGACGACGTGTTGCCCGGCCTCTTTGGATACTTCGAGCAGTTCGAGTCCGAAAACGGTCTCCTGACGGGCGTGACCGAGAAATGGGTGCTGGTCGACTGGCCCGACAACCTTCGCGACGGGTACGATTACGAATACGCGAAAGAGCGCGAGAACACGGTTCTGAACGCGTTTTACTATGCTTCCCTCGATGCGGTGGCCGGGCTGTGCCGCGACCTCGACCGGGATCCGGCGCCGTATGAACGCAAGGCCGCGCATGTCCGGGAGGCGTTTGTCCGGCATCTGCTCGACGCCGATACGCACTTGTTCGTGGACGCGCCCGGGTCCAGCCACAGTTCGCTGCATGCGAACGCCCTGCCTCTGGCGTTCGGCCTGGCGCCCGAGGAGGCCGTTCCCGCTATCGTGGACCTGATCCGCGAGAAGCGCCTGAGCTGCGGCGTGTATATTGCCCCGTTCGTGATCGAGGCCTGTTACCGCGCCGGGGAACCGGAACTCGCGTACGACCTCATTACGTCAAAAGACGAACACTCGTGGCACGAAATGCTCAAGCACGGCGCCACCACCTGCATGGAAGCCTGGGGACCCGATCAGAAATGGAACACGAGCTGGTGCCATCCCTGGAGCAGCAGTCCCGTATATCTCATTGCGGAACGAGTGGCCGGCCTGCGTCCCGCGGAACCGGGCTGGCGGCGCATCGCCTTCGAACCCCGCGTCCCGGCGTCGCTGGAGCACTTCGCGTTTCGCATCACCATCCCCCAGGGCACGGTTGACGTGACATTCAGCCGGGAGGACGGCTTCGCCCTCACCACCCCGCCGGGCGTTCCGGTGCGCGCGGAGGTCCCGGAAGGGGTCAAGGTGGCCGTCACCCACGCGCCGCGGCAACTGTCCGAACCGCAGCGCGGCGTGCTTGAAGCGCAAGACTGGCGGCAGCATGTGGGCGACGGCCCGGGCGTCTGGGTCTCCGTGGATGATCAGACCTTGCGGGTGGTTCGCGGCGACGCGATCATCTGGGAGAGCCCGTGCGCGACCGCCGAAAAAGGAACCGGCTCGGAGAAGGACAGTTTCAAAACGCCGCTGGGCTGGCATGAAGTGTTTGCCAAGACCGGCCACGGCGCGGCTTGGGGGCAGGTGTTCCGCAGCGGCGCGCCGACTCCCGAAGTGTGGAAGCCCGGACAGGGCACCGCGGAGGACCTTGTGCTCACGCGGGTTCTGTTTCTGGACGGTCTGGAGCCGGGGCGCAACAAGGGCGGCAACGTCGACTCCCGCGCCCGGTATATCTACATCCACGGAACCAACAACGAGGCCGCCCTCGGCTCCCCTTCGTCTCACGGCTGCGTCCGCTTGCGCAATGACGACGTCATCGCGCTCTATGACCTCGTGCCCGAAGGCGCGCGGGTGCTGATCACCGAGACCCGGCAGGTCAGCGAATAGCCGCGGGGCCCATGAGGCCGGGGCGTGCACGTCTCCGCCGCACCCATGCGGAATGCGGCGGCCGCGTCAGACGGCCGGGACCTCTTCGGGGGCTTCTTCGGGGGCGGAGCTCTCCGCGTCGCCGGGCGGGGCGTCGTCAGCCAGGGGCACGGGCATGATCTTGAAGATGCGCGTCTGCCCGGCTTCGATGGGGACGGTCATGACGCGCTTTTCGGGCCATCCGACGGCGGGATCGAGGAGATCCTGCGCGTTGTAGACGCCGCCCAGATCGATGATCCGCTCGCCGCCCGTGGTGGCGTGGATGGCGAGCGAATTGCGGCCGAAGTAGTAAAAATCTTCGGATTCCGGCGGGGCGCTTCGAACGTACTGGTAGATTTCAAGCGTGCGCAGGATTTCGCGCAGCAGTCCGACCGGCATGACCGGCTCCGCGCAATAGACGGACGTCCACCCCTTCTCGCCTTCGTCGTCGCCGAGGAACGCGATGGCCACACTGGCCTTGCCGCTGCCCGAATGCGTTGCGATCACGTTGACGTCGTCGTCCTCGATGTAGAACGACGGCGACCAGGCGGCGCCGTTGCCGAATTCGGTGCCGGTTGGAATCCACACGCCGCCCAGGGTGACCACGGATCCTGACGGCACCGGTTTATCATAGGGTTTCACCTCCATTTGAACGGTGGCGGTGATGTTGGCGGCGGCGTTGGCCTCGCCGTTGCAGTATCCGGGCGCATAGAGCCAGATCGCGGTCGCGCCGGTCTCGCGCAGCATGGTGTGCAGCACGTCGCGGCTCGCTGCGGGGATATGGAACGTGTTCAGGAAGAGGTAGCATGGCGTGGCGGGCACGGTTCCCGCCAGGAGGTCGCTGAGCAGGCATATCTGCATGGGCACGCCCGCACGCAACACGTTGGCCGGCAGGGTCCGGAGCAAATCGTTGTTGATCTCCGTGTCGCACACCTGGTGGAACCGGCCGGTTTCTCCCAGCACGACCGTCATCAGACGGCTCTCGGGCCGCCCGAACGGATCCAGCCCGTCGACCGGCTTCGCCTCGACGATGGGACTGTACATCGCCTTGAGGGACTTGAGAGTGCTCCACGCGGCCTCGTTGGGGAATTCCGGCGTGTCGATGGGGATGCGCCAGCCGAGCCCCATGCCCTGAGTCGCCGCGACCGCGAACACGTGGTCGAGCCGCTGGCGCAGGGTTTTCGCGGCGGCATCATCGCCGGCGGCCGCCGTGGGGTTCATGAGGGAGTCATCGAGGATAAGCCACGACTTGCCGTGATGCAGGGCGCTGTGAACCGCCCCCAGGATGCCCCCGCTCTGGTCGATGTCGTAGCCGTCGTACGCGGCAGGCGACACAAAGCCGTCGACCTCGCTGTTGAGCAGCTCGTTCAAAGCCGCATGGCCCGCGCAGTTGGTTGCCGGGCCGAACGTGAGCCCGTACGGGGCATGCACCCGGGCGTCGTGTCCTGCCGTGGCCTTAATCTGGGACGCGAACAGGGCCAGGGTTTCCGCCGTGTTCTCGCTGGCATAGTCGAGGTAGTCGACGTTGGGCCGTTCCGCGGGAAACTTGTGAAACACGGTGTGGCTGGCGCCGCTGAGAACTTCTTTCGGGATGGGCGCGGTTTCCATCGCCAGTTCCTTGTCGCGCCAGGCGGCACGGAACGCTTCGATGGTCTCATAGCGGGCCGTCAGCCACTCGCGGAACGCGGCGATGTTGGCTTCCGACCGGTCGTAGCCGCCGGGGTGCACCCACTGCCCGTCTTTCAGGCACCGCAGTATGCAGCCCCGCACCTGCGCGCCCGCGGGGTCGTTCTTCACGGCTGTGATGAGCGCTTCGAGACCGGTCCGGACAGCTTCCCGCCAGGCTTTCGATGCCACAGACACGTACGGCTGTTTCTCCCCGCCGATGACCATGACGGATTCGGGATGCGCTTCGAGCCAGACCGCGGGCGGGTCGAGCGGCACCGAGAGGACAATCTCCGCGTCGGCGCAGCCATCCACGATGGCGCGAATGGTGGCCAGGGCGGTGTCGGTGGAGACCCCGTGCTCGGGCCAGGGCAAGGGCGCTTCCGCGATGAACCGGTGGAAGCGGACGGGCCGTCCGTCCTCACCGGACATTTCCGCGGCGGCCTGTTGCACCTTGGCGCGGAGAGCGTCCGGGGCGCCGGGTCCCAGGCAGACATAGACGGGCGGTTCCGGCCATACCACCGGTTCGGGCGCCTCGAGGGCCGCTTCTTCGGCGCCGGGCGGCGTTTCTTCGGCGCCGGTCAGGATGTCCTGCGAAGAGAAGCCCCCCGCCAGCCCGCCGGCCCAGTAGCCCAGGAGCGCCGACGCGCCAATGCCTGCCAAAGCCAGCAGAATGTAAACATACAGGGGCCGCTGTTTACTGTTTCCGTATTCCGACATATTCCGCGAGAGCCTTCAATGCCACCGCTTCGTCGCCGAACACGCTCAGCGCCGCGGTCGCGTTTGCCACGAGTTCTCTGACCCTCGTTTCCGCGCCCGCAATCCCGAGGTGTGTCGAGAACGTGGTGCGTCCCGCATCTTCGGGGGCATGGCCGGCGTCGAGGAGGTCATCGGTTATCTGAAATGCCAGACCGAGGTTCAAGGCATATGCCTCAAGGGCCTGGAGCTTATTCGAGTCAATATCCAGAATACTTGCGGGAATGCGAACCGCCGCCAGGAACAGCGCGGCGGCCTTGTGCGTATAGATCTCGGTCAGCTGGTCGAGGGTCGCGCGCTTGCGGCGCACGGCCAGGTCCGCGTGCTGTCCGCGTACGATGCCGTCATGGCCAATGGCGTTCGAGAGCTGCGCAATCACCGGGGCCGCCGGGCGCCCGCGCCGGTCCGCATTGTCCGCTACAAGGCGGTAGGCGATTGCAATGAGATCCATGGCGGCCAGGACGGCGGTGGATTCGCCGAATACCAGGTGCGTGCAGGGCTGGCCGCGGCGGGTCCGGGCGTCGTCCATCGACGGCAGGTCGTCCAGAATCAGCGAAGCCGCGTGGACGAGCTCGATCGCGCACGCGGCATCGCTCACGTCGGCCTGTTCGAAACCGTTGATCTCCGCGACCACAAGCGCCATCAGCGGCCTGAGCCGTTTACCGCCGCGCAGCGTGCCGTAACGCATCGCGGCCGACACCTCGCGCGGTTCCTCGGCCTCCGCCGGCAGGATACGGTCCAACTGACGCTCGATGAACGTCTTGCGTTCGCCGAGGTACGTGGCAAGGTCAAATCCGGCCATGCGCGTTTCCTGTTTTAGGGTTCCGGAAGGTTGAGCGCCACGCGGACACCGTCAGGCGCGCTCCACCCGCAGCCAGCCGCCGAAATCGCACAATTCTCCCGTCTCGTCGGCGTCGAACACCTGGTGGGCGCGGAATTCGAGCACGCCTTCGGGACAGGTCAATGTCTGTTCCGCGCGCTCTGACGCGGCCAGCCGCGCAATAACGTGGCCTCCCGCAAAGACTTCGACCTCCGCACCACCCAGCGCAGGATAGCAATTGACAAGGGTGATGCGCAACTGACCGCCTTCCCATGGCATCGTGGCGCTCCGGGAGATGGGGCGCAGCTGTTCGCCATTCACGGACCGCTCGGCATACCAGCCGTTCTCGGGCAGTTCGACGCCGGGAAAAAACAGGACGTCGTGGCGGATCTGGTCCCAGAAGCGCGCGCTCGTGCCATACCGTCTTCGCGCGCGCCAGGCTTCAGGAAGGTAGGCCAGGCTGGCCCCCCACGCTTTCGCATGGCCCCACAGTTTCCAGTACTCACCGTCCAGAATGCCCCGCCCGACGGATTTGAGCTCGCCCAGGAGCATCCGGGGAAGCACGCCGCGCAATTGCGACGAAGGGAAGTTCCGCAGGACCAGCCGCATGCGGTTGCGCGTGTTCAGGTAGTATTTCTGGCGCAGGCGGTTGCCCGCGCCCATGGTGGCGCTGAACTTGTGCCGGATGACCGCCTCGGGGCAGTTCCATATCTCGAAACCGGCGTTCCAGATGCGCAGGCACAGGTCGAGATCGTCGAGGTAGATCTGAAAATCCGGGAGCAGGCCCGCCTTCCGCAGCGCGGCGCTACGCAGGAACATGGCGCCGCCGCACACGCCGAGCACCTTGCGGGGCGTATTCCAGCGGGGGCCATCCAGGCGGCCCACGGCGATGTCCCACGACGAGCCGGTGATGGAGCATTCGATGCCCAGGGAATTCAGGAGATGCGGGGCGTCGAACAGCAGCATCTTCGGCGCAAGCGCACCGTACCCCGGACTGGCCTCGGCGGCCGCCACCAGTTTCTCGATGGCGTCGGGGGCGGCAGCGGTGTCGTTGTTCAGCAGGAAAACGTAGTCCGCGCCGGCGTCGAGCGCACGTTCTATGCCCCGGTTGTTCCCTCCCGACCAGCCCAGGTTCTCCGGAAGGGCCAGGATCTCGATTCGCGGGTCGCGGTAACGTTCGCGGACGAACGCAATGGAGTCGTCGCGGCTGTGATTGTCGACCAGCATGAACCGGCAATTCCGGTACGTGCCCGCCAGCAAGGAGTCAAAACAGTCCGCGAGATGTTCGCGTCCGTTCCAGTTGATGATCAGCGCGTATACGAGCGGTTCAGACATGGCGGCCGCAGTATAGCAGGGCCCGGGAGCGCGGTGAACCCGGCCCTCATCTTGGGGTAGACAGTGAATATCCCCGGGGGGTAGAGTGTATGTACTCCAGCGGGGAGCTGCTGGGAAGGAGGGCCTGCATCATGTCACACGTCGCCGATTCCAGGGAAACGTCATCCAGACACTGGGGCTTCGCCCAGTTGCCGCGGCCGGCCGATACCGGGCAGACGCCGCCTCCGCCGCCCCCTCCCCCGCCGCCGTATTACTATCAGCAACCCGTGCAGCCGCAACGGCGGACGGATACCAACACCTGCCTCATCGTGGGCCTCATTCTCGGCGCGGGGGCGATCTTCATGATCGCCGTCATGGGCATCCTCGCGGCGATCATGCTCCCTGCCTTGTCGCGGGCACGCGAAGCCGCCCGGAGAGCCTCCTGCCAGAACAACCTGAAACAGGTGGGCATCGTGTTCAAGATGTATGCCAACGAGGATCCCCAGCAGTACTGGCCCCCGCTCAGCAGCACCGACGGCGCCTTCATGTTCCAGTCCGATGGGGTGTACCCCGAGTACCTGACCGACCTTTCCGTGCTTGCGTGTCCCAGCGACACCGACAATGCGGTCCAGGCCGTTGATGACCACAGCTATTACTATCTCGGGTACGTGCTGACGACCGAAGACGAATTCCTGGCGTTTCTGGAGAGTTATCCGAAGTTCATTGCCGAGGGCGCGGACTTCAGGCAAGACCTCCCCGCTCCACCGGGCCGCGGCTCGTTCGCGGGCAACACCTTCCTGCGGCTCCGGGAGAACGTGTTCCAGGAAATGGGCGGGCAGCCAAGCCAGGTGCCTGTAATGTTCGATGCCGCCTCGACCTCGGGCGCCGTCACCGAGTTCAATCACGTCCCCGGCGGCTGCAACGTGCTGTATATGGACGGCCACGTGGAATTCATCAAGTATCCGGGCAAATTCCCCGTCACGCCGCAGATTCTGGAGGCTCTGGGCGGTCTCGATCAGTAACGCGGGGTCTGGATTTTCCCCGGAGCCTTCGGCTACACTGCGGCGCCATGAAGATAGCGATCCTCGGAGCCGTATGTTTTGACGAGATCCTGACTCTCGATGGCGAGCGCCGAGAGAGTTTCGGCGGCATTCTCTACAATGCCGCCGCTTTCGCCAGCGTGCTCGATGCCGGCGATGCCGCCGTCCCCTTCACCAAAATCGGCGAGGACCGGTTTGATGCCGCCATCGCGGAGTTCAGACGGCTTCCCCATGTCGACACCAGCGGCATCGTTCCCTGCCGCGGACCCATGACCCATGTCACGCTGACGTGGCGGACGAATTCCTGGCGGGACGAGACCGTCCGCCACCGCATGCCGCCGTTTACCGCCGGTGAACTCGACGGCATCCTGGATGCCGGCGCGGTCCACTTTAACTTCATCAACGGCACGGAGATCGATCTCCAGACCTTGCGGGCATTCCGGGCGGCGTATCGGGGAATCGTCTCGCTCGACGTGCACAATCTCGTCAGCCGGTTCGACGACGACGGGAAACGCGATATCGTGGGCTTCCGCCAGTGGCGCGACTGGGCCCCTTGCGTCGATGTGCTCCAATGCAACGAGTTCGAGATCAACACGATGTTCGACCGGGATGTCACGACGCGCCGGGCGTTCGCGGAGGCAGCGCGGGAAGTCTGCGAGGCGGGGCCGCGGGCCGTGACCGTCACCCTGGGGCCCGAAGGGGCGGTCACGGTGCACCGGAAAGACGGCGGCTATTATCTCGTGGACATCGGTGTCCTTCCGCCCGTGAAGGCCGTGGATACGACCGGGTGCGGCGACAGCTTCTCGGCGGGGTTCCTGACCGGCATGATGCGCTGGGATGATCCGGCGACGGCTCTTGCCTGCGGTTCGGTCGTGGCGGGAGTGAACGCGCGGTACCGCGGCATCGGCCAGCTCGCCGAGGCGAAGCGCCTCCTCCGGGAGCCGCGCAGCCATTTCGCGGTGTTCGAGGACAAACCAGCGGACTGGCCGGGCGACCCGGTCTGAGGCGCTACTCCTCCGCTTCCTTCTGTTTCACTTTCTTCTGGCGCTGAATCTCGGCCAGATGCACGGGTTCTTTGCGCACTTTGCTCTCGAGGGCGCGGCGGCGCTCGTCCAGCATGCGGCTCGCGATCCGGCGAATCTGCGACTGGAACCACATGTCGGTCGAGGACCCCTCGCGGTAGTCGGCCGGGCCGATCATGTCGACCCGATCGGTCTCCTGGAGCATGAGCGCCTGTTCGTAGTGCCGTGGCGATCGGGGCTTGTAGACCGCGAACGCCAGGCCTCCGTGTTTCCGCACCACCGAGAACGACGGGATGTCGCTGGGGCCGTCGGCGACGTAGATCATGTTCTTGAACGGCACGCGGCGTTCTTCCTCCGGGATGGCGTCGTTCACCGTGATGCTGGGCTCTTTGTTTACGCCCTTGTTGATTTCGAATAAGGCCCGCGTCTTGGTCGTGTTGTCGAGCAGCGTGGCGATCTGGGTGATCTCGCCGTGCGCGGGCGCGCCGGCGAGATCGGTGTCGGGTTCGGCGGGCGTTTCGATGAATTCCGAGGCCCATACGCCGTCGAGTTTCTCCGCGATTTCCGACCCGCGGATGATCTCCGCCAGACCCGTGCTGACCACGTAATGCTCCAGCCGGAGATCCCCCTCCGCGTAGTCCGGCGCCTTGACAATCGTCTTGAGCCGGTCAAGAAAGAAGGGCAATCCCCGGTAAAACGTGATGTTCTTGCCGAGATCCCGCAGTCTCGCATTGGTAAGGCCCTTGAACCGCCCCGCCCGCACATACGACAGGATGTGGCCCAGGTAACACGTGTCCCGTTGTACGTGAATGCCCGCCTTCCGGTAGTAGGCGGGCAACCTGCCAACCTGCTCCCAGAACGTGTTTTCGTCGACGTCGTAGGCTTCGAACAACGGCTTCTGCATGTACTGCGGCGACAGCGTCCGGTCAAAATCCCAGATCACCGCGATGACGTTCTGCAGGAACAACCCTTTATCCGTCACGGACGCGCTCCTCTCTGTTTGATTCCCGCCAAAACCATAGCAAGACGCCCGCAGCGGTACAAGACCGGGGCCCGTTCAGGGGGCGTTTGCGCGCTGCAGGCCACAGCACCGGCCAGACACAACACCGCCCGCCGCGGCGTTTCCGGGGCGGGCGGTGACCAGTGCGCGGGGCGGTTTAGAGGTCCTGCGGCCGAATGATGGGACCTTTGGCGGCCTTCAACGCTTCGAGCGCGGCTTTCTGCCTGTCGTAGACGTCAAAGATGGTCTTGCTGACACCCTCTTCCTTCTGCCAGGCCGCAATCTCGAGGTCGATCAGCATCAGGACATTGTCGATATACAGCGAGAACTGCTTCGTGTAGAGGTCTTCGCTGTATTCTTTGTTGAGCTTCTGTTTGAAGATCTTCTTGAGATCCTCATACTTCGGGATCAGGCCGATGGGGATCTCGAGCGCCTGGACATCGCCGTGCGCGTACAGCTCGAGCCACCCGAGCCACACATGCACGTCTCGCTTTTCGCCAAGGAGTCCGGTGCGGTTCTCGCCCCGGTTTTCCCGGGCGAGGAAATAGTTCAGGCCCGCAATCACCGGTTTTTTCCGGAGGTCGGGATTATTGAAGAACTTGAACTGGGCATCCAGGTAGTCGCCCAGCTTACCGGGGATGAACGGCGCATTGGCCCACGGCTGACGGCGGATGCCGGAGGCCCCGATCTCGGTGGCGGTGGCTTTCGACACAATGGACGCGCCGATGACCACGCCGTCGTCCATGGTCTTGGCGACCCAGATCGGGGGCATGGTGTCGGAGTCGCGGCCCGAATACGTGACCACGGCGATGGGGACGCCGGCCGGGTCGGCGTTGACCGCCTTGTTGTGATTGGCGATGGCTTCCGAGAGCAGGGTGCACCGGGAATTCGGGTGGGACATGGGCACGTCCGTCATGGCGGGCGTCCATTCGCCCTGGAAGTTGATGCCGCGTTCCGGGACCGGCTCGCCGTCGCCCACCCAGCGCGGTTTCTTGTTTTCGTCGATGAGCACGTTGGAGAAAATGACCTCGGTGCCCGGCTCGCGCAGACACTTCATGAGGTGGGGATCCCCCTCCCGGTTCACATCCTCGAGAATGCCGAAGATGCCGATCTCGGGGTTGATCGCGCGCAGGGTGCCGTTATCGGCGATCCAGAGTTGCGCCAGGTCGTCGCCGATGAAATCGGACCCGACCATGGCCGTGGTGGTTTTCCCGCAACCGGACGGCGCGGCGCCGGCAAAATAGGTCTTTCGGGCGCCCGGACCGGTCATGCCGGTAATGAACATGTGCTCGGAGAGCTCGCGGCCGATGTGCTTGTAGATGGCCGTGTCGGAGGCGAATCGATGGTTGCCTTTCTTCATGAGCAGCGTGTTGCCGGCGTATGTGCAGAACATCGAATAGGTTGTCTGCCAGGACCGATCCATGTAGATACGGCAGTTGGGAATGTCTTCCGGGCGGTTGGGGCCTTCCGAATGGACGTTGGTGAAGAACTCGCCGCGCCGGTCGACTTCGGCGTCGAAATCCGCATAGCAGTTGCGGTACAGCAGCTCGGCGGAGTGCAGCACGTACGTCGAACTGGAGATTTCGATGGCCGGTATCGAGGCCCGGGCGCCGACCGGGCCGCGGGAGTAAAACCCGACGAACATGACTTTGCCCTTCATAATGCCGGTCATGTGCTTCTTGATGTGCGCATGCGATACGCTGCGCAACTCTTTCTGCGCCATGGACGAGATCTGTTCGTCCTCATTGACAATGTACAGGGTCTGGTTGAGCAGGCGGCCCTGGTCTTCGGGCAGGTCGAAGTGGTAAGTGTGGCCGGGGATCGCCAGAGGTGTTTCCTCGCCCTTCTCGATGCTGTACTTCCGGACGAAGTCCTTGTCCGCGCCGGAGCCTGTCAGCACCATGACCCTGTCCGGCTGGCACATGGCGATGGCGTTGGCGACCTTCAACAAGACGTCTTCGTGGGTGATCCGGGAGAGTCTGGAGAGGTGCTCGCTATCCAGCTGTTCGTTGAACAGTTTCCTGGCTTCCTCGATAGTGTTGATCCCGCCGATGTCGGAAAGGATGTCCACGCCTTTCTTGAATTCCAGCATCATGCTCTCCGTATGGTTTACGTCCGGATATACCCGTCCTCAAGACTTCACGGTCCATATAGGGCATGGGCTCCTTTTGCCGGCCACGTCCATCCAGGTTCCGCCCAGCCTGGAGCAACGCGCAAAAGGAGTCCAAAGAGGTTGCGTGATGATAATGAGGATAGCATCCGAGATCAAGAGAAAATTTGCGTTCGCTCAGCCCGGCGCGAAACGGCGTGTGCCGCGGAACGGCCATGTGCCACGGGTTCAGGAATGAAACTCGACCCCGAAGAGCTTCGCCTGGCGCAGCTGAAACCGGAGCAGCACCGGGGCGCCTTCATGGTTGAGGCGCTCTTCCCCGTGCCACGTGACGGGGACGGCGAGACCGTCGCCCACAATCCGGTCGGCATCGTCAAACGTTCGCCCGGGGATGTCGGTGCCCGAGCCGAATTTTCTGACCGCCACCCGGATGTATCCCGTGGGCTTGACCGACGCATTCAGCCGGAGCGCATTGCCCCGGGGAACGACGGCCAGGGTGGCGAACTCGCCTTCTTCGTCGCACTGCAGGGCCACGAGCCGGCCTTTC